>Ga0181529_10000935_pt1 | contig 40393 bp, 41 predicted proteins | sample PEATcosm2014_Bin_36_FD_119763 | JGI IMG/M metagenome (GOLD analysis project Ga0181529, IMG submission 119763) | Peatland microbial communities from MTU Mesocosm Facility, Houghton, MI, USA - PEATcosm2014_Bin10_30_metaG | ecosystem: Environmental > Terrestrial > Soil > Wetlands > Peat | place... | reverse complement strand
GCTCCGGCACGTCCGCGAACACGGCCGGTTCAAGGCCGACCGCACCGGCACCGGCACGTATTCGCTGTTCGGCGCGCAGATCCGCTGTCCGCTGCGCGACTCGTTTCCGCTGCTCACCACCAAGAAGGTCCATACCAAATCCATCAACTATGAGTTGCTCTGGTTTCTGCGCGGCGACACAAATGTGAAATGGCTCAACGACCACGGCGTGACCATCTGGGACGAGTGGGCGGACAAGGACGGCAACCTGGGCCGCGTTTATGGCGCGCAATGGACGGACTGGCGCACGGCGGACGGCCGCAGCATCAACCAGATTGACGAGGTGATCGCGCAGATCAAAAAGAATCCCGACAGCCGGCGGCACATCGTCACCGCGTGGAATCCGGGCGAGTTGGGGACGATGGCGTTGCCGCCGTGCCACACGCTGTTCCAGTTTTACGTGAGCGAGGGCGAGTTGAGCTGCCAGCTTTACCAGCGCAGCGCGGATATTTTCCTCGGCGTGCCGTTCAACATCGCCAGCTACGCGCTGCTCACGCTGATGGTGGCGCAGGTGTGCGGGTTGAAGCCGGGCGAGTTCGTCCACACGTTCGGCGACCTGCATCTTTATTCAAATCACGTGGAGCAGGCGAAGCTGCAATTGTCGCGCGAGCCGCGCGCGCTGCCGCAGATGAAGTTGAATCCGGCGGTGAAGAACATCCACGATTTCAAGTTCGAGGATTTTGAGCTGCTGGGCTACGACCCGCACCCGGCCATCAAGGCGCCGATTGCGGTTTGAAATTTTCCGGGTGATTTATCCCTTGGGGATTTTATTGCCGCGCCCCGACAATAAAATAATCCGCGTCATCTGCGGATGACTTAATTCGTGTCATTGAATTTCCCCGCGTTTGCTGCAAAACTGCGCGCCATGCGAATCCTCGCCCTCGATCACGGAACCAAGCGCGTCGGCGTCGCCGTCAGCGACGAGACCAAGACCATCGCGCAGCCGCTGGAATACATCCTCGCGGAGCCGTTCGCGCCGTTTCTGGAGCGGCTCAAGAAAATCATCGTGGAGAAGGAGGTGGACCTCATCCTCATCGGCCAGCCGCGCAACATGGACGGCAGTTACGGTCCGGCGGCGCAAAAGGTGGCGGCGTTTGTGGCGGTGTTGAAGGGTGCCATCACCGTGCCCATCAAGTTGTGGGACGAGCGGCTCACGTCCAAGATGGCCAACCGGATCCTGATCCAGGGCAACGTCCGCCGCGACAAGCGCAAGGAGAAGGTGGACAAGATGGCCGCGGCGATCTTGTTGCAGAGCTATCTGGATGGGATTTGAACCAAAAGATCGAACAACAAAGAAACAAAGGAACGAAGTTGAAGAATTGTTTTCACAAGGAAATGAGCCGTTTTGTTTTGCCGGTCTTTGTTGCTTTGTTCCTTTGTTGTTAATCAATCCGTGAAATTCAAACTGACCATCGCCTACGACGGCACGGCTTACCAGGGGTGGCAGGTGCAGAAAATCGGCACGGGCGTGCAGGAGAAGATCGAGGCGGCATTCGGGAAGATGTTTCCGAGCGTCAAGCGCATCCACAGCTCCAGCCGCACGGACACGGGCGTGCATGCGCTCGGCATGGTGGCGCACGTGGAGATTCCGCGCGCGGAATTCAAGATGCCCGCCGCCCGGCTGGCGCTCGCGCTCAATTCGTTTCTGCCGGACGACATCCGCGTGCTGTCGGCGGTGCGCGTGCCGGAGAAGTTTCATGCGCGCTTCAACGCGACGGGCAAACAATACCGTTACTTTGTGTGGAATCATCCTGCGATGAATCCCTTGCTGCAAAACCGTGCGTGGCATTTCCCGATCAAGCTGGATCTGGCCAAAATGCGTGCGGCGGCAAAGCTTTTCATCGGCAAGAAAGATTTCCGCTGCTTCGCCGGCACGCGCAGTTATGAGATGGCTTCGAACGTCCGCACGCTGACGCGCTGCGACATCAAGAAATCGGGCGCGCAATTCACGTTCGTCATCGAGGGCGACGGGTTTCTCTACAAGATGTGCCGGGGCATCGTTGGAACGCTGGTGCAGGTGGGGCAGGGGAGGATTCCGCTGGAGAAGGTTGTGGAGATTCTGGCCAGCCGCGACCGCCGCGTGGCCGGCATGACGGCGCCGGCGCATGGGTTGGTGCTGTGGAAGGTCTTTTATCAACCACTAAGACACAAAGGCACCAAGAAAGCAGGTTGAATTAAAATTGTGTTTGCTTTGTGTCTTGGTGACTTGGTGGTTAAATCAAAATGAACATTGTTTTAGTCGAACCGGAGATTCCGCCGAACACGGGCAACGTGGCGCGGTTGTGCGCGGCCACGAAATCCGTGCTGCATCTCATCGAGCCTTTTGGCTTCAAGCTGGACGACTCTCAATTGAAACGCGCCGGCATGGATTACTGGCAGCAGGTCGAGTGGCATCGCTGGAAGAACTGGACGGCGTTCGCGGAGAAACTTCCGGCGACCGCACGGCTGTGGTTCATCGAATCGATCGGCGCGAAACTCTATGGTGAAGCAAAGTTTTCACCGGATGATTATCTGGTGTTCGGTCGTGAGACGGCGGGATTGCCGAAACAACTGCTGGAGCAGCATCGCGAACGATGGCTGCGGATTCCGATGTTCAATGCAGAATCGCGTTCGTTGAATCTGTCGAATTGCGTGGCGCTGGTGTTGTTCGAGGCGTTGCGGCAGCAGGGATTTCAAGGCGAGATTCGTTGAATGGTTGCATCGTGAACCGATTTAACGATTGAACGATTCACGATTTAACGACTAGACTTGAAAGGCGGGCGATTGGCGCAGTGGTTAGCGCAGCTCCTTTACACGGAGACGGTCGGGGGTTCGAATCCCTCATCGCCCAGTCTTCGCTCTTCGCTTCGCTGCGAGCTACCACTCGGCAGGCCACTTACTTTTCTTCAGCCAAGGTTCCGTCACGCCGCAGCTTCATTCTTCGGCCGCGCCATTCGACGGTGTTGCCAATAAATGCGCCGACCCAAATCGCCGTCTGCAGCAAATCTTTCACCGGCACGAGCCAGAACGTGGAAATCAATCTGCCATCCGGCGTGAACCGGCGCTGCAGTTTTTGCGCGAGAATGATCCGCAAAGATAAAAAAATGAGCGCCGTCATCGGCGCGCAGTAAGTTGTCGCCGCTGCGGTTGAAACGACTGCCCAGAGCAGCGGCCAGAGCGTGGCGTTTGAGAGGATGCTGAAAAAATAGGGCAGGGGCTGGCAGGCGCGAATGGTCCGCGCCCATCGGAGCTGGTGTTTCCAGACGTCGTGCCAGCCCATCGGCGCGTCCCAGCATTCCACGACAACGGTGCAGAGCGCGATGCCATGGTCGTTTTTGAAAATGCGGTGGCCCAACTGGTAATCGTCCGCGAGACAGTCCGCCAGCGACTTGAAGCCGCCGATTTGCGCGAGCGCATTGCGCCGGATCAAAATCGCCGCGCCGAGCGCAAAGTCGAGCGGCTTCAGGCTCAGCGATTGCAAAACCATGCTCCAGAAATCGGCGTTGATGGCGACGGCCTCCCATTTCATCGCCATCGTCGTCGGGTTTGCCAGGCGGTAAAAGCAGTTGACCAGGGCGGTGTTTGGATCGCGCAACGGTGCGACGAAGTTGGCGAGGAAATCCGGCGGCACGCGGACATCGGCGTCGCAAATCAAAATCAGATCATGCCGGGCGTGCGGTTCAAGCTGGGCGAGCTTGGAAACCTTGGCGTTCGCGCCGAGCGGTTCGCTGCAGATCACAAGTTGCGCGTCGCGGCCGGGATTTTTCTGGATCAGTTCCCGGACGATCGGGCAGACTGGGTCGTTTGCGTCGGCGACGCCGAGGAGGATTTGCGTCTGGCCGGAATAATTTTGACTGAGCCAGCTTTGGAGCGATTCGGCGGTGGTGGCGTCGCAGCCCTTGAGCGGTTTGAGGATTGAAATGGCGGGAGTGAAATCCGCCATGGCGGTGCGCTTGTGCAGCGGGAATCTTCGCGCGGCGAGAAACTGCCAGAGCGCGAGCGCAAAACTCAAGAGCGCGAACGCGGCCAAAATTAGATTGAGAAAAATCACCGCCGGAATGAGAAACCAAAATCAGGCCGGAACGCCAGAGTTTTTGTCTTCGGGATGTTCATCGAGAACGAGGACGCCATAGGGCGGCAGATCATAATTGCCGGAGAAGTTGTTGCCGGTGAGGAAGTCGTGCATGGGTTTGTAAAACTGGATTCGCACCGGCGAGTTCTGGTGGTTGAGCAGGAAATAAACGCGGGTGCCGTCCTTTTCTCTCATGCTGACCTCGACATTTTCGGGAACCTTGAGCAGCGGATGGAGAGCGCACATCTGGCGCAGCCAGCCGGCGAGGTCGTTGTAAAAATGCTGGTGGCTCATCGTGCCGATGTAAATGGCCTTGCCGAGGCCGAACGTGTTCATGGTCATCGCGGGGCGGCCCGCGTAAAAATCCTTTGCGTAGTTCGCCAGGATCTGGCAGCCCTTCGGCTCGATGATGTCGCACCAGAGCTTTGCCGGATGCAGATGGCTCGTCGGGAACGCGCCCTTGAACGTGAGGTGGTTTTCCTCGCCGGGCGGCAGCGGGTCGAATTCCAGGACTTCGAGGCCGAACAGATCGGTCAATTCGTTCGGGCAGCCGGTGTCGGGCGCGATATGGTGCTCGTTGACGAGGCCCGTGTTGAACGTGCCGACCAGCGTGCCGCCGTTCTGCACGTAAAGTTTCAACCGGTCGGCCTCGGCGGACGACAGCACATGGAGCGACGGCGCGAAAACGATCTTATATTTCGACAAATCCTCCGAAGGCTTCGCGAAATCCACCGGGATGTTGCGATCGTGCAGCGAATTGTAGATGAGCTGGATGTGCTCGCGCAGGCTGAAAAATTTGTTCGGCTGGTTTGGCTGTAGCAGCGCCCAGTCGTTTTCGTGGCTGTATAGGATGCAGACTTCGGCGATGATTTTTGTGTCCCTGATGGTCGGCGCGAGCAGTTTCAACTCCTCGCCGAACTGGCAGATTTCCCTGAAGACGCGGCTGCTGCCCTGGAGATGATGCGGCAGCACGGCGCCGTAAAATTTCTCGCAGCCGATGCGCGGCTGGCGCCAGCGGAAAAACAGGATGCCGCTCGCGCCTCGTGAGACAAGCTGGTAGGCAAACAGCCGGATTAGCCCGGGGCGCACTAGCGAATTCACATCCTGCCAGTTGACCTGCCCGACCTTCTGCTCCATCGCCCAGAAGCCGGTGTCGCCGTCGGGCGTTTTGACATTCGACTTTTTCAGCGAGCGCAGCAGGTCAATGTCGCAGGCCAGCTCGGAGGTTTTCGCCTTCACGACGGCGTTGCTTTCAATGGAGACAAAATCCACCGCGTCCGCCATGTCGTAGTGGTCGTATTTGCGGAGGAACGCGCGCATCGTGACGGTCACGGGATGCTTCGGGCTGTGCTTGCCCAAAAGGTCCGCCTGCATCTTGACGAACTGCACCATCGTGTCGCTGCTGAAACGGTTCCAGTCCAGCAGCAGCGCCGGATTGTGCGGGGCGGGGGAGCGCATGGGCATCGGCACCTGGTTCCACGACGAAACGGTCTGTCCCCAGAAGCGCAGTCCGAGAAGGTCGTTGAGCGTCTCTATCTTTTCATATTTGGCCTCCAGCCACATCTGCCATTCCTTGCGCGTGGCGTCGTTGAAGGAAAATTCCGAGTCGTTCGCGCCCATCCCGTTGTCTATCTGCCAGGCGATGAGCTGCGGATGATCGCCCAGCGCCTCGGCCATGGCGATGACGATGCGTTTGGAATAATCCCAGTAAGTATCGCTCGAAAGGCAGATGGCGCGACGGGTGCCCTCGTGCTTGACGGCGCCATTTTCGTCGAGCGGCAGGATTTCAGGATGCTTCTTTGCCAGCCAGACCGGCGGCGCGGCGGTGGGCGTGCCCAGGATCACCTTGATGTCGTGACGCGCCATGATGTCCATGACCCGGCGCAGCCAGAGAAAATCGTGCTTGCCCTCCTCGGGTTCGCAAATGCCCCAGGAAAATTCCCCGATGCGGACCACGTTGATGCCGGCTTTTGCCATCAGCTCGGCGTCCTGCTCCCAGACAGCCTCAGGATTTTCGGCGGTGCCGCCGTAGGGAAAGACCCAGTGCTCGGGATAATAATCAACGCCAAAATACATAACCTTTAACTTTCGGGTTTCAGTCTGACTCTAGAAGCAAACCGCCGCGCTTGCAAATCAAATTCGCAGGGCATGTAAAAAAATAAAACAGCCGGAACAACTGCCCGTTCCGGCTTGATTTATTGACAGCGTCGGCGCGCTGCGGCGTCCCTGCCTTGCTGGATGACCTGGCTGTGAAGCCGGATGGCTGACCGCTGCCATTCAAGGTTTTCTGCCCCGCAATCAAGGTTATTTATGGCGCAGACGAGGTTTTACGCTTCCCGGCTGAGGTTATTTGGCACGGAAACAAGGTTATTTATGCCGGAAACAAGGTTTTGCGGCGCGCAGACAAGGTTATTTATGTCGCGCTCAAGGTTATTTACGACAGCTACGAGGTTATTTATGACAGCTACGAGGTTATTTGTCGCAAATAACCTCGCGAACGCGACGCAAAACCTCCAAAAAGTGACGAATTTGGCGATTTTTGCCCATTTTCAGCCGTCAGAGCCGGATTTTTGAGGTTTTGGACGGAAGAACTTTCGCGAACCAGAAATCCGGCTCCGGTCCTCTTGGGGAGGAAACAGGTGAGGGAGGCCGTGAAACAAATTGATTGGGGCGGACGTGAAACGCCTAAACTCAAGCCGTGGCTGCAAGCCGGCGAGTGGAGTGAAAATTCAGCACCGTAGTTTTGCAACCGACGGCGCGCACGGAGCGACGCGCCCTAACCAGAAAGTTTGTTAACTGCATAATCCTGACACATCCTCAAACACATTTGCATTGTTCGCAGATCGGCGTAAGGCTTATTGTTTGCGCGCTCCCTATCCATTCGGTTCTGGTGTGAGCTGCCCTGATTATAGCTTGGAGTTGACCTCATTATTCGGGAGCAGGCGTTGACGGTGGTCTTTTAACCCACCACCCAAGTGCGCCGCCGCACTTTATTTCCCGAAAAGTCCGCCGAGGCCGCTCTTGAGCTTGTTCACGCCCGCGCCGCCGAGTTTTTCCAAACCTTTGCCGACATTCGCTGTGGCGCTGGCGACCTCTTTGATGGTGGTGGTGGTGATGGCTTGAAAAACCGCCCGTGTCAGATCCGTGGGGGTGAGGCCGTCGCTGCCTTTGCCCAGGTTGGTGAGATGAATGTCCGGCAGCGGCAGTGTCATTTCCCTGCCGCCCAGTCCGGTGAGGCTGACATGGACCATGGCGCCGGTGATGAGAAAGTCGTCCACTTCAATTTTTTTTGCGGGCTTGCTGCTTGCAGAGGCGGTCTTGCTTGTGGAAGGCGGCCCGCCGGATTGGGCGACGGCGTCCACGTTGTCCATGATCTTGCCCAGGTTGTTGCCGCCCAAGCCGCCTTCAAAGGTGATCTCCGGGTTTTGGACTTCGACCGAGCGGATGACGATTTTGTCCGACATGACGGTGAAGGGGTTCACGCCGACGGACGCCGTGCCGACGCTGATGGCGAATGGCGTCTTGTAGCCTTCGGGATTGCCGACAACGAGTCCCTTGACCTTGGCCGAGCCGGTGAGGAGTGAGAGGTTGATTTTGTCCAATGTGATGGGAACCTGGACGATTTTCGGGCCGACGGTCTCGACGCCGGCCTTGACGATCCTGTCGAGAAACACCCCGACGACAAGAACCGCTGTTACAACCAATACCAGCACCAAGATTCCGATGGCCCAGGCGATTTTTTTCATAGTCCAGTCCTGCTGACGTTTTGTTCAATGATTTCTGACAAAGATTTTGCGTCGCACAAAAGCGATTCAGCTTGCGATGAGCTCCTGCAGGGACTCGATGAAATCCCGCACCTGATAGGGCTTGGCGAGAAAACGGTCCGGCTTTGCGGTCACACCTTCGTAAATCGTTTCGTCCACCGTGCCGCTCAGGAGGAGGGTCTTTTGGCGGGGATTGACGAGGCGGCACTCGCGAACCAAATCCAGCCCGTTCATCTCGCCCATCGCATAATCGGTCACGACCACCGTCGGCCTGGCGGCGGGAAATTCCCGGAGCGCCCTCTTCGGATCGCGGAAAGTCTGGACGTTGAAGCCGAGCGGTTCGAGGATTGCCGAAGCGAGATCCAGCAGCATCGGCTCGTCGTCCACGACGAAAATCGTGTCCTTCTTGTTCTGTTTTCCATTGGCACTCATGTCAAGGGCAGGTGCCATCAGACAACAGCGCAGGGTATTTGGCAAGCTTGTTTAGGTAAAATTTATGCACACCCCGGATAAAATTTTGCGGTTGCATCCGTTTTGTTTCCAACGTAGATTCCTGCGTCGGCAACAAAAGCCACAAAAGCCTGCGCCCGACACAAGGATTTAGGATTTGCGGTTATGAAAACAAAACTAGCATCCGCGCCAGCCAAAAGAAAAGTCTCCGCACGCGTCAAAACACCGGAAAAGATTGACGCGCCCGAAGAAAGCGCCGCGCCGCCAAAAACAAAGCCGCCGCGCACAAAAAAATCCCTGTTCCAAGGCATCGCCGCCGCCGCGAAAAGCATTTTGAACCCAAAGCAACAAGGGTCCGCATCGCCAAAAACCGAAGTCACTTCCGAAACCCTCGTCCGCCGCACCTACACCCGCAGGAAAAAAATCGAGCCGCCCGCCATTTTGTCCGAAGGCGATTCGCCCGCCGCGCCGCCCGCCAGCGGGCCGGGCCAGAAATATTCGCTCGGCGCGACGGCGCCTGCGCAAACTTTTCCGACAGAGGAATCCGAACTGCCGGAATCCTACGGCACGAAGAAATTATTTCTCACCGCCCGCGACCCGCACTGGCTTTACGCGCACTGGGATTTGACGCACGCACAGCAGGTCAAACTCAACTCCCTTTCCACCGACGGCCATCTCGTCCTCCGAATTTACGCGCACAAGATTGAAGGCCATCCCGCTTACGAAATCCACGTCCATCCTGAATCGCGCCACTGGTTCACCCACGTCGAGCGCGCCGGAGATTCCTACGTCGCCGAACTCGGCTACTATTCCGCGCTCGGCAAATGGACGCACATCTCCGTTTCCGGCGGCACCATGACGCCGCCCGACGCCGTTTCAGCCGAGGACGACACGGAGTTCGCAACGATCCCGTTTGAATTTCCGTTTGCGAAGCTGATGGAGATCATCAAGCAGGCCGTCTGCGAAAATTTGCCGCTCGCGCAGGCGATTGAAGAACTGCGCCGCCACGGCCATCCCGATCTGCCGCGCGTCACCACCTCGACGCCGTCGCCAATGCCCGCGACGTGGACTCCGCAGCAGGAAGAAGCACTCGCAAAAGTCATCAACATAGACCAGGTGCGCCGTGTCTGGATGGGATCGCTTGAGATCACCGAGCTGATCCGCCGCAAGCTCGCGCACGAAATTTCCTCGCTCGGAGTTTCGAGCCTCGGCGTCTCCAGTTTGTCCAGCCCGTTCGGCGGCATGGAAAAGTCAAAGGGCTTCTGGTTCAACGTCAACGCCGAACTCATCATTTACGGCGCGACCGAGCCGGATGCGAAAGTCACCTTGGGCGGTCACAAAATCAAACTGCGTTCCGACGGCACCTTCAGCTTCCGCTTCGCGCTGCCGGACGGAAAATACGACCTGCCTGCCATGGCCGTTTGCGCCGACGGCGCGGACACGCGCGCGGCGGACTTAAAATTCAGCCGCGAGACGGAATATCGCGGCGATGTCGGCGCGCATCCGCAGGATCCGTCCCTCAAGGCTCCGCTGCCCGAAAACCTGTGATCGTTATGGACGCGCCGGAACGGGGAGCTTTGATGCTGGTCCGGGTCATCGCCACGGCGTTGATCGGGTGGACGATTGTTGACATTGCGCTGTATTGCGCCCTGTGCAAACATAAAAATGTGCCCATTGAAATTCTGCCCTGTGCTCTCAAATCAATTTCCGGCGTGCTTGGCATAGCCTTTTTGATCAGGGCCAAATCCATCGCGCAATGGATATCCGACAAGCTGGACGAATAATTTCCGCGATTCATGCAAGGCTACCTTTCACTCGTCCTGCACGCGCATCTGCCGTTCGTGCGACACCCGGAACATGAAAAATTTCTGGAAGAAAGCTGGCTCTTCGAGGCCGTCACCGAAACCTACCTTCCGCTCATCCAGATATTGGAAGGCTGGCGGCGCGACGGCATTGACGCGAAACTGACCCTCTCGCTTTCACCGACGCTTTGCACGATGCTTGGCGATTCGCTGCTGCGCGCGCGTTACGAGCGGCATTTGAACGGCCTCATTGATCTGGCCGAGAAGGAAATCCACCGCACACACTGGGACCGGGCCTACCGCGAACTCGCCTGGATGTATCACCACAAATTTTCCCTTGCGCGTGAAACCTGGCGTTACTACGAAGGCAATCTTGTCAGTGCCTTCAAGAAATTTCAGGACGAAGGCCGCGTTGAAATCATCACGACCGGCGCGACGCACGGGCTGCTGCCGCTGCTCGCCAATCATCCGCCGTCCGTCCGCGCGCAGATTCTCACGGCGCGCGATCATTATCGCGATTGCTTCGGGCGCGACCCGCGCGGAATCTGGCTGCCAGAATGCGCCTATGTTTCCGGCGTGGAGGAATTTCTGCAGGAGGCAAACATCCGCTGGTTCATCCTCGACACCCACGGCGTGCTGCATGCCAAACCGCGGCCTCGTTACGGAACGTTCGCGCCCGTTTTCACGCCCAACGGCATCGCCGCCTTCGGGCGCGACTTCGATTCCTCCCGCCAGGTCTGGAGCAAGCACGAAGGATACCCCGGCGATCCGCGCTACCGCGACTTTTACCGCGACGTCGGCTTCGACCTCGACTTTGATTACGTCAAGCCGCATCTGCCGTCGCCGCAAAATCGGGGGTTCACCGGCATGAAATATTATAAGATCACCGGTGCCGGCGAAAAACAGATTTACGACCGCAGCGCGGCGTTGCAGGCCGCCAGCGAACACGCCGGGCATTTTCTCAACGAACGAGTTGCGCAAGTCCAGAAGCTCACCGGACTTTTGGACCGTCCGCCGCTCATCGTCGCGCCTTATGACGCGGAATTGTTCGGTCATTGGTGGTATGAAGGGCCGGAGTTTCTGGACTGCTTTGCGCGCAAGGCTTTCAACGACCAGAAAATCATTTCGCTCATCACGCCTGGCGAATATCTCTCGCGTCATCCGACCAACCAGGTCGCCACGCCAAGCGCCTCGAGCTGGGGCGAGGAGGGCTACCTGCGCGCGTGGCTCAACGAGACCAACGAATGGATTTATCCGCACTTGCAGGTCGCGCAGGAGCGCATGAGCAAGCTGGCGAAGAAATTCGCGAAGAAATCCACCGTGTTGCAAAAGCGCGCACTCAAGCAGGCTGCGCGCGAACTGCTGCTGGCGCAGGCCAGCGACTGGCCGTTCATCCTGCGTGCCGGGACGAGTCCCGACTACGCGCGTCGTCGCGTCAAAGACCATCTGCTCCGCTTCATCGCGTTGCACGACCAGTTGACCGCCACCGGCGTGGATGAAAAATGGCTGGCGGAAGCCGAGTCGCGCGACAATATCTTTCCCGACGTGGACTGGAATTATTGGAAGTGAAACGTAGCGGCGTGTCGGCAGACCGCCGAACTTTTCGAGAAATGGCGAATGCAGTCTTCTGTCGGGGAGCCACTACGCTGTTTTTCCACCATCGCTGGCATCCGAAGTAGTTAGCCGAAGCAAACTGTTTCACCAACCTACGGCGTGGCAATCCGGAGCGCGCCATCCGCTTCCATCCGGGCGACGAGCCAGCAGGTGTCGCGTTGTAGACAGAGGGCCACGTCGTCGCGCAAGTCCGGGTTTGCCAGCAGCCGCCGCGCGTTCTCCGAATCGCGCATCGCCCCGGACAGGTTGGACTTCGCCTGCGCGTAGGCGTGCCGTGCAGCCTCGACCGAAGCGGCATTGGCACCTCCGCCAAAACCGCCGGACACCACTTCGCACAGCGCGCCCGCCGCCAAAGTGTCTTCCAGCGCGGCGTTCTCGCCCGTGCCGGCGCAAACGATTATGATGTTCCCAATCTTATTGCGCCGGAGAAATTCAGCCGTCGCGCCGAGGTTCAAAAATGAGGCGGCCAGAATTATCCTGGCCCCGGCGCAGGCTCGAAGCGCCCGGGTGCCGTTGGTGGTGGTGGAAACGACGGTTTTGCCGCGGACTTTTGTCGGCGTGTATTCGCGCGGGGAATTGCCGAGGTCGAAATCAATTCCGCCGGCGGAAATGCGGACGCCGTTGCGCTCGCCGCCAAGCAGGACTTCGGGGCGCGATTTTTTCAACTCCAGCGCCTCGGAAATTTCGGCGACGGGGATGATGGCCTTTGCGCCGTTGTGCAGCGCGGTGGCAATCGTGCTGGTGGCACGCAGCACGTCGAACACAACGCAGGCGGTTCCGCTCAAATCACGGCTGGCGAGTGCGGCGAAATCCGCCGGTGTGAAAAGGACTTCGAGGTTCATGCGATTTGTTCAGCGATTGATGACGGCGGTGAGGTCAACCCTCGCGCCCTTGACGGTGTTGAAGCCATGAACTTGAACGGTCACGGCATTTGTTGCCAGAGATGCCAGGTTGGTCTTGTAAAAGCCGGTCGGCACGATGAGGACGGAGGGATTTGTTTCGCGAAGAAAACCGGCAGCCTCATTTGCGTCAAGCGTTTGCATGTCGTTGGTGACGATACCGCGAAATTCCCAGACCAGGCTTGGTTCGTCGTATCCGACGGCGGCAAGTTTCATTTCAGGCTTGAGAAACGGCTTTGCCTGTTCAAAAAGCTGGTGCGAGGCGAACTCCGTTTTGGCCGCCACAAAACCTGCCGTTGTCAGGGCGACGATGAAAACCGTCATTGCCGCCGCCCATCTGAAAATCTTCAAGCCTGGAATCGCCCGCGCGATCCAGATGGCGATGAAAGGAAAAGCGGGGAGCGTGTAATGCGGCAGCTTGGTGCGCACGAGCGTGAAAGTTAGAAACACAATTCCAGCCTGCACCAGCAAATACCATCCGAACGTGTCCGCGGCACTGGAAGACCGCCAGTTCCAGAGCGCCTTTGGAACGCGGATCGCCCATGGAAAGAAGCTGAAGAAAAAAGTGATGAAGAAAAACGGCAGCAACAGAAAATAGTTGATCAAACTTTTTCCACCATGTCCTTCCATCACGCCGACCGAGCGGAAGATGACGTGATGGCCGATGCCGACGGTAAAAAATTCGCCGTTGGTCGCGATCAGCGCGGGAATTCCCCAGACGGCGATGATTGCCAGAGTCAAAACCATGCCCAAGGCAAAACGCGGCAGGGAGAAATCAAATTCCTTTGGTCGCAGCCATTTTCCCAGAAGCAATCCGCCGATGGGCAGCCACGCTACCGGGCCTTTGGCGAGAAACCCGAGCGCGAGGCTGACGTGAAAAATCCAGAACCATTTTTTGTTGGTGTCCGCCCGCGTCATTTCCCAGCCGCTCCATGCGGCGGCGGCCACGAAAAAAATCATCGGCATGTCCGCCGTGGCAAGCCGCGCGTTGGCGAGCATCTGAAGCGAGGTCGTGAAAATCACGGACGCCGCGATACCCGTCTGCCATTTTGTGAAACGTCGTGCCCAGGAAAAAATAAGCAGCGATGTTCCCGCGGCGAACAATGCCGACGGCAGCCGCGCGGCGAACGCATTTTCGCCGAACAATTTGTAGCAAGCCATTTGCGCCCAGTAAATCAGCGGCGGTTTGTCGAAGCGATGCGCGCCGTTGAAGCACGGGACGATGTAATCGCCGCGCTGCAACATTTCGCGGCTGGCCTCGGCGAAGCGCGGCTCGTCGCGGTCGGTCAGCGGCAGAATCCAGGTGCCGCTGCAAAAGAGCAGGAGGCTGAACGCAAAGATTGCGGGCGCGGGCCGGGCGGCGAGTCTGGTCAGGAACTGTTGCACGCGCAGATTATTATTCCAATTTCGTGCGGATGTAATGAAAAAGATATTGCTGCGCGTAACCGGCGTGCGGGCCGAAATGCGTCGCGGCAAAGTGGCGCAGGCGTTTTTCAGAGGCACGTCGGCGGGGAAAATAAAGCCTCTGCAACGCGCGCTCAATCCAGACATCCACCGGGAAGGCGGAATCAAATCCGTAGCCGAACAGCAGAACGCAGTCGGCGATCTTGCCTCCGACGCCGCGCAGCTTCATCAATTCCTGTCGCGCTTCGAGGTAATTTAGTTTTCGGATTTTCCCCAAATCAAATCTGCCGTCGGAGATTTGGTGCGCGGCGGCGAGAAGGTTTGGTGCGCGAAAACCCATCTTGCAGGCGCGCAGATCGGCTTCGGATGCGGAGGCGATGCGTTGCGGCGTGGGGAAGGCAAATCGCAGCGTTCGGCCTCTGGCCGAATCGGGTCGAGCCAGAGGCTCGACGCTACAGATTGGCTCGCCAAAGCGTTCACAGAGCAGGGAAACAATCTGGCGGATTTGCACAATCTGCTTGGTCGAGGACAAAATGAACGACGCGAGACATTCCCACGGGTCCTGCCGCAACAATCGCAGACCGCGACATGCGGCGATTGCGGCGCGCATCGGATCGTCATCGGGAAAGGTTTTAAGAACAGTCTCCAGTTCAGTTTCAGTCTGTAGAAATTCGCGCAGCCAGTTCCAGTCTTTTTGCGGCACGGCGGTTTCGGCGGCAATTCCCTCGTGCGTTTGAGTCAGGCGCACAAAGTTCTTTCCGACGACGCCGGTCCACGAGCCGTTCTTCTCGCGCCAGCGGAAGGCCTGCCCTGAATCCAGCGTCGCGGCCAGATCATAATCTCGGACGCGCAAAAGAGTGTTCGCCATTTAGTGAGGGGCACCGAGGTTTAGATTTTGCTGCGGGTGCATCGTCGAGAGATTAGCGGGAAATGCGGCGATGAAAACTGTTTAAAAAATCACCAATGTAGGAGTGGGTCTTCGTCCACGACCGTCAATTTTCCGCTGGCGATGAGCTTGCTGATCGTATCGGGTGGAAGATGGCCGGTTAGAATTCGTTCGCGGACGTTAAACGAATCAATGATAAAAGGTTTTCCGGCCCGGTAACAGGCAAGTGTTGAGGCGCAAAGAACATCTCCGTGTATGCTTTTGATGCGTGTTATTGTTGCTGACATGGCGGTTTCACGATTGGCGATTTCAGCGTGGAAACCCGGATCGGCCAGCAGCTTCAGCGGCTCAAGGCGTGCTGATGCGAGAAGCCGGATACAAATTGCAAGAAGAAGGATAAATCGCAGTGCGTCCGGCGAATGGTGCCGAGCCAAAGGCAGAAATGATGCCTGCGCGAAGGCGAGACCTAAAGCAATGGACAAGCCGAAGACCAGTTCAAACTGGGCGTTATAGGCCACGCCATCACCGGCTTTTTGAACGAAGAACATCAGGAGGCCAAGTATGTTCAGGAGGTTGCATAACTGTATTGCTGGATCTGACTTCCGGGTGATGCCGACATAAATCCATGCGACCAGACCAACCGCCACCCACTGCAAATGTCCAGCCGCACCGACGGCTTGTTTCCATAGAAACACCCGCGGAGACATAAGATTGCTCCAGAAGTCCGAACCAAAGATGGCAAAACAGATTGCAAATCCAAGGATGATTGAACAAGATGCGAGGATCCCGGATTTGAACATCTGTCGCGGTCTATGCATGCCAAGCCATACCATAGCCGTCAGCGGCATAACTACAATGTCATGCTTGATAAAGCCCGCAACCACCATCAAGAGAATCGGTGTCGCATAGTCGCGGTTACGTTCCATGGCCCGCAGGAATGCGACAAAGCCAACGGTCATCACGGCTTGTGCGAGCAAATGCGGGTCGTTCATCCCAACATAGCCGGTAAAAAAACGGCACATGGTCGCCATAAAAAACAGTGCGCCGATTCCTGCCGCCGCCTCGTCGCCACCAAGCCGTTTGATTGAGCAACCAACCCCAAAAGCAATCACCACGACGGCTCCCAGCGAGAGCAACCGTCCGGCGAGAACCGGGTCGCCGATCAATCGTCCGAACGCGCCCACGATATAGAAAGAAAGCGGCGGATAGTTGTTGGTGATGAGCTGATCATGGGATGGATAGAGTGGCATCCGTCCCATCGCTGCGTCGGCGTAATAGGCGTTCCATCCCTCATTGACGTCAATCTCGATATTCAAAAACGCACGATAGATTGGCCAGAGAGCCGAAAGAAGGGTGATCACGACAAGACCAACCGTCAAAATGGAAACGCGGCGCGTGAACAGGTCGGTTCCAGGCTGCTTATTCAGGTTTGAATTTATTTTCAGGCTCACCTGTAAGCCAATTTTAGATGTTCAAAGGAACTTGTGCAATTAAATGAAAAAATATTCAGCCAGCCCGTCGGGGCGAGTCTAGCGGCGGAAACGATTTTTGAAAATGGAATTGCGTTTGGACCGTCGGGAAGCTAAACCCAGTCATGCCCAAGCGCATTTGCCATCATTGCGGACAGCCGCTGGAAATCCCCGAATCGGCCATCGGCGAAAATTTCATCTGCCCGAACTGCGGCAAGGACATCCTCATGCCGCCCGACAACGTCGCCCGGCGCGAAAAAATCAAGCTCGTCGTCACCCCGCCGCCGGTCGAAAATTTTTCCGCCGCGCAACTTTCCGAAATCGCAAAAACAATCATCGCCAACGTCCAGACCGTCATCGTCGGCAAGGAGCCGCAGGTGACGCTCGCCGTCGCCGGGCTTTTTGCGGAAGGACATATTTTGTTCGAGGACGTTCCGGGGGTGGCCAAGACGATGCTGTCGCGCGCCATCGCGCAGAGCATCGGCTGCACGTTCAAGCGCATCCAATGCACGCCGGATTTGCAGCCCGAAAATGTCATCGGCGATTTCATCCTCGACCCGACGACGGGCCGGCCGGATTTCCGCTTCGGCCCGCTGTTCGCGCAAATGGTTCTCGTGGACGAAATCAACCGCGCCAGCCCGCGCACGCAGGCCGCGATGCTTGAGGCGATGGGCGAGGGAATGGTCTCGATGGACAAGGTTTCCTACCGTCTCGAAAAACCGTTCATGGTCATGGCGACTCAGAATCCGATTGAGCAGGAAGGCACGTTCCGCCTGCCGGAGGCGCAGATGGACCGTTTTCTATTGCGCTTGAGCCTCGGCTATCCCGACGCCGCCGAGGAAAAGAAAATGTGCGAGCGCAACCAAACGCAGCATCCCATCGAAACCATCCAGCCGGTGAGCAATGCGGCGGAAATTTTGAAATGCCAGCGCAGCGTCCGCGAAATCCGCGTGCCGTCGAGTGTTTGCGATTATCTCGTCGCGGTCGTGCGCGCGACGCGGGAGCATCCGGCTTTGAAACTGGGCGCGAGTCCGCGCGGGTCGCTGGGATTATTTCACGCGGCGCAGGCGCTGGCGGCCATTCAGGGAACTGATTCCGTTTCCGTTGCCCACGTCAAAACCGTTGCCCAAATGGTTCTCGCGCACAGATTGCTCGTGCGCCTCGAAGCGCGGAAGGATTACCCGGACGGCGGCGCGGTCATCACGGAAATTCTGGCGAAGACAAGTCCGGCGTAGGAAACGAGGTGACGAGTCTCATTTTAATTTCGGATTAGAGATTGCGGGTTGCGGATTTTTCAGAATGAGTCTCCTCACATCGTCTCCTGCTTAATAGGTGACGATTGAGCGGACCGGAAATCCATTCAACTTTTCGCGGCCATCCAGAAATTTCAATTCAATCAGAAAGCTGGCCTCCAAAATTTCCGCGCCAAGTTTTTTCACGAGCGCGGCGGCGGCGGCGGAAGTCCCGCCGGTTGCAAGCAAATCATCAATCAGCAGCACGCGCGCGCCGGGCTTGAGCGCGTCAATGTGCATCGCCACGGTCGCATGGCCGTATTCCAGCGCATAATCCTGCTCATGTGTGGTGTGTGGCAGTTTGCCCTTCTTGCGCACCGGCACGAACCCGGCCTTTAACTTCACTGCGGCGGCGGCGGCGAAAATGAATCCGCGCGCGTCAATGCCCACGACCGCGTCCACGGAGCCGGGCTTGAAATTTTCCGTGAGCAAATCAATTGCGCCGGCGAACAGCCGTGCATCGGCGAGCACGGGAGTGATGTCCTTGAACTGGATGCCCGGCTTGGGAAAATCCGGGACGTTGCGGATGGCGGCGGTGATTTCTGAGGGCGTGACGTCTGGCATAAATCATTCTTCCGGTTTTTTTTCCATCTCCAGTTTCTCGATCATTTTGCGGAGCTTTCTCAGCGCGAGGTTCTGGATCTGGCGGACGCGCTCGCGCGTGACGCCGAACTTCACGCCGACTTCCTCCAACGTCTTTTCCGAGCCGCCGTCCAGTCCGAAGCGGTAACCCAAAATTGTCGCCTCGCGGTCGTCCAGATGCTTGACCATGTCCTGCAGCATGTTGACGACGGTCTTGTCCTCCAGGTTGTCGTAGGGCGAGGTCGCGTTCTCATCCTCCACCACGTCGGAAAAATTGTTCGAGTCGTCGTCGCCGATCGGCGCGTCGAGCGACGCGGGGCGGATGGCCGCCTGCCGCATCTGCCTGACTCGTGCGGCGGTCATCCCCATTTCATCGGCCAGCTCCTCGTCCGTCGGCTCGTGTCCAAGCTCCTCCTGCAGCTTCATCGCCGTCTTGCGCATCTTGGAAATCTTGTCCACCAGATGCACCGGCAGGCGGATGGTCTTGGACTGGTTGGCCAGCGCGCGCTTGATGGACTGCTTGATCCACCATGAGCCGTAGGTGGAAAGTTTTCCGCCCTTGGCCGGGTCGAACCGCTCCACCGCCTTCATCAGGCCGATGTTGCCCTCGCTGATGAGGTCGAGCAGCGGCAGGCCGATGCCCTCGTAATCGCGGGCAATTTTCACGACCAGGCGCAGGTTCGCCTTGATCATGTGTTCGCGGGCTTTTTTGTCGCCTTTCTTGATGCGCGCGGCAAGCTGGATTTCCTCGTCCGGCGTGAGCAGCTTCACCAGGCCGATTTCGCGCAGATAAAGCCGGATGGCCGTGTCGCCGTCGTAACGCGCCGCCTCACGCCGGATGAACGCCGTGGTGTCCCCCTCGGCGGGCTTGGCGGCGTCCGGACCGGGAATGACATATGCGGCGGGCTTGGCTTCCGCCGTCGCGGAAAGTTTCACACGCCGCGTGGTTTGGACCGTCTTGGTCGTTTTAATCTTGGCCACCATAAAACTGCAAGACGTTAAAGACGAACCGCGCGTTACGGCAAGATAATTAAGATGGGGTGTTTTGCTGACAGGCGGCGATTTGTCCTAGCCGTTTTCCGCCGTCTTGCCGGCGGCACCGGCAAGATGCCGTGACTGGCGCCTGGGCATCATGGTCTTTGCCGGGTGGAATCGCGTGACGGTTTTCGCCGGCAGAAATTCACGGAGAAATTCCGGCGCCTCGCGCCGCCCGGTCCGCTGCCAGTCCTGCCAGAAAATTTCGGCGGTGCCGCGCGCATCCAGCTTCAGTTCGCGCGTGAGAAATTCAAACAGCAATTCCATCAGCCGCGCCAGCGCGATGCTGTCCGTGCGGTTAATTTTTGCAAACAGCCAGTCGCTGAAGTGCAGAAAGTTTTTGAACGGCGATGCGCCATTGCTCCAGATCAGCGGCGCGGTGGCGACAAAGTTGCCGCTGTTGCCGACCAGGTCCCAGTAGCGCGCGAAGCGGCGCAGCCGTTGCATCGTGGCGAAATCGAGCAGCTTGTTCTGCAAAATCTCATACGGCGGCTGCGCACTGTAAATCATTCGCCACTCCGCATCATGCCGGACAACCGGCGTGCCGCGCAGCCGTTTGAGAATGCCCACCTGGATTTCCTGCGGGCCGAGCGCGATGAGCTGGTCAAAACCGGCGGCAAAACTTTCCAGCGTTTCTCCCGGCAGCCCGACGATCAGATCGGCATGGATGTGGACGCTGGTTTGTTTCCGCAGATAATTAAAATTGTCCGCCAGCCGCTCGTAATTCTGCCGGCGGCTGATGAGTGCGCCGACTGCGGGATTAAAAGTCTGGATGCCAACCTCGAATTGCAGCGAACCGGGCGGAAACCTGGCGATGACCGCGCGCAGATCGGCGGGCAGCCGGTCGGGAATCATCTCGAAGTGATAAAAATTCCCCGGCTGATGCCGCGCGAGGAAAAATTCCAGCAGCGTCTTGCTGACGGCAATGTTCAGGTTGAACGTGCGGTCCACGAATTTGAACTGCTTCAGCCCGCGGTCCAAAAGCTTTTGCATCGCGGCGAGAAACCGGTCCAGCGGCACCTGCCGCACGGGGATGTCGAGCGACGACAGGCAGAACTCGCAGGTGAACGGGCAGCCGCGCGACGCCTCGACATAAATGATGCGGTGCGCGATGTCCGCCTCGGTGTAAAAATCATAGGGCAGGGCGAGGCGCGAAAATTCCGGCAGCTCGGCGGCGATGATCTTGGGGTAGGAGACGACGTGAGGAGTCTCATTCTCTGATTCCGCACTCCGCACTCCGCACTCCGCATTTGAAGTGAGACTCGTCGCCTCGTCTCCTACGGGTTGATGGAGCAGCACCCGGCACACCTCGGCAAATTTCAAGTCCGCCTCGCCGGTGATGACGTGGTCGGCGAGATCCGCGACGGGTTGCCCCTCGGTTTCATAGCTCACCTCCGGACCGCCGAGGATGATTTTTATTTCCGGGCGGACGCGCTTGATCGCGGTGACGACCTCGATGGATTCCTCGACGTTCCAGATATAAATTCCCAAGCCGATGATTTTGGGTTCGCGCGCCAGCAGCGCCTCGGCGATGTCCAGCGGGCGCAGGTTGATGTCGAACTCGGCGATGACGGCGCGCGGCTGCAAGTCGCCGAGGTTGGCGAAGAGATAGCGCAGCCCGAACGCGGCGTGGATGAACTTCGCGTTGAGCGTGGCAAGGACGATGTCCGGCATCGCCACCAAATTAGCAACTTCCCCCGTTCCCGCAACCATGCCGTCCGTGCCCGGCCGCACACCGCGCGGTTTGGGAAGAATCTTTCCCGGCGGCGGCGGGAATTAACAACCAGTCAATTGTATCTTCGCAGTTCATTTGGATTTACCCGCCAATCTGTTTCTTGTAATCCTCCGGCGAGAGCAGTGCGTCCAGTTCGGCGGGATTGCTCAATTTGATCTTGTAAAACCAGCCGCCCGCGTATGGCTCGGTGTTCACCAGCGCGGGATTGTCGGTGACGGGCTTGTTCAGCTCCACAATCTCGCCGCTGACGGGCGAATAAATGTCGCTGGCGGTCTTGACGGATTCCACCACGGCGCAGGCTTCGCCGGCCTTCACCTTGCGGCCCACGGCGGGCAGCTCCACGAACACGATGTCGGTCAGCTCGGCCTGCGCGTGGTCAGTGATGCCGACGGCTGCGGTGTCGCCGCTGATGCGGACCCATTCGTGTGATTTGGCGTATTTCAGATCGGAAGGAATGTTGCTCATAAATTTCGACATATTTCACCACCAAGACACGAAGACACCAAGAAGAATTTTCACACGGATTCCACAGATTTTCACGGACGGAAAACAAATCCGTGTTACTCCTGCAAATCTGTTTTTGCACCGCACCGGCGGTGGTTATCTTCGATCCCGGAGATGCGGCTATTGTTGTATCTGTTGAATTTGTTCCGCTTGAAACCGCTCTTTCTGCATCTCTTTCAACAATTTCTGCTGCTGGCGTTCCTGCGCGTGTTCCACCTGCTCGTTCTGTGACTCGCAGCCTGTGAACAAGGCGAGCACAGCCGCAGCGAGGCAGGTTGGAATTATTTTGCTCATCAATTCAGGCTTATTTCACCATCAAGACACCGGGGCGCAAAGAAGAATATTTATTGATGAAGGCATGATGGAAACTAAAAAAATTCCTTCGTTCCTGTTTTCCTTATTTGTCCGTCTTCATGATTCAACGAAAAAAGCGGGGCTTGCGCCCCGCCTTCGTGAAATGTTGTCCGAGAAATTACTTTGCCGGTTCGGCAACGGCTTTTTCCTGTTTCTCGTTCACCAGCGTGGCTCCCTTGCCGAGGCGCTTGCGCAGGTAGGTGAGCTTGGCGCGGCGCACCGAGCCTTCGCGCTCGACTTCGATCTTGTCCACGCGCGGCGAATGCAGCGGGAACACGCGTTCCACGCCCTCGCCGTAGCTGATGCGGCGGACACTGAACGTCTCGTTCAGGCCGTGACCGCGCTTGCCGATGACGACGCCCGCGAAAATCTGGATGCGTTCCTTGTCGCCCTCGACGACCTTGGTATGCACTTTGACAGAGTCGCCGACCGAGAATTTCGCGGCTTCCTTGCGATACTGTTCCGATTCAATTTTTTCTTGTAATGCCTGGTTCATAGTAAATTCAGTTATTAAATTTTATTTCAACAAATCCGGTCTCTGCCTTTCCGTCCGCAACTTGGCCTGTTCGCGCCGCCATTTCCCGATCTCGGCGTGGTTGCCGGACAGCAGCACCTCGGGAACTTTCATCCCGCGAAATTCCGCCGGCCGCGTGTATTGCGGATATTCCAGCAGCCGTGGCTGAACGATTCGTCGTGCGAACTTTCGTCGTCGCCCAAAACTCCGGGCAGCAGCCGCGCCACCGCGTCAATCACCACCATCGCCGGCAGCGCGCCGTTCGTCAGCACATAATCGCCGATGGACAACTCGTCGTCCGCCAGCGCCTTGCGCACGCGCTCGTCAAAACCTTCGTAACTGCCGCAGACCAAAATGATGTCTTCCTGCTGCGCCAGTTCGCGCGCGATGGACTGGTCGAACTTCCGCCCGCTTGGCGAAAGCAAGATCACCTTCGTTTTTTCGCGCTGCAAACTTTCGACCGCTTCAAAGAGCGGTTCGACTTTCAACAGCATTCCCGGTCCGCCGCCAAACGGCTTGTCGTCCACGGTCTTGTGCCGGTCATGCGTCCAGTCGCGCAGGTTGTGGATTTTCAGCTCCAGCAACTTGGCCTCCCGCGCGCGCCTGACGATGCTTTCATCCAGCGGTCCGGCGAACATCGCCGGAAACAAAGTGAGCACGTCAATTTTCATTCGTTGAAGCGTGATTTGTTAAACGGTTGCTTCGTTCAGGAATTTTCCGATTCAACCGTTCAACGATTTAACCCTTCAACTTCTTTTTTCTTCCACAATCTCAACCGAGCAACGCAGGCCTTTCTTCGCGCTGCCTGCGAGCAACAGCGACCGGATCGCGTTGATCGTCATGCCCTGCCGCCCGATAATTTTCCCAACATCCCCCGGATCGAGCCGCAGTTCATAAACCGTCAGGCCGCCGCGGTCCACCGGGGTGACCGTGACCGCGCCAGGATTCTGAACAAGTCCTTTGACGACGTATTCGAGGAACTCCTGCATGGCACTGAAATAATTAAATCAAGCCGCCGCCGGAGCGGTCGCGGCCTTGCCCAGCTTCTTGATGAAGCTGGCAACGGTGTCGCTCGGCTGCGCGCCCTTGCTGATCCAGTATTGCGCGCGATCGAGCTTGATGGTGAAATTCTCGCCCTGCTTGAGCGGGTTGTAAGTGCCGATCTCCTCGATGAACTTGCCATCGCGGGGGCTGCGGCCGTCGGCCACAACAATACGGAAGGCCGGCGTGTTTTTCGTCCCGACCCGTTTCATGCGAATTTTTACTGACATAAATGTTTCAAAAGGACGCGAAGAATAGCAGTTGCGATTTGCTTTGCAAGTCCTGTTTTGATTGAAAATCGCCGCTTGCCGTCCGCCCTAATCGCTGGTTTGCTTTGGGCAATGAGCAGGCCGTATGAGGAAATCCTTGAAGGCGCGACGATGCCGCGTTCCGCGCCGGACATTCGGCACGAAATGATCTGCAACCGGCTGCACTCGCTGATGACGGCAAGCGTGGCGAACCTTTCCACCACGCAACTGCTTGCGCCGCGCACAAAAGTCCCGGTCACGCGCTCAACGGCGATCTGCCCGGATCTTGCCCTTGTGGCCGTCGCGACCGGCAAAATTTTTCTGGCGGTGGAAATCGTCAATCGCGGCGACCAGCATTTCGACACGGTTGTGAAAAAAGAAGTCTATGAAAAAATCCGCGTGCCGCGACTCTGGATGGTTGACCCGCGTTATGACAACGTGGAGATTTATCACGGCCTGGAATTCGGCCTTGCGCTGAAGGGAATCCTGGCCGGCAGCGAGGTTCTTTCGGAAAAGCTGATCCCTGAATTTCAAATTGTCATCGCGGAGTTGTTTGCCGGGGAAAAGACGGCTTGAACTTGCTAAATTTTGTTTGAATGCGATGCTCAACCGCCTTGTCTCATGTCTGCAACAAACAAATAAACAAAGCCAATTATGAAAACACAAAAATTCCTTCTCGCCACCGCCGCCGCAGTTTTGCTGGCGGTCGCAAGTTCACGACTGAGTGCCGCCGATGCGGCAAAAGAAGTCACGCTCAATGGAAACATGGTCTGCGCCAAGTGCGTGCTGCATGAAACCAAAGAATGTCAGAATGTCCTGCAAGTCCAGCAGGACGGCAAAACGGTGAATTATTATCTGGCAAAAAATGGCGTCAGCGACAACTTTCACGACCAGATTTGCGGAACGCAGGGTGAAAAGGCCACCGCCACCGGTGCCGTTTCTGAAAAGGATGGAAAGGAAATCTTGACGGCTTCCAAAATTGAACCAGTAAAATAAATCCCCGTTTAACTTGCATCAGCCGCCGCCGGAACTTTTCTGGCGGCGGTTGAATTTTACACAATCATCATATTTCACGCCGCTCCCGCCAAAGATGTCCAGCGCCGAGCCGATTGTGAGATCAACTTTCCCCTGTCCCAGCTTCGTGACGGCTTCCAAATCTGAAATGGAATTTGCGCCGCCGGCATAAGTCACCGGAATCGGCGTCCACCCGCCAAGCTTCTGGACAAGCTCCCGGTCAATGCCCCGGCACAAACCTTCGATATCAACGGCGTGGACTAAAAACTCAGAGCAGCAGCCGGAAAATTCTGCCAGTGATTCTTGATTGACGACCAGATCCGTGAATTTCTGCCAGCGGTCGGTGACGACAAAATAATCTTCTCCGCGTCTGCGGCAGCTCAAATCCAGAACCAGTTTTTCTTTGCCAATCGCCTTGACGAGTTCGCCGAGCCGAACCCAGTCCACGCGGCCTTCGCGAAAAACCCAGCTTGTGACAATGACGTGCGACGCCCCGGCGTCGAGCCAGCCGCGCGCATTTACAGAATTGATTCCACCGCCGATCTGCAATCCGCCGGGAAATGCGGCGAGCGCCGAACGCGCCTCGCTGTCATTGCCCGCGCCGAGCATGATGACGTGGCCGCCGAAAAGACCATCACGCTTGTAAAGTTCCGCGAACCATGCCGCCGGTTTTTCCGAGACAAAATTCGTCCGCAAATTTTCGGATGCACCCAGCGTGCCGCCGACGATTTGCTTCACTTTGCCTTCATGGAGGTCAATGCATGGACGAAACATGCGCACAAGCTAATTTCAGCGCGTGGAAGTTCAAAGAGGAAAGTTCGGTCATCCGATTATAGCGGTTTCAATGAAACTGTAGCCGTGATTTGCCGGCGCGCCGGAAAACAATCCGGCGCGGTTTTGTTCCATCCGCAGCTATGGATTGGCAGAGAGCCAGAAACGGACGTTGGTGGCCTGCGGGTTGCGCGGATCCAGGTCCAGAAATTTCAGGTAATGCGTCCGCGCGTCCTCCATGTCGCGCATCTGCTGCGCGTAAATGTCGCCCAGCGCCAGATGGGCGCGGGATTCGTCCGGGTTCGCCGCGACGATTTTTTTCAGCTCGTTCACCGCGTCCGTGGCGTAGCCGGACGCCTTGAGCGCGAGGGCGAAATTGTAGCGTGCGTCCACGGAGTCTGGCTGGATGGCCAGCGCCATTTCCGAGGCGGCAAGGGACTGCCTGAAATTTTTCAGCCGGAACTCCAGCACGCCGTGATTGTATTGCGCCTCGAACCACGCGGGGTCGAGCTGCGCCGCCGTCTTATACGATTGTGCGGCTTCCGCCAGATGCCCGTCCTCCTCAAACGCGCGCGCCTTTTTGAACGGCTCGGAGGCGGCCATCCGGTCGCCGGCCTTGGGCTTGCGCGGCGACAAATAACTGTAACGCGGAAAAACCGGCGGCGGCGGCGGGGCGATTTTTTCCGGCCTGGGCACCGGGGGCGGATTGACATCGGCGGACTGGACGGAATTTTCGGGCGGCAGCGGCGTGACGCCGTCCTTGGCATAATTATCCTGCGTGGAGGAGTTGAACCAGTGGAACGGATTCAAATTGTGCAGCGCGCCGTTTGATTGCGGCGGCGACGGAGCCGTCGCCACGGGCTGTTGCGACTGGGCCTTGCCATTGCCGGACTGGAGCGGCTTGTGCGGCGTCTGCTGCATTTTCTGCGGGGCGGTCGAACGGACGGCGACGGCGGTCTGCGTCCTGGTTTCGCTCGCGATGAGCGGCGGCAGCGGGGCGGGCGGATTTTCCTGCGGCGGATTCGCCACGGCTGCGGCGGGCGATTGTTCAAGGTTGTTCACGAGGGCATTCACGTCGTCCCAGTCCGCCGGGCGCGGCGTGAGGGCAAGATAGGCGCGGTAATTTTCCAGGGCGGTTTTGTTGTCGCGCAAATACTCGGCGTTGACGGTCGCCAGGTTCAGGATGGCGGGCGCATAATCGGGATGACGCTGGACGGCGGCGGCGAAAAACTGCGCGGCCTCGCGCGGACGCCCGCGCTGGATGCGCGCGAGGCCGAACCCGTTCAACGCCTCGGGACTGTTCGTGTTCATGTAATAGGCGGTGCTGAAGCTTTTTTCCGCCGACACGATTTCGCCGGCGCGCAACTGTGCGGTGCCGAGCTTGAGCCAGCCTTCCGGCGTGTTGCTGCGGCGCAACGTGTAGGCGGTGAACTCCGTGATCGCGTTGTCCGGCTTGTCCTGCTCCAGCCAGAGGCAGCCAAGATTATAATGGACCTCCGTCAGGTCGCGGTCGAGCGTGAGCGCGCGGTTATAGGCGTCCACCGCGTCTTCCGGCTGGCCGGCGTGCTGAAGCGCGACGCCGTAATAATTCCATGCCTGCGCGTTCGCCGGCAGAATTGTCGTGGCCGTTTTCAACTGATCCACCGCCGAGGTGAAATCGCCGCGCTCCAGGAATTTTTTCCCTTTCAACAGCGCGCGCGGCCCCGGCGGCGTGCAGCCCGCGATGAACACCGCCAGCAGCAAAAGAATTGTGCCGCTTAAAATCCGATTTTTTGTGACCAGCATCGCCTTTGGTGTTAGCATCCGCGCCCGAAAGTGTCAAGAAACGCGCTCATACAATTTGTTTTTGCAGCCATGTGGCTCGCGGGGTTTCAAGCCCGCGCGGACGCGTTGTCCGTGCTCCGTCCCACCAACACGGCGTCGCGCGTCGTCATCGTCGAGAACACAAACGCCATTTCCAACTTCCAGCCGGATGAAAACGCCGTGCAAGCAATGGTCAATCTCGCCATCACGAATTTCACCGGCAAGACCACCGCCGCCGATGCGTGGCGCAGCCTGGTTTCAACGCAGGATGTCGTCGGCATAAAAGTTTTTTCCGCCGCAGGCGAATTGAGCGGCACGCGGCCAATCGTCGTCGCCGCCGTGGTTCGCGGATTGCTCGACGCCGGATTGCCGGCGACGAACATCGTCATCTGGGACAAGCACGCGGACGATTTGCGCGCCGCCGGATTTTTCAAGCTCGCCGCGCAGCTTGGCGTCCGCGCGGCGGGCGCGGTGGAAACCGGCTACGATCCGACGAATTTTTACCTGCCCGATTCCCCCGTCATCGGCAGCCTGCTTTACGGCGATCTGGAATTTGGACAGAAGGGCGAAGGCGTCGGGCGAAAATCTTTTGTCTCTCTGCTCGTCAGCCGGCAGATCACCAAAATCATTTCCATCGCGCCGCTGCTGAACGAAAACGAAATCGGCGCGTGCGGGCAGCTTTACAGCCTCGCGCTCGGCGGCGTGGACAACACGTTCCGTTTTGAAAGCGACGTTGACCGCCTGGCGGTGGCCGTGCCGGAGATTTACGCGCTGCCCTCGCTCGGCGACCGCGTCGCGCTCGACATCACCGACGCGCTCATCGGCCAATACGAAGGCAGTTCGCGCGGGCTGTTGCAATATTCGTTCGTGCTGGACCAGCTTTGGTTCAGCCGCGACCCCGTCGCGCTCGACACGCTGGCGATAAAAGAACTTGAGCACGAACGCCGCGCGTTCGACGCGCCTGAATTCAAGCCCAACCTCGAACTATACGCCAACGCCGCCCTTCTCCAGCTCGGCATGAACGACACGAATAAAATCCGGGTGGAGAAAATTAAATAGAACTCCAAAGACGCGAAAGAGAACAGCCGGTTTGTCGCTAAAAAACAGCCAAACCTGTCGGAGCGGCAGAAAATCGGCATTCGCGCCGCCGCGCCGGGAATTTGTCATCCCGTGCCCGCCCGCTCCAGCCGCTGCCGCCATTTTCAGGACGCCTGCCGCATTTTACGAGGGGCTGCCCGCAATTTACCACCCCTTGCCGCGATTTAAGGAGCGTTGCCCGCAATTTACCGGGGTCTGCCGCGATTTACGAAGCCCCGCCCGCAATTTTTCTCCGGCTGCCGCGAATTTTTCCACCCCTGCCGGGAAATTACGGAGGCTTGCCTCCATTTTTTCCGCCTTTGCCCGCAATTTGCCGAGGCTTGCCGCGAATTTCTCTGCGCCCGCCGGGATTTACAAGAAGCTGCCGCAAAGCCATTTATGTAGGAGCCGACGTGAGAAGGCTCAAATTGTTCCGAATTTTGCTAATCAGAGCCTCGTCACCTCGGCTCCTACAATTTTCAAACTCAAAACTAGCAATTAAACACTAATAATTCATTTGAGCAACCATCGCCCGCACTTCTCCGCCCCGCCATTGATCCTGCCAACGGCCAATCCGCGACGAATTCCGCCTAAACACCTTCCCGGCGGACAACCACACCCCGCCCGAGCCGACTCCCGCCGCCGACCCCGAAGCCATAATTTGTAGCAGCCGACGTGAGTCGGCTCATTATTTTTGCGGGCAGTTTTGGATGGAGCGGACTCACGTCCGCTGCTACGGTGCTTGGAATGTAGCGTTCGGCCTGTGGCCGAATCAGGTCGAGCCACAGGCTCGACGCTACAACGATTTGGGACGGAGAACAATCTGACGGGGCTGGATTGCCTTGCACCCGCTGACGTTTGGTTTGTTCCATGGCCAGCCGCCGGGGAAAAGCGGCAGAGGGCTGCCGCAGTCCAAGACGCTGGCGCGATTTTCTGCGGCCATCGTGAACGCGAAGCGTCTTGGAGTGCTCCAGCCCTCTGGAGCTTTTGCGCTTTGCGGCTTCAAATGGATTTTGAAACCTCGGTGCAAATGCGCTGGACTGAATCTTGATGGCGAAATATATTTCAAAACGTGAAACGAGATTGGCTGCAAAACCTGCGGCGACTCCGGCGAAATAAAAATTAAGGGCTGACCCTTTTATGAAAAACATTTTGTGGCTGACAACTTTTCTTTTAATCACGATGCCGTTAGCCATGCACGGGCAAGAACAAGACAATCAGCAATCGGCGCTTGATGGCATTCCCATCCTGCCAAGCAAGACAAACCCAGAAATCCAAACCTTTGATACACCTCATTTCATCTATGTAAATCGTGACATTGTCATTTCCAACAATCCGAGCCTGCCAGCGGACAGGCATCAATTATTACTCTTTATTCCAGGAACCCAACCTACCGGCCACGGCGGAGGGAAAGGTCCTTACAAATTTTTGGAAGAAGCTGCCAATCTTGGTTATCACGTCATTAAATTAACCTATCCCAACGATGTTGCTGCTGCGGAGGCCTGCAATAAGGATGGAAATCCGCAATCGTTTGAACAATTCAGGATGGCGCTGATTGCTGGAGGCTCTTTCAAAAATATGACGATAACACGAGCCGACAGCATAGAAAACCGCCTGATTAAACTGCTGATCTATTTGAAGCAAGCACGACCTCGCGAGCATTGGGAACAGTTTCTCAATGATGATGACAGCATCAAATGGGAATGTGTTGCGACCGCAGGGCAATCCCAAGGTGGAGGTCACGCTGCTTTGATTGCAATCAAGCATCGTGTCGCTCGCGTCATCTGTTCTGGTGCGCCAAAGGATTACAACCATGTTCTTGACAGACCCGCCGCGTGGTATCACGAAGCATCCGCAACAGCCAAAGACCGCTTCTTTGCGTTTAACCATGATCAAGACGGCATGGGTAATTGCACTCCCGAAGAACAAATAGAAAACTTGCGGGCATTGGGGCTTGATAAATTTGGCGCATCAGCCGACGTGGACACTGAAAAGTCACCTTACAACCACACTCGAATTCTGACAACCGACTATCCAGGAGGAAAATTGAAATCAGTAGACGCGCACGAAGCATTTCTAAATCCTAAAAATGCTGACGTGTTCAAAATTGTTTGGGACTATGTGCTCACCGAGCCAGTGCAGTAAGTCACGCCTTCCAGACTTTTCCGTCCGCAGTTTTGATTCCGGCCATCGCGTTGCGCGTGTCCACGATGAGTTGCGCCCAATCGGCGAGTTCCTGAAAATTCATGCTTCCGTGCGCCGTCGCAATCAGCACCGCGTCGAAGCCGGAAATGGTTTTTGCATCCCACGCCACGGATTTTGTCCCCGCCCAATGCGGATGTTCGCGCGTCCTGCGGATGACCGGGATGTGCGGATCGTGATACGCCACGCCCGCGCCCTCGGACTTCAGCAAATCCATCAGCCGGTAGCTCGGCGATTCGCGGTCGTCGTCCACGTCCGATTTGTAGGCGAGGCCGACGATCAGAATTTTCGCGCCGCGCAACGTTTTTTTCCGCGACGCAAGCGCCCTGTTCAATTGCGCGACGACGAGTCGCGGCATGGCGGTGTTGATCTCGCCCGCGAGTTCGACGAAGCGCGTTTCCTGCCCGATCTGCTTCGCCTTCCACGCGAGATAAAACGGGTCAATCGGGATGCAATGTCCGCCGAGTCCCGGCCCCGGATAAAACGGCATGAAGCCGAACGGCTTGGTCTTGGCGGCGGCGACGACTTCCCAGATGTCAATGTCCATCGCGCCATAGACCGACTTGAGTTCGTTGACGAGTGCGATGTTGACGCTGCGGAAAATATTTTCGAGCAGCTTGGTGGCCTCGGCGGTGCGGCAGTTCGCGACGGGAATCAAGCTGCGGATCGCGCGCGAATAAATTTTCTGTGCCGCGTCCAAACACACTGGCGTGTAACCGCCGATGACTTTTGGGATTTCAGAAACTTTACTGTCGGGATTGCCGGGGTCTTCGCGCTCCGGCGAATACGCGAGGTAAAAATCTTTTCCGGCTTTCAGATTTGAACCGTGTTCCAGAACTTCGCGCAATTCATTTTCCGTCGTGCCGGGATAAGTTGTGGATTCGAGAACAACTAACATTCCATTTTGCAGATGCGGCGCGATGGCTTCGCCGGTTTTGAGGACGTAAGATAAATCCGGCACGCGATTCTTTTTGAGCGGTGTCGGAACGCAAATCAGAACCGCCTCGATGTTTTCAGCGTGGGAGACGACGTTAGGAGTCTCTGATTTGTTTTTAATTAGAGACTCGTCACCTCGTCTCCTACCAATTAAAGAGAAATCCGTGGATGCGGAAAGTTTTCCAGCATTGACGAGCTTCTGGATTTCGCCACTGTCAATGTGCCGGATGTAACTTTTTCCCGCATTGAGGCTCTCGACTTTTTTTTCGTCAACATCAAGGCCAATCACGCGCACGCCGCTGCGGGCGAATTGCAGGGCGAGCGGCAGCCCGACGTAGCCGAGTCCGATGATGGCGATGTTCATTGCTCGCGCCAGCTTGCACCAGCGGCGCGCGCGGCAAAAGCGTTTTCGATTGAAGCGACGCCCTGCCCAACATGGCCGGCGGGAGAAAACCAAAACCCATCCGGCCTTCAACAGGGCGTCGCAAATCAATTGAGCCGGCAAAACGCCGCCATTGCGGTCACTTCTTGAACGTCCGCAAATACGCGACGGACGCATTGATGTCGTCGTCGGAAAGCTCGGACGGCTTCATCAGCGTCTTGTCGTCTTTTTTCATGCCGTCCTTGATGGACTTGAAGGCTTCGGCGTCGGTGAACGCCGCCTGCACGGTGGCGTCGGTGTAATCGCGCGCGCCGAGCTTGGTGCCCATCTTGGTCGCGCCTTTGCCGTCGTCGCCGTGGCATTTGGCGCAGTTGTCGGAGTAGACCGCCTTGCCGTCGGCGGCAAAAGCGGATGTGGTGAAGGCGAGCGCAAGCGCCGCCGGGATTGCGAGGAGTGTGAATTTTTTCATAGCTTCAAAGCAAATCATCGCGCCGGTGGCCAGTTGCTGCCAACCCGTTTTTGCCAAATGCTTGGCATGGATTGCCCGTGTGAAAAGGTTCGGGTTTGCGTTTTTCCGGCCGGTGACGCAGCCTCATTGCACGATGAAATGCGCCATGCACAATTCCGAAGCCGCCGGCATCTGCGCCTGGTGCGGACGGGCATTGTGCGCCGAGTGCGCCAAGCCGGGCGCGACGGACCGAATGACCTGCTCCGAACATTGCGCCGCCGCGCTCGCGCGCAACGAGAAGGCGTTGCAATTGATTCTCCAGAAAAGTTTTCAAACCGCGCGGGCCGGGGCGTTTTATTCCTATTTGTGCGGCGGACTGTCGCTGGCGGCGGCGGTCGGCGCGAAGTTTTATCTGCCGTCGCCGTTCCTCATCTGGTTTTGCGGCGGATGCAGCGTCGTCTTCATCGCGTCGGGCGTCTGGTATGGCCTGATCGCACGGAAACAAAAACCATGATGTGCGCGGCAACATTCGCTTAAAGCCGCGCTTTACTTTGTCGGGTCAACAAGTTCTATGGAAGCTCCAAAGAATAGTTTGGAACCCTGCACAAGTTCGTGCAGCCGTTAAATAAGTTCGTGGAGACTCCAAAAAAGTTCCTTGGACGACTAAATAAGTTTCCGCCGCCGCTTAAAAAGCTCCCGAAGACCCCGCACGGGTTGCCGGGGCGGTTGAAACTGACCTTGGAACGCTAAAATCAACTTTTGCCTCACTTTAAGGATTTTTCCGGCGGTCCCGGCAAGATATTCATAACTTTTCGACTTTAATTTGTGTCTTTCCGGCCGGAAAATCAGATCCATCCCCAACTCAACCCCGCCAGCCTGACCGCCGACTGAACGAAACAGACAAGTCTGGGCTTTCAAAAAGAAGGCGCGCCGGAATACAACCCGGCGCGCGGCACCGGGGCGGTGGGCGCGGATGAAACATGGATTTTTCAATCAAATAACCTTTTGCCGGAAATTGTTCCGTGTTATTTCACGGCAAGAATGGAAATTCAACCAGCGACAACCGCCGTTCCTTGCCGGAACACGTTTTCCCGTTTCGGGCCGTGGCTGGTCGTTCTGGCCGTCCTGCTGTTCGTCGGGTTCATCCGCATGCGGCTGCTGGACATGCCGCTGGAGCGCGACGAGGGCGAATACGCCTACACGGGGCAGTTGATTCTCCAGGGAATTCCGCCCTACGAGCTGGCCTACAACATGAAGTTGCCTGGGACGTATTATGCCTACGCCGCCGGCATGGTGGTTTTCGGGCAGACAACGGCGGGAATCCACCTGACGCTGCTGGTGGTGAATGCGCTGACGATTGTTTTTGTCTTTCTGCTGGGGCGAAAACTTTTTGGAAAGACCGCCGGGCTGGCGGCGTGCGCGAGCTACGCGTTGATGTCCGTGAGCACGACGGTTTTTGGAACAGCGGCGCACGCGACGCAGTTTGTGGTTTTGTTCGCGGTGCCCGGCACGCTGCTGTTGTGGCAGGCGTCCCAATCTGGGAACCGACGCCTCATGTTTTTCAGCGGACTGCTTTACGGGCTGGCGTTCGTGATGAAGCAGCAGGGGATTTGCTTCGGGATGTTTGGTTTTCTGGCCCTGCTTTGGCTTGAAAGAACCGGGGCTTCACCGCCTTCAAATGCCGTGAAGAGGACGGGGTTGTTTGTTTTGGGAGCCGCCCTGCCGTTCGTTGTCATTTGCCTCTATCTTGCCGGTGCAGGGGTTTTTCCCCGGTTCTGGTTCTGGACATTTTCCTATGCGCGGACTTATGTCACCGGCACTTCATTGGTTGAGGGTTTCGGACATTTTTCTGATTATATCCGCAACCAGTTTGATTTTTTTGCCGGATTTTGGATTTTGTCGGCGGCCGGATTGGTGGTTGCATTGCGGAACACTGCCGGCGGGGCGCGCCTGATGTTTGCAGCGGGATTTCTGTTCTTTTCATTTTTGGGCGTCACGCCCGGACTATATTTCCGGGAACATTATTTTGTGCTGATGCTGCCGGCTTTTGCCGTGGTAGTCGGCATGGCGGTTTCAGTTTTGCAATCAATGTCTCCATCCCGGATGAAGGCTGTCCCGGTCATTTTGCTGATCAGCGTGCTTGCATGGGATGTTTATCTGCAAAGGTGGGCGTTTTTTCAACTGCCCCCGCAGATTCTTTGCCGGATCATTTACGGCGACAACCCGCTGACTGAATCAGTTTCAGCCGCAAATTACATCCGCGAACATTCGTCCAAAGGAGCGCGAATAGCCGTCATCGGCTCGGAGCCGGAGATTTGTTTTTATGCAGGCCGCCATTCGGCCACCGGCTACATTTACATTTATCCGCTGATGGAGAACCAGCCGTATGCCGTGGTCATGCAGCACCAGATGATCGGCGAAATCGCGCTGGCAAAGCCGGAATACATGGTCATTGTGGTGAACCGTTATTCCTGGCTGCTCAAGGATTCCTCCGACCTTGAAATTTTGAACTGGGCGCAAAATTACGCGGCGACCAGCTATGAACGCGTCGGCCTGGTGGTTTCCCGTCCGGGTGAAATGCCAATGCAGCTTTGGGGTGCTGACGTGAAAAACTATCACGGCAAGCTGGAGCAATACCTGGACATTTACCACCGCAAGCCGGATGTGAATTAAACCGTCACCGGCTTCATCTCCCGCTCCGTCTTCAACCGCAACTGCCCGCAGGCGGCGTCAATGTCGTGGCCTTTTTCGCGGCGCAAGGTGGCGGTGACGTTCTGGTCTTCCAGCGCGGCCATGAATTTTTCGCAGGCCTCTTCGCCGGGCCGTTCCCATGGCAATCCGTCAACCTTGTTGTAGGGGATCAGGTTCACTTTCGCATGAAGTTTGCGCGCCAGCACGGCGAGCGGCTTTGTTTCCGCGATGGAATCATTCATGCCGGCGATCAAAATATATTCCAGGGTGATCATGCGGCCTTTTTCGTGCTGATATTCCTCGCACGCATTGACGAGTTCCTTGAGCGGATATTTGCGGTTGACCGGCATGATTTTGTTCCGCGTCTCGTCCGTCGCGCCGTGGAGGGAGATGGCGAGGCGGAACTGCATCGGCTCCCGCGCGAGCTTCCGGATCTGCGGCGCGAGTCCGCTCGTGGAAATCGTGATCTTCCGCGCGCCGATGCCGCCGCCCCACGGCGCGTTCAGGATTTTCAGGGACTTCAACAAATTGTCGTAATTCGCCAGCGGTTCGCCCATGCCCATGACGACGATGTTATTGATCAAGCGCGGGGTGCGGAGTGCTGAATGCGGAGTGGAATCTTCCGGCGGTTCCCCACTCCGCGCTTCGCGTTCCGCATTTTGTTCGTTCCACCGTTCGACCGACAAAATCTGTTCCACGATTTCGTCCGGCGTGAGATTTCTTTTCCAGCCGTCGAGTCCGCTTGCGCAGAACTTGCAGCCGTAGGCGCAGCCGACCTGCGTGGAAATGCAGAGCGTGTGGCGGTCGCTGGCCTCTCCGTAAAGCGCGGGGTTGGCGGGAATCAAAACACTTTCGATGAGCGAATGGTCGTGCAGCCGCCAGAGGAATTTCTGCGTGGTGTCGTGCGAACCCTGCTTGCGGACGAGTTCGTGCGTTTGCAGCGAATACTTCCCCCGCAATTTTTCGCGCATGGCCTTGGGCAGGTTTGTCATGGCGTCCCAGGACGTCACGCGGCGGACATAAAGCCAGTCCAGCACCTGCGCGACGCGATAAACGGGCTGCTCCCACGTTTTGAATTGGGTTTCCAGTTCCTCGCGCGTCAGGGATTTGATGTCAGTCGGCACGTTGCCATCTTAAAGGCCAGCCGGAAGAAAACCAAGCCCCGCTGCGTTCCGAAAAAACAGGTGGAATAATTGAGGGGAAGAAGATTCCTCCATTCCTGCGTTCCTGTTTTCCAGATTGATGCAACGTTTGCTTGCCTGGGTTCCTGAATTGAACTGCGCGCCGCCGCGTGCTTTACTGTCGCCATGAAACAGTTTGTGCTGCACGTGTTTTTGATTGCGGGAATGTTTGCCGCCGGTTGCGCCGCGCAAAAAAGCGCCGTTGTTCCCGCGCCCGCCGCATCCGTTCCTCCGCCAGTGATCGTCACACCGGACGATTCAGTCGCGGGCAAGGTGGTTTTGTATAATTCCGACGGGCGCTTTGCAGTCCTGAACTTTCCAAACGGGCAGATGCCTGCCGCGGGACAAACACTGTTTGTTTACCACCTGGGGTTGAAGGCCGCCGCCGTCAAAATCACCGGTCCGCAAATTGAAGAAAACATCGTCGCCGATCTGATCGCCGGCGTCGCACGGGTCGGCGACGAGGTCCGCAACCAGTGATCACTGCTTCGGCTTCGAAGACTTTTCCACGAGCGGCTTCACCGTTTTCGGCAGCGCATTTCTCTGGTAGGGCGAATGGAGGTTGAAATAAATCCCGCACATCGGCCGGGCTTCGTCGCACTGGCTTAGAATTACTGTCACTTCCTTGTCCAGCGCGATGCCGTGGCGCAGGCCTTCGCCCCGGCTTTCGTAAGCCTTGATCGCCTTGGCCATCAGCGACGCCAGCGACGCCTCGAAATCCTCCGGCGTCTTGTCAATGCAGATGACATATTTTTCATAAGCCTTGACGGCGGCGGCGATTTCGCGTTTGAAAGTTTGAGCGGTCATCAGCCAGAGGATGAAGCCCTGAAGCCCGCGCGTAAATTAAAAAATGAGAACCCGTTTTCCAGACCGTTTCCCAATCGTCGCCTGAATTTTGGATTTCAAGGCTTGCCATCGCTGGCGGAAGACCTAGGCTAGAGGTGTGACCAAATTCCTCGGCAAACTGCTTTTCCCGAAAGCACCGCCATATTTGCAGATTAGATATGCGCGCGAGCTGCTGGCGGCGCTCGTCGTGGGAGCGGTGCTTGCCATGGTCACTGCGTCGGGCTTGTATTTCAACTACCTGCACCACCGCTAGTCCGCAAATCAGTCCGTTTCCGGCGCGCGCCTCATAACGGTTTTTACGCGCGGCCCGAACAGCGCCGTCCCGATCCTCACCATCGTCGCGCCCTCCTCAATCGCCACCTCAAAATCACCGCTCATCCCCATGCTCAAATGAGGCAGCGGCGCACCCAAAATCTCCTCGCACTCCAGCTTCAATTCCCGCAGCCGCCGGAAATGCGGGCGCGATTCCTCCGCTTCAGGCGACCACGGCGGCACGGTCATCAACCCGTGAATCTCCAGCCTCGGCAGCGCGTTCAACTCCTTCAGCTCCGCGAGCAATTGTTCCGGCCGGTAGCCGAACTTGCTCGCCTCGCCCGCCAGGTTCACCTCCAGCAGCACCGGCATCGTCTTCGCCGCCTGCTCGCAACGTTTGGAGATCTCCCGCGCCAGTTCCAGGCTGTCCACGCTTTGTATCATCTCAAAAAAATGCACCGCATCGCGGACCTTGTTCGATTGCAGGTGCCCGATGAAATGCCACCGCAACCGGCCCGGACTCATCGATATCTTCGCCTTGGCCTCCTGCACCTTGTTCTCGCCAAAATACACCAGCCCGCAGTCCGCCGCCGCGCGGATGGTGGCCGGCGGATGCGTCTTGGAGACCGCCAGCAGCGTCACCGATTCCGCCGCCCGCCCGCAACGCCCGCACGCCGCGCGAATCCGTTGTTGGATTGAATTCAAATTTTCAGCAAAGCTCACGGACAGATTTTAACCACGGATGGACACGGATGGACACAGATAAAATCCGGCAAAATGATTCGGCGGCGTGGCGCGCTGCCAATGCAGAATGTTTCCACCCGCTCGCTTATTTGGTTCCTGAAAAATCCGTGTCCATCCGTGTCCATCCGTGGTTAAATCTCCCTGCATGAACTGCTGGCTCGTGAAGTCCGAACCGGACACCTACTCGTGGTCGCAACTCCTGGGCGACCGCCGGACCGCCTGGACCGGCGTCCGCAATTACGCCGCCCGCAACCATCTCCGCGCCATGAAATCCGGCGACCCCGTCTTCTTCTACCACTCCGGCGATGAGAAGTCCGTGGTGGGTCTCGCCCGCGTCGCAAAGGAATCCTACACAGACCCCACGGCGGACGACGGCGACTGGTCGGCGGTGGACATCGCGGCGGAAAAACCCCTTGCCCGTCAAGTCACCCTCGCGCAGATCAAGGCGGATAAAACCCTCAAGGAAATGGTTCTGGCAAAACAATCGCGCCTGTCCGTCTCGCCCGTGACGCGCGAACAGTTTGAACGCCTCCTGAAACTTTCCGAAACAAAGGTCTGATGCGCCAGCCGCCGGGTTGGATCGTTCTCAATAATACTGTGACCGTGTTTTTCCAGCGCGCCTGAAAAGTTCCGCGAGGTTTTGGAGTGTGGCAGCCCTCTGCCGCTTTTCCCCCGGCAGGACTGGCGGCGCAAGAGCGGCAGGGGGCTGCCGCACTCCAAGACGCTGGCGCGCCAGAAGACAAACCCATCCATCCAGCCGGCTCCATGTCCGTATTTATTCTCTAATTTCCCCTCAACGTGTTTGCGGCCAGTTTGGCCTCGTCGTATGTTTCGAAAATCAAATCCAGTCCCACGCAAATGTTCTTCTTGTCAAGGTATTCGACACTTCCGCCTAGGGCGGTCTCAGCCACCTCCACGCCGTCCTTCATTATTTTGACCGTCGGATGGCTGCTTGCGATGGCCTTAATCTCATCAGGACTCTTGCTTGCATACTCAAACAACACTTTTTGAAGTGGGTGTTCAGTCGGGGTGGTGATCAATTGCACTGAATTTGTTTTGACATCTTGCGAGGTTAAAATGATTAAACGTGGCTGATCTCCTGCGCGCAGCGGCGCCAACTCGTCGTGGTAGTAAACCATTACACTCTTGCTGTCCCAATGTTTAATCTCAATGCCGGCTTGATCAAACAATGCCTTCTCCAGCACCGGCGTCAACGCCTCCAGTGAACCGCTGAATTTCAACGTGATAGTGGCGGCGTTTGTGGGAACGTCAATTCCATTAATCTTGGATGATCTGGTGGATACCATGTAAAACTCCAACGCCTTGTCCGCCGGGACGTTCACCCAGTTAAGGTGGAAGGTTACATTGTTGGTTTCCTGCCCGCTGGCTGGAAAGCTCGCCAGCACGCCCATAAATACCGCCACAGCCAGAAACGATGCGATTCTCATAAAATTGATGATCCACAAATCATGACATGCCCTTTGTGATAATGACTTCATGTAAGCGCACCCGCCATTTGCCATCAAGCATTTTCCACCCAAAAATTTGGCGGCGCAAAAAGGTGGGGCGGGCAGTCCCCTGCACGCCGCGAACGTGGTAAATCTCATTTGCTTCATGGCAACCGTCCCCCGGCGCGCTGGGAGTGAATGTAAACAGATTGGACGCCTTTTGAAACTTGCCAAAATGAAGTTCTGACGCGCAAGCCGCCAGTTCGAGCGATCTAATAAAATGTGGCCGTGATTTGCCAGCGCGTCTGAAAAGTTCCGCAAGGTTTTGGAGTGCGGCAGCCCTCTGCCGCTTTTCCCCCGGCAGGACTGGCGGCGCAAGAGCGGCAGGGGGCTGCCGCAGTCCAAGACGCTGGCGCGCCAGAAGACAAACCCAATCCAGCTTGTCGCCATGCTTATCTTGAACCGCCCTGGTTTGAACGGAGCGCGGCTGTGTCGCAGACCAGCCGCAGCAATGTGGCCACGTCTGCGGCCGACGCTCCGCGCACAGCCGCCCTCCGCAAATCCCCAAATCATTCCCCCCATCACCCGCGCTTGACCCGGCGGTTCGGAAAATGTATTTATCGCGCCCGTAACCCGGCTATAACCATCAACCAATATGCGCCCATGACTGATTCCACCATCCAAATCAAGGACACCACCGCCAACCCCGCGCCGCTCGGCCTGCTCGGCTTCGGCATGACCACCGTGCTGTTGAACTTCCACAACGCCGGCTACTACGAACTCAACAGCATGGTCCTGGCCATGGGCATCTGTTACGGCGGCATCGCCCAGGTCATCGCCGGCATCATGGAATGGAAGAAGGGAAACACCTTTGCCACCACCGCCTTCATTTCCTACGGCTTCTTCTGGCTGTCG
>Ga0181529_10000933_pt1 | contig 40462 bp, 33 predicted proteins | sample PEATcosm2014_Bin_36_FD_119763 | JGI IMG/M metagenome (GOLD analysis project Ga0181529, IMG submission 119763) | Peatland microbial communities from MTU Mesocosm Facility, Houghton, MI, USA - PEATcosm2014_Bin10_30_metaG | ecosystem: Environmental > Terrestrial > Soil > Wetlands > Peat | place... | reverse complement strand
GCGAGACTCCAGCAGGTCTCGTTGCTCGGTATTCAGCACCACTGGTCGCGCCACACGCATCGTCTTTTGCTCCTTCTATTGTAAAGACGGCGCGCCAATGATACTCGTTACTATTTAGGCCGCACTACACTAGCGAGGGTCCAGAGCGCCCGCCGCAGAGGCGTTCCCGTTTTCAGGATCGCGTTGCCAGGATCGTGACCCAGATCGGTCCCTCGGCGGATTGGAAAGCGAGCCGGTCGCGAACCATAGTCCCGCAGACCCGCAAACAGTAGTCGCTTCCATCCACCACAGATGGCATAGAGAGCTGCATGCCCGGCGGCAACACGCACTTCACATTGCCGCCGATCATGTTCACCAATTCGCCAAGCACGTCGCGCACATCGTCGTCCACGACGCTGGGCGGGTCCAACGAAAGGAAGCGGCCCGCGAACCGGCAGGCTTGGCGCCGGTCGCACTTGAGCAGCACCGCTCCGTTCCAATCTCCCGCCATGTGGAGTACCGCTGTCAGGTGATCCCCGTTAGGAAACCAGGGCGTCTCATACGCGTGCACTTCCAGATTCACCATGGTTGCGAATACGGACTCAACGATCTTCGTCAGTTCGTTCGGCAGTATCCCGGTGCTCAACTTGGTTGGCATAGGTGTTTTCTCAACGGGCAACGTAAACGATCGCGCTTCCCACCGTCTGTCTTTCAAACCATTCCTCGACGCCGAACGCGGTCTCGGCACCGCCCAACAGCAGCCAGCCGCCTCGAAACAGGGTGCCGTGGAGTTCTTTCAATATGTTCTTCTTGGTTTCAGTGTCGAAATAGATCATCACGTTGCGACAGAACACTAGGTCGAAGGGTCCAAGCGCGCGCATGCTCTTGCGCAAGTCAATCGTCTCGAAGCGGGCCATCCGGCGCACCGTGTCGTTCAACTGCCAGTCCACGCCGGAACGGCGGAAGTGCTTGACGAGCAAGGCCGCCGGCAATCCGCGGTTCACCTCAATTTGCTGGTACTTGCCGGATCGTGCGCGCTCGAGGACCTGCGAGGAGAAGTCGGTGCCCAGGATATCAATGTTCCAGTCGCCGAAGTTCTCTTGCAGGAGAAGCATCGCCAGACTGTAAGCTTCCTGCCCGGTCGATGCCGCGGCCGACCAGAACCGCAGCTTCCTTAAATCCCGGCGGTCTTCCTTCAGGCGGGGCAATAGGACTGTGCGGATGGCATCATAATGGGTGGGATCGCGGAAGAAGTAGGTTTCGTTGGTCGTCATGGCTTCGACGACCTGCTGTCCGACGTCCGTCTCGCAGGTTGCCTGGAGAAGCGCACACAAGTCGTTAATCGAGTTTAGGCCGAGTTGCCGGACGATCGGAGTGAGACGGCTTTCAAACAGGTAGTGCTTGTCTTCCTCAAGCACGATGCCCACCCGCGAATAGACATGCTGCTGGAGGAACCGGTAGTTTTCCGAGTGGATATCCGAGACTGAAGTTTGGCCTGGCATCCAGTTCCGCTTAACTCTGATCCGCCATTTGCAAGATCTCCGGCACTACTTGATCGAGGGGCAACACGCGGTCGGCGAGGCCCGCATTCACGACGGCGCCTGGCATCCCCCAAACCACACTCGAAGCCTCGTCCTGGGCGATGAGGCTCGCCCCTTGCGCCTTGAGAATCTCCGCGCCACGCAAGCCATCCTGCCCCATGCCGGTCAGAACCGCGGCGATCACTGCGCCCCCATAAACATCCGCGATGGAAGTGAACAGCGCGTCGACGGCGGGGCGGCAGGAGTTCAGGGGCGGCGCCTGATCCAGACGCACGCACACTCCGCCTGCGTTCGAGACCACCTTTAGATGAAAGTCTCCGGGTGCAATCAGGATCTTACCGGCTTCTACCGGTGCACTTTGGCTAGCCTCTTCGACTGGCAGCCTGCAGGAAGCGTGAAGACGCTCGGCGAGCAAGCGGGTGAAGAGAGGCGGCATGTGCTGCACCACCAGGACCGGCAACGGGAAGCCGGCCGGCAGCTCGGGCAGAATTGAACCCAGCGCCGTGGGCCCTCCCGTGGAAACTCCGATCGCGACGACCTTGGGCCGCGCGCTCGGGCTCCGCAGGATCGGCGGGCCCCACCGGACTGGCGGCGCCAGCGCGACGTGCGGCGGTTCCGGCTGGACCGCCGCACCGCTCTGCGCGGGCAGGTGGAAGAACTGCTTGACCTTGGGAACCAGTTCTTCCCGCAGGCGCGCCATCGAGCGATCGAGCGACCCTTCGTTGGAAGCCTTGGTCACGTAGTCGTCGGCTCCCAGGGTCAATGCTTCCAGTGTCACCTCCGCGCCACGCTCGGTGAGCGTGCTGAACATGATGACCCGCAGTTGAGGATACTCGCGCCGGACGCGCCGCAATGTCTCCAGGCCATCCATCTCCGGCATCTCGATATCCAACGTCAGAACGTCCGGGTTGAACTGCGGGATGCGTTGGAGGGCGATCACTCCGTTTGAAGCAGCCCCCACAACCTCCAGCGAGGGGTCCTGGTCGAGCGCATGAGCTACCAGGCGACGGATAACAACCGAGTCGTCCACCACCAGCACGCGAATCCGTTCTCCAGGCCGGAGCATTCGTTTATTCAGCGCAGGCATGCCTTCGATTCCTCAGGAATGGATTCCCGCAAGCTGGAGCTTCTCGACGAGGATGTCTTTGGTGAACGGTTTCATGACGTACTCGTTGGCACCCGCCTCCAGGGCCGCGGCCATCTGATCCAGTTCGGTCTCAGTGGTGACCATGACGACCACGAGTGAAGAAAGTTCCGGTTTTTGACGCAACTGTTTGAGCAGTTCGAGCCCATTGATTTCGGGCATGTTCCAATCCGCAAGGACCAATGTCACTGCGGTCTTCTCGATTTCGATCACCTCCAGGGCTTCTCTTCCGTTGGCCGCCTCGCGAACCTCAAATCCGAGTTCCTTCAAGGTTTTGGCGAGGATCATCCGCACGGCCCGCGAATCGTCCACGACTAATGCTTTGGCCATCGTTTCACCTGTGTTCGTTGACTGAGGGGCGGCCCGACGGATGCGTGACACACGCCGGGTCGCGTCCAAAGAAGGCTCCGGTCAAAACGTAAACTTCGAGATCACCGTCTGAAGCCGGGACGCCATCTGGCTCAACTCTTGCGAAGCTTTCTGCGTGTCGTTGGCGCCCTGCGTGGTGTTTTTCGCAGCCACGGCCACGCCACCGATGTTCTTGGCGATGTCGCCGACCCCCTTGGCCGCTTCGGTCACGCTACGGCCGATTTCATTGGTGGTTACGGTCTGTTCTTCCACCGCCGAAGCGATGCTGTTGGAGATGTCGTTGATCTGGTTGATAATCGTACCGATCTCCTCGATCGCCTTGACGGCGCCCTTGGTATCGCCCTGGATTGCATCGATCTTCTGGCCGATATCTTCGGTGGCTTTGGCGGTCTGTTTGGCGAGTTCCTTGACTTCGTTGGCCACCACCGCGAAGCCTTTGCCCGCTTCGCCGGCGCGCGCAGCCTCGATGGTGGCATTGAGCGCCAGCAAGTTGGTCTGCTGCGCGATCGAGGTAATCACCTTGATGACGTTGCCGATCTCCTGGCTGGATTCGCCCAGCTTCTTCACGGTGTCGTTGGTGGAATGCGCAACGCTGACGGCATTCTTGGCAACCCGAGCCGACTCGTTGGCGTTCTTGGCGATCTCGCGGATTGAAGCCTGCATCTCCTCGGAAGCCGATGCCACGGAAGAGACGTTCTTCGACACCTGCTCACTGGCAGCGGAGACTATGTTGGCCTGCGTGGCGGTCTCCTCCGCGTTGCCCGCCATCTGCTGGCTGACCGCCGTGAGTTCCTCTGAGGAAGAAGCAAGCGTCGACGCGTTTTGCGCCGTGACCTTAAGTGGCTCGACGATGGACTCCAGCGTCTGGTTGACACCCTCGACGATCCTGCGGTAGTCGCCCTGGTGCTTGCTGGCGTCGGCGCGCGCACCCACCCGGCCCTCGGCGGCCGCTTTGGCGAGCATTGCGGTGTCGGCGACCAGCCCGTTGATGTTGCTCTTCAACGACACCAGCCACTCGTGAATCTGGTCCTGATCGGACGCCTTGGCTATCGATGCCGTCATATCGCCGTTGGCGATTTTGGTGACATAAGCAATCAAACCCTGTAACCATTCATGCACGCCGTTGACGGCCTGCTTCATTTTCTCGTGGTCGCCCTTGCAGGCGATCTCGATCTTCTCCCGTAGGTTGCCGCCGCGAACCAGAGCCAGAATGCGGTTGCCTTCGCCGATTGGCAACAGGATGGCATCCAACATCTCGTTGATGCCTAGCACGATACCCGCGTAGGCGCCCTGGAACTGGTCGGGTTTGCCGCGTTCCGAAAGCCGGCCCTCACGCGATGCCTCGGTCAGCCGTCCCAACTCCTTCTGCAGGCTCTGGATCACCTGGGCGACGTTATTCACCGCCTGCTTCATTTTCTCGTGGTCGCCTTTGTAAGTTTGCGCGATCAACTCATCGATCTTGCCGTTGGATACCTGAGCCAGAATTCGGTTGCCTTCGCCGATTGGCAGCAGGATTGCGTCCAGCATCTCGTTGACGCCTTCGACGATCTTCCGATAGTCGCCCTGGTGTTTGTTTGCATCGCCGCGGGTCGCAAGTTTGCCGTCCGCCGACGCCTTAATCAGCACACCGGTTTCGGCCACCAGGGCATTGATGTTGTCGATGCAGTTGTTTAAGTTGTTCTTGATCTCGTTGAAGTCGCCGTTGTATTTGTCGGTGATCTTGGGCGGAATGTCGCCCTTCGAAATACGGTCTACATACTCGGCGGAGACGTTCAGTGGTCCGATCACCGCGTCCAAAGTCTGGTTGACACCCTCGACGATCTTGCGGTAGTCGCCCTGGTGCATGGTGGCGTCGGCGCGAGTCGCCAGTTTGCCTTCCACCGCCGCCTTCACTAGAATTCCGGCGTCGGCCACCAACCGGCTGACTGCATCGATGCAGTTATTGAGATTGTTCTTGATCTCGTTGAAGTCGCCATTGTAGGTGTCGGTGATCTTGGGCGGGATATCGCCCTTCGAGATCCGGTCCACGTACTCAGCCGACACGTTCAACGGCTTGATGACGTTGTCCAGCGTCAGGTTGAAGCCTTCGATGACCTTCTTGAAGTCGCCCTGATGTTTGGTGGCGTCGGCGCGGGTCGCCAGTTTGCCTTCCAGCGCCGCCTGCGTCAGTGCCACGCCGTCGGCCACCAGCGCACTGAGGTTGTCCATAAGCGTGATAAATGACGGCACGAGCTCGTCGCGTTCGGACCGGCGGCCTATGTTCTTAAAATCCGCCATTTCGGTCAGATCACCTTTCGCGATTTTCTTGATAACGCCGATTGAATGCAGGATCCTGTCTCTCACTTGGTTCGTGCTCTGCGCCACTTCCGCATAGACCCCGGCATAATCTCCTTCCACTGGCCTACTGTAGTCGTTGACCGCCATCCTTTTTAAGTGCCGAATTCGACTCGACCAAGCCGCTGAGCCCGTCGATGCAGTTGTTCAGGTTGTTCTTGATTTCATTGAAATCGCCGTTATAGGTGTCGGTGATCTTGGGCGGGATGTCGCCCTTCGAGATGCGGTCCACGTATTCGGCCGAAACGTTCAACGGCTTAATCACGTTGTCCAGCGTCAGGTTGAAGCCTTCGATTACCTTGCGATAGGCGCCCGCGTGTTTGGCCGCGTCGGCGCGGGTGGCCAGTTTGCCATCCGCCGCCGCCTGCACCAGCATGTCGACGTCATTCGCCATGTTTTGCAGCGCCGCGGCCACGTTGTTGACCGCCTGCTTCATCTTCTCGTGGTCGCCGCTGTAGGTCTCGGTGATCAGCTCGTCGATCTTGCCCGCGCTGATCTGTGCCAGGACACGGTTGCCCTCGCCGATCGGCAGCAAGATCGCATCGAGCATCGTGTTGACGCCCTCGACCAGCTTGCGGTCGCTTCCTTCGAAATGCTCGACTCTTCCGCGCTCGTTGAGGCGGCCTGCACGCGAGGCATCCACCAACCGGAGTACTTCCTCCAGGAGGTCGTTCGTTTGCGTCTCGTGCGCATCAGTCAATGGACGGTCCAAAACGGCGGCGCCGGTGGACGGGTTTCGGCCGGGAGGAACTCGCCGGCCGTCATTTGCTTGTCTTGCCATCGTCTTTGCTCCTTAGTCTTCCTACTGCCTTGTTTACGATGCGTCACCGACGCCTGATTCTCGATCCGCTGTTACCTTCCGATGGCCGGCAGGCTGCCGGCGGCCATTAGTTGCGATTCACGCAGCCTCTGGTTGCAATGCTCCGTCAGCGGAGCGCCGTGTCCGAAGTAGATCCGCCGGACATCGCGGGCGCACAACTTGTCCAGCGCCGCCAGGAATCCGGCCTCATAAGTACCCGTTGGCGACGTGATCAGCACGGGGGAATCGCCGGCGAAAAGTACACCCTCCGCCTGGTTGTAGAGGCAGATCGAGTCGCTACTGTGTCCCGGTGTGTGGATCACCTCGAAATATCCGTCGCCCAGTTTGATGGTGTCCCCATCACGCAGCAGACAATCGACGCCCTCCGTATTCGGCGAAAACGCGAACACCTTGGGGTGGAACGCTTCACGAACCAGCGGCAGCAGCGCGCAGTGGTCGGAATGGGCGTGCGTCAGCACCACCTGTTCGACGGGCCATTTACCGATCCCCGTGGGTGCCCGCTCGATGCTCGCCAGGATGGCCGGGTCCTGGCCCACATCCACAAGCGTGTTGACGTCCTCGATCCGGCTCGCATCGCCGAGCACGAGGTAAACCTGGGAAGTGTAGAGTTCGCCGCTGTTCTCCAATGTCACGATCCGCATTTGCCACCCTCTACTCTGCGAAACAACTGGCTATCGGGAATCACCCGCTCGAACAGGTGGCCTAGGCCCGGCGGCATCTCCTGCGTTTGCTCGGTGGCGACGAGGCCGCCCGGCGCCAGCGCGCGGTGAAACATTCCGAGCACTTCGACCCTTTCTGGAGGCTGGAAGTGGAGCAGGACGTTCTTGCACAAGACCAGCGAGTATCCTTGACCGATCTCCTGGAACGACAGAAGGTCGTGCCGCTGAAAGCTGACCGGTCGCCGGATGGTGTCGATCACGCGAAGGTGCCCGGGCTTGTGCGCGGGTTCGAAGTATTTTTCAACGATGCCCTTGGGTACCCTCTCCAACTCCTCTTTTGGATATTCGGCCGCCTCGATCATCCGGGCGAACTGGCCGGAGCTTTCGACATCGGTCGCATCGATGCGCAGGTTCTTGAAGGCGAAGTGTCCCATTCGCTCGGCAAACATAATGGAGAGCGTGAATGGCTCCTGTCCCATCGCCACGCCGGCGTCCCATATGCGGGGATGGCTGCGGCCCGATAGGACGGGCAGGAGGTGATCCACCACCTTTTCCAGCACTTGTTGGTCGCGAAAGAAAAATGTGAAGGCCATCTCTAGAACCTCCCCGCATGCAGAGGTCGAACCGTTTGTCCGATGGTTTTCCGTGGCTGTGGCGAGCGCTTCCGCCGCATTAGCGACGGGACCAAGGCGTCGCGCGCGGACGAGGGCGTCCACCCCACTTTGGACCCGTCCCGCGTCGTCATGCATGCGGCGGAACGGGACACTACGCTGCCCTACCGGCGGTGAGATCCACCGTCCGCTCCGCATCGAGAACCAGCAGCAGCCTTTCTTTCAGCTTGTAAACGCCGCGGATAAGATCTCTCGCCGCAAGATCGAGGTTCTCTGGCGGCCGCTCATAGGTGGTGGCATCTACATCCAGCACGTCTCCGATCTCGTCGACCAGCAAACTCACGGCGCCATCCTCAGTGCGGACCACCATGTTCATCGGCGTCTGGTCTCCGGCGCGCGGCGGCAACCGGAGCCGCCGCCGCATGTCGATCGCGGTTACGATTTGTCCGCGCAGGTTGATCAACCCCTCGATGACTTCCGGGGCCTGGGGCACTCGCGTCATCTGCTGGAAACGCAGCACTTCCTGGACGCGAAGAACATCCACGCCGAAGAACAGGTCAGCGACGAAAAACGTGGAGAACTGTCCGCTGGCCTGCGCCAGTCCGGATTTTGTGGTTGTGGTGTCGGTCACCATCGGTTATCGCTCCTCTCCCACGCACACGGGAACCGTCTCGGAGGACGCCAGCGTAGATGCCAACCGGGCCACCGATTCGAGCATGGCCTCCCGGTCGAACTTCACCTGGCAATCCTGGAAATCCGCCGTCTGGCCGGCTCGCACCCGCGCCTGCTCTGCCGAGTCCGCCAGCGCCAGGATTGGGATCCCCTGCCATTCCGTGCGGCGCCGCATCGCGGTGATCAGCGCGGAGCTGCCGTCGGGAGGAAGGTCTAGCGCCGTCACTACAATGTCCACCGGGTGCTGCTCCAAGCCGCGAATCGCCTCGTCCCGATTGGCTGCCTCGAGAACCCGGTAGCCCACCATGTCCAGGCCGCTCCGGATCAGGCCTCGCGAGAATGCCGATGCTTCGGCGACCAAGATCCTCCTACCGTTGCCGGACCCACCCGTGGACTGAAACCAACCATCGGCGGCCGTTCGAATGACTTGGTTGAGATCGAGGAAATCCGCGACATGCTTACCCACCACCGCCGATCCCAGGAGACCTTTGCGTCCTGTCTTCTGTCGTACCGTGACCGTCTCTTCGGCGACATCCAGGATTTGGTCGACCACCAGGCCCACGCTGCGGTCGCCGTCGTTGAAGACGATCACCTGCACCGGATCGGCCGTCTGGCTATGATCCGGCGCGTCGGATTCGAGTACGTCGCGGAGGGGAATCAGGGGGAGGATGCGGTTCCTGTACTGGACTACCTGGCACCCACCCGCATGCTCGATGGACGATTGCGGGAATTCCTCGAGCCTGGCGACGAGAGAAAGCGGAACGGCCAGGCGCTTGAAGGAGCCCGCCCGGAACAGGAGCAGCCGCTGTTGCTCGACACCCGATAGCGTCTTCTGCTCCGTCGCGGCGCGTGCCTGTTCGCGGGATTCCGCCAGCACGCCGGAGCGCTGGCCGATGCCCAGCACGTCGAGGATGAGGGCCACGCGGCCATCGCCCATGATCGTGGCGCCGGCGTAGACGATGAGTCCCTTCAACTGTTTGCCGAGGGGCTTGACCACGATTTCCTGAGTGTCATTGATGCCGTCCACCACTAGCCCGAACTGCCGGTCCTCGGCCTGCAGAACCACCATGCTCACCACGTCTGCCCTCTCGGCCGATTTGAGTCCAAGCACCTGATTCAGGTAGGCGATGGGCAAGAGACTCCCGCGCCGGCGGTATACCGGTGTTCCGTGCACACGCTCGATGTGCTTTTCCCCGGAATCTCCCTCGAGGCGGATCAATTCGAGCAGGCTGACCTGGGGAATGACGAATCGTTCGCCACCGCTGGTAATCACCAGGCCGGGAATGATGGCCAGGGTGAGAGGTATTTTGAGCTTGACCGTGGTTCCTTCGCCGGGCCGGCTGAAAACATCGACGGTGCCGCCGATCTTCTCAATATTGGACTTCACAACGTCCAAGCCGACCCCGCGTCCCGAAACGTTGGTAACCGTTTTTGCGGTCGAGAAGCCGGGCTGGAAGACCATGTTCAGCGCTTCCCGGTCCGTCAGTTTCTCAGCCTGTTCGGGCCGCAGAAGCCCCTTCTCGATGGCCTTCTGCTTCACCTGTGCGACGTCAATCCCCGCCCCGTCGTCGCCGATTTCGATGTTGACCTGGCCGCCTTCGTGGTAGGCGCGAAGGGTCAGCCTGCCTTGTGGAGGCTTGCCGATTCGCACGCGGACCTCGGGCGCTTCGATGCCGTGGTCGCACGAGTTCCGGACCAGGTGGACCAGCGGGTCCTTGATGGCCTCGATGATTGTCCTATCGAGTTCCGTCTCGGTGCCGTCCATCTCCAGCCGGATTTGCTTGCCGAGGGCCACCGACGTGTCGCGCACCACGCGCGGCAGCTTGTTCCAGACCGTACCAATGGGTTGCATGCGCGTCTTCATGACGCCCTCTTGCAGCTCGGTGGTAATCAGGTTGAGCCGCTGCGAAGTCACGTTGAGCGCGGCGTCCTCCCGCTCGGTATTGAACTGGAGGATCTGATTGCGGGTCAGCACCAACTCCCCCACCAGATCCATGAGCTTGTCCAGCAGCCCCACGCCAACCCGGATGTTGGCATCCGCCACGGCGGAGGATTTCGCGGCGTCGCCTTCACGAGGCTTGTCTTCGGTATGCCCGGTGGCACTGTTGCAGTCCAAATGCTCGATCGCGGGCGAAGGCGGCAAGCCTGGAACTGGCTGGACCTCACCGCCGGTCGTCAACTGGGCTGCGACGCGCAAGCGTTCGGCCAGATCTTCAAAGCGGTCCGGACCCTCCTCTCCACTCGCTTCGATGGAGCCCAGCACCTTTCGCGTAGCGTCGACTGTGTCCAGAATGAGCGATACGAGGGATGGGCTGAGATCCCGCCGGCCATCGCGCAACTGGCTCAGCAGCGTCTCGGCCTGATGAGTGATCCTTTCCAGGGTTGAAAACGCGAGGAAGCCGCAGGTGCCCTTAATGGTGTGGATGGTACGGAAGATGCTGGCCAGCATCTCGGAATCCTTCGGGTGCTTCTCGAGTTCTACCAGTTCCCGATCCAGGCGCGAGAGGTTTTCATGACTCTCGACCAAGAACTCGCGGATCACATCCTCGTCTTGCATTCGCTTGTCCTCCACGCGCCCCGAAGACTACGGCGGCTGCGAAACAGTACATTCGGATCGCACATCCTCGCACCTTCTGGCGACTTACTATTTCGCTGGTGTGCGTACTGATTGCACAGGAAGCTAATCGGTGGGTGACGGGCAATCCTTTAGATAATCCCTTGAGGTAATGAGAGGTATAGCGAGTGGTCGGTGTAGCTGCGCCGCGTCACAGCACCCGCCAGGCGAATGCGGTTGCCGGCCGCGGTGCGCGATGCCGCGCTCAGTACTGAAGCTTGATTGCAGCCAGCTTCACGATTGCGGCGATGTCTTTGCCACCCGTCACTTCCAAACGAACCGCGGTACCTTCTGGATACCGCTTGCCTTCCTCGATGAGTCTAACGACTCTGCTGGGAAGCGTGCTGTAGCGCGCGGCTTCAACCGCCCTATCGCCGAGAACGAAAGTCACCCGGAAGCTGCCGCAACATGGCGCGAGATACAAGATGTTCCGCTTCTTCATCTTCAGGCGCAACGCCCATCCGGCCTTGGGGGAGTAAGAATGCCACTCCCCGGCGACCAGGTTCAACTCGGCCGACAGCCGGGCCAGCAGTCGGTCCCAATGCGCCTTGGCAGGGCCCAGAGCCGCCGTAAGTTCGTTTGGTGTCGGCTTCTTAAGCTTGCCGATAAAAGCATTGGGAAGGATGTTCGTTTGTTCGGGCATGTCTACGGCTCCGCAGTCTTGGTGGTAGACCAGTGGGAATGAATAATGCGCCAGCCCTCTCTCTTTCGCTGGTACACCTGCGTAGCATTCCAACGCGTTGTTACCGTCCCGATGTGCCTCACCAAAACATACGTCAGGACCGCCGAGTCGGCGGTCGCTTGCACCTTTGGCTCGGCCATTTCATAACTATCGAATAGCGGCCGGCCCCGGTAGGCTTCGAAAAGCGCTCTCACCGCCGGCAGGCCATCGAGCCGCCTGTCTGTCACGGCATGAAAATAGGTAATCTCGGGATCTAAAATCGCCAGCAGCGCGTCGGGGTTCCCAACCTGCCAGCCGTCCAACGCTGTGCGTTCCAAAGCCAGGATTTCGCGTGCGGTCGCTTCATTCGGATCGGCCGCCGCCGACACGCCGCACAGGGCGGCCACCGCCGCGCACGCCAGAATCGACATCTTCATGTTGTTCACCTCTACCAGATTGGACAATCAGCGGCCGGTCCTGTGACAGTTGCCGCGAGAAAGATCAGGCAGGTGGCTCCAGCGAGACCGCCTTCAAGGCTTGGCGCAGGGTTGCCACCTGCTCAGCCGGTTCGTAGAACGGATGGTCCCGATAGACCAATGCCGCCACTTTCATGTACGCTTCGCTCAACTCGCCGGCCCGGTCGCCGGCGACCTCCCGCACCCTGCGCTGGTATTGCGACGTAAACTGAAGCTTCCGCGGATCGACGAATCCGCCCTGAATAAAGGCGCGGGTTTTCTTCACACACTTGCAGGGGGCACCGGGATTCACCAGGCTGCAGTTGCCGCGCAGGTACTCGTATAAATCACGGCGGGCACGCGATAGGATCTGGCGGAAGTTGACCGGCGTGACATCCACGATCTGCGCGCCGACTTCGTCGCTGACGCCGAATATCTCGCCCAGGATGAACACCAGTCGCTGCCGGCCGTCCAGGCAGAGCAGGGTTCCCATGGTGCAACAGATCTTCGTTTCTTCGATGAGAATCTCCACCGGGACCGGAACCGTCCGCGGATCCGGAGGATCGAGGTCGGGAACTCGCTGCAAACCGTTCGCGGCATCGTCGAACGAACAGAGCGATGCGGCAGCCTTCTTGATATTCAGAATATGATTGACGGCGATGCGATACAGCCAGGTTCGAAATCCGCTGTCGCCGCGGAATTCCGGCAAAGCCTTATAGGCTTTTATGAGGACGTCCTGGGTGGCGTCCTCCGCGTCGGCTCGGCGCATCAGCATGCGAACCGCCAGATTGAAGATCCAAGGCTGATGGCGGATGAGGAGAAGTTCGGTGGCCTCACGGTCTCCGGCCTGCGCGCTGCAAACCAGTTCTGCATCGGGAGTTTCGGCTGCGGTCGTCATCAAATCCACTGTAGCGCGCGGGCGGCCGCACTGGGTTCAGTTCGCGATAGAATCTCGCATATGGAGTCTCTCTCTGGAAAGCTGGCGGTGGTGACGGGCGGCACGCGCGGCATCGGGCGCGCCATCGCGAAACGCTTGCTGGGCGAAGGCGCGGCGGTAGCCATTTGCGGGCGCACGAGTCAATCGGTGGAAAGCGCTCTGAGCGCGCTGCGGCCGTTGGGGTGCGTGTTCGGCATGGCCGCCGACGTCAGTCAAGTCGATCAAGTGCACACTCTCTTCGAAGCTGTGGACCGCGAGTTTGGCGGTTTGGACATTCTGGTGAACAACGCGGGTCAGGGAGTGTTCGGCAAGGTTGCGGAACTGACGCCCGAACAATGGCGGGCCAACATCGAGCTCAACTTGAACGGCCCGTTCTATTGCTCGCGCGAAGCGTTGGCGCGGTTCGGCAAGCGCGGCGGCGGATTCATCGTCAACATATCGAGCCTCGCGGCTAAGAACCCGTTCAGCGGCGGTGCGGGATACAACGCCAGCAAGTTCGGCCTTAATGGATTCAGCGAGGCCATGATGCTCGATCACCGCTACGACAACGTTCGCGTGGCGTCCATCATGCCCGGCAGCGTCGATACGGGGGTTTTTGGCGGCCCTGCCGACCGCACCGGCGACACCAGTTGGATGATTGCGCCGGAGGATGTGGCCGAAACGGTGGCGATGGTGTTGCGCATGCCCGCCCGCACGTTGATCAGCCGGATCGAGATGCGGCCGTCGCAACCGAGGAAATAGGCGCCGCGACCCGTCCGCCGCGCGGTTTGCTACAATTCATCTGCCCATGCCAATACCGCCCGAAAGAAAAGATACGCGCTTGATGCGCGCCATGTTCGGCACCATTGCACCGCGCTACGATTTCTTCACCCGCGTGTTTTCCTACGGAATGGATCGCGGATGGAAGCGCGCGGGGCTGAAGCTGGCGCAGTTGCCGCCGCGCTCGCTGGTGCTCGATCTGGCTTCCGGGACGGGCGACTTTTCCCTGCTGGTCGCGGCGCAATATCCCGATGCGCGCCCGATTGCAGTGGATTTGACGGAAGGCATGCTGCGGCTGGCGCGCGAGCGCGGAGTTGAGCGTGCGGTTTGCGGCGACGCGTGCCAGCTTCCCTTCGCGGACGGCGCCTTCGACTGCGTCTTCATCGGATACGGGCTGCGCAATTTTCCGAGCCTGGCAACGGCCGTGCGCGAGATCGAGCGCGTCATCCGGCCCGGCGGTGTTATGGTGAGCCTGGATTTTTTCCTGCCTGCCAACGCCTTGCTCCGCCGGCTGTTCCTGGCCTACCTCTATATGCAGGGCTTCGTGTTTGGGTTACTGATGCACGGGCGGCCGCGCATCTACACGTATATTGCGGATTCGGTGCGGTCGTTTGTTTCGATTGACGATTTTTCCCGCCTATTGGGGCGAAGCGGTTACAGCCGGGTGAATGCGCGCGGCTTTCTGTTTGGCGGGATCGGCCTGCACTGGGCGGCCAAGGCGGAGTAGCGGGGCGGGCGCAGCGGCGCCTTCAAATTCTCTCCCATTCCCGGAGCGCGAGACCCGGCGCCCGGTCCAGGGGCAACTTGGCGTGTTTCGGATGAGCGACGATTTGGCCTCGGTGGTGGGCCTCGTGCGCGATGGCACAGGCCAAGAAAGGGCAGATGCCGCGCTTGGCGGATTTGAGTTTCCCCGACCGCTCCGCCGCGCCGAGCATGTTGGCGAAGGCATCGGGCGACGCCTCCAGCGTGTGTTTCAACGCCGCCTTGGTGGCCATTCCTTTCGCGATCTCGGAAAGAGATTCCGCAACCGCCGGTTCTCGGACCTCATGCCACATGATCCGCACATTGTGCAGATGCGCGAACGGGTCCGCGATACTGCGCACGCAGGCCTGGTGCGTGGGCAAGCTGCTCCTCGCTCAGCGGTTCGAGCAACCTGAGATTCACACGGTTGTTGAGACGCCGTGTGTCGGCAAGGCTATAGGGCGCCGTGTCAAACATTCAACACCTATAGCACTGTCGATGTCACTTAGCTACGCCGCCGCGAAGTGCGATGGGGCAGTCCTGGAGCGACAGCTCGCGCGAGTCTGGACGTGACATGTCGTTGCCGCGGGCAACGGCCGGTCTCAGGGGATAGGAAACACGTGGCCTGTTCCGGGCTTTGCGGCGTTGGGGCGTCGGCGACCAACAGGGAGAGCGGAAACAGCGAATACGGGCGCGGTGTGAGTCGCCAAGCGTTAAACTATACGTCCGGGGGACATAAGGCATGCTGAATCTTGAGCCTCGCCTTGATCGCAGGCTGTGGGCGGCAATCGACAATGCCTACCAGGGCAGCAATTACACTGGCGCAATCCTGGATGCGATTCACTTCCTTGGTGAATTGATGCGAGAGAAGACAGGCCTTGACGGCGACGGCGTGGCGCTCGTCGGCCAAGCATTCGGCGGCCAGAACCCGCTCCTGAAGATCACGAAGCTTCAGACGGAGTCGGATGTAAGTATCCAAAAGGGCGTCGAAGCGTTTCTTCGCGGGCTCTACCAGGGAATCCGAAATCCGAGAAGTCACGAAAAGTACGTCGACAACCTTGAAGACGCCGAGGCTCTGATCCTCTTCAAGGTGCTTACGCCAGAAGAGAGCGACGAGTTCTGTGGCGTTGTGTCACAAGAGCTTGAGACGACCTCAAATGAACTGACGATTCGGGCAGTCCTGCAAATCATTCCTGACAGATTCTGGAATAAGTATTCCGAGGTTGCGCGGATCAGAACCGAAGGCATGCTGATCGAGTCCGTTCGCGTTGGCAGGTACGACAGCCAGACCGACAAGTGTATGTCGGGCGGCCTCGCTACATGGGGCACTAGTTTGCTCTCGGACTTCATTCTCAAGGACAAGCTCTCATACGCTCTGGCGGCAAAACTTGATTCCTCCGATGATGCTGGACGGGAGTATGTACTCCACTTCTTCCTCTCAAGCGTGCTCAGTGTGTTCCCGACGCCATCGCCGATCCTCGTGCTCCGTCTTAGGGCGCGCTTGAAGGCGGGCGACGCCCGTATAATGGACATGCTGTCAGCTATTCGTGCCTTTGACGAGACCAACCCTTGGACCATGAAACTGAAGCAGGAGATGGACACTTTTGTGGCGGCGCAGGACTTCAGCACGCCGATCACCGATGATAGTGTTCCATTTTGACACGAAGCCCACAACAAGAACCCGCGACAAGCCACGAGTCCCCGTCTTCCTGCCCCAGCAGCAACTAAAGCGTGGTCTTTGCGGCGCTTGGGGGTGTTGCACACCGGGTTCAAAGACCGGGTGTGCGCGAACAGCTGCCTGCGCCAAGTGCCCCGGTGTTAGCGGATACTGTGCGCGCCCGCCATCACCATTCCACCGGCTTGCCCGGCTCCAGTGTCCAAACATTGATGCCACTGCCGGCGACCAGTTTCGCCAATTCCTCCGGCTTTCCGGTCAGCGCCGGGAAGGTGCCGAAGTGCATGGGGATCACCTTGGGAGCTCGCAGCAGGTGGCAGGCGAGCGCGGCTTCGTGCGGGCTCATGGTGAACAGATCGCCGATTGGCAGCATCGCCAGCTCCGGATGGTAGAGCTGTTCGATGAGTTGCATGTCGCTGAACGCGTTGGTATCGCCGGCGAAGTACAAGGCGCGGCCGTCGGCGAATCGCAGCACGAACCCGGCCGCTTCGCCTCCGTATACGATCTCGCCATCGTCCAGGATGCCGCAACTGTGCACGGCGTGCGTCATGGTGAATTTGACGCCGCTCGATTCCACCGATCCGCCTTTGTTCATGCCGCGCGTGTTTTTGACCCCTTTGCGCTCCAGCCACGCGCAGGTCTCGTAGATTGCGATCACCTCCGGCGCGAATCGCGCCGCGAGCGGAATGGCGTCGTGGATGTGATCGAAGTGGCCGTGGGTGATCGCGATGGTATCCACGCGCTCGATGCGGTGCCCCTTCGGGTACGCCGGGTTGCCATCGGTCCACGGGTCCATCAGGATCACTTGTCCCGACGCCAGACGAAATTGAAACGTGCCGTGCCCGAGCCAGGTGATTTCCATACCAGGATTATGCCACGGGGCGGCCCTGCCGGGAAGACTTGCTCGGGATACCTACTGCTTCTGCGCCATCGCCGCTGCCCGGCGCTCGAACTCCTCCGGCGAAACGTCCTCGATGTGCGTGGCCACATACCATTGATTGCCGCAAGGGTCTTCCACGCCGGCGGTCCGGTCGCCGTAAAACTGATCGGCCGGTTCGCGCACACTCTTGCCGCCGGCGCTCATCGCCGCGCGGTACACCGCGTCGGTGTCCGGCACATACAGGTAGATGGTCGATGTCTGAGGCTTCATGTCGCCACGCGTCCGTCCCATCATCACGATCGAATCTCCGATCCTGGCTTCGGCGTGCATAATGAAGCCATCCGGTCCGCGGTGCGCGAGCACTTCCTGGGCGCCGAAAGCACCCTTCACGAATTTCAGTAGCAGATCCGCGTCGGCCACCGTCAAATACGGAGTCACACTGTGGTAGCCCTCCGGAATCGGAGTGACTTTGAGTCTTGCTGAACTTCCCGTTGCCATGGGATTACCCTCCTCGATGAAGCTATTATGCCTCGTTTCATGGCGCGTTGGGAGGGGCCGATTGCGTTTCTCGGAGACAAGGTCTTGAAAAGCACAGACAGTCTTGCCAACATTCTCGACCTGCGATACACCAGCTACATGCTCCGGTTCGGATTTGCCGCATCGGTTCTGGCTGGGCCGGAGATCTGGGACAATCGTGTAGCTAGCCCGGCCGCGGCCTCACTCATACCGCAAGCAGGCGATGGGATCGAGTCTCGCGGCGCGGCGCGCCGGAATGACGCTCGCCACCAGTGCCACACCCAGCAACAGCACCGCGCATCCTAGAAAAATCGAATAGTCGGTAACCTCCACGCCATACAGCAGGCTGCCGAGCAGCGGAGCGAGCCGGAAAGCGGCGACCAGTCCGAGCGTGGTGCCGGCAATGGCGAGGATGGACGCCTGTTTCAAGACCCCGGCGACGACGCTCAGGCGGGAAGCGCCCAGGGCCATGCGGATTCCGATCTCCTGTGTATGCAGCGCAACCGCGTAGGAAAGCACGCCGTATATCCCGATTGCGGCCAGCACCATCGCGAAGGCTGCGAACAGCGTCATCAGAGTGGCCTGGAACCGCCGTGGCGCAATGGAATCGGCCACCACCTGCCGCATGGTGGCAATGTGCGTAATCGGCTGATCCTTATCGATGCGCCAAATCTCCGTCTTCACCGGGTTGACGAGAGCGAGCGGACTCGCGGCGGACCGGACGACCACCGCGAACTCCGGCGGAGCGAACTGGCGGAACGGCACATAGACGTAGGGCCGCACTTCCGCATCCACGCCGGAAGCGTGCGTATCGTCGACAATTCCCACTACCGTAATTGGAGGCTTGTGGAGCAGGCGGCGGCCAACCGGGTCGGCAACTCCCGGCCAGAGACGCCGCGCCGCGCTTTCGCTCAAGATCGCTACGGCTTGCCCGCCTCGGTCGTTATCGTTGAACTCCCGGCCGGCCCGCATGCGGATGCCCAGGGCGCGGAAGTACCCCGGCGTAATCGCGCGGGCACGCGCCATCGTGTAGTGCTCGTGATCGGGATTATCCTCCGCTATAATTCCCCAGCCTTCCGATTCTCCGGTGAGCGGCAGCGTGCTCGTCGCTGCCGCAACACTCACGCCCGGCAGCGCGCTGCAATTCGATATCAACCGCTCGATCAGCGCCGCGCGGCGGTGTTCCTCGTATCGAGCGTCCGGCAACGACAATTGCATGGTGAGCACGTTTTCGGCGTGGAAACCGAGCGGTATCCGCGAAACGGTCAGGAAGCTCCGGGCCAACAGACCGGAGCCCACCAACAGGACCAACGACAACGCAAACTCGGAAACCACCAACGTCGCGCGCAATCTCGAGGGCGCCGCAGTCGCGGTTCGTCCGCTGGTCTTCAGGGCCTCGCCCGGCGCGCGCCGCGCCGTGAGAAGGGCCGGCGCAATGCCGGACAGAACGGCCGTCAGCAGCGCCAGGGAGAGCGCGAATCCGAACATGCGGGCATCCACCGCGGCGGCTGCGATCCGTGGGATTCCGGCGGGGGCGATCGCCACCAGGCCGCGGACCGAGATCCACGCGACCGGCAGGGCGAGGCCGGCCGCGCAGAATGCCAGTGTGAGCGCCTCGGTGAATCCCTGCTGGGCCACCCGCGCTCGCGTGGCACCCAGCGCGAGCCGGATGGCGATCTCTTCGCGGCGACGCAATCCGCGCGCCAGCAACAGGTTTGCCACGTTGAGGCACGCGATCATCAGCGCCAGCGTAACGGCCCCGAACAGGATCAGGATGGGTGTACGCGCTTGCCCGACGACGGCATCCTGCAGGTTGCGCACGGTGATCACATCGGTAGGGCTCCCGCCATGGATTCTTAAAATTGAGGTCAGTTCCGCCGCCGTGTCCCGTGTGCTCACGCCGCGCCGCTGGCGCACCAGCATTCCGAAGTTCCAACACTGATCGCAGGTGCGTTCCCAGCCGAGGAGTGCCATCGGCCGCCACATTTCGGCCGGCGGAAACGGTCCGACAGTCGCGTGGTGCTCCGGACCCTCGGGGAACCGGAAGCCCGGCGGCATCACGCCTATCACCGTGTGCGGGGCGCCGTTGAGAAGCAGCGTGCGGCCCAGGATGTTCGGATCGCCCCCGAACCGCCGCTTCCAGAGACCGTCACCAATCAGCACCACATTCTCGCGGCCGGTTTGATCTTCGCCGGCCGTGAAGGTACGCCCGAGTTCGGGCGTGACGCCGAGCAAACGAAAAATCCCGGCCGAGACCCGAGCCGCCGGAATGCGTTCCGGCTCACCCTGGCCAGCCAGGTTGAAAGACCAGTTCGTGAAGAGAGCTGCCTGCTCGATCGAGCGTGCCTCTCTGCGAAATAATTCACAGAGAGGGGCAGTGACGGCTCCATCCGAGGAGACGGTGGCCAGACGATCGGCCTGCGCGTAGGGCAATGAGCGGAGCAGAACCGAGTCGGCCACGCTAAAGATGGCTGTGGTTGCGCCGATTCCGAGAGCCAGCGAGAGGATTGCGGCGGCGGCGAACTCCGGGCTCTTCCGCATCGACCGGACGGCATAGCGCACGTCCTGTCCGAATGCCGCGACCCAAGGCAACCCGCGCTGGTCGCGATAGCTCTCTTTCACGGATTCGATCCCCCCGAACTTCAACGCGGCTGCGCGGCGGGCCTCTTGGGGAGACATGCCGCGCCGCAGGTTGTCCTCCGTTTGCATTTGCAAATGCGCTTCGATCTCCTCGGCCATCTCGTCATCCCGGCGCGGATTCGCGAATGTGCCGATGAGTCGTTTCCAGGTGCGGCGTAACAGATTCATTCCGCCTCCTTTACCAGAGCAAGAACCGGGCCACGACGTCTATGGTCTGTTGCCATTGGCGGGAATCGGACTCCAGTTGTTTTCGCCCGGCCCTGGTGAGGCGGTAGAACTTCGCTCTGCGATGGTTTTCCGAAACGCCCCACTCCGAGCGAATGGCGCCTTCCTGCTCCAGCTTCAGAAGCACCGGGTACAGCGTGCCCTGGTTGATCGAGAGCAGGTCTTCGCTGATTTGTTCGATCCGCCGGGCGATGCCGTAGCCGTGCTGCGGTCCCAGCGCTTCGAGCGACTGCAAAACCATCAGCGCCAAGGTGCCTTGCCAAACGTCGTTCTTTTCCTTCACCGCCAGTCCTGTTGGTTTCCCAAATGAATATGACACAAGTCTAGCGAAAGTGCAACCGGAAAATCGGATGTTTCGATCCGCATCATCGGGCGGATGTTCCAGCCGTGGCGGCGCCTTGTCGAACACTTTCGACCTGCGATTCGCGAGCTCAGTGCGCCGTATCGGATGCGCCATCCCGACCCTGGCCGCCGCAGTGAATTATTATGCCCTCAGCGGCTGGGTTCGGGGAAACGGGGAAGCATCCGCAGCAGCGATCGTTTGGGCCAGGGTCTCCCGCTGCCCACAGTCAAGAGCAACGTCGCTCACACGATCGTGTATTCCTTTTGGCCCGGGCAGGGGGTTGGCACATTCCCCTTCAATGGGAGGCGTATGGGAACTGGCTGAAAAGGCAATGCTTCTGAAACCGCAGCCACGTACCGTGGCACCGCCTGCCGAGGCTGCCGCGCCGAAAGCCAACCGGACTCGTCTTCCGGCTCTTGTCGAAGACAGTCCCGCGAAGGCTGGCGTAGCGCCAAAGTAAGAAAGGCCGAGACGACTCCCGGCTCTGCAGACTGGACAGTCTGCGCCACGCTTATGCCAGGTCGAATTTCTCCTGGTGGAGCAGGGGATCGCTCTTGACGATCACGGTGCGGCCGAGCACCTCTTCCAGCTCCTGCAGGAAAGTGTTCTGGTTGCTCTTGAGCAGCTTGGCAACATCCGGCGACACGCGCAGCATGACGTCCTTGCCTTCGATCGCGGCGGCGATCTTTTGCGCTTCGCTGAGAATCTCGCCCACTACGGTTTGCGGGCTCTTCACGTAGCCGGCGCCCTCGCAATACGGGCACGGCGTGCAGAGCGTTCGTTCCAAGCTCTGTTTGACCCGCTTGCGGGTAATCGCGACCAGGCCGAAATCGTTGAACTGGAGAATCTTGTACGGCGCGCGATCGGCGCGCATGGCGTCCTCGAGCGCCTGCATCACCTTCTGCCGGTTCTTGCGCTCGTCCATATCGATGAAATCGATCACGATGATGCCGCCCAAATCCCGCAGGCGAATCTGCCGCACGATTTCGCGAATGGCGTCGGTGTTGGTCTTGACGATGGTGTCTTCCAGGCGGTTGGACTTGCCGACGAACTTGCCGGTGTTGACGTCAATCGCCACCAGGGCCTCGGTCTGATTGATGACGATGTGTCCGCCGCTCTTCAGCCAAACCTTCGGCCGGAGCGCCTTTTCGAGCTCAGACGTGATGCCGAACTCGTCGAACATGGGGTTGGCCCGGGTATACAGCTTGACCCGGCCGACAAGCGCGGGCTGGAAGCGCTCGACGAATCGCAACACGCTTTCGTAGGCTTCTTCGTTATCCACCCAGATGCTCTTGAAGTCGGTGGTGAGCTGGTCGCGGAGGACGCGCTCGACCACGTTGAGGTCGTGATGGATCAGCAGCGGCGCCGGCTTGCGCTCGGCCTTCTGCCGCATGTCGAGCCACATGTTGTACAGGAAATGCATGTCGGCGCGCAGCTCTTCTTCGCTGCGGCCGTCGCCGGCCGTGCGCACGATGAAGCCGCCGGGGATGCCCGTTCGATTGGCTTGCAGAACGCGCTTCAGCCGCGAGCGTTCCTCGTCGCTCGGAATCTTGCGCGATACGCCGATGTGGTCGACGGTTGGCATGTACACCAGGAAGCGGCCGGGAAGCGCGATGTGCGAGGTAATGCGGGCGCCTTTCTGGCCTAGCGGTTCCTTGGCGATCTGGACGATGATTTCCTGGCCTGCGCGCAGCAGGTCGCTGATGGAAGCGGCGGCGCTTTTTTCGGAACGGTTTTCGGCGGTCTTGGGCGCGGCGACGGCCAGCCGATGTTCGGGGCGGGCTTCCTGCGGGCGCGGGGCCTCGCCAGGCGCGCCATTGCGGTCGCGGCCGCCGCGCCGGCGCGTGCGGCGCGAAACGCGATGCTGATAACGGGGACCCTGTTCGCGAACGTTCGCGCTCAAGCCATCGGGCGCCGGCTCCTGGCCTTCCGCACTGCCCTCGGCCCGCTCTTCCGAAGCGGTTGGGCTCTCCGCAACGTCTTCGCCTCCGGGAGCGGTTTCACCTTCGGCCAACTCGTCGCTTTCGGCGGCGGCTTCCTCCACTTCGGCCGGAGCTTCCGCCGCTACGGGTTCCGCTGCCACGTGCGCGGCAAGCGGAGGAACGTCGCGCGGCTCAACCGTTTCTTGCACCACGGCAGCCGGAACTTTGGGTTCCGCATCCGAAATCTCGGGTTGTGCGTCGGCGCTTGCAGGTTCTTCAAAGGCAACCGCTTCCGGCTCTTCTTGCCCGCGCGCCGGTCCCGTGTACTTGGCCAGCGATTCGCCGGGCAGCACCAGCAGGTCTTCGCTGGGAGCCACGAAGCGTTCGCCCGGTTCGTCTGGCTCCGCCGCCAGCGGTTCGGCCGGCGGGGCCGGCTCGGCGGCGTGATGGCCCGGAGAGTAGAACTTAGATTCGGGCAGCCCGCGTCCCCCACGTTGTCCGCGACGCCGCCGGGAACGGCGTCCGCCGCGGCGGTCGTGATCGTCGCGACGCTGTTCCGGAGCGGGCGCGCCGGCTTCGATCACAATAGCGCTGGTCACGGCCGGCTCGGGCGCCGCTGCGCCGGTCTGCACTTCGGCCACCGGTTCAGCCGCATCGGCTGCGGGCGCCGCTTCCGCCTCGGCGGGCGGCGAGGCTACTATTGCCACCGGCGGAACGCGGTCCATTTTCAGGACCTTCTCCTCCACGCTGGTGACGATCTTGTCGTATTCTTCGTTGTCTTCGAAGAAGTCGGACACATAGAGGAATGCGTCGCGGTCCAGACCGATATCGACAAACGCCGATTGCATGCCGGGCAGGACCCGCGTCACGCGGCCTTTGTGGATGCTTCCAGCGAGAGAGTATTCATTCTCGCGCTGATGGTAGACTTCGAAAACCTGATCGTCTTCGAGAATCGCCACACGCGTTTCGTGGCGGTTGGAAGAGATCACTAATTCCTTCGACATCCGTTGCCTCCCCGGGAACGCGGAGAGTCTCGGAGGCTCGATGGGCGCCCTGCGTGCACGCCGGCTGCGCCTGCACTTACGGGCGGCGCGCCGGCGAACGATTGAAGCTCACGCTGGCCGCGCGGCGGAGCTTGCACTCATACACCGTACGGCCGGGAACCGCTCCTCTTGCCTGGGGGGAGCGCTCAAAAAAGCGCCACCACCCCGAGGGTCTCTTTCTTGGCTCCCGATAACCTTTCTTTTGCGGGCTCGCCTCGGCGGCCCGGTTAATTCACGAATCTTCTGAGGCGGACGTTATTCACCAGCCCCAATGCCAAAAAGCTCGACCAGATACTGGAACCACCAGCGCTCAGGAACGGCAGCGGAATGCCGGTCACCGGCATCAGGCCCGCCACCATTCCCACATTGACCGCAACGTGAAACAGCAACAGGCTGGCCACCCCCATGCAGATGTACATACCCACGGGATCGGGCGCCGTTTGCGCATTCTGGACGATGCGCATAATCATCACAAAGAACAGCGACAACACAATCACCACGCCGACAAATCCATGCTCTTCGGCAAGAGCCGCAAAGATGAAGTCCTTTTGCGACACAGGCAGAAATCGCAACTGCGTCTGCGTTCCCTTGGTAACTCCCTTGCCGAACATCCCACCCGCTCCCACCGCGATCTGGGATTGAATCAACTGATACCCGGTTCCCTGGGGGTCGCTGTCCGGATCGAGAAAGCTGACCAGCCGCGCCCGCTGAAAGGGCTGCAGGAAATGCCAGCCCACGGGAAGCACCAACATCGTAACTACGGCGACTACGATTACGTACTTGCGCCGCAGTCCCGCCAGAAATGCGCCTACCATCAAGATGGCGATATAGGTGAGCGAGGTACCCAGATCGGGCTGTTTCAGCACCAGCAGCGTGGGTACCAGCACCAGCAACGAGAGTATCGTCATCTCCCGGATCTCCAGCGTTTCCGTCTTGATCTCCGCCAGATACCGGGCTACCAACAATATTATCATCAGCTTGACAAATTCCGATACCTGCAAATGCAAACCGCCCCCGAGCGGAATCCAGCGGCGCGAACCAAACGCCGTCTGGCCCACCAGGTAAGTCAGGGCCAGGAGAGCCACCGAAGCGATGTAATAGCTTGGAACGTAATGCAGCAACGTGTGATAGTCCACCGTCAGGACGAGCCACATGAGCAGCAGGCCACCGGCGACGTAGAGGATCTGGTGCCACCAGGCGGCGTGGTACGGAGAATCGAGCGTGGCACTGAAGATTTGCAGAATGCCAATACCACACAGCGCCATGGCGATCAGCAGGAGGGACCAATCCAAATCGCGCGCGGAGAGATAGCGAATCATATTCAGTTATGAAGCCCTGGGGCGGACGACGCCGGGCCGGGTATCCCGAGGTGGGTCAACTCCGACAGCCGCCCGTTGAACGACGCCCGCTGCTGTCGCAGGGCTTCCAACCTGGCTTTCTTGTCGAAATAGGCCTTCAGCACATCGCGCACGATGGGCGCGGCCAGATAGCCTTTCCGGCCATGATCCCACAAAGCAACCACCACGATCTCCGGCTCTGAGCGCGGCGCGAAACCGACGAACCACGCGTTATCCGTCATATCGACTCCGCCCTTCTGCTTGGCCAGATCGGCCGACGCCACCTGCGCCGTTCCCGTCTTTCCGCAGACCTCGATGCCCTTCAAGGTGGCGAATCCCGTTGCGGTGCCGCCTTCGTTCACCACGCCATACATGCCATCGACGACATCCTTGACATGATCCGGGTCGAGCGCCCACTCGTCGGGCTTTTCGGTCGCACCCAATTCCCGCACCAAGTGCGGATGATGCCAGACGCCGCCGATCGCGATGCCGCCAATCGCGCGCGCCAACTGTAGCGGCGTCACCGTCAGCGCGCCCTGTCCGATGGCCACCGAGATGGTCTCGCCGGCCCACCATTTTTCGCGGTAGTTGCGCAACTTCCATTCGGGCGATGGCACAATGCCCGATGCCTCGCCGGGCAGATCGATTCCGCTCGGGTGGCCGAATCCCACCAGGTTGGCGTAGTAAGCGATCGGGCTTATACCCATCTTGTCGCCTAGTGTATAAAAGAAAACGTCGCAGGAGTCCGCAATCGCGTTGTGCAGCGAGATGGTGCCGTGGCCGGTTTTCTTGTCGCACTTGCGGTAGCTGCCGTAGAACGTGGCGCCGCCGGCGCAATGCACCGTCCACTTGGTGTCGATCGTGCCAGTCTCCAGGCCCGCCAGCGCCATGATCGGTTTGAACGTCGAACCCGGCGCCAATTGCGACTGAATCGCGCGGTTCAACATGGGGTGATCGGGATTGTCGGCGATGGCCTTCCAGTCGGCGGACTTAATGCGTTCTGCGAATTTGTTGAGGTCGAACGCCGGCCGGCTGACCATGGCCAGCACCTCGCCATTGCGCGGATCCAGCGCCACCACGGCGCCGTTGCGGCCATCCATGGCCAGCTCGGCGACGGCCTGCAAATCCAGATCGATGGTAAGCGCCAAGTCCTTGCCCGAAGTGGCGGGCTTCATCTTGAGAATCTGCCGCACCTGGCCGCGGTTGTCCACCACCACCTGGCGCTGGCCATCCACGCCCGCCAGCGTATCGTTGTACTGCCGCTCAATGCCGAACTTGCCGATCACGGTCCCGGGATCGTACTTGGCGAACTCCGGCATGTCCAGTTCCTGCTCGCTGATTTCACCTGTGTAGCCGATTACGTGCGCCATCATGCCGTTCTGCGGGTAAGCGCGCTTGTAATCCTGTGTCAGCAACAGCTCGGGGAAAAAGTCGCGGTGCGAGTCGACAAAAGAAAGATCGGCCTGTGTGACCAGCTCCTTGAGCACGATCGGATCGTACTTCGGCCGTGAACGGTAGCGGCGAACCTTGGCCTGCAGGTCGGCCAGATCGAGGTCCAGGCCGCGCGCGATCGGCTCCAGGTGCGCTTCGTTCAAAGCTTCCCGCGTCAGGAGGAGCCGGAACGAACTGTGATTGTCCACGATCAGGCGTCCGTCGCGATCGAGGATGCGCCCGCGTGGCGCCGCCATCGGTTGCGATTTCACGCTGTTGGCGAGCGCACGCTCGTCGTAAAACTGCGGATTCTGCACCTGCAACCGCCAGAAGCCCGAGATCAGAAATACAAACACGGCGACGGTGGCGTACTGAAAAACAGCGATCTTGCCCGCCGCCTGGCGGTTGTCGTCGCGCAGGGGCAGCTTGTTGAGAACGCGGGAATCGGTATGTGGATCGGTTGGCGGCAGGGTCACGGCATTAGGGAGCAAGCCGGCTCTTCACTCCCAGTGTAGCCCAAGCGCGGAAACGCAGTTGCAGGGTAACGATTCGCTTCTGCAAGCGATCAGAACTCGCGCAGCAGCTCGAGCATGCGCCGGTCGAGCTTGTGGCCACGCCAGTTCTCGTAAGCGACGTCGCTGCGACCACTGTCCAGGATCCCGAAGGAACCGCGAAAGCACCACAGGGCCCAGCCCCAGTCGACGGCTTTCCACAGCGACAGAAACTCCCGCATCCAGCGCAAGGCGACATCGTGTGGCGTCCGGCGCCAGCAGCCCCACTCACCGACAAACACGGTCGCGCCGTGGGCGGCGAATTCGCGGTAAGGCTGGATGCACCAGCGCTCCAGCATGGCCCGGTTCCACTCCACCGTATCCGACACCCGCATCGGCCAGGTGGGCAATTGCCGAGGCGTTCCCGCCCACGGCGCCAGGTAGTGCGAGAGGGCGAATGGTGCATAACCGCGCGTCGCGTGCACCGCGTTGGGAATGCGGGCGAGCCCATCCACCGGCAGGATCGCCTCGCCGAACAAGCCATCGATCATCACCAGCCGCGCGGGGTCGGCTTGCCGGACCGCATCCACGCCGGCGCGAATCACATTCTCATACTGCGCCGCTGTGCAACGATTCGGCTCGTTGATCAAATTGAAGCTCAGCCAACGGCTCGGAATTCCGCGGTAGCGCTCCGCGAACCGTCCCCAGTACAAACGAAAGATGTCGACAGCGTGCTGGTCGGTCCACAGGTTCCAAGGCTCGGCCAGCAGACTCGCGTTAATCGAGTACCCCGGCGCGCGGTGAAAGTTCAGGCAAACGTGGACGCCGTACTGCTGGCCCCACTCGACCGCCTGGTCGATTTCGCGCAACGTGCGCTCGGCCATGCGCAACGGATCGCGCGGATCCGCCCAGCAATGGTACGACATCGGAAGCCGCGCGAAGTTGAACCCCCATCGCGCCATCCATTCGAAATCGGTCTCGACGAACGGCTCGTTGCGGCGTCCCCATTCCGGATCCAGCGCCGCCCATTCCTCCGGCGTCGCGGTGAACTTCTCCTGGAGGTTGAAGCCGCGCCATTTCACCGGTGCCTCCGCCAGATGGCCGCAGCCTCCCAACGCTGCCGCCCCGGCGAGCCCGGCAAAAGCGAGCCGGCTGAGCGATGCGCCGAAATCCACCTTGGCCACGTCGCATATTGTAGCCAATCGTACTGCCACCGACCGCGCCGCAGTGGGTTCCTTTTGCGGACGCCGTCCCATGCCGGGACGGGCCTTCCCGAAAACGGACAGTCGCCAAGATGCGAAAGCTCTGAATTGCAGAGGCTTTCGAAGGGCACGCCACGTGCAACCATGGAACTGTGGGAACGCCAGCCATCAATGCTCCAGAATCCGCGGGCCCGCTGCTGGCCGGGTTTCGCGTTCTGGTGTGCGACGACCAGCCGGACGTGTGCGAAGCGCTGCGGCTGTTGTTGAAGAGTCAAGGCTCGCAGGCGGTGACGGTGGATTCGCCCGCGGCGCTACTGGATCGCGCACGCGGCGAGGCCTTCGATCTGGTGCTGCTGGACCTGAACTACGCGCGCGATACCACTTCCGGCGCGGAGGGCATGGATCTTCTGGCCAGCCTGGAGGCACAGGGCAACGCCGCTCCGGTGATGGTGATGACCGCCTGGAGCAGCTTCGACCTGGCGGTGGAAGCGATGCGGCGCGGCGCGTGCGATTTCATCCAGAAGCCGTGGGATAACCAGCGCCTGATCGCGGCCATCCGCAAACAGGCCGATTCGGGCCGGCGGCGGAAGTCGGAGCTGGAAATTGCCGCCGCCGTGCAACAGAAGTTGTTCCCCGGCGATCCGCCAAGGCTGGCCACGCTCGACTGCGCCGCGCAGTGCCTGGCGGCGCGCGAGGTGGGTGGCGACTATTACGATTTTCTATCCGCCGGCGGCAGCCGCGAAGTGTTTCTGCTGGCCGATGTTTCGGGCAAGGGCGTGCCGGCGGCACTGCTGATGGCGAACCTGCAGGCCGCTTTCCGTAGCCAGCCGGCGGAGGCTCTGTGCGCCCCCGCCGCGCTGCTGGCTGGCATCAATCGCCACTTCTTCCAGTCCACCGGCGCCGAGCGCTTCGCCACCTTGTTCTATGGTCTCTACGACGACGCCACGCGCCGGCTGCGCTACGTCAACTGCGCGCACAATGCGCCGTTGCTGCTGCGGCGGTCCGGCACGATCGAGCGCCTGGAAGCCACCGCGCTCATGCTGGGAGCCTTCGCGAAGTGGAGTTGCACCGTGGCCGAAGTGGCGCTCGAGCCCGGCGACGCGCTGGTAATTTATTCCGACGGCGTCACCGAGGCCGCCACCGCTTCGGACGAAGAGTTCGGCGAAGGCCGGCTCGAATGCGTGGTACGCAGCGCCGAGGGTCGGCCCGCCGCACAGTTGGTGGACGCCGTTCTGGCTGCCGTCGCCGCTTTCAGCAGCGGAACGCGCGGCGACGACGTCACCGTGATGGCCCTGCGCGCGCTGGTCACGCCCACCGCGGTTTGACTTGACTCCTTCGCCCGCGCTATCGTGCAAGTAGCCACAGTCTCAGCAGGGCGCGGTAGCCAAGTGGTAAGGCCAAGGTCTGCAAAACCGGAGACCTTTGTGGCGTGCGCCAAGATCTGACGAGAGGGCGGGATAGCCAAGTGGTAAGGCCATCGCCTGCAAAGCGATTATTCGTCGGTTCGATTCCGACTCCCGCCTCCAAAACCGGGCCACGCGGCTGCAAGTGCCCCTTGAGACAATTTCGCTTGATTACTGGTGTGTTTCTTCGTTTCTTCGGAGAGCCGCTGCCCAGCCCTTGCTTGCTTGCTCGCTTCCCACGCCAGCAATGCGTGCCCGCATGGATATCCGCAAGTAGGGCGAAATAAACGGAGTTTGTTGTCGAATCGAATTGCGCGCGAAATTTTGGTCAACCGGCAGAATTCTGTGCCGAGCGAGCTTTGGTCGTATCTGCAACGGGGGGGCTGGGAGTTTCTCTCCGCGTGGCCAGCAGACCCATGCCAAATGTCAACATGGAAAAAGCGGTTACGAACATTACCAGCAACAAAATTCGGCTGTATTGCAGCGACTCGGGAGTCCAGATCTTCTCTGGACTGTATTGATTGTCCCGCAGCAGTTCCAGGGCATCGCTACTCGCCGTTGTGTCCACGTCAGTTCGCATCTTTGTCCCCACGACAAAGCGAAGCTGACGCTGCCCCTTACCTACGACTTGCGGCTCAACTACAACGCGCGTGCTGTAGGCCATAAAGTAGCCAATAAGACTCGTCAGCCCAATTACAAGGCAACCGAGGGCGAACGTCGCTTGCAGCTTCCTCTTGGCTTTCGGCCGTTGAGCGTGACGAATGCCCACCGTGAAGGAAGCAACTGCGGCGACGACACAGAAAACAACGCCGATTAAGTGGGAATTCTCCGGCCAGGGTGGATATAAGTCCGGGACAAACAAACTGAGAGGGCCGGCCGCGGCAACTACCACGCCAGCGCCCCAGACTGTCCTAAACGAGTTCGCGAAGTCGCTTATGGTCATAGAGGGTCACCGAAGCGGAGCCAGCACCTTTTCCGTAGGATCCGACAAGATCAGGACAAGTTCCTGGTACGGCTCACCACCGGCGGCCGAGTCTACCCGGAACACGTAGCGGCCGATATGCAGCGTCTCGCCCGGCGTATAGCTGCTCCACGATCCAACCTTTTTCTTGTAGCCCGCAACATCCCAATAGTGCAGCGAGGCGCCAGAGACAGTCGAGGAAATCGCCGTCTGGACATACACTGTGGGCGGAGGGGTTGCCTTCAGAACATCTTTGACAATCTGGACATTCTGTTTCGCCGAATCGATCTGCTGGCTGTCGAGAGGCCCGGAGGTCTCGCCCGCGACCCGGTAGGCCAAGTCCAGGGAGTCAACCGCGTCATTGCGAGCATCGATGGCGATTTGCCGCATGGCCGCCGACACCCCCGATTTCCCCCGCTTGCCGGACTTCCGTGGCTTGAGCTGTCCATCCAGCGCGATCACGTCGAGTGCCACATGCTCTGCCGAATCGTTGGCCAGCACTCCGCTCAAAGGGATGCGAACGGTACTGCCTTTGGAGGTGGTGAGAGTAATCTCTTTCTGCGATTGCACTTGTGCCTCGACCGTTAACAGAGTTCCACCGGTGATCGCGATGAAGCAGCAAAACGACAAGACCGCCCCCGCGCGCGCTGAAAAAGCCACCGGAATTCCACCGCGACTATGGCAGCGCCAATCACTCTGGAGACGCATTCGGTTCCACCTCGAAAATTGAAAAGTTGGCATATCTGGAAAAGGGGTATCGAACTTCCTGCACATGTCCGCTTTCTCTCACGTCCGGCATATCGCTTAGCAGCCGCTGAAGGGCTTCCTGGGTGTAGCTCATCCATTCGCCCAAAGTGATCACCCGGTCTTCAGCCGAGGTCTTGGTTCCCTTGTTTTTGATCAACGTGTACAGGGCCCACTGGCTGGCGTAGGGAAACATGCTCATGCGGGTGGAATAATCCGACTTGGTCTCAGTGTGTTTGGGCTGCTTATTGTCGGTAATGCCAAATCGCGTGGTGGATTTGTTGGAAGTTGTGTAGTCAGTCGCGTGGACGTTGCCCGTCCAGTGCCACGCGGGCTCTCCGGGCGACGTCGATTCAATTACGGTCAGATTGTCGAGATTCTCGGCAGAGGTTACGACGGGTGTTTTTTGAGCCGACTCCAGGGGAGTCTGGCAGGTATCGAAAATCACGATCGCGCCCCTTTTGGGGTTGAAGGCGCGGGCACCGCTCGATGACGGCAAGGTAAGGTAGGTCGCAATCGGAGCGAGAAGATCGTCGTAGGCAATCCACGTTCCCGGATTGGATGCATCAGCATCGGAGGGCAGAAGATATTTCCGGCCATCAGGACCAATCCATCCGTGCGCCGCAACATAAACGACGAGTATTGTAGCTCGCTGTGAGGGCGCCGTGTTTTTGGCTTTTTGAATGGCAGTCCTCAGCGTGCTGAAAATTCTTTCGCGGGTGACTGGTTCTCCCCGGCCCAGACTGACCAAATCGGCATCATTGGGTCGCTGTGAACCATCCTTCGGCTCAGAAACGCTCATCTGCCCAACAGCGCCATGCAACTGTTCGAGCAACCACATCGCCGTAATCGACGTGGGCGACTTGTCGAACTTAAGGTCCGCCAGAAGTATTTGGTTGTCGACGCGAAAGGCGCGGTCCTCGGGGAGATTAACCCCAGGATGCAGCGCTATTGAGCCATCTTCGTAGCCGGCCACAACATATTGAGCGTCGGGACTCAGCGCAACCACTTCGGTCCTGAGGGTATTTCTGCCTGATGGAATGGTTCCATTGTCGATGGCGAACTTAATCGGGAAACCTTTATGTCCTGCTTTGTCAGGCTCCGGAACGACACCCAGTCTCTTGGCGCCCACGACCTTCTGCATCCACGCCGGACCCGAGTTTGAGTTGACCACGAGATACTGGCCGTCCGGGGTGAATTGTAAGGTTTTTACGCCCGTACCAACCGCCCCTAATTGGCTTATCTGCTTCATGCCCGGATACTCGTAGACTCTTACCAATCCACGGGCGTCCCCCACGGCGAGTCGTGTGCCATCGGGGTTGAAGCTGGCATTGCGGCCGCCGGGGATTTCATGACTCTGTCGCTGTCCGTCTGTGGCAGAAACCGGCCAGAGCATTACTCCGTCATCGTTAATCGACAGTACCGTCGACCCATCCCGACTGAACGACACATTGCGGACGTGGGCCGTCTCCTTTCCGAGCAAGGTCGATTCTCCGGGTTTCGCCAGGTTCCAGACTCGGACAGTCTCGCAGCTCGCCGTCACAACCGTGTTGCCATCCGGCCCAAAAGCTGCCACTGTAGCGTTCTTGCATTCCGGTTTTTCGCTCTCTACGCCAAGGCCCGTCAGCAACGGATTCGAATCAGTGGAGCAATTTTTCTCTGGAGGCAGTTCGACGGCAGCCTGCGTCTTGCCAGGTTCCCATATACGCGTGATTCCATCGAGGGAAGTTGTGAGGATCCTTGCACCGTTTGGGCTGAACGCTGCATTGCAAACCGCCGCCGGGTGCTTGAGCGTTACATCGGGTTGGTGGCTGTGTTCTCCGTATATCGATCCAAGCACAGCATTTCCATCACTGCCGCTGGTAACCCACTGCTGGCTGTCCGGAGAAAACGCCATGGCGCACGCGTCGGCTATGTGATTTCTACTGAGCACGACTGTACCGAAGTACTCCTTCTTCATCGTCCAGAGCATTGCCGTGCCATCCTTCGAGCCGGTCGCAAACAGGTACCCGTTAGGGCTAAAGGTGATGGCGCAAATCGCTTTAGAATCCCGCTTGAAGTAGTGTTGTGCTGGAATCTCAAGTGTGTCGTATTCCGCCGCACTTGCAGCATCGGTGAACGCCTCATACATTACTGCCGCGCCCAGCGTATGTGCTAAGGTCGACGGTACGTTAGCAGCTTCTCCGTATTCGCTGACTCCAATGAACAGCCCAACGGTTGGGAAAATAAACGAAAGGCCCTCGGTTGACGCTGGCGTCTTTGGCGTGATTTCGGCTGTGAAGGTAAAGCTAGAAGTCTCTGTTTTCTGGGCTGGCGCAAGGGTAGCGCCAACGATCGCGAAGATAAGACATCTGGTGGCTATCATGACAAACCGGAACCATCTGTCACTTGCGGCCGGTTTGCGGGGAATATCGAGTGAAACCGGCTTTCGCCTTAAGTGGGCAAACAGATGTTTGCTGGACGTCCAGCCATTTTCGAAATGCAGTTGAACTCGACGATTTACGTGCACGGGAGATACCCCCGCATCGAGTTAGAAATTGGTCGACAACATGATACACACAATCAGCTTGACCGTACAGCGACAGTCTCTTCCAATGCGAGATGAGCCTGAAGACGAAGTCAGTTTGCAATGCAAGTTCGAATCGCTCCCGGAACCGCCTACGCCAGGTGTTGCATTGCCGTTCCCGGTCCCACCTGGCTCCGGACCAAACTGGGAGCTATCTAACCGGGATTTCCGCTTTGGCCCAGCCACACGACCAGCATACACCCAGTCGGCTTCCTTTGATCCTTCGGGCTTGATCCTTCGGGCTGGGTTTTTCCTCTTCGGGTGCTCGTCACGCCTCTCAAATGCGCAGTTTTCGCCTGCCGCAAAAACCCGAAACCGGGAAGCCTCGTATTTTCAGCGCATTCCACAAGCACCTCTCCGAGCCTCACTCTCTGGTCGCATAATTTCGCCTGCCGATCCGCCGCTTTTTACCCGCTCGCCAGCGCATCGATCCGCCGGACCATGCTCCCGAACAACCGCCGCGTCAGATGGCTCTCGGCCAGCATCAGCCAGTAGTACCGCGCATGCTTGATCAGCCTCCCGCCCGTCTTCACCAGCCGCTGCTGCAAACTCGTCAGCGACCAGCTCTCGATCTTCTTCGGCAGCACCAGCCGCCGCCAGAGGTTTCCCAAGTTGTAGGCGAGCACGCTCAGCCAGAGCCTCACTTCATTCGACCGGAACCGATGGCAACTCAGCCGCGTCATCTTCACCGCCTGCTTACCTTCTTTGATCCACTGCTCCGCCGTGCCTCGCTGGTTGTAAAATTGCACCACCGCCCGGCTGTCCGTCTCCAGGTTGGTCACGATGAAGCCGATGCGCGGGAACAGTTCCCCGAAGTGGAACTCCACCTTCGCCACCACCCGCCGCGCCGTCTTCCAACTCGCAGCTTGATATAGAAAACCCTTGTACCAGACCACCGGCTTATGGCTCGGGCGTCCCACGGGCCGCGTCAACAGCTTCTGCATTGACTTCGGGGGGGCATGAAACGACCATTTGGTTCTCAGCCGTCATAGCCCGTCGTCTCGGGCCGTGGTTTCGAATTCGCGGTAGCCACAGGTCCTTGTTGATCTTGGCGACCTGCGTTCCCATCTTGCCGGGGTCTACGAGATTGGCGCCATCCATGGTCACGGTCAGCCCCCCGTAGGGCTGGGTTCCGTTGGCCGAATACTGGCCGACCGGGCCCGAGTTGCTCTGCGCGACCAGACTGCTTCATCCGCTCTGCGAGAGACCCCGCCGATGGTACCACCCCACCACCAGCCCCGGAAACCCGCCGTCTGAGTTAGTGGATGCCGCGTTGATGGCGGATTACTGCGATGGATCCGGCTATGCGGCCTCCCGCTGCCGTCTCGGCACCGGCTCGGCGGATTCGCCGGCTTCGATGGCCGTCAGGCAAGTTCCGCCAACGGCAGAATGGCATGTGCCCGATCAATCAACAAGCCGGTGCCAGCCGCGTCAATCGAGGCCGGACACTTGGGCCACATCGTACGGATGAGATCCAGCCACGCCTCCAGCTTCTCGCGAAACTTCCGGCGTCGCGCATAATCGACACTCCCCAATTGGCTCACCAAACCGAAAGCGCCGAACAGGGGTACACGTTCCCTCCCGCGAGCCGTGAAGCAGCGGTACGACAGCCACATGAAGAGGTCGAGGGCGGCCGGAGATGAGGATAACGCTTTGGCAGCCTCAAGATCGGTTGGGACTGGGTGGTTGACGACTTCACCATAGAACTCGTCGCTGAGCACAATCAGGTTTTGGCATTCTGCCGGTAGCGGCCTCAGCGTGGGGTCTCTTGAGTACCAGATCCGGGCTTCAGTCATGAAGTTGAACCGAGCCCGGTGCACAACGGCGGCGTGTTCACGCTGAGTGTCAGTTCCGAAAAAGATCGTCGCACCGAATAATCGCTGAAAAGCGCCCACAAGCCGGCGATACTGGGAGCCGCCTTGCGCCATGCCGAACGTGTCGAGCATCTGGGCCGCGCTGTCGAACGTGATCCGGGGTGTCCGTTGACGGATAGCCAGTGTGGCAAGAAAGATGGGAACCAGCCGGTCTTGCCCCCATGGCAGGCCACAGCTCGGGTGCCCTGTCACTTGGAGAACGAATTTACCGTTCCGGCGCTCGTGGAGCAAGCAGCCGTCGGGCGGCCGTTTTACGGGCAATCCACACAAGACGAACGGACGCGAGGAGAACCCGAGGTTCTGTCGGGCGCTCTCCCGCTTCAACCGGACACAAGCGATGGACTCAGCCATTCGCCATCGCCGTTTCGGGATGGCAAACTCCGGATGAACCTCTGCAAGGAGCGGCCCGATTCTCTGGAGACCGCCATTGTGTTGGGAAGAGTTGCCGGCCGGATTCGGACGAGAGTGTGGTTGCGGCAGCCGAGCAACTGGCCCGATCCTGGCCCGAAGGGGCTGCTGCGGAAGGTCGCATCCATTGGTTTTCAGTAACTTACCAACAGTGGCTAGAGGGGCTGCAAAACCTTCATTCGTCGGTTCGATTCCGACCCGCGCCTCCAAAATAAGTCCTTTATAATCAGCAGTTTATGGTGATTCCAGAGTCGGCTGTGTATGGTTTTGGCCGATAACCGGAACGAAAAGTCCGAGGGATCACTTCGAGCAGATTGCGTTAGGAAAGGCCGGAGAAGCGAGCGGTTCGAGGCTGTAGTGCCACCGAAGCGTGGACTCGACTGCGTCATTGCGTCTCTGCCCGACACGACTGGGGTGGTAAGGACCGCGCGCTCGTAGTTCGCGACTTACTCTTGGATCTCGCGGGCGCGCGCCGACATCGGCGGCCTCGTGTGCGCTCCAGCCGCGCCTTAGCAGCCCGGGCACTGGAGTGGCCGCGCTCGACAAAATCCCACGTCCAATGGGCTCCAAGGTTTCCGACTGGCAAGGACGGCAAGTAGTACCGCTTTGGTCTACAGCCCGGTTTCAGGAGGACCGATTCGACTTGAGCGCCGCGGGCAGGTCGAGGCGAACCCGTCTGCGGGCAGCCGCTACGGAAGAGTCATGCCGGTCCCGTGCCGTCGTGCTTGTCTTAGGAAATTCATACGAAAAACATACGAAATTCCTTGACATGCGTAAGATGAGGAAATAGAATTGCAAAAAGGTCAAACAGGTCTGAAATAAGTATTAGCTGAAAACGAATTAAGTTGCCGCGAACAAGCGATCCGACCGCTGGGGCCAACCTGCGGACCTTCCTGACAAATCGGTTAGCAAGTCGAGGTGAAGTGAAGTTGAGAGACCTGCAGTGATGGATTTTGCTTCAAACCGGCGTTTGTTCATTCAATCGCTGACGGCCGCGATCAGTTCAGCGACGAGCATAACGGGCCATTCGGCCAAAATCGCTCGCAATGAGCAGTGCTGCGACATCCGCTCGGCCGCAGCTGCTTTCTATAGATCGCAACCCGAGCAGCCGCATCCCAGCAACGGAGACGAACGGCTGTTCCCGGACGGGATTGCCAGTTTTTCAAAAGCTCTTCCTCACAATTCCCAGGGCGAGCCGCTGCCAGGATCGTACCGTCGCTTGGTGAAAGCGCTCGATAATGGTTCGTTTCGAGACCTAGAATCGGTACTGCTCGGCGGGACGATGAAGCTGGACAATCCCTTGGCGCAGAATGCCTTCGAACTGGAAGGACCCGACTCGCATCAGCTCGGAATGGCCGTGCCGCCATCGTTTTCCAGCGCCGAGCAGGCAGGCGAGATGGTTGAACTTTACTGGCAGGCGATTACGCGCGACATCCCGTTTTCGGAGTGGAAGAGCAACGAGACGATTGCGGAGGCTACCGGCGATCTGACCGTGCGGGAGGACTTTCGGGGGCCGAAGATCGGCGGGAGGGTGACGGCGCAGACGCTATTCCGGATCGCCGCGCCCGGCGTGCTGGATGGCCCGTATATCTCGCAGTTCCTGCTGCAGCCGGTTCCGTATGGCAGCCTGCCAATGGACCAACGGTACCGGGTGGCCGCGCCGGGCCGGAATTTCGGCGTGCTGTACAAGGATTGGTTAGCTCTGCAGAACGGGTTAATGACGATGGAAGAGATCGAATACGAGAGGACTCCTCGCCACTTGGTCACGCAGCGTGGGTTGACTGGGTTCGTCCATCGCGACTATACGTTTCAGGCGTTTCTGTGCGCGGCGCTGATTCTCTTGCAGTTCGGTCCGGCGGCGTTGAGCGATACGAATCCTTACAAGCGGTCGAGAACACAGGTGGGCTTTGCGACCTTCGGCGAGCCGCAGATCATCGACTGCATAGCGCGAGCGGCGAACGCTTCGCTCAAGGCGGCGTGGTTCCAGAAATGGCTGGTGCATCGGCGCATACGACCGGAGGAGTTCGCATTTCGCGTACAGGAGACGTCGGCCGGACGGGCCCGCTATCCGCTTTCGGGGGATCTGGCCAAGTCGGCTGCGGTGGGCGTGATTCAGTCTTCGACAGGTGGTCTCCTGCTGCCGCTGGCATACCCCGATGGTTGTCCGGTTCACCCGTCCTATCCCGCGGGGCATGCGGTGATCGCCGGAGCTTGCAGCACCATGTTGAAGGCGTTTTTCAATGAGGAATTTGAGATCCCGGGTGCAGTGACCAGCGACGCCGACGGGGCAGATCTGACGCCTTGCCAGGAAGCCCTCACGGTGGCGGGCGAGCTGAACAAGCTGGCTTCCAACATTGCCATGGCTCGTAACGCGGCGGGAGTGCACTGGCGCTCCGACAGCGTGGAAGGAATCCGCCTGGGCGAAGCCGCGGCACTGGGGCTGCTGCGCGATATTGCCGCGACGGGTTCGGAACCGTTTGAAGGCTTCCAGGTGACAACTTTCGATGGCCGCAAGGTAACGGTGAGGGCTCCCTCACCCACGAGGGGAGCATGACAGCCCGCGGACGTGCGTAAAGCCGCGGTGGACTAGGAGGCTCGGAGAACAATGGATCATATTCGGTTGTGCCGGACTTTCGGCGTGTGGATGGCGTTGGCGGCCTGGAGCGTTTCGGCTCCGCCGGCGCCAGGGCAGACGAGCGGCAGCAACAAGCACACCGCCGCGGCTATGGCCGCCATGGGAGAGATGCCGCTGATCGCCCCTCTGTTCATCCAAAACGGACAGATGTCCACCACTGTGACAATTGTCAGCGCGATGGCGCGGGCCACCACGGTGGATGTAGTCCTGCTGGATCAGACCGGAGTTGCTGTCACCCAGCAGACGTACCCTCTCAACGGCCACGCACAATTGGTGGTGAAGGTGGGGGACCTGCTCCAGGCAGCCGGTTCCGGCGTCTATATGGGCTCGGTGAAGATCGAAACCGACGCGCAGGCCGAGATGAACATGTCGGTCTTGGGGCAGGTTTCGATTACCGGCACGGCGCGCGGTCTGCCGGTATACTTCGAAGAGGAGTTCCCGATGGCGCAGCCGTCCGATACCGGGGTGTTTCGCGCGACGGCTCCGGCCGTGCTCGGGTACCCGGTGCTGGCACTGCGCAGCACCAGCAAGAATTACCAAACGGTGACCGAGAATTGCTTCTATGAACACGGCGGGGCTGCTCAGAGTACACTGCAACTCGCGCCGGGTGCGGTCGCGCTCAGCGGGGCGTGCGGCGCGGGTAGCGCGAGCGGCGGGCCATTGGCCTCCCTCGATGCCGGCTGGAATCAGACCACGCTCGATAATAAAGGCGCGGCCGGAATCGAAGTTACCAGTACCGGAGGCGCGGGAGCGCTGTGCGTGTACGGTTTCGCCATTTCGGGCCAACCGTCCGGCCCGGTTTACGCTTCCCTGAACTTCACGGACGCGGGCTCGGTGAATACAGCGAATACGGTGTTTGCGGGAGTGCCTGTGGGGCAGGGGGGGCCGCTGGGGAGCGATGTCTTCGCCCCCGCCCTCGGACTGACGAACTTCGGAACGACGCCGGTAAAGGCGACGGTGACACTCGCTGTCACTGGCGCAAACGGGCCGAACGGGCAAACTCTGGCCACGCTGACGGTGCCGGGCCAATCGAGTGCGACGGTGCCGCTGGGGTCAATGAACGGCGACCCGCAATTGCGCAATTCGATTACGGTGCAATCGAACGCAGCCAAGGGCGCGCTCTACGCGAGCATGGTGGTGTTCGGCGGGACGGCGATTCCGTCGGTGCAGTTGCTCGGCAGAGATTCGATGCAGCCGTACAATGGAGGCGCGCACCCGTGGACGACGGGGTCGGGAGCGGATTCGACGCTGGTGATGTTCAATTACTCCAGCGCGCCGCAGCCGTTCTATGTGGCGATCTCGTCCGGGACGACTCTCTGGCAGCAGAAATACCAGCTTGCCGCCTTGGAAACAAAGACGGTCGATATCGGTAGTCTGATCGCGACGCAAACGAAGGATGAGACCGGGCGGACGTTGCCTGCGGCTGCGACGGCAGGGGTGGCGCAGTGGTTTACGCCGAATTTTGGGCAGGGGGCCGGGCGGCTGCTGGTGTCGCAGCCGAATATCGGGCTGGCGCGAAATTTCGGCTGTCAAGTTGCAGTGAGTGCCTGCGGGACCTCGTCCTTGCAGAACAGCAGCTTGACGATTGCGGCTGGTAGCACCGGGAACATGGGTCCTTTTGAGGCGGACCTGTGCATGACTACGATAGGCGTGTGCGGCGGGAGCTATTATATGACGGCCGGATGGCCGGCAAACTGGACATCGGGTAATGCCTCCGTTGCGTCCATTCCCCAGCCTTTGAACACGGCGGTGGCCACGATTAACGGCAACTCTGCCGGATCGGTAGATATTACGGCAACCCCGATACCCTTCACGCAGACTGATGTGGTCCACGATGTGCAATATACTTGCAATATTGCGTCACAATATG
>Ga0181529_10000932_pt1 | contig 40484 bp, 36 predicted proteins | sample PEATcosm2014_Bin_36_FD_119763 | JGI IMG/M metagenome (GOLD analysis project Ga0181529, IMG submission 119763) | Peatland microbial communities from MTU Mesocosm Facility, Houghton, MI, USA - PEATcosm2014_Bin10_30_metaG | ecosystem: Environmental > Terrestrial > Soil > Wetlands > Peat | place... | reverse complement strand
GAAGGCCTCGATGCCCGGATTGGCCAGCCCGATCGAATTGAGCATGCCCGAAGGCGTCTCGACAAGGCGCGGAGGGCGGTTGCCCTCGCGCCTCTCGATGGTGACCGCCTTCGTATAGAGGGCTCCGATCGAGTCGGCCTCGACCAGCTCCTCGTACTCCGAGCCATAGCCGAAGGTGCCCGAGGCGAGTCCAACAGGATTGGCGAGCTCGAGGCCACCGACCTGTACGCGCAGGTCCACGGTCGTCGCTTCGCTCCGCCCTGTCGTCGCTTCGCTCCGCCCTGTCGTCGCTTCGCTCCGCCCCGTCGTCGCTTCGCTCCGCCCCGTCGTCGCTTCGCTCACCGCGGTCTCCAATCGATCTCGCCGCCTTCGAAGACGGGGCCGTCGGCGCAGGCTCTGAGGTATCCCTCGCCGTCGGCGCGGGGCAGGGCGCAGCCCATGCAGGCCCCGACGCCGCAAGCCATCCACTGCTCGGCCGAGAGGCTCGCTCCCCAGCCGCGCGCGGCCGCGAGATCGGCCAGGGCAGCCAGCATGGGCGCTGGTCCGCAGCCATAGAGCCTGGCGCAGGAGTCCGAGACCTCGCGCGAAATCCAGTCTACAGGCGTGCCGTGGAAGCCAGCGCTCCCGTCGTCCGTGCAGAGGACCGTCCCCTCGGGAAGGGACAGAGAGGGCAGGCTCGAGGCCGAGCGCAGGCCGATGGCGAGACGCACGGCGTCCGGCTGCTGCGGACTCGCCGCGAGGGCCTGCGCCAGGAAGAGAATAGGCCCGAGGCCGATGCCGCCCCCGGCGAGGAGGGCCAGCTCCCCGCGCCGCGGCGCCGGGAAGGGCCGTCCCAGGGGACCGATAAGATCGATCGGGGCGCCGGACGCGAGCTCCGCGAGGAGTCGGGTCGCCCCGCCCCTCACTTGGTAGAGCGCGGAGACGGAAGCGCCGGATGCGCTCGAGCTCTCGTAACCCGAAAAGGCGAAGGGCCTGCGCAGGAGAGGATCGCTGTACGGGGACACTTTGAGCGTGAAGAACTGGCCGGGAAGCGGGACTCCGGCGGCCGCATCCCACGAGAGCCTGAGCTCTCGCCAGGACTCGGCCACCTCCCGGTTGCCCAGGATCTCTGCCGCGAACTGTCTCACGGAGGCCATGATAGGGCGGAACGGCCGCTCGATGTCAACCGCCGCGCGATTCGTGTCGCCTAACTCGCCATGCCTTCGAGCGCCCTCTCGACCTCATCGAGTCGAGTGCGGAGATTCCTGATCGTCCGCTCGAGCCGCGCCTTCTCCTTTTCGAGCCGCTCGGCCGTGTCCTCGCTCGGGGGCGCGGCGGCGAAGCGCGACTTGACCGCGGCCGGCGAGAGCCCGCCCCGCAGTGCCTCGAGGGCCTCCGCGCGCCGATCGGGATCCCGGATGCCCGCGGCCATGCACATGCCGTCCCAGCCGACCGTTGGGTCGATGCCGTAGGCCGCGGCCTTGACGGCCGCGGCCGCGGTCGAGCGCGGCACGCCGAGAGCTCGGTCGACGTAGTCCTCGAAGCGCGCCTTGAACTTGCGGCAGAGGGCCTGGGCCTCGATCATCAGGCGGCCGAATTCCAGCATCACGCGGCCGTTCTCCGAGATGCAGGCCTCCCTGATCCGGCGCGTGAGGTCGGCGAACTCAGGCTCCGAGTCGAAGGGATCTTTGTAGTAGCCCTTGGACTCTGCCGCCACCAGGAGGTCGTGGAAGATGGACCAGAATTCGTTCGTGTGGGCGCGGCCCGAGGCCAAGCCGCCCTTGCGCTCGCAGTGGAGGTGGTGCGCGTACTCGTGGATGGCCGTGTAGACGAGCTGGTCGTCCGAGGCGAAGTTGCGGTTGTGGATGATGATCTCGCGAGCCTGGGGCTTGTAGAGGCCGTTGACCACCGAGCTCTCCTTGCCCGAGAAGATCAGGGTGAATTCGGTCTGGGGCTCGGCGAGATCGAGGAGGATCGAGCGGACGCGGTCCTGGTTCATCAGGCGGCTATCGTAGGCCGGAAGTCCTCGATCGGCAAGCCCAGGATCCTCGATCAAGGCCGCGAAAATCCGCGCTTCAATCGCGGCGCCGCGGCGGGCGCGTCCCTCAAGCATGGCCGCTCCCGGTCGGCTCCTGCCGGCCCTCGTCCTCCTCTGCCTGCTCCCGTCCATGCCCGCGGCTCAGTCCCAGCCGGACTGGGCGGGCAGCGCCTACGCTTCGCTGGCGGCAGACGAGCTCTCCATGCGCCTCTCCCTCGCGAGGGAGCTCTCGGCCCTGGACCTCGGCCTCGAGGCTCGGGACGGTGGCCAAGGCGATGCCCAGGGCGAGGACATGGGTCTGGCCGCCTCTCTCCGGCTCGAGAGCGAAGAGGGAGGGCCCTCGCTCCTCGCTGGGCCCGGCTCCCTTGCCGGGCCCGCGAGGCTCCTCGCCGACCCGACCTCGCCGACGGCCCTCGAGGAGGGAGACTGTGTCGAGCTGGACTCCTCCCTCGAGTCGAGAAGCCTCGCCCTCGGACTGGGCGAGGGTCCGCTCTCCTGCTTCGCCCTCGGCGAGGGCAGGGGCCTGTCGAGGCAGCCTCGCACCGCGGTAGCGGGACTCGCCCTCCAGGTCCCAGCCGGGAAAGAGCGCGTCTCGGCCCTCGCCGCGGTCTCCCAGCCGCCCCAGACATCCGACCCATCGTCCTGGCAGGCCGATCCCTACGGCTCGCCTTCGGTCGCGGCCGCGCCCGGGCGGCCCTGCCTCGACGCGGCCATCGTGGCGCGGGGCCCGGAGGACGAAGGGCCCTACGCGGCCGCGCTCGCTTTCTCCTTCGCCGAGCTCTCGGGCCCGGGCCTGGCTTTCCGGCTCGAGTCGAGTGACTCGGTCGGGCCACTCGATCTTTCCCTCTCGGCCGCCGCGGCGAGTCCGACCTTCCTCGCCCTCGAGGGCGAGCGCGAGGAGCGGCCTCTCGATTTCAGCGCCGAGGCTCGCTGGCGCCTGCGGGCGGCCGCATCGCTCAACGCCTCCGTAGAGGCCTGGGCAGTGGGCCAGGGCCTTCTCTACGCCCCGCTCTGGGCCCGCAAGGGGGCTCTCGCCCTGTGCCTCCCCCTCGGTCCCGGCGAACGCCTCGCCTGCGGGGCGGAGCTTTCCCTCGGGCAGGGACTCGATCCGGCCCAGCGAGGCGGGACCTGCTCCCTGAAGCTCGAAGAGGCGCGGCGAGAGGGATCGAGCTGGAGGAGCCGCGCATCCCTCGGCCTCGAGGCTTCCTGGATCCAGGCGAGCGCGGGAGCGGCCCTTACGCTCTCGACCGATCTGTCGAGGGAGGAGGATCGGGCGTCCCTGGGCATCGACCTCGCTCTCGAGGGCTTCACCGGCTGGAGCGCCGACTCTCCCGTGCTCGCGACGGGCAGCGCCCGGCTCGGCCTGCCCCTCGGACGCGGCGCCTCCCTCGAGCTGAAGGCCTCGCTCCCGGAGGGAGGACGCGCGCTCGGCCTCGCCGCGAGCGGCGCCGGAGGCGGTGCCGGAGGCGGTGCCTCAGATGTGGGCGAGGCGCCGGTCCTGCGCCTCTTCTACCGCTCCATGCTCTCGATGGGGACACCTGCGAGCAGTGCCATGTCGAGGTAGTCGACGTGGCCGAAGGCGAAATCGATCGCCCAACGCGCCGAATCGTAGACTCCCGAGCCCGAGGCCGCCGCCGCGTCGGCCACGCAGGAGTCGCTGGTGGCCACGACCGAGCCCGGCGGGGCTGCCTTCAGCGGATAGTCGGCGCTGCGCTCGAGGGCCACTTCGGCGCCGAGCCCCACCGATTCGAGCAGGGTTCGAAAGAGCGCGGCATGGCCGGCGCTGCCGGGGAAGGGCGCGTCCAGGAAGACGGCGAGCCGCGAGGGTCTCTGGGCGGCGAACAGGCCGAAGAGGGCGCCGGCCGCGCGCTCGAAGCGCTCCTGGTCGGCTATGCGGCCGTGCGAGCCGCCCGCATCGCGCACGAGACCGTCGGTGCCGAGGAAGAGCGGCCTGCCCGTCAGGTAGTGCATCACGGTCAGCACCTGGTTGTAGCCGTCGACCAGGAGGCTCCGGCCCGCCGCGGTCTCCACGAGGGCGGCCGCGCGCGAGACGGAGGCGGCGCTCGACGCGACTCCCCGGAAGAGGATGATCCTCTCGTCCCTGGTCATCTGGTACTTGTCGCCTACGAGTTTCAGGGCCGCACGGCCGGCATAGCCCCGGTCGAGGAGCCAGCGGTAATCGGAGGCCGCGCGTCCCAGGCAGGGCGAGCCCAAACGCATGTTCCTGCCTACCTCCCCGGTGCAATGATACTACGATCGGGATCGGACAGGCGACACCGCAGCCAGGAGCGCCGCCGCGACGATCTTGCTATACTTGAACTCAGGGTGCCCGGGCTCGGTCCGCGGGTCGGAGGAGGACAGATGATCCGCGAACAATGGTACGTCGTCCTGGAATCGAGGGAAGTCGGATCGAAGCCGATGGGTTTCGTTCGGATGGGCGAGCGGCTGGTCTTCTGGCGCGACGACGCGGGAAAGGTAGCCTGTCACCTCGACAAGTGCGCCCATCGCGGGGCCTCGCTCGCCTCGGGAGCTGTCCTGCATGGCGAGGTCTCCTCGGATCGCGAAGGCGGGCGGATCCAGTGCCCCTTCCACGGCATAGAGTACGACGCCTCCGGCCGGGGACGGGTCATCCCCGCCAACGGAAGGTCGGCTCCGGTGCCGGACGGCTTTCGCCTGCACTGCTATCCGACCTACGAGGCTCGGGGCTTCATCTGGATCTGGTGGGGAGAGGACGCGCCCGATTCCCAGCCGGGATTCTTCGAGGACCTGCCCGAGACCCTTTCCTGGTCGACGAGACAGGACCCCTGGGCCAACCACTACAGCCGTGCGATCGAGAACCAGCTGGACATGGCCCACCTCCCCTTCGTCCATTACAACACCATCGGGAAGGGCGGCAAGACAGTCGTCGACGGCCCGGGCATCCGCTTTGCGGACAAGGGATTGTTCGTCTATTCCCGCAATCGTCTCGACGACGGGAGTCTCGCCAAGACCCCCGCCGAAATCGCCCTGCCCGATCTCGCCTCCGACACCGGGCAAAAGCTGGAATTCCGCTTTCCGAATCTCTGGCAGAATTACATCGACGAGAAGCTGCGGATCGTAGTGGCCTTCGTGCCTGTGGACCAAGAGAGTTCCATCCTGTACCTGCGCTTCTGCCAGGGCTTCATGCGCGTCGCGGGCCTACGCGCGCTGGTCCACGCGGTGGGCGACCGGATGAACCTCGTCATCGCCCATCAGGACCGGCGGGTGGTGGAGACCCAGATTCCCAAATCGGCCGGGGAGGGAAGAGGCGAGCTCCTCTTTCCGGGGGACGCCGCGATCATGGAGTACCGGAAGATGAGGCTAGAGGCCGCGAAGGCCCTGGGCGAGGCACGGAGCGCTGCCCGAGGAGCTGCCCGGGACGATGGGCCCGCGGCGCGATGACGTTTCGCCAGCTCCTGGGGATCGTGGAGCTCAGGACCAAGCTCGTGTCCGCCTCCACCTTCGCGGCGGCCACCGCCTTCTCATTCAGGGCGACCGGGAGTCTCGATCTGCTGGGCCTCGCCCTGGCCCTCCCCGCCGTCCTTTTCGTCGATATGGGCACGACGGCCTTCAACAGCTTTTTCGACTATTGGAGGGGAGAAGACAGGGGTGGCAGGCTCCGCGAACCGGACAAGGTCCTCGTCACCGAGGGGGTGCCGGCCCTCGCGGCCTTCTTCGTGGCCCTGGGCTGCTTTTTTTTGGCCGCCTGCCTCGGCCTCGCCATCGCCTTCCATTCGGGGGCTTGGGTCCTCTGGGCGGGTGGACTCTGCCTCCTCGTCGGATTTTCCTACAACTGCGGCCCTCTGCGCCTCTCACGCACGCCGCTGGGCGAGCTGATGGCCGGCTCCTTCCTCGGCGCCGCCCTCTTCCTCATCGTCTACCGGATCCTTGAGGGCTCGTGGGGAGTCGGGCCTTTCCTCGCCTCCCTCCCCGGATCCCTCCTCATCGCCTCGATCCTCTCGGTCAACAACGCCTGCGACATGGCCGGCGACGCGGAGGCCGGGCGGCGGACCCTGGCCCTCGTCCTCGGCCCGCGCGGCGCCTCGGTCCTGCCCTTCGCGCTAGGCTTCCTCGCCTATGCCCTGGATCTCTTTCTCGTCGGCCGTGGAATACTGCCTCGGGCCGAATTCTTTTGCGCGGCCGCTTCCCTGCTCGCCTCGGTCCCACTCTATGCTGCCATGGCTAGGCGGAGCTTCTCCCACGAGACCAAGGGGCCGAGCATGAAGTCGGTCCTCGCCTGCTTAGGGCTGTTCAGCCTGGGATATGTCGTCGGACTGCTCATTTAGAAGAATGCGGTTTTTCAACAGTCATTAGCTTTCCGCTCGCCCGACCGCCGAGCTCGCCTTCGAGGATAAGGCGAGCAGGATTAGCCCGCTCGTCGCTGGGCGATGATCGACGACAGGATCGATATCGCCAGAACTTCGTCAAAGGCGGCTCAGTTAGAACCTGACAAAAATAGTAGTATACAGTAACCTGGCCCGGAGGGGATAGTTCACGATAGATTGGATCTAAATACTATAATTGTAATGAAATAGAAAAATGATCTTAAAAATGTAAAGGGAAAGTGAAAACCTTACCACTTTCTCTTTACAACACTCCTAAACCATGCTAGCCTCACTTTTGTCATTCATGGAGAGCGGTTCGCAGGGAGGCAGTTGCCTCTTCGCGATTCCTCTAGCTAGGAGGACCCAGGTGTCCCATCGCAGTTCTCGGCGCAGGATGCTGGTCGACTACGCGACAACCTTCGGCTTCATCGTCCCGAGCCTGCTCGGGTTCGTGGTCTTCTATCTTGTTCCCCTCGTCCGCGGCCTGTGCCTCAGCTTCACCGACTGGGACCTGTTAGGCCCCGCCCACTTCGTCGGCCTCGCCAACTACTACGAACTGCTCAAGGACGATCAATTCTGGAATTCGGTTCTGGTTACCTTCGAGTACGTGCTGTGGAACATACCGATCCAGACCGTGATCGCCATGGGACTCGCGCTGATCATGAGGAGGCTCAAGTCCTCGAGTCTGCTCAAGGGCGCGTTCATCGTGCCATGGTTCCTGCCGAACGTCGTCGTAGCCCTGCTCGCCCTGGTCATCCTCGACCCGGCGATCGGCATCCTCAACGAAGGGATCAAGGCCTTGGGCTTCCGCCCGCTCGGCTTCCTGACGACCACGCAGCTGGCCATGCCCGCGATCGCCTGCGTCAATACCTGGAAGTTCATGGGGTATACGGCTCTCGTCCTCTTCGCCGGCCTCCAGGCCATTCCCTGCGAGGTGGACGAGGCGGCCCTGATCGACGGGGCCGAGGGCTGGACCGCGTTCTTCAAGATCACCCTGCCGCTCCTCCGCCCCGTGCTCGCCTTCGTGCTCGTCACGTCCGTCATCGGGTCCTTCCAGGTGTACGACACGGTGGCCGTGACGACGCGCGGAGGGCCCGTGAACTCGACCTGGGTCATGAACTTCTTCATCTTCAAGAACGCCTTCGAGGAATACCGGATGGGCTACTCGACCGCGGCCGCGATGTTCCTCTTCGCGCTGCTCGCCGGCGCCGGCTTCGCTCAGGTGCGGCTGATGCGGGCCGGCAAGGCCGACTGAATGGAGGCGGCATGAGCTATACCGACCGGGCATCTAGGAGCATCCCCTTCATCCTCGTCATCGCTGTCGCGCTCGTCGTGACCCTCTTCCCCGTGCTATGGGTCGTACGGATGTCGTTCACGCCGAACAAGCAGATTCTCTCCAGCGCGGGGAGCCTGCTGCCCGCTCGAGCGACGGCGACGAACTACGCGCGGGTCTTCGGCCTCCTCGACAGCGCCACCGCCATCAGGCTTGGAGGCTCGGCACAGAAGATCAACTTTTTCAGGTTCCTCCTGAACTCGCTCTTCGTGTCGTCCATCGTGACGGTCTCGCAGACGCTCTTCTCGGCAGCGGGGGCCTACGCCTTCGCCCGCCTGCGCTTCCCCGCGCGCGAGTGGCTGTTCGGCGCCTATATCTCGGCCCTGATGGTGCCGTCGATAGTCATGATCATACCCAACTTCATCCTGATGAAGGATCTCGGCTGGCTCAACACCTACATGGGGATCATGGCGCCCGCCCTCCTCATGACGCCGTACTCGGTCTTCTTCCTCAGGCAATTCTTCCTCGGCGTCAATCCCGAGCTCGAGGAGGCGGCGCGCATCGACGGCGCGAACAAGCTGCGCGTCTTCCTGCGGATAATTCTGCCGATGAGCGTCGCGTCGCTCGTGACCCTCGCAGTCATCTGCTTCGTCGGCCAGTGGAACGACTACATGTGGCCGCTCATCGTCGGCAAGGACGAGTCGGTGCGGATGCTCACCGTCGCGCTCGGCGTGTTCCGCTCCCAGACGCCCCAGGGCATGCCGGACTGGGGCGGGCTCATGGCGGGCACGACGCTCGCGATCATCCCTACGCTGGCCCTCTTCCTCGCCCTCGGCCGGAGGATAGTCGACTCCATCAACTTCTCAGGCTTCCGCTGATGCGAACGAGTTCCCCGTAGGGGAACGATCGATCCACGTAGATTTGGAGGATGCAATGATGCGAAATTCTCTCCGCAGCTTGCTCGTGTCGATGGCGCTGATCGCGGCCGCGGCCGCGGCGCTCTCCGCCGAGCCGGTGACCATCAAGTACGTGCTCTGGGACGCCAACCAGCTGCCGGCATACCAGAAGGTGGCGAACGATTTCATGGCCAAGAACCCCGACATCGCGATCGTCATCGACCAGTCGGGCTGGAACGATTACTGGACGAACCTCCAGACCTCGATGGTCGGAGGGACCGCGCCGGACGTATTCACGGACCACCTGGCCAAGGTCAACGACTTCGCCTCCAAGGGACAGGTCGTCGACATCGCGCCTCTTGTGAAGCGGGACAAGGTCGACACTTCGATCTACCTGCCGGGCCTCGCCGACCTCTGGACCAAGGGAAGCATGCGCTTCGGCCTGCCCAAGGACTGGGACACGATCGCCATCGTCGTCAACAAGGACATCCAGAAGGAGGCGGGCATCTCCGACGCCGAGCTCCAGAGCCTCACCTGGAATCCCAAGGACGGCGGGACCCTGCAGAACGTTCTCGCCAGGCTCACGCTCGACAAGGACGGCAACAACGGCCTCTCGCCCAAGTTCGACCCGAAGAACGTCGTGCGCTACGGCATGGAGATCCAGCACTCCGACGACCGCGGGCAATCGCAGTTCAGCTGCCTCGCGCTCAGCACCGGCTGGTACTACACCGACGGGACCTTCAAGGCGAATTACCACTACGACGATCCCCGCTTCGTCCAGACCATCCAGTGGATGCTCGGCATGACCAAGAAGGGCTTCATCTGCCCCTACGAGGCTACCGGACTCTCCAACTCCAACCTCTTCCCCGCCAAGAAGGCCGGAGCGACCCTCGACGGCTCGTGGATGATCGGCTACTACGCCAACAGCGTCGACTTCCCCGTCGGCTTCTACCAGACCCCGATCGGCCCCGTCGGCCGCAAGAGCATGACCAACGGCCTGGCGGACTCGATCTGGTCCGGCTCCAAGCACAAGGAGGAGGCCTGGAGGTGGGTCAAGTATCTCGCCAGCGCCGAGGCCGAGAAGACCGTCGGCACCTTCGGCGTGGTGTTCCCCGCCGTCAAGGAAGGCGTGGACAACGCCCTCGCCGCCTACAAGGCCAAGAACATGAACGTCAATGCCTTCACCGACATGGCCACCGCCAAGGGCGTCACCTTCGTGTACCCCGTGCTCGACAACGGCGTGAAGGTCTCGGAAATCATGGTCCAGGCCTTCGACACGATCTTCCTCGGCAAGGGCGAGGTCGGCGCCACGCTCAAGGCCGCCAACGCGAAGGTCAACGCGCTCTTCAAGTAATGATCGAATGATGGCGCGAGAGGGGCTGGCTTCCCTCTCGCGCATTCCTGCTGGAGGGCCCGATGAGCATCGAGTATTCGCCGGAGAAGGCCGCTTTCCACTTGAAGACCCGCGAGACGAGCTATGTCGTGGGAATCGAGGGGGGCAAGCATCCCGTCTCGCTGTACTGGGGCCGGAGACTTCGCGACTGGTCAGGCGAGGCGGCTCCATCGGCCGCGGCGCGCGTGGAGAGGCCCTTCACGCCCAACCCCGATCCCGCGAGAGCCTGCTTCTCCCTCGACACGCTGCCGAGGGAGTATCCGGCCTTCGGCAACACGGATTTTCGCTCCCCGGCCTTCCAGGTCCTCCAGGAGGACGGCTCGACCGTAGCGGACCTCGCCTACCGCTCCCACCGCGTCTCGGCCGGCAAGCCGCCCCTCGCCGGCCTTCCTTCCACCTACGTCGAGTCCGAATCCGAGGCCGACACTCTGGAGATCGAGCTTGTCGACGAGCTCATCGGCCTCGAGGTTACCCTGAGCTATTCCGTCCTCCCGGAGTACGACGCCGTCGCGCGCTCGGTCCGCTTCCGGAACTCGGGCGCCGGCCGCCTGCGGCTCCTCCGCGCCCTCAGCGCGAGCGTGGATCTTCCGCGTTCGGACCTCGATATGCTGCAGCTCTCGGGCGACTGGGCGCGCGAGCGCGCCATAGTGCGCAGGAGCCTCGTTCCGGGCGGACAGTCGATAGAGAGCCGACGCGGAGCCTCGAGCCATCAGCACAATCCCTTCATATCGCTGCTCGACCGGGGCGCGGGCGAGGACTCGGGCGAGGTCTACGCGATGAGCCTGGTCTACTCGGGGAACTTCCTGGCGCAGGCCGAGGTCGACCGTCTGGGCGGCACGAGGCTCTCGATTGGCATCAACCCCTTCGAGTTCGGCTGGCTCCTCGATCCGGGCGAGGAATTCCAGGCCCCCGAGGCCGTGCTCGTGCGCTCCTCCGATGGGCTCGGGGGCATGTCGCGAGCCTACCACGAGCTTTATCGCTCCCGGCTCTGCCGCGGGGCCTTCCGCGACGAGGCGCGGCCGATCCTCGTCAACAACTGGGAAGCGACCTACTTCGACTTCGACGCGCGGAAAATCGTAGCGCTCGGCGAGGAGGCGCGGGAGCTGGGCATCGAGCTCCTCGTGCTCGACGACGGCTGGTTCGGCCGCCGCGACGACGATCGCAGCTCCCTCGGCGACTGGCGGGTAGACGAGCGGAAGCTCCCGCTCGGCCTCTCCGATCTCGCCGCGCGGCTGGGCGAAAAGGGACTCAAGTTCGGGCTTTGGGTCGAGCCCGAGATGGTCAGTCCCGACAGCGACCTGTACCGCGCGCATCCCGACTGGTGCCTCCACGTACCCTCGCGGCAGCGCTCCGAAAGCCGACATCAGCTCGTCCTGGACATGGGTCGGCCGGAGGTCAGGCGCCATGCGGTCGATGCGATATCCGCTGTGCTGCGCTCCGCGCCGATCGCCTACGTGAAGTGGGACATGAACAGGCATATGACCGAGGTCGGGTCCGCGGGCCTTCCTCCCGAGCGGCAGAGGGAGACCGGCCACCGCTATATCCTCGGGCTCTACGCCGCGATGGACGAGATCACGCGCGCCTTTCCGCACGTCCTCTTCGAGAGCTGCTCGGGCGGGGGCGGCCGCTTCGATCCGGGCATCCTCGCCTACATGCCGCAGGCATGGACGAGCGACAACACGGACGCGGTGTGCCGCCTCAAGATCCAGTACGGCACGAGCATCGCGTATCCGCCCATCGCCATGGGAGCCCACGTCTCGGCCGCGCCCAACCACCAGGTCGGCCGCTCCACTCCCCTCGAGTTCCGGGGCGACGTGGCCATGTCGGGCAACCTGGGCTACGAGCTCGACCTCGGCGCGCTGGACGACGCGGGCAAGGCCGAGGTGGCCCGGCAGGTGGCTTTCTATAAGCGCGTCCGGTCGCTCGTCCAGTTCGGGGACTTCTACCGGATCCTGAGCCCCTTCGAAGGCGACGACGCGGCGTGGAGCTTCGTCTCGAGGGACAAGGGCGAGGCCTGGGTCTCCTTCTTCCGCCCATTCGCCCTGCCCAACGCCCCGCTGCCGATCCTGCGGCTCAAGGGCCTCGACCGCGAAGCGGATTACCGTGTCGTACCCTGCGGACCGGCGGGAGAGGACAGGAATCCCTCGGCCAGGAGCGTCGGAGGGGACGAGCTCATGTACGCGGGCCTTGAGCTGGACCTCGGTCACGGGGACGCTCGCAGTTGTTCTCTGCTGCTAAAGCGGATAGAATCCTCGGCATCGATCAGGATCGGACGGGCGAAATGACCATCATCGAAATAGCGAAAGAGGCGGGCGTGTCAGTCGCCACCGTGTCCCGCGTCCTCAACAGCGGCCCCGTCAGCGCGGAGAAGAAGGCGCGCGTGGAGGCCGTCATCGAGAAGCATAAATTCAGCCCGAACGTCCTGGCCCGCGGCCTCATCAGCAAGCAGTCGCAGACGATCGGCCTGATCGTCCACGGGATCACGAACCACTTCCACATGGACTTCATCCAGGTCGTCGAGCGATATTGCACGGCCGTCGGCTATCTCCTGTTCGTCTGCATCTGCGAGGGGGAGAGGCAGGCGGATATCGAGCAGCGCTTCCTCGGAGACCTCCTCGCGCGGCAGGTCAACGGCATAATCCTCCACGAGGTTACGCCCGAGAACTACGACAGCGGCCTGGTCGCCCATCTGGCCAAGCAGATACCGCTCGTGATGATCCATACCTTCGACGCCCAAGGGAAGATCAACTCGGTGGAGGTCGACCAGATCCTCGGCATGGGGAAGGTTATGCGCCACTTAATGGACTTGGGCCATCGCGACATATTCTTCCTCAGAGGCCGCTACGGCCATTCCTACGACAGCAAGGAGAAGGTCTGGCGTGAGGCGCTCCAGGCGGCCGGCGCGCCTCCTTCCCCCGACGCTCTCGTGGTGATCGAGGAGGGAAACGCGGAGGCGGGCATCCTCGAGACAGAGGAGCGGCTCGATTCAATGTTCAAGAGCGGCCGCATTCCCACGGCCATATTCGGCTGCAACGACATCATGGCCACGGGCGCCCTCAACGCCGCCCGGAAGAACGGCATCGCGGTCCCCGAGCGGCTTTCCATCGTGGGGCACGACAACACCATGCTCGCGGCCAGCGGCCACCTGTCTTCCGTGGACCTGAAGACCGCCAGCGTGGGGCACGCGTCCATAGACCTGCTCCGCTACGCGATGGACGGCGCCGATACCGAGCCCAGGCGCCTGATACTCACGCCGGAGCTGATCCTGCGCTCGTCGACCGGGCCGGCCTACAAACTCGAGCTCTAGCTCTCAATCCCGCTCAATCTGCCAGCGCCGCGGCATAGAATGGCGCGATGAGCGACCTCAACTCCTCGGCCGCGCCAGGGGCGCCGGTCACGAAGCCGCGGCTCGAAAAGGGGTCGAAGGGCCGGCCGCTTATGGCGCTGTAGGGGCAGCCCGACTCCTCGAGGAGGAGGAGGGCCGCGCCGAGATCGTAGGGCTTGAGGTCCACTTCCCAGAAGGCCTGGAAGCGGCCCTCGGCCACCGAGCAGAGGTCGAGGGCGGCCGAGCCGAGCCTGCGGATGTCGAGGGCGGCGGCGCTCACGGCCGCAGCGGCGCCGTAGAAGGCGGCCGCGGTGTCGGGCGATCGGTAGGGCGTGCCCGTGCAGACGAGGCTGTCGCGCAAGGCGCGTGGCCGCGCGGCCTCCAGACGCCGCGCGGGCGAGCTTCCGGGCCCCTCGGTCCAAGCTCCTTCGCCCCTGACTGCCCAGTGCCACTCCTTCGTCGCGCTCCTGTGCACGAGGCCTAGGACCGGGCGCTGGGCTCCCGAGCCAGTCCGCTCGAAAAGGGCCACCGAGATGCAGAACCAGTCCAGGCCCGCGACGTAGTTTGTCGTGCCGTCGAGGGGATCGACAACCCAGGTGAAGTCCCCGAGGCTCTGTTCGCCTTCCTCGCCATAGAAGGCTGAGCCAGGGAGGAGGGCGGCGAGGGCGGAGGCTAGACGACGCTCGGACTCGAGATCGACGAAGGTCACGAGATCCTTCGCGGCCTTTTCCCTGGCCCAGGATTTGTCCTGAGCCAAGGCGTATGGCCGCGTGCGCCACTCGGCGAGCTGAAAGGCGCCGACCTCGGAGAGTATGGATCTGAGGGGCTGAAGCAGGGAGCTAGGACTGTCCATGGATCGAGGGTAGCACCGGAATCGCCCGAGCCGGAAGCGGGACGAAGGGCCGGGGATGAGTCTTTTCGTTCCTGGGCCGAATTGCTAGTATTGGATGAGGGCGCGATTCGCGCCGCGGAAGGGGACACCGGTGGTACCGAATAGAGCGACGAGCGCCTTCATCATCGTGGACCTGCAGAACGATTTCTGCCCCGGCGGGGCCCTGGCCGTGCGCGGAGGGGATGAGGTCGTCCCGCCGATCAACGCCATAGTCGGGCTTTTCGATCGGGTCGTCCTGACCCAGGACTGGCATCCCAGCGGTCACGTTTCTTTCGCCTCCTCGTGGCCGGGCAAGGCTCCCTATGACAGCGTCGACGCGGCCGGCATCTCTCAGGTCCTCTGGCCGGATCACTGCGTCCAGGGCAGCCGCGGAGCCGATTTTTTCGCGGGCCTGAGGACCGAGGTGGCCAGCCTCGTGCTGCGCAAGGGCTTCCGCGCCCGGCTCGATTCCTATTCCTGCTTCTATGAGAACGATCGCCGTACGCCCACGGGCCTCGATGGCTGGCTCCGGGGACTCGGCCTCTCGGAGCTTTATTTTTCCGGCCTCGCGACGGATTTTTGCGTACTCTATTCGGTCCTCGACGCCCTGGCCCTCGGCTACGAGGTCCACGTCATCGAGGATGCGGTCCGGGGAGTCGACTTCCCCGCGGGGAGCGAGGCGAAAGCCCTCGACGAGATGCGATTGCGGGGCGCGGTCTTCCTGCGCTCGGAGGCCTTGAGATGAGCGTCTCCTGCTCCGATTCGGGCGCCGTGACCAGCGCCCTCTTCGCGGACTTCTACGAGTTCACGATGGCCCAGGGCTATTGGAAGCTCGGCAAGGACGTCCCCTCCGTCTTCGACGTCTTCTTCCGGCACAATCCCTTCGGGGGCGGCTATTCGATCTTCGCGGGACTGGAACCCCTGCTTCGAGACCTCGAGTCCCTTCACTTCTCGGGCGAGGATCTCGCCTACCTCGAATCCCTCAGGCTCTTCGAGAAGGGCTTCCTCGACTACCTCGAGGGCTTCCGATTCAGGGGCGACATCTGGGCCGTGAGCGAGGGCGAGGTGGTCTTCCCGCAGGCGCCCATCGCGCGCGTCCACGCGAGCCTCGTCGAGGCCCAGATCATCGAGGGCCTCGTGCTCAACCGCCTCAATTTCGGGAGCCTCGTCGCGACCAAGACCGCGCGGGTCTGGCGGGCCTCGGGCTACGGGCGCGTCATGGAGTTCGGCCTGCGCAGGGCCCAGGGCCCCGACGGGGCCATCTCGGCCTCGCGCTCCTCGTACATCGGGGGCGCGGACGGCAGCTCCAACACCCTCGCGGGCAAGCTGTTCGGCATCCCCGTCATGGGCACGATGGCCCACTCTTGGGTCATGTCCTTCGAGGACGAGCGCGAGGCCTTCGACGCCTACGCGGGCATCTATCCGGCCTCGACGGCCTTCCTCATCGACACGTACAACACCCTCGAAAGCGGTATCGGCAACGCCATAGCCGCGGGGAAGGCCCTCGCCGCCCAGGGCCGGCGCTTCGGCGTGCGCCTCGATTCGGGCGACATCGACTATCTCTCCAGGGAAGTGCGCAAGGAGCTCGACGCGGCCGGCCTGAAGGACTCCTACATCGTGGTGTCCAACGAGCTCGACGAGGAGATCATCGAGCGCCTGGTCTCCGGCGGGGCCCCCGTCGACTCCTGGGGCGTCGGCACCAAGCTCGTGACGGGGGGCGGGGAGTCTTCGTTCCCCGGAGTCTACAAGCTCGCCGCGGTGGAGCGCTCGGGAGCGCTCGAGCCCACGATGAAATTCTCCGACAACCCGGAAAAGTCCACCAACCCCGGAGTCAAGCAGCTCTGGCGGCTCCTCGACGAGGAGGGTCACGCGTTGGCCGACTTCATGACCCTAGACGGGGAGAGACCCGAGTCCGGCAAGGACATCCTGCTTCACCACCCTTCGGCCGACTGGCGTCAGCTCAGGCTCAGGCCCGCCGAGTCGAGGCCCCTGCTCGGCAAGGTGATGGAGGGAGGCGAGGTCCTGCCCGGCCTGCCCTCGCTTTTCGAGATCCGCTCGGGCCTGCGCGGCCGGTTCGAGGGCTTCGACACGAGCTACCTCCGGCTGCTCAACCCCCACGTCTACAAGGTCTCGATCTCGTCGGCCCTGCGCGACCTGAAGCTGAGGTTCATCGGGAGCTACATAAAGGACACGAAGTAGAGGGCTGCCCTCGCGGGGCCCGAGAGGGAGAGCTAGCCTCGGTCGAGGACGCCGGGGATGGCGTGGGTCGGGACCTTGGGGACATCATGGAAACGGCGATGGATGTCCTCGAAGGATCCGATGTTCTCCAGCATCGCCTCGGCCATGGCAGGCTCGAAGGCCGTGCCCGAGCAGCGGCTGATTTCCTTCCGGGTAGCCTCGTAGCTCATGGGATCCTTGTAGACGCGCTTGGACAGGAGCGCGTCGTAGACGTCGGCCATCGCCATGATGCGCGCCTCCAGCGGGATAGCCTCGCCCGCCAGCCTGGCCGGGTAGCCCGTGCCGTCCCATTTCTCGTGGTGGTGGAGGCAGATCTTGTAGGTCATCTGGAAGAGCTCGGTGTCGCACTGGCCGAGGACCTTGGCGAAAGCCTCCGCTCCGGCGGTGGTGTGGGTCTTCATGACCTCGAACTCCTCGCGGGACAGGGGACCGGGCTTGAGCAGGATGGCGTCCGGCACGGCGACCTTGCCGATGTCGTGGAGGGGGGCGGCGTTGAACAGCTCCTCGACGAAGGCCGGCGTGATCAAGTCCGCATAGCGCGCCGTCTGCGCCAGCCGCTCGGCGAGAAGAACGCAAAAGCCGCGCGTGCGCTCGAGATGAGCTCCGGTCTCGGGATCGCGCGAGTCGGTGAGATCGGCCAACGCGAACATGAGGGCCCGGTAGGCGGAGAGCAGCTCGTTCGAGCTCTTGTCCCCGAGGGCCGACAGGCGATCGGTCACTATCCTGGCGATGCGCTGGCCGAAGAGCGGGTCCTGGTCGAGCAGCTCCGAGAAGCCGTCGCGGTCCAGCCTGAGGGTCCGGGTGCGCTCGAGGGCCACGACCGTGGCCGACCTCCGCTCGAGGGAGATCAGGGACATCTCGCCGATGGCCTCGTCGGCCCCGAGCCGCTTGAGCTCGTGCTGGCCCCAGCCCATGTCCTTGCGCACCGAGACCAAGCCCTCGACGATGATGTAGAGACTGTCGCCCGAGGCGCCTTCCTGGCAGATGACCCGGCTCTTCTCGAAAACCTGAGGCTCGACATGCTGTGTTATGCGGTCGATGGATTCCTGGTTGAGTCCCTCGAAAAGCTTGGTCCTGGCCAGGATGTAGCGGACTTCCGTCATGTTGTTAAGTATCGGACGGTTCTGCTCTCTGTCAAGGAAAAGGCTCGAATACGGCCCTAAGCTCCTTGTCGCCCAGGCGCGAAAGCCAGGATTCGCCTTCGGACAGGGCCAGCCCGGCCAGCTCGCCCTTGGACTTGAGCATTTGGTCGATCTTCTCCTCGAAGGTCCCGGCGACGACGAAGCGGTGCACGAAGACCGTCCGGGCCTGGCCGATACGGTGGGCCCGATCCGTCGCCTGAGCCTCCACCGCCGGGTTGTACCAGAGATCGTAATGCACGACGCGGCTCGCCGCGTTCAGGTTGAGGCCCAGGCCGCCCGCCCTGAGGCTGGCCAGCATGATCCTCGGGCCGGAGGCCGATTGGAAGGAATCGACCGCGCGGGACCGCTCCTCCTGGCCCATGCGCCCCGTATACAGGACGCAAGGCTCCCCAAGCTTCGCTTCCAGGATCGTGGCGAGAAGGTCGAGACATTCCACGAACTGGCTGAACAGGAGGACTTTCTCCCCGCCTTCGAGCATGGCGGGGAGGAGCTCGAGCAGGAGGACGGCCTTGCCGGAGAGCTCCGGCCGCGGCGGGCTTTCCTTGTCGTAGAGCCGCGGATGGTCGCAGACCTGCTTGAGCGAGGTGAGGAGCCTGAGCACGAGGGCCAGTCGCTCGAGGGGCATGGAGGGCAGCTCGCATTCCATGGTATCCCGCACGAGGCCCTCGTAAAGGCTCGCCTGGGCCGGCGCGAGGACCGCGCGCTCGTCGATGACGACCTTGCCGGGGAGATCTTGGGCGATGGTCGGGTCGGTCTTGAGCCGGCGCAGAATGAAGGGGCCGGTTATGCGCCTGAGGCGCTCGGCGGCCCCGGCGTCGCGCTCGAGTTCTATGGGAACTCGGAAGGCCTTGCGGAAGGCCGCCTTGGTTCCGAGGTAGCCCGGCAGCACGAGGTCGACTATCGCGCGAAGGTCTTCGAGCTTGTTCTCGATCGGCGTGCCGGAGAGGGCGAGCCGATACCGCGACTTGAGCGCTCGGAAGGCCCGCGCCTTGGCGGTGGAGGCGTTCTTGAGCACTTGCGCCTCGTCGGCGACGATGAGCGCGAAGCTCCGCCTCGAGAGGGTCTCGGCGTCCCTGAGGGCCGTGTCGTAGCTCGTCACGACGACGCCTCGGTCCGCCCCGAGGCTCCGTCCGGGGCCGTGGTAGGGCCGAGCCGCGAGGCAGGGGGCGAAGCGCCCGATCTCGCGCATCCAGTTGACGAGCAGGGCTGCCGGCGCCACGACGAGGAAGCCCCCCTCGTCGCGCCCTTCCTCGCGCAGTCGCAGCATGAGCGCGATGGCCTGGATAGTCTTGCCCAGGCCCATGTCGTCCGCGATGAGACAGCCGAAGCCGCTCGAAAGGTTCGAGTAGGCCCAGCGGTAGCCGCGCTCCTGGTAGGGCCTCAGGCGAGCGGTGAGTCCAGAGGGCAGGGGAGCCATGCGTTCGCGCAAGAGGGAGGCGACGAGCTGCCCGGCATCCGCCGTAAAGCCCGCCTCGTCGGAGAGCCAGGCTCGCATGAGATCGAGGGAGTTCGGGAGTCTCTGCTCCCCGATTCCGAGATGGAGGAGACCCGCCGCCTCCTCAGGCGCGACTTTCGCGTACAGATTCCTGTAGCGGACGAAGTCCTTGTCGGCCAGGGCAAGAGCCTCGAAGGCCTCCTCGTCCAGCGACAGGCTTCCCATGGCGAGCCGCCGATCGAAGCTCAGCAAGGCCTCGAGCCCGAGTCTGGTCTCCAGCGGCTTCTCCATTTTGCGCTTGAGATCGACGAAGAGCCTGGGACGGAGGAGCTTCTTCAAGTCCTTGGAGAGGGATAGTTCGACGCCGAGCCCCTTCAGGGCGGCTCCAGCCTCGGATAGAAAGCGGGAAAGCGATTGAGCCTCGACGAGGATGGAGGGACGCGCCCTAAGCGCCGCCAAGGCGGGCCAATAGTCCTCGAGGGAGAGGAAGGTCCCCAGGGACTCGGCGGCCCTTCCGATGGCCGCGTGCATCATGGGGATAGCTTTCTTCCGCGCGCCCGGGTAGGCGGTCACGAGGGCGAAGGCCGAGAGCGAGAGAACCTTCCCGTCGGGGTCTGTACCGAAATCGATCGCGAGGCGCAGCAGCGTACCCTCGGCTTTCCCGCCAGCGCGGCCCTCCTCATCGGCCAGTCGGTAGGCGAGGGCGATGATGTGCTTGCAGGAGCGGCCCCGCGCCCTGTCGGGGCAGTCGCACTCGCAGGCGCCCCAATCGATGTCGAGGGGGTCCGCGTTCCAGCGGACGACGACTTGGTAGGGACGCTCTAGGCCGGAGACCTCGGCCCTCGCGCAGCGCCTCTCGCGGGAGACCACCGCCACCCTCCCTGAGCGCGCGTAGCTCGCCCCCCGCGCTACCCTTCCAGGCTCGCAGCCTCCCTCGAGGGCGTTGAAGAGGGCGCCCGCCCCCGGACTTTCCCAGGGGGAATCAACTGAGACCATGATAGGCTAACGCTCGCCATGCCCGCGGACGATTGAGACTGGCGTTGAGAAGAAAACCGCAGAACGAAGTCTAGCGAGGCGAGAGCCGCGCCAAACCCTCGCTCCGCTCGCCATGCCTTCGGCTCTGCGGTCTTCTCCGCGTCGCAGTATTCCTCGGCGCTACAGCTCGGTCTTGGCCCCGATCTCCACGACCCTGTCCGGCGGGAGACGGAAGAAGTCGGTGGGGCTGATCGCGTTGTTGAAGAGGAAGGTGAACAGTCGCTTGCGCCAGCGCATCATGCCTCCGCGCTCCCGACCGACGCCGATCGCCTCGCGGCCGAGGAAATAGGTGATGCGCATCGGGTCGGGTACGAAGCCTGGGATCCTGAGGTCCGCGATCGCCTTGGGCACGTCCGGCGTCTCGCTGAAGCCGAAGTGCAGGACGACGTGCCAGATTCCGCCCTCGTGGCCGAGGATGTCGGCCCGCTTCGAGACCTCGACGTAGGGCTCGTCCTCGGTCTGGACCGAGAGGACGATCGTGCGCTCGTGGAGCACCCGGTTGTGCTTGAGGTTGTGGAGGAGGGCCTTAGGCACGCCCTTCGGGTCCACGGTGAGGAAGATCGCCGTGCCCGGCACGCGCACCGGCGGGTCCAAGGCGATGCTCGAGGCGAAGAGCTCGGGCGAGAGGCGATAGATCTCGACCTTCTTGCTGAAGAGCTTGCGCCCGTCGGTCCAGGTCTTCATCACGACGAAGAGGAGCATCGCGAAGACCGCCACGATCCAGCCGCCCGAAACGATCTTGGTGATGTTGGCGAGGAAGAAGGACCCGTCTATGAAAAGGAAGAGGAGGGCGAGGGGCGCGACGATCCAGAGACTCATTCGCCACATGCGCCTCGCCAGGTAGATGGTGAGGCATGTGGTGACGAACATCGTCGCTGAGACGGCGATGCCATAGGCGTTGGCCAGGGCGCCCGAGCTCTTGAAGCCGAGGACAAGGCTCACCGTGCCGATGAGGAGGAGCCAGTTGGCGAAGGGCACATAGACCTGGCCGATGGTCTCGTCCGAGGTGTGCCGGACCTGGATGCGGGGCCAGAGCCCCAGCTGCACGCACTGCCGCGTGATTGAGAAGGCCCCGGAGATGACGGCCTGCGAGGCGATGATCGTGGCGATCGTGGCGAGGGCGACGAGGGGATACAGTCCCCACGGGGGAACCAGCCTGAAGAAGAGGTTGTCGACCTGGCCCGGGTTGGCGAGAAGGTATGCGCCCTGGCCCAGGTAGTTCAATAGGAGGGCCGGGTAGATGAGGAAGAACCAGGCCTTCCGGATTGGCGAGCGCCCGAAGTGGCCGAGGTCCGCGTACATGACCTCGGCGCCAGTCATCGCGAGGAAGACCGACCCGAGGATGCCGAAGCAGAGGGCGCCGTTGCGCACCACGAAGCGGACCGCGTAGTAGGGATTGAGGGCCGCGAGGATGCCCGGGCTCCCCGCGATCGAGGCGAGGCCGAGAATGCCCATAACTACGAACCAGATCGAGATTATCGGCCCGAAGACGCGGCCGACCTTGCTCGTCCCCCGCGACTGGGGCGGAAAGAGGCAGACGAGGACGATCAGGGACAGCGGCATGATGTATGGCTCGAAGCGGGGCGTGATGACCTCGAGGCCTTCCATGGCCGAGAGCACCGAGATGGCGGGAGTGATCATGCCGTCGCTGTAGAGGAGGGCCGCGCCGAGAATGCCCAGGGCCGCGACGAAACCGGCGCGGCGCTTCGAGCCCTTCGGTATGTAGCGCGACACCAGGCTGACGAGGGCGAGGATGCCTCCCTCGCCCTTGTTGTCGGCGCGGAGCACGATGATGAGGTATTTCACGCAGACGATGAGGCTCAGGGTCCAGAGGAGGAGGGAGACGATGCCCAGGACGTTGTCCCGCTCGACGGGGACCCCGTGGGAAGCGGAAAAGCACTCTCGGAGGGCGTAGAGCGGAGAGGTCCCGATGTCGCCGAAGACAACGCCGATAGCCCCGATCGTCAAGCCCAGCCGACGGCTCCGATCCTCCTTGTCGCCCATCGGGCCACCATAGCCTGGACCCCCTCCATTATTCAACCCGAGGCTTGCGCTCGCCCTCCTCGGGCTGTATCCTGGACGCGAGGGGGGCCCATGGATTCGAGCATCGTCGCGGCGTTCAGCCAAGCTGCCAAGGACACGTTCAGGGACATGTTCTCGCTCCAGGCCGGAGACCCGCTCTCCCGCGAGCTCAAGCCCTCCGAAAGCCACGAGTGGGACCTTTCGGGCCTCATGGGCCTGGCGGGCCATGTACAGGGCGTCGTCGCCCTGCGTTTGACCAAGTCCCTGGCCGAGGGGCTGCTCGCCGGCTCCGGAGTGGTCGCGGGGCCCGAGTCCGAGCGCGCGCAGCTCGAGTCCGGGCTCGTCGGCGAGATCATCAATATCATCGCCGGGGCCGCCGTCTCGGCTCTAAGCGGTCTCGATATCGAGATTGCGCCCCCGGTCGTCGTGCGAGGGGCCAACCACCAGATCGGCTGGCCCGCCATAGGGCCCGTGGTCGCCCTTTCGTTTGCCTTGCCAGAGGGCAAGGGAGGGCGAGGTTTCGAGCTGGACCTCTGCATCAAGGCTTAGCGCAGCTTCGCTCGCGACGAGTCAAGCATACAGGCATAGTCTCTGGGCCTGCTCCAACAACCCGGTTGCCGAGCTATACCCTCCGCCATGGATTAAGTATATTAATTTTTGCATGGTAAATCGTGCATTGCGCGCAACGGGGGGCGATCCGGTCCTCAACCTCGCCCTTGAAGAGAGCTTGCTCAGGGGAGGCAAAGCTGCCGCGAGCCTCCTCCTCCTTTACGTCGACGATCCCTGCGTGGTCGTCGGCCGCAACCAGAACCCCTGGGCCGAGGCCGCTCCGGGCTCGGGCCTGAGAGTGCTTCGCAGAGCCTCGGGCGGAGGGACCGTCTACCACGACAGGGGCAACCTCAACTGGAGCCTCATCGTACCCAGGTCCGAGCACGATCCGGCGGCCGAGCTCGGACTCGTCGCTCTCGCCTTGCGAGAGTTGGGCATCGAGACCGAAAGCGGCCCGCGGGGAGGGCTTTTCGTCGCCGGCGGCCCTTGGAAGGGAAAAAAGATCTCTGGCACGGCGCGCCGGCTCGAAGGGCAGCGCGTGATGCACCATGGGACCCTCCTCGTCGCCGCCGACCTAGAAGCGTTGGCCTCCAGCCTCGGAGGCATAGAGGCCTCGGGTCCTCGCGCCCTTCGCTCGGTGGGCTCGCCGAGCGTGAATCTCTCCGCCCTCTGCCCGGGGCTGGGCGTGGAGGAGGTCGCCAAGCTCCTTGCGCGCGTCCTCGCCGGAAGTCCTTGCGAAGAGGCCGAGCCTCACGCGGACGAGAGCAGCCGCGAAGCGGCCGCGCGACGGCTCGCGAGCTGGGAATGGACCTGGGGCGCCACCCCGGCCTTCGAGCTTCCTCTTCGCTGGGGCGGCGGCGAAGCGCGTATCACGGTCAAGGAAGGCATAGTCGCCGCGGCTAGGGGTCCGGGCTCCGAGAGGCTCGTTCCCTGGCTAGGCGCGCGTTTCGACTACGGAATTCCGGCCTCGGCCCTGGCGGTCCTCGAGGGCCGGGGGCCTGAGCCGGTCGGGAGGCGCGGATGAGATACGAGCAGATCCTCGACAAGGCCCTCACGCTCATAGGAGGCGGTAGCCCGGCCCTTTTCTCGACCATAGGGGAGGGCGGCTTCCCGCACTCCAGGTGGATGGTGCCCTGCGCCATCCCGCGGCTCAAGGGCATGATCTACGCGGTCACGGCTCGGGGCTTTACCAAGACGGCCGAGATCGAAGCCGACGATCGAGTGGAGTGGGCCTTCCAAGCTCCCGACTTCTCCGAGGTAGTCACCCTCAGGGGCCGGGCGCGGCTCGTCGAGGATCCTTCCTTCTATGCCGAGGTGCTCAAGGCCATCGGGCCGAATCTTGTCGTATTCTGGAAGGTCGCCAAGGACCCGTCATCGGTCCGCGTCGTGGAGACCGAGATCGTCTCGGCCTCCCTTCTCCTGCCTCGCTCGGGCGAGCGCTTCTCGGCCTCTGCCTCGACCCCGGCCGAAGCGACCGAGGATACCGGCAATGGATGAGCGGCTAGGCGTCCTTCTCGAGTCGATGCAGCTGATCCGGAGCTTCGAGGATCGGGCCGGCATGATGTACGGCCTGCGCAAGATAGGCGGCTTCTGCCATCTCTACTCTGGCCAGGAGGCGGTGGCGGTCGGGGCCGTCTCGGTTCTCGACCTCGAGCGCGACTATCTGCTCACCGGCTACCGAGACCACGGCCACGCCCTGGCCCTCGGCGTCGACCCAAGAGCGATCATGGCCGAGCTCTACGGAAAGGCGACGGGCGTGTCCAGGGGCAAGGGCGGGTCCATGCACCTCTTCGATCCAGCCTCGCGCCTCCTCGGCGGCAACGGGATCGTGGGCGAGCAGATACCGATAGCGACTGGGGTAGCCCTCGAGCAGGCCTACGACCACTCGGGCGGCGTCACGCTCTGCTTCTTCGGGGACGGAGCCTTCCATCAAGGCGCGCTCCACGAGAGCCTCAATCTCGCCAAGGTATGGTCCTTGCCCATCGTCTACGTCGTCGAGAACAACCAGTGGGGCATGGGCACGAACTGGCGCAGGGTCTCGGCCGAGGAGGACTTCTCGCGCACCGCCCAGGCCTACGGCATGGTGGGCCGATCCTGCGACGGCATGGATGTGGCGGACGTTCAGGGCTCGGTGCGCGAGGCCATCCAGAGCGCCCGCGAGCGCGGTGAGCCGGGCCTCGTCGAGGCCCGCACCTATCGATACAAGGGCCACTCGATGAGCGACCCGCAGAAGTACCGCAGCCGCGAGGATATCGAGGAGTACCGCAAGCGCGACCCGATCGCCGCCCTCAAAGGCAGGATGGAGGACGCGGGTACGCTGAGCCAGGCCGAGTGGGAAGAGCTGATGGCGAGGGTCGAAGCCAAGGTGGAGGCCGCCGTCGCGTTCGCCGAGTCCAGCGCCGAGCCCGCGCCGGGCGAGCTCTATACCGATGTCTACGCCGGGTAGGAGGGGGCCCCATGTCGATCATAACCTACCGCGAAGCCCTCGGCCGCGCCCTCGACGAGGAGATGGCCAGGGACCGGCGGGTGTTCCTGATGGGCGAGGAGGTGGGCGAGTACGACGGGGCCTACAAGGTCTCGAAGGGATTGCTCGCCAAGTACGGACCCGAGCGGGTCCGGGACACGCCCATCGCCGAGCTGGGCTTCACCGGGGCCGGCATAGGCGCCGCGATCGCGGGCCTCCGGCCGGTGGTCGAGTGGATGACGCACAACTTTGCCCTCCTCGCCATGGACCAGGTGGTCAACGGGGCGGCCAAGATGCGCTACATGTCGGGGGGCAAGCTCTCGGTGCCGATCGTGTTCCGAGGGCCCAACGGCCCCGCCGAGTATCTCGCGAGCCAGCACTCGCAGGCGCTAGCCAGCTACTGGGTCCACGCGCCCGGGCTAAAGGTAGTCGCGCCGGCCACGCCGGCCGACGCCTATGGCCTGCTCAAGAGCGCGATACGCGACGACGATCCCGTGGTATTCCTCGAGAACGAGCTCATGTACGCGTGGAAGGGCGAGGTGCCCGACGAGGAGTTCCTCGTGCCCATAGGCAAGGCCAACGTGGCTCGGCCGGGGAAGGACGCCACGATCCTGGTCTTCGCGAAGCCTCTGCTCGCCGCCCTCGAGGCCGCCGACCACCTGGCGGCCAAGGGCGTCGAAGCGGAGGTGATCGACCTGCGGAGCCTCCGGCCCCTCGACGAGGCGGCGGTGTACGAGTCGGTCGCGCGCACCGGCAGGTGCGTCGTGGTCGACGAGTCCTGGCCCGTCGCGAGCATGGGCTCCTATGTCGCCTATCTCGTTTCGCGCGCCTGCTTCGACGCTCTGGACGCCCCGGTCGCATTGGTTTCGGGGGAGGACGTGCCCATGCCCTACAACCACGCCCTCGAGCTCGCCGCCCAGCCCTCGGCCGCCAAGATAGAGGCGGCAGTGCTCGGAGCCCTCTACAGGGAGGCATGACATGGCCGAGCGACTGCTCATGATGGCCCTCTCTCCGACTATGAGCGAGGGCACGATCGCCCGCTGGAGGGTCGCCGAGGGCCAGGCCTTCAAGGCCGGGGCCCTCCTTTGCGAGGTCGAGACCGACAAGGCGAGCATGGACTACGAGGCGCCGAAGGATGCGGTCCTGCTCAGGATAGTGCTGCCCGAGGGCGGGAAGGCCGCCGTCGGCGACGCGATAGCGATCATCGGTGCCGCCGGCGAGGATCCCACGCCTCTCCTCGCGCCGCTTGCGACGCCCAAGCCAGCTTCGGTTTCGCCCAACGCGGCTCCCGCCGTCTCGGCGCCCGCGCAGGCCAAGACCGCCGCGTCGGTCCCCCCTCCCTCGCCCCCAAAGTCGGCGCTGGAAGCGGCGCCGGAAGCGGCGCTGGAAGCGGGGCCCGAGCGGCCCTCTGCCTCGGTATTCGCCCTCTCGCCCGGCTCAGGCCCCTCGCGGCCGGCTTCCTACCCGCCGTCCTCTCCCCTGGCCAGGAGCCTGGCCCGCGACCTCGGCGTGGACCTCCGCGCCGCCAGGGGCTCGGGCCCCGGCGGCCGCGTGGTGGAGAAGGACGTCAGGGCCCTGGCCCTCGCCTCCGAGGAGGCGGGGAGCGGAGCTCCCGAAGTCGGCAAACCGGCCCCAGACAAGCGCATACCCATCTCGGGCAAGCGGGCCGTCATCGCGAGACGGCTCTCCGAGTCCTTCTACTCCGCCCCCCACTACTACCTCAAGCGCCGGGCCGACGCGGCCGCCCTCCTCGCCCTGCGCGAGGCGAGCCGATCGGGACGCGATAAGCCCATCTCGCTCAACGCCCTTCTCATCAAGCTCTCAGCCGAAGCCATAGTCCGGCATCCCTACGTCAATTCGAGCTGGGAAGGCGATAGCATACTCGAGAGAGGCTCGATCGACATCGGCCTCGCCGTCGCCCTGGACGACGGCCTCGTCACCCCCGTAGTGCGGGATTGCGCGCGCAAGGGCGCCGCCGCCATCGAGGACGAGCTCGGGGCCCTGATCGCCAAGGCGAAGGGCCGAGGCCTCGCTCCGCCCGAGTATGAGGGCGCGAGCTTCACCATCAGCAACCTGGGGGGCTACGGGATCGAGGAGTTCACGGCGATCATCAATCCCCCGGGCTCGGCCATCCTCGCGGCAGGAGCCATACTCGATGAGCCCATCGTAGCTCGCGACGGTAGCCTGAGCGCCAGGAAGGCCATGGCCCTGACGCTTGGCTGCGACCACCGCGTAATCGACGGAGCGGCAGGCTCGCGCTTCCTTGCGACGCTCGTCGGCTTCATCGAGGCCCCGGGCTCGGCCCTTCTATAATGTGGAGGTACTAGTCATATGCCAGTCGAAAGCGAGTACGATGTCGCGATCATAGGCGCGGGGCCCGGGGGCTATGTCTGCGCCATCAGGGCCGCCCAGCTCGGCCTCTCGGTCGCCCTCGTCGAACGAGACGCGCCTGGGGGGGTGTGCCTCAACATCGGCTGCATCCCCTCCAAGGCTCTCATCCACCATGCTTCCCTCATCGCCGAGGGCAAGCGCGCAATCGAGGCAGCGGGGGGCAAGGTCGACCTCTCGCTATTCGACTACAGGAAAATCTGGGAGGCGTCGCGAGCCGCCGCGGACAGGCTCTCCAAGGGCGTTAGATTCCTGCTCAAGAAGAACAAGGTGGCCTATATCGAGGGCTCTGGGCGGCTCGAGGGCCCGCGGGCGCTCCACGTCGAGGGCAAGGAGGGCTCGCTCGAGCTGCGGGCCAAGGCCATCGTGCTGGCCACCGGATCCCGCCCGCGTTCCCTTCCCGGCATGGCCTTCGACGAGGAGAGCGTGCTCTCCTCCACTGGCTTCCTCCTATCCCCCTCACTGCCGAAGAGGCTGGCCATACTCGGAGCCGGGGCCATCGGCATGGAGACGGCTTTCGTCATGTCCGCCTTCGGGGTTGAGGTGACAGTCGTCGAGCTCATGGACAGGATCCTCCCCCTCGAGGACGAGGAGTCGGCTGCCCTCGTCGCCTCGGCCTTTCAGAAGAAAGGCATGGCTCTCCTCACGGGCAGGGCGGCCGGGGGCGTATCGCGAGGGCCCTCGGGGCTTGCGATCGCGCTCAAGGCCAAGGACGGGACGGAGTCCACAATCGCCGCCGACCGCCTCCTCGTGTCCGTGGGCAGGAGCCCCAACACCGAGAGCCTCGGCTTGGAGGAGGCGGGAGTCCGGCTCGAGCGCGGCTATGTCATCGCTGGAGACTATCAGGAGAGCTCGGTCTCGGGCATCTACGCGATAGGCGATATCGTCCCCAGCCCCCAGTTGGCCCATGTCGCCTCGAAAGAGGGCGAGATCGCGGCCGAGCGCATAGCCCAGGTCCTCAAAGGGGGCCCGGCCCCCACCGAGCGGCGCGTCGATTCGCTGTTCGTGCCGAGCGCGGTCTATTGCGAACCCGAGCTAGGGAGCTTCGGCCTGTCCGAGGCCAAGGCCAAGGAGCAGGGCCGGCCGATCGGAATCGCGCGCTTTCCCTACGCGGGGGTCGGCAAGGCGGTGGCGACGGAAGTCCCGTATGGCCAGGCCAAGATCGTCTTCGACCCGAAGCTTGGCAACATTCTCGGCGCCTCGATCGTAGGGGCCGGGGCGACCGAGCTCCTCCACGAGCTTCTCCTAGCCGCCCGTTCCGAGCTCCTTCTGGAGGATGTGGCGGACATGATCCACGCCCATCCGACCCTCTCCGAACTCGTGATGGAGGGGGCGAGGGCGGGGCTCGGCCGCGCGATTCACATATAGAGTGGTTTGGATTTCTCGCCTCAATGCGCATTTTTCAATGAAAGCGCACTAGGCGCGAATAGCTTAAAATTGGTATAGTGTCCATATACCGATTTAAATTTCGGTCCTCGCTCGGGCCGTTGCGCCGGGGCGAGAGCGATGCCTGCCTTAGGATACCCCGTCCCGATCGCGGCTCGTGCCCCAATACACTGTTTCAAGGACAAGCATGAAAGATCAGAGTTTCGCCTCCCTTGGCCTAAGCGCCACCATTCTGTCGGCTCTCGAGCGCCAAGGCTATCAAGTTCCGACTCCCATCCAGACCGCTTCCATACCGGCCCTCCTCGCCGGCCGAGACCTGCTCGGCTGCGCTCAGACCGGCACTGGCAAGACCGCAGCCTTCGCCCTCCCGATCATCCAGCGCCTTGCGGCCGACCCCGCACGACCCGCCCCCAGGTCCTGCCGAGCCCTGGTCGTCGCCCCGACCCGCGAGTTGGCCGCCCAGATCAACGCCAGTTTCGAGGCCTATTCCGCCGGCTCGAGGCTCACGAGAGCCTGCGTCTTCGGCGGGGTCGGCAAGGCGCCCCAGATCAAGGCGCTCTCCCGCGGCGTCGACGTCCTCTGCGCGACGCCCGGCCGCCTCCTCGACCTCCACTCGGAGGGCTACGTCAAGCTCGACTCGGTCGAGATCGTCGTGCTCGACGAGGCCGACCGCATGCTCGACATGGGCTTCATCAAGGACGTCAGGCGTATCATCGCCCTCCTGCCCCGCGAGCGGCAGACCCTCCTTTTCTCAGCCACGATACCCAGCGACATATCCGGCCTGGCCAACTCCATCTTGCGGAACCCCGAGCGCGTCGCCGTCACTCCGGACCAGCCTACCGTAGAGCTCATCGACCAGAAGGTCGTCTTCGTCGAAAAGGCCGAAAAGCGGGCCTTCCTCTCCGCCCTCATCCAGGCCCAAGGCGACGAGCGCGCGATAGTCTTTACGCGCACCAAGCATGGCGCGGATCGGCTCGCGCGGGCCCTGGACGCCGACGGCATCCCCGCCGAGGCCATCCATGCCAACAAGAGCCAGAACAACCGGACCCGCACCATGGAGAGCTTCCGCTCGGGCTGCCTAAGAGTCCTCGTCGCCACCGACCTAGCCGCGCGGGGCATAGACGTCGACGGAATCAGCCACGTCTACAACTTCGAGCTCCCCGACGTGGCCGAGACCTACGTTCACCGCATAGGCCGTACGGCTCGCGCCGGGGCCGCGGGCTGCGCCATAGCCCTTTGCGACCGCGACGAGAAGCCCCTGCTCAAGGCCATCGAAAAGCTCCTGCGGACGAGCGTGCCCGTAGCCACGGGAGCGGTTTTCGATCTCGCGGCCGCCGAAGGCCGCAAAGCCGCGGCTGCCGAGGTGCGAAAAGCCGCCACCGAGCCCCGCCACTCGGACTCGAGGTCAGCGAGACCCAGGGAAGGCCGGCCGCAACGCAATGCCCGCGTCGAGGAGTCGCGGCCCAGGCGCGATGGCCAGGGAGGCTCGAGCCCCCGCAGGAACGCGCGCTCGCCTTTACAGCGATCGGGCGCTTCGGGTACTATGCGAGCAGCCACTCTTGCGAGAAGGCCGGGATAAAAACACTCGCCGGTAGGTAGTCCGGCGCGGGACCAGGGCGCGGCGCTAGCCGTCTCCGGCCCCTGAAGTAACCACCGTCGTCGACGGCGTCCATTCCCCGCCGGGGGAAAGTCTACCCGGAGGGCGCGATGGACGCCACGTTTACCATCTATTTCGAGGACCCTTTCTGGGTCGGACTCCTCGAGTCCGAGGACGAGGGCGCCCTGGTCGTGGCCAGGCATGTCTTCGGGGCCGAGCCCAGCAATGCCCAGCTCCTCCACTTCATGCTCTACGAGTTTCACAGAATGCGACGCAGCGCTCCTGCGAAGGGCTCGTTTCAGGCCGTCGCGAGCGGGCACAGGAATCCGAAGCGCGCCATCCGCGAGGCGAGGCGAGATCAGGTCCGGCCGCCCTCGACCAAGGCCCAGGCTGCCCTGTCGGCCGCCCTCGAGGCGAGCAAGACCGAGCGCGAGATCAACGCCCGTGAGGAGCGCCGCGCCCACGAGGATCGCCGCTACGAGCTCCGGGCCGAGAAGAGGAAGAAGCGCCACGAGGGGCATTAGCGGACCGCCGCCCAGGTCCCGCGCGCGGCCGTTCGGCGACGGGGTGAGGGCGCGAGGACGCCACCGCCGCCGCAAACTCCGGCGGGACCGGGCATTCGAGCCGCACTCTCTCCCTTCCGGGCAGGGAGAGCTCGATGGCGCTCGCGTGGAGGCAGAGACGTCCCGGACCCTCCCCAGCGCCGTCGCGGCCCCGGTCGCCGCGCCCGGCGAGGGCCCGGCCATATTTCCGGTCGCCCAGGACCGGATGGCCCGAGGCCGCGAGCTGGACGCGGATCTGGTGCTTGCGGCCCGTCTCCAGGCTGAGCTCGACGAGGCTCGCGCCCGCGCCCTCCTTCCTGACTTTCCAGCGAGTGACCGCCCGCTTGGCTCCGCGCTCGCCCGCCGTCGTCTGGAAGACCTCTCCTCCCTGATTCTCCTTGATCCAGGAGTCGAGGATTCCCGAAGGCGCGGGCATTCTGCCCTCTACGACGGCGAGATAGAGACGTTCGGAGACCAGCTCGTCCCAAGCTCCCATCAGCAGCTTCTTGGCTCCCGCGCTCGCGGCGAAGACGACCAGGCCGGAAGTGTCCCTGTCGATGCGGTGGACGACGGCGGCCCGCCCCTTTGGATTGTGTCGCCTAACTTGCTCGGTCGCTATGTCGAGAAGGCACCTCGTCCGGGAGCCCTCGGGCGAGATGACGGCGAGGCCTGCGTCCTTGTCGTAGGCGAGGATAGTCTCGTCCTCGTAGACCAGGCGGGCGCTGGCGCGTCCAGGTCCCGGCCGCTGAGTCTCCCGAGCCTCCCGAGCCGGGACAGCTTCCTCTAATCGGCGCGGCCGTCTTTCTCGCGGGGCCTGGGGCCCTCGCGAGGAGCCGTTGCCTTCCCTGGGATGGCCGGGGGCTCCGGGCGGGATTCGCGGCGCGCGCTTCTTGCCCGCGCTCATGCGGAAGCGCCGCGCGGCTTGGAACGCTCGGGATGCTTGTGCGAGGCCAGCGGCTGGTGGGCCGCGAGACGGTCGAGCAGGGACGAAGCGTCGTCGTCGACGACGAGGTCCTCGAGATGCTCCTTCCCGAGAAAGCCCTGATCGACCATCGTCCGCAGGAAGCCGAGCAGGGGCCGATAGTAGCCCGCTACGTCGAGTATGCCCACGGGCTTGTCGTGGTAGCCTATGCCGCGCCAGGTCCAGGCCTCAAAGAGCTCGTCCAAGGTGCCGATCCCGCCCGGCAGAGCGAGAAAGGCGTCGGCGAAATCGTACATCCTGGACTTTCGCTCGTGCATGTCCGCGGCGATGACGAGCTCCGTAAGCTCCACATGGTCCACAAGCTCGTAGAGCTTCCGGGGAATCACGCCCGTCACGGTCCCTCCGCTTGCGAGGACGGCGCGCGCCAGGATCCCCATCGTTCCCACGTCCCCCCCGCCGTAAACGAGCCTGACGCCCCTGCGGGCGAGCTCGCCGCCGAGGGTCTCGGCGGCTGCGGCGTACTCGGGGAGGGCCCCCATGCTCGATCCGCAGAATACGCAGAGAGAGCCGATCTTTGCCATGGACCGAGTATAGCCGGCTTGGAAGGGAGGGAAAAGGCCGAAATATGGGGGAGAGGGGAGAGTATGGAATCCCTGATTCACCGATCCATGAACCGGGGGGAAATTGGACTTGCGGTATGGTTTGCGGCATCCTTGCAGCAAGAAGCTAAGCCAAGGTCCCCCGTCATCGTCATTGTTTCAGACAAATGGCTGGTCATGCTTCCTCGGTCTGTCCGCCACTCCCTTGGGCTTCGGAAGCGCGGTACGGAGTGAAGTTCGGATATTCCGTTCCCAGAGATTCCGCTCCTTCAGCCCAGGTCCGCGAAGAGCGCGACCGGATCGACGAGCCAGTACTCTCGCACGCCGGTACGGGCATAGCGGTCGAACTTTTCGTGCTGATCCTTCCTCGAGGTCGAGGGCGAGAGTATCTCCACTATGAGATCTGGCGCGCCGAAGACCTTGCAGGTACGTGTCTCGAGATATTTCCCAATATCCTTGAGCAGGCGGGATGAGAACGGGAGAAACGGGGACGGGGGAAAGCGGAGAAATAAAAATCACCGATTCTCCCTCTCGGCGCCCGGCGATTCCCTAATCCACGAACAGACCGACCGGGGCAAAGCGCTCGACGTCGACCAGGCCCTTGTCGGTGATCTTGAGCTTGGGGATCACGGGCAGGGCCATGAAGGAGAGGGTCATGAGGGGAGTCCGATTGGACAGCCCCTCCCTGGCGAAGGTCTCCTCGAAGGCCCGCAAGCGCTCGACGACGGCGTCCGCGCCCTGGTCGCTCATCAGGCCCGCGATGGGCAGGCTTAAGTCGAGGATCACCTCGTCGCCCACGGCGAAGACCATGCCTCCCTTCATCTTGTTGAGGTGGCGGGCGGCCTTGAAGATCGAGCGGTCGTCGACGCCGGCCACGATCATGTTGTGCGAGTCGTGAGAGATGGTCAGGCCGATGGCGCCGCGCGTCAGGCCGAAGCCCGAGATGAAGCCCTTGCCTATGTTGCCCGAGCCGGTGTGCCTCTCGATCACGAATATCTTGAGCAGGTCGCGCGAGACGTCGGCCACGCACAGGCCGTCCTCGACCCTGGGCTCCACTATTCTCTCCCCGGTGACGATCGAGCCCTGTCGGGCCTCGATAACGCGGATCTTGGCGCCGGGAGCGAGCGCAGGAATGCGGAAGTCCTCCTCGGTCAGCCACTTGATGTTGACCGAGTCGCGCGATGGGGGCCTCGTCCCGGGCGGCTCGACGAGTAATCGGCCGTCCTCCGCGACGAGCTGGCCGTCCTTGAAGACCATGCGCGAGCGGAAGTCGGCGAACGAATCGAAGACGACGAGGTCGGCCCTATAGCCCGGCGCCACGGCGCCCATCCCCCTTATTCCGAACCACTGGGCCGGATTAAGGCAGGCGATGCGGAAGGCGTCGATGGGGTCCACTCCCCCGGCGAGCAGCAGGCGCAGGGCGTGATCCATGTGCCCCTCGTCGACCAGATCGTTCGGATGCCTGTCGTCCGAGCAGATCAGGAAGCGCGATGCCGTCTTTGGATTGATGGCCGGAATGAGGTTCCTGAGGTCCTTCGCGGTCGAGCCCTCGCGCAGCATCACGTACATGCCCTTGGACAGCTTCTCGAGGGCCTCCTCGGGTCTCGTGCACTCGTGGTCGGAGCCGATGCCAGCCGCGATGTAGGCGGAGAGCTCGCCCCCCGTCAGGCCGGGCGCGTGGCCGTCGACGCTCTTCGAGGCCTCCCGGAAAAGGGCGATCTTGTCGAGCAGCTTCTGGTCCTTATACAGCAGGCCGGGATAGTTCATCACTTCGCCAAGGCCGAGCACCCGCGGCTCCCTGATGAAGGGATGCATATCCGAGGCGTAGAGCGCAGCGCCCGCCGTGTCGAAGTCGGTCGCGGGGACGCAGGAGGGCACCATCAGGTAGACGTCTATGGGCAGGCCCTCGCTCGAGGCGAGCATGTAGCGCATTCCCTCGTAGCCGAGGACATTGGCTATCTCGTGGGGGTCGGCGACGACGGCGGTCGTTCCGCGAGGCGCCACGATGCGCGCGTACTCCGGCGGGGAGAGGAGCGAGGACTCGATATGCACGTGGGAGTCGACGAGGCCGGGAGCGAGGTATCTGCCCTTGAGGTCTATTACCCTGTCGGCCCGGAGGCCGTCGTCCACCCCGGCTATCACGCCCTTGCGGATGGAGACTGTGGCGTTCTTGCGCACAGTCCCCGCGAAGAGGTCCATGAGGGAGCAATTGGCCAAGTTGAGGTCGCAGGGGACAGCGCCCCTGCCCGCGTCGATCAGGTCCTTGCTGCTAGTCATGCGGCCCTCCGCCTTCTACTCTCGAGTCTAATCCGGGAGTAGGCGGAGGCGCAACTCGTTAGGGCTTGGCCGGGGCGGGGGAGCGAGCGGGGGCATCGCTCTTGGAGAGGTAGGCCGCCGCGCAGCCGTCCAGGGACTGGATCTTCGACAGCCAGCCCTGGGCCTCGGATTCCACGGAGTAGGGACCGATGCGCACGCGGTACCAGCTCGAGCCCGAGATGTCCTTCACGCTGATCAAGGAGGCGATGCCCTTCTCGGCGAGGCCCTGCTTCAGCTCATCGGCTCGGTTCCTGCTCGTGAAGCTGGCCGCCTGGATCCAGAACTGGCCGTCCTTCGCGGGACTCTTGGCCTTGGCTGAGGTCTTGGCCGCGCCTTTCGCGGCCGCGGGTGCGGCGGCGGCTTGGGCCTTGGCCGGCGATGCCTTGGATGCGGGAGCGGACTTCGCCGCGGCGACCGGAGCTTGGGCGGTCGGCGCGGGGCTAGCGACCGCTCCTGGTCCCGTCCCGTTCGTCGAACTCGCGGAGGGGGTAGACGAGGCCTGGCCCTGCGCGCCGCTTTGAGCCGCATTGGAGGCGGCACCGGAGGCCGCGCCAGCGCCTCCGGCGCTCGAGGATAGGTTGGGCTTGTCGCCGTAGACGATGATCACGCCGCCGTCCTGGTTTTTCGGCTGTTCGAGAGATGGCGGGGCTGGCGGAGCGGAAAGGAAGTCCTGGGGATCCTGGGCTTTGGGTGGGGAGTTGTTTGCGATCGAGGCAGGAGCCTGGGCCTCTCCCTTCTTCGGGGCGAATACGAAGAACCCGGCCACGAGGACCAGGAGTACGACGACCCCAGCCGACACTGAGATCCAAAGCAGCTTCTTGCGTTCCGCGGACATTGCGGCCCTCCAGGAAAGTGGCTGTCGCCTCTCATCTTTCCTATCGGCAGCAGAGAGGTCAGGGTCAAGGTCAATCGCGGGCCGGTCGATATATTGAGGCAGATGGAAAGGCCCCGCGACTGCCTCGTCGCCGCCGCTCTCTTCCTCTTGATCGGAGCCAATGGCCCCGCGGCTCAGCAGGCGATTTACGACCCGATCGCTCCCCGGCTCGAGATCCTCCAGGGCTGGGAAAAGGCCGACCGCTCCAAGCCCCCGGCGGAGATCGTGGCTGGTATCTACGAGCTCGACTACAGGCGCAGCGATTTCAGGAACGAGATCGCCATCACCATCGACGACGCGGGGCCGAATAAATATCTCGTGTCCATCCTGGATACACTGAAGCGGCACGGCGTCAAGGCGGTTTTCTTCATCATCGGAAGCTATTTCCTCGACTCATCGGGCAGGCCCACGCCGCGCGCGAGGGAGCTCCTAAGGCGCATCGTCGCCGAGGGTCACGAGATCGGGAGCCACAGCTTCTGGCATAGGCGCATGGACGAGCCTCCCTATCGGGACGACCCAGCAGCCATAGGCGCCGAGCTCGACCGCAACCAGGCGGCCATCGACGAGGTCCTCGGCTACCACTACCCGATAAAATATTTCCGGCCGCCCAACGGGGCGCACAGCACGCCGCGCTACGAGCTCGACAAGGCCCTTATCGCGAGGGGCCAATATCTGGCCAACTGGACCATCACGGCCTTCGACTGGAACATCCGCCTCAAGAACGGCAATCCCGACCATCTTTCGCCCGACCAGGTCCTCGCGAGGACGCTCAAGCAGGCCCGCGAGGAGTCAGGGGGAGTAATCCTGCTTCACGGCTTCCCGACCACGGCGGCCATCCTCGACAGGCTTCTCGATGAGCTCGCCTCGGCGAGCAACGCTAAGGGCGACCTCGTCTTCTCTACGCTCGACGATATCATGGCGCTCAAGTACGCCGGCAGATTGGAAACGAGCTACCGGTAGTCGAGATCCCGCGGGCTTCGCTACCGGGTCGGGGAGACGGCGCGCTCCTTCCAAACGCAGAGTCTCGGGCCGAGGCGGCCCAGCCTCGGCTCCTCGCCGAGGTGATCCGGGCTCGAGACTCCCGCAAGGCGGCACAGAGCCTCGTCGGGCTTTTCCAGACTGGACGAAAGGGCTTGGAAGCTATTTACGGGCCGTCGCGCTGCTCGTCGAGTCGGCGTACTGCTCCTTGACATGGACCCAAGACGCCGTGGACCAGACAAGGGCTCCGGCTAGGAGCAGTATGACCGCCGCGCTTACGAAGCTGGGCAGGGCTGCTCGCTTGATGTAGCGCGCCCGCAGGCGGCAGACGACCGCCGCGAGGAGGGCGCAGGCCAGAGTTGAGCCAGGGGCGAAGGCGCACATGGACTTGTAGCCCAAGAGGTTCGGCCAGGGCGCGCCCCTGTCGGGAACCAAGGTCAGGATGGCGCCGAGCGCGAAGACCGCGCTCAGCGCGAGAAGGATAGAGTAAACTCGGTCGCGGGTCTTCTCTTTCATGCCCGGACGCCCGCGAGGAAGCCGTGGAACCTGTGGAAGCCGCCACCGAGGCCCATCAAGGGACAGGCTACCGCAGTCTCGATGCCCAGCTCGGAGCAATGCTCGAGGGTCGAGTCGTCGACGCACATCGAGGACTGGAAGAGGATGCGGCGGGAGCCCTTGGCTGCCAGCTCCTCGACTATACCCTTGGTCTTGTCCTTTCCCGTCATTATAAAGGCGAGATCGGGGACGGCGGGCAGCTCCGCGATCGACCTGTAGACGGTCCTGCCCCCAACGCTTCCCCTCGGGTTGACGGGGTATACCCTCGCGCCCGTCCCAGCGAAGGCCTTCTCGACCGAGGCGCAGAACGAGGCCTGCCGCCGCGAGTAGCCGATGAACGCCACGTCCTTAGCTAGAAAGAAGGACCTCTCAATCCTGCGAGCCATATGGCCTCCTGCCGCGCCGCTTACGCCGACGCCACCGTGATGTCCGCCAAGCGGTCTCGCGCGGACGCCTTAAAAATACGCGCAAGCCTCCAATGGGTCAAGCCGCGCCGCTTGGCCCGAGCCCGAGAGGAGGCTTGGAAGGCTGTCATTGCGACGCTATACTGTGGGTATTCCAGCGTAGCAGGAGTCAAGCGATGCCCGATCCCAAGAAGACCGATCCCAAGGCCCCGAAATTCCTCGAGCTGACCATCGCCGATCCCGAGGGCCGGGTCTGGGGCAAAGTCATCGCCCAGGAGAAGCAGTTCTCCTCGGGCTCCGTCGGCTATTATTGCAATGGCAAGGTAGAGAACCCAGAGAGCCACGAGCGATACCAGGCCGGGCTCAACATCACCCTCATCGGCAGCAAGCCCGATAAGGCATAAACCGGGAAGGGCCGCCTATCGACCTAATCGAGGCCCTTTCTGTCCCGGCTGTGAAGTTATTCCATGGAGCTACCTCATTGTGTTCCCGAGAGCCGGCCGCGCTCGTCCATGTTTCGACTGATGGGAGCAGGGGCTCGAGGCCGGCTCCCTCCTCCTTGCCCCTCATGGGCCCAGGCGAAAGCTAGGCGAGGCCGTCTCGGCTCCTAAAAGGCCTCCTAGTGTGGCATCCTCGGAATAACGCACCAAATGTAAGGCAACCACGGTGCCGAAGGACTAGTGCAGCCTTAGACATAGCGTGCGATCACGGAGATAACGGAGAACAGAGAGCATCGCGCCTTAAGCAAAATGAATTGAGGACAAGGGAATATTTCTTTCTTCTCCGTGATCTCCTCACCCCCTCCGCTCCAAAAGCACGGCGCTGCCCTGCTCTTCCTTCAGTTCCGTGCTTGCCTTTCTCCTGACCGGGAATTTCAGGACAGCATACTGGTTCGCCCGCTTCGCGATCGGCGACCTCCAAGGCGGGACAGCGGCCGACACGGTCTTCGCCCTTACCGACCGGCCCTTTGGGGAACGGGGCGTCGCCAGTATCCCCAACCTCGTCGATCGCGGGACCGAGCGGAGCGTCATCGACTTCTTGTGAGCCTTCGACGCCGTGTTCGCGAAGGCGATCTCGTCGTGGCGATGCCTGGCGAGGCTGCGGGCTGAGCCCAGTGGGATGACAGGCTGAGCCCAGTGGGATGACAGGCTGAGCCCGACCCCGTCATTGACAGTCCAGATCGGCGGGGCTGATACTGCCCCCCGTGACGAGAGCTGGCTCGGAATCGGTCATCCTCGGCCTGGCCCTCCTGGGCCACGCCGCCTCGGCCGCGGTCTTCGCCATAGACGAGCCGGCCCTCGGCTTGCCGCGGTCCTGGGACTTGCAGTTCTACGCTCTCGTGGCGGCCTCGCTCGCGGCGGCCGCGCTCGCCAGGGCCTGGCGCGGCTCGACGAGGTCGAAGGCCGCCATCGCGGCGGAGCTTTTATTCTACTTGCTCGCCTGCTATCCCCTGCCGCCCTCCTCGGGCATCCAGGAGCTCCTCGGCCTGCCGCTTATGCTGGGCATCGTCGCCTCCTTCCCACGGCCCGACTACTTCCTCGTCGGGGCGGCGGCCTTAGTGGGAGCCCTCCTCCTCGAGCGGCCAGCCGTGGCGTGGGGAAGGGCCGCCCATGGAGGCGACCCGGCCTCCCTGATCCTCCTAGGCGCGGTCCTCGCCTCCGCCTTCGCCCTCGGATCGGCGATCAAGGAGCTGGCCGAGGGCAGGCGCAAGTCCATGCTAGAGGCGGCGCGCCTCGACACGGCGATCGACAGCATCGCCGACGTCAACGCGAGCTTCCAGGCGGCGCTCGCGGCCGCGGAGGCGGTCTCGGTCAAGAAGGAGCGAAATCGCATAACGCGCGAGATCCACGACATCGTCGGCTACGCCCTGACCAACCAGCAGATGATGCTCGAGGCCTGCCTCATGCTCGCCGAGCCGGGTGGCGGCCGGCTGCGCGAGCTGCTCTCCATGGCCAAGGACGGGGTGGCCGAAGGCCTGCGCGAGACGCGCAAGACCCTATACGAGCTGCGCAGGATAGACGAGGCGCCCGACCTCGGGTTCGGCGGCCTGCTCACGGTGGCGCGCAACTTCGAAAGGGTCACGGGCATCCGCGTGTCGGTCGACTTCACCAACTCGACCGGCCAGATCGAGCACTCAGGCTGGCTCTCGGTCTACCGTCTTATCCAGGAGAGCATGATCAATTCCTTCCGGCACGGGCACGCGAGGAACATCGCGATCACCTTCCGCGAGGACGGGAGCGCTCTGCACGTCCAGGTAAGGGACGACGGGCGCGGCGCGAGCGAGCTCATCGAGGGCATCGGGATCAAGGGCATGCGCGAGAGGCTCGAGGCGCTCGGGGGCGAGCTCGAGGTCGGCAACGCCGTCGACGGCTTCGCGGTCTCGGCCTCGATACCGCTCGCGCCGAAGGGAAACGGGGGGAAGCCGTGATTCGGATCGTCCTTGCGGATGACCAGCAGCTCTTCGTCGAGAGCCTCCGCACGGTGATCGAGCGCTCGGCTGAGGATATCGAGGTTGCAGGCGTAGCCAGGGACGGCGATGAAGCGGTGCGGCTCGTGGCGGAGACCCGCCCTGATCTCGTGGTCATGGACGTCCGCATGCCCGTGCTCGACGGCGTCGAGGCGACCAGGCGCATTCTCGCCGAGCTCCCTGGGACGAGAATCATGATGCTCACGACTTTCGAGGACGACGAGTACGTCCACGAGGCCCTCGAGCTGGGAGCGGTCGGCTATCTTCTCAAGGATATTCCTCCGGCCGAGCTGATCGCCGCATTGCGGGCCGTGGCCGGAGGCGCATTCCTCATCGCCCCGAGCGTGGCGCGCAGCCTCATCAAGCGCGCCTATCCCAAGGGCGAGAGCGGAGACGAGCCGGCCTGGCTGCGCGGCATGTCCAGGCGCGAGAGGGAGATCCTCGAGCTCCTGG
>Ga0181529_10000931_pt1 | contig 40500 bp, 37 predicted proteins | sample PEATcosm2014_Bin_36_FD_119763 | JGI IMG/M metagenome (GOLD analysis project Ga0181529, IMG submission 119763) | Peatland microbial communities from MTU Mesocosm Facility, Houghton, MI, USA - PEATcosm2014_Bin10_30_metaG | ecosystem: Environmental > Terrestrial > Soil > Wetlands > Peat | place... | reverse complement strand
GCCGCCTCGTCCTCGTTGCTGAGATGAATAGTGACCGTGCAGCCGGCGGGCAAGTGCTTCAATTCATTGTCGAAAAGGTTGGCAACCATGCGATGGATCAGCGCCTCATCGGCCTCGATGGTCAGCGGGCCGCCACTGCGCAGACTGATTTGCAGCCCACCTTCCGACATCGACGGCTCGTACAGATCGATCATGACTCGCAGCAATTCGTCCAGGTCGACCGGGACACGGTTCAGCCGCAGCGCATCCGCCTTGGCCTCGGCTACATCCAGGGATTTGTTCAGGAAGTCCGTCAGCCGGTCCAGTTCCTCGATGGCGGAAACAATCGGCTCGGCCTGCTCTCCATGTTCAGCAGCCGACAGCGACGTCTCCAGCTTCCCGCGAATCGCCGTGAGCGGGCTGCGCAGGTCGTGCGCCAGCGAATCTGTGATGGTGTGCAACTGGTGAATCGAACTCTCGATGCGGTCGAGCATGCGGTTCAGGGTCAGGGCCAGGTGGCTCACTTCGTCGTTTCGCCGGTTCGTCGGCACCCTGGCGTGCAAATCGGAGTGACCGATACGCGAAGCCGCCTCCGTAATCTGCCGCACATGACTTAACATGCGCCGGGTGGTAAAGAAGACGATGCCGAAACCGAGCAAAACCAGCAGCAGCCAAAGGAAGAAGAAGCGGAGGCCCAGGTTGCGCAGCACGCGCAGCTCATCCCGCTCTGAAAGTCCAAGGTAGATAAAACTTCCATCGTCGATGCGCATCGAGGCAACGCGAAACGGAACCGGGAATCCAGGGACGCGTAAATCCGTTGGCTGGTCCTGGACAATCCGGCTTGCCCGAATGGCTTTCAGGTTGGGAGCGCCGCTGCCTGCGCCAACCCACAGCTTGAGCGCGCCATCGTCCCCGGTCTGAAGGAAAAATACCGAGTCGTTTGAGCTGCTGTCCGAGAGCCGCCTGTTGGGCACTTCCTTGCCCGCCAGCTCCGCCACTTCGCCCACCACCCGGCCATAGAGAGCGTCCTTCGGGGTCCGCTCAGCCACGTCGCCCAGCACCTCGACCTCGCCCGACAGCCATTGATCGCTGCGCCGCTGAATATCGTCGGCCACAAAGCGATGAAGAAACACGAAGACCAGCATGGTTCCGCAGGCAAAGGCCAGGGTCGCCCACAGCGAGATGCGCCAGGCGGCGCTGTGCATCACCGGCTTAGCGATCCTTGAGGACATAGCCCACCCCGCGCAGCGTTCGAATCAGCGGCTGCTGCCCCTTGCCATCCACCTTGCCGCGCAATCGGTAGATGTGCACATCAACGACATTCGTATCCGGCTGAATGCGCATGCCCCACACGCGATCGAGAATCATCGACCGCGTAACCACGCGGCCGGCATTGCGGCAAAGATATTCGAGCAGAACAAACTCCTGGGGAGTCAACTGCAAAATCTGTCCGGACCGTGTCGCCTCACGTCGCAGCAGGTCCAACTCCAGGTCGAGCACGCGCAGCCGGGTAGCCTCGGCGCCGGGAGGGCTGTTGCGCTTGAGCAGGTTGCGCAGCCGGGCCAGCAACTCCGCCAGCGCAAAGGGCTTGGTCAGGTAGTCGTCTCCGCCTTGCTCCAGGCCCAGCACGCGGTCATCGACGCTGCGACGCGCTGAAAGAATCAGCACCGGCGCGCGAACCCCGAGTTGACGCAGCTTGAGAATAAGGCTGATGCCGTCCTGATCGGGCAGGCCAAGGTCGACTACGAGAATGTCGAATTGCCCGTCGATTGCCAGCCGCTCGGCTGTCTTGCCGTCCGATGCAGCTTCCACTTGATAACCGGCTTCTTCCAGCGAAGAGAGCAGGAATTTCTGTATATCGATTTCATCTTCAACGAGCAGAAGCCGCATGAGGGGATATTAGTGCATTTCAAACCAAGTTTCATCGTGAAAGTCAGGGCGCCAAAGGAGCAGAAGCAAGAATGACTCCGCCTGGCTCACCGACCGCTTGTTCTTCCACCAATTATGGGTGCCCCAGGTCTCGTTTTTTGAGACCTGGGAAATCATGCACTCAGCGTACGAAATCACGCGGTCACAAAATCTTGACCGCCAGATGAACACTTTGTCATGAAAGAGTTGCCTCGCTGTCATGCACTCTTACTATGCTGGAGAGAGTTAGAAAAAGCCTTGCGCAGCTCTGGTCCGGATTCGGCCAAGATGAACAAATCGTCATGAAAAGAGAGGCGAATCGGCGCTCTCCAATGAAGCCGCACATCCGTCTCACCTGTGGATGGCAAGTGCGTCGACCATGCGGGAGAAATGCACGCGGGATTCTCCAGCGCCCACCATGACTTCAACCTGGAGAAATGACCAAGGACCTGAGTGCCGGCGGCACCACGCATGAACCCACTGAATACAACGTCCTTCGCCGAAGCCTTCACCACATGCCTGCCGCTTCCTGCTGCCCTTGATCCGCACCTTGAGGAAGCTCTTCGTCATGTGCTTGACAACCCCGGCAGCCTGGTGCGGCCGCGGATGGTCTTTCAGGTGGCGACGGCGTATGGCCTGGAGTCTGCTCCCGCCAAGGACCTGGCCATCGCACTTGAATACTTCCACACTGCGTCGCTGCTCTTCGATGACCTGCCCTGCATGGATAATGCATCCGAGCGCCGCGGCGTTCCCTGCGTTCATCTCGCATTCGGCGAGGCGGGCGCGATTCTCACCGCGCTGGCGCTCATCAATCGCGCTTACGCACTTATTTGGCGGGCAGTTTCAGCATCGACGCCGCGTGTTCAGTCGCGCGCATTGACTTATATCGAACGGTGTCTCGGCGTGGAAGGCTTGCTCAACGGGCAGAGCCTCGACCTTCATTACTCAACCTTGCCGCACAATCGCGAGACCACGGAGAAGATTGCGCGGGGCAAGACGGTTTCGCTGATTCGCCTCACGCTGGTGCTGCCTGCCATGCTGGGCGGCGCATCCGAGCGCGAGATTCGATTGCTTGAGCGGATTGCCCTCTATTGGGGCCTTGGTTACCAGATGGTCGATGACCTCAAAGATCTGCTCGAAAGCACGGTGGAAGCCGGCAAAACCGTTGCCCGCGACCTTCTGCTCGACCGGCCAAACGCCGCATCCGCCATGGGAATTCCCGGCGCCGTCGAACGCCTCAAGCGTTTTCTTTATCTGGGAGACGGAACCCTGCATCGACTTCTGCGGTCGCGGCCAGGTTTGTCGTTTCTTGAAAGCGTGCGCAGCGATCTTGAAGAAGAACTGGTCCGGGTTACTCAAAATGTTTTCGCGATGACCGTGGGAGCGCGTCCGTGATCTTTCTCAAGCTGATTTTGACTAATCTCAGCCGCCATCGTATCCGCTCGCTCATCAGTGTCGCGGGCATCGCTTTCAGTGTCGCGGCCATGCTCACCGTGGTGACAATTCTGCAAGGCGCCATCGGCATGTTCTCCGGCATCCTGTCGAGCGACAGCGAGATGATTGTTTTCGAGCGCAACGTCTCTGACCTCTTCTTCAGCAATGTTCCCGCTGCGGCAGTGGAGGAGATTGCCGTCTGGCCGATGGTTGCCCATGCGGATCCGTTGCTCTTCGGCATTGTCTCCAGCGCCGATCATCCGATCATCACCTGCTTTGGCGTCACCGCAGCCGACGCTCGCATTCGCAAGGCCACCTGGGTCGAGGGCGACGTTGGCGCCTTTGCGCAGCATGCCGACGATGTCGTCCTCGGTGAGCGGGCCGCTGCGTTTCTTTCGGCAAAGCTCGGCGACCACCTGCCCATCGGTCATGGCGTCTTCCACGTCATCGGCATTCTGAAAACGGCCAACGGGTTCGAAGACGGCGGCGTGTTCATGCCACTCAGCTCCGCGCAGAGCTTCTTCCACAAGGAAGGCTCTTCCTCGGTCATCACCATCAAGCTGCGCAACAAGGACGACGCGGCGGCATTCAAGAGCATGGTCAAGAGGAAGTACGCCAGCCTCATCGGTCTCGAAGACGCGGAGTTCACCCGCTCCTATTCGCAATTCAAAATTCTCAAGGCAACCGCCTGGGCCGTGGGCGGATGTGGCCTGGTCCTCGGCGGACTCGGCGTGGCCAACACCATGATCATGTCGGTGTTCACGCGCATTCGCGAGATCGCCATCCTGCGCGTCAACGGCTTTTCCAAAGTCCAGATCGCGGCCATGATCTTCGGCGAATCCGGTGTTGTGTCACTGGTTGGCGCGGCGCTGGGACTGCTGACCGGAACCTGTCTTCTCTTCGCGCTCAAGCTGGTTCCGGCGCTGCACGGCTATGTGGATGTCGCTATTCACCCTGTGGTCCTGGCGATCGTGATTCTGCTGGCCCTGCTCACCGGAATCGCCGGCGCGTTGTATCCGGCTGCTTATGCCATGCGTATCCGTGCGGTGGAGGCGCTGCGCTTCGAATGACAACTTCTGCAACGCCTGCGAACGATCAAGTTTTGAGCAGTCAAGGGCGCTGCGTCCTGAGTGCGACCGACGTGTGGAAGAGTTATGACGACGGGGCAATCGAAGTTCTGAAGGGCGCGAGTTTCGAGGTCGTCGCAGCCCAGACGGTGGCTCTCTGCGGCCCGTCGGGCTGCGGAAAAAGCACGTTGCTGCATCTGTTTGGCGGCCTCGATTCGCCCGACCGCGGGCAAGTTTCGGTCAATGGAATCGAGGTCAATCGTCATCGCAACCTGCTTCGTCTTCTCCGCGAAGAAGTGGGATTCGTCTTTCAGTTGCACAACCTGATTCCCGACCTCACGCTGGCTGAAAACTGCCTGATCCCCACGGTCGCTGCGGGCACCGATCGCCGCTCCGCACATGCCCGTCTCCTGCAACTCACGGAGCGCACCGGCTTGACGCATCGTCTTGGCCATCGCATCCAGAAGCTCTCCGGCGGAGAGCGCCAGCGCACCGCGCTCTGCCGCGCGCTGATGAACCGCCCCAAAATTCTGCTTGCCGACGAGCCCACCGGATCGCTCGACGAACAATCCAGCGGCCTGGTCTTTGAACTGCTGCTCGACCTGGTAGCCACCGAGGGCGTCACCCTGGTGATGGCCACCCACGACCGCGGCCTGGCCAACCGCTGCGATCGTCTCCTCGAAATGCACGACGGGAGAATCCATGAGACCGTACACGCCTGATGCGAACATCCCGGCAGGACAGACTCCGCAGGCCGTGGCCGGCGCCGCATGGCACAGCTTGTTCTGGCTGGTGTTTGCCAACTCAGTCGGCGTGCTGATTGCGATTCTGCTGCTCTTTCCCTCTTTCAACGGACTGCTCGGCGAATGGACCTATGGGCGCTGGATCATGGTGCACATGAACCTGGAACTCTACGGTTGGGCCAGCCTTCCCTTGGTTGGATTCTTGTTCAAGGTGTATGGCGCGGACCGCGGCCCAACGGCGCAATGGTGCCGGCCGGTTCTGTGGCTGTGGTCCGCCGCACTCGGCGTGGGCGCTTTCTCCTGGCTCTCCGGCCACTCCAGCGGCAAACTGTTTCTCGACTGGACGGGTTACGCGCGCATCTTCTTCCCGCTGGCCATGCTTGCGTTGTGGCTTCTGCTTACGGTGTCGCTGGTTAACGCCTGGAGAGCGGCCGCCAACGCAACTCTCGCCGCACGCAGTGCGAAGATTCTTGGTCTCGCACTTCTGCTCGCTGTTCCCATCGTTATGTACCTTGCGTCCGGTCCCGACTTCTATCCAGCGATCAATCCAGACACGGGAGGCCCCACCGGCGCCAGCCAGCTTGAATCGTCTCTGGCCGTGGTTTCCATTCTGCTCATGCTTCCGTTCGGACTGACACGCCGCAAGCCCGGCTACTCCCGAACCGTCGTCATGGCCTGGGTCATCCTGGGTGCGGAGTGCTTGCTCTGCGCCGCGCTTGGCCGGACGGACATCAGCCATCATCACCCCGCACAGTTTCTCTCGCTGGGCAGCCTGCTCGTCTGGGTGCCGCTCACGCCCGCCTATTACGCAGCCTTCGAATGGCACGCGAACACGCGCCGCTGGCGAATCGTTTTTCTCGCCTGGTGGTCCGCGCTGGTTCTCACGGGCTGGGTCCTCTTTCTTCCCGGCGTGCTCGACCACTTCAAATTCACCGACGGCCTGGTCGGTCACTCGCTGCTGGCCATGGCCGGCTTTACATCCAGCCTCCTGATCTTCGTGCTGGTTCAACTGTTGGGCGAGGATGGATGGATCTTCAACCGAACGCGGTCGTTCTATGCCTGGAACAGCGCGGTCATGGGGTACGTGGCGCTGATGGCGGCTGCCGGCTGGCGCGAGGGTTTTGACCCGGCGTTCACCATCGTGCCGGGGCTGGCGCGCAATGCCATTTACGCACTGCGCCTGGTCGTCGGCCTGGGGATGCTGGCCGCTTCGCTGGATTGGCTTATCGACGCCACAACACTGCTTCGCAAACCCGTTCGCGTTTCCGGGCCATTACTTCTTAAACGGGAGAAGACAGCATGAACCGCCCCTTCCTACTTGGCTATCAGTTGTTGATTGGCTTCTCCGATACGTTGACAGGAGCATTGCTCATCGTCGCGCCGGAGTTCACGCTCGGCCTGATGCGCTTGCACGCGCCCACCGGCTCACTTCCGTTCCTGTCGTTCATCGGCGCCTTTGTTCTGTCGGTAGGCCTCGCATGCCTGTATGGCGGTTTGCTGATGGCTCAACGCGGGAGCCCGTCCAGGCTTGAGATTGTGTGGCTTCTCACGGCGTTCACCCGCGCCAGCGTGGCCATCTTCGTCGTCACGCAAATCCTGGCGCAAACGCTTGAAGCCGGTTGGATGACCGTCGCCGTTTCCGATGGCGCATGCGTGCTGATTCAGGCGATCGGTCTGCGCCAAGGCTGGCTGGCCCATGTCGCGCAGTAGTCATCGCACGGCCGGTTGGCAAGGCGCGAGCCTTGTCGCCATCACCTATGTCTATTTCCTCATCTTCGCGCAATTTGGGTTTCTCAAGCGGCTGGCAAGCCTTGGAGTGGCTGGCGCGCATCTGCAAGCGGTGATGGCGGCAATGGCCGCCGGCGGAATTCTGCTCAGTTTGCTGACGCCGCGATTGAGCTACTGGCCCTCGCCCAACCTGCGCCTTCGCGCCGGGCTTTTTACTGCAGGCGCGGCGGCATTCCTCTCGCTTCTCCCACTCAACCTTGCTGCCGCCGTCAGCGTGGCCTTCCTCATCGGCGCCGGGCTTGGCCTGCTCACCGTCACGCTCGTCACCCACCTGCGCCGCTGGACCGGCAATCGCCACCCTCTCCTGCTTGTGGGTTTGGGCACCGGCGCTGGCTACCTTGTCTGCAACCTTCCGCCATTCTTTGCAGCCTCGCCGGAAACGCAGGCGGCCACGGCAGGCTTGCTGTGCCTGGCCGGAATCTGCATCACCCTGTGGCCCACGCCCACGCCGCTAGCGGTGGCGGAGATTCCTCGGCAACCATCCCTCTCATTCCTTCATTTGCTGCTGTGCTTTGCCGCGCTAGTCTGGCTGGACTCCGCCGCATTCTTCATCATTCAGCACACACCGGCTTTGAAGGCCGGAACCTGGCAGGGCTCGCTCCATCTGGCCGCCAACGGCCTGCTTCATCTCGGGTCTGCGTTGGCCAGCGCATGGCTGCTCGGCCGGCGAGGTCTCTTGTTTGTCCTTTCCGCCGCATTTTTAGCGCTGGGCGTTTCGTGCCTGCTCCTGCTCGATCCGAGCCGCACATTGTTGGCCTCGGTCTTCTACCCCATTGGCGTCTCGCTTTATTCGGTCGCCCTGGTCGCCTATCCCTCGCTGCTTGCTCCGGCTTCTTCCGTAGCGGAGCGTGGCCGCCGGGCCGGCTGGATCTACGCCATCGCGGGCTGGTCCGCCTCCGCCATGGGCATCGGCATGGGCCAGAATCTCGGTTCTGTCCCGCCCCTGTTTGTGCTGGCCGCGGGAGCGCTGATCCTGCTGCCGTGGCTGCTCAGGCTCTTCCTTCAACGCAAACGCGAAGTTGCGGTTACCGCGGGCCTTCTGCTGGCAGCCGTCGCGCTGGATCGCATGATTCCCGCTGAGCGCGCGTTGCTGTCGTTGTCGCAGGTTGAGCGCGGCCGTCACGTGTACATCTCCGAGGGCTGCATCAATTGCCATTCCCAGTACATACGTCCGAATACGGCCGACGTGCTGATGTGGGGGCCGGCAGCGTCGCTTCAGGAACTGCGCCAGCAGCGTCCGCCGCTCATCGGCAATCGGCGCCAGGGTCCGGACCTTGCCGAGGTTGGGAGCCGCCGCTCGCCACTGTGGCTCAAGGTCCATTTTTACGCGCCGCCCGAGGTCAGCGGAGCCTCCATCATGCCCTCGTATGCGTTCCTCTTCCGCGATCCCCGCGGCGACGATCTCGTGGCCTACCTTGAAAGTCTGAAGACTGCCGGCGTCGAGCAGCATCAAGCGGACGAAAAGCTTTGGCGTCCCTCTTCCGCCGCGATTGCGGAGGCCAATCCCGCGGAGGGCGAGCGGCTCTTCGAACGCCACTGCGCTACCTGCCACAGCAGCGACGGTCGTACCCGCAATACATGGAAGGTCAGCTTCAAACGGCTGCCTACCGATCTTGCGCTTGGGTCTTTCCTCTATCTGCCGTTGTCGGGTTCGGCCGCGGAGCGAACCGCCCGCTTGGCGCAGATCGCCAAATTCGGCATCCCCGGAACCGACATGCCCGGACATGAATACCTGTCCGACCGCGAAATCGCCTCCATCAGCCTCTGGCTGACGCAAATCGCCGCGCAGCCCGGTCAAAACCCATAACGACACGTATCGATTCAGGAGAAGACTCATGAAGACCATCGCCCCATCCCTGTTGCTCGCGCTTCCTCTGCTGCTCGTGCCCGCCGCCCTGGCCCAGCATCAGACCTTTGCAGTGAATCCGGAAGCAAGCGAAGTCGCCTTTTCCCTGGGCGGCAGCGGCCACCATGTGAACGGGACCTTCCATGTGCAAAGCGGATCGATCTCCTTCGACCGCGCCACTGCAAAGATCTCCGGCTCCGTGGTGGTTGCGGCCGGCAGCGGCAACAGCGGCGAACCAGGCCGGGACAAAAAGATGAATTCGGATGTTTTGGATGTTGCGCATTTCACCGAGGTGTCCTTCGTGGCGCAGAGCTACCAGGGAAACCTCGCGCCCACGGGCGACTCCACCATTCAGGTGACCGGCGTCTTCACACTCCACGGCACTCCCCACGACCTGACGGTTCCCATGCAGATTCACATTGAGGGAAGCAGTCTCACCGCCAAAACGCACTTCACCGTTCCCTATGTGAAGTGGGGACTGAAAGACCCCAGCATCTTCATCCTCAAGGTGGCCAAGGAAGTCGATATCGATCTCAAGCTGGTGGGCGGCCTGTCCTGACCGAATCGGCGGCGGCGCTCTGGCTCAGACGCAATGCGGCAGGCGGTGCAGAATCAATAGCGGCCGAACACCTACCCCGCGACCGCCATCCCCACCGCCTCCGCCGCGCTTGCAGCCAACAGCAGCAGTCCCCGGTTCTTCTGCTTCAGAAACCCCGCCTCCACAGTGGAATCGAGAAACGTCATCAGTCCGTCCCAGTACCCGGCTGTGTTGATCAGGATGCAGGGCTTGGCGTGCAGACCGAGCTGCGCCCAGGTGACCACTTCGAGGGTTTCATCCAACGTGCCGTAGCCGCCCGGCAGCACCAGGAACGCATCGGCCAACTCAGCCATGCGCGCCTTGCGCTCGTGCATGGTGGGCACCAGTTCGAGAGCGGTCAGCCCGGCGTGCGCAATCTCGCGGTCTGCCAGCACCGTGGGCAGTACGCCGATGACTTCCGCCCCGCCCGCCAGCGCCGCATCGGCCACCGCGCCCATCAGCCCCACGCACGTCCCGCCATACACCAGCCCCAGCCCGGCTGCGGCAATGGCCGCTCCCAGCGCCTTGGCCTCCAAAAGAAATGCGGGATCGTTTCCGTCGGCCGACCCGCAGTAAACGGCTACACGGCGTTGCGCTTGATTGGATGAAATCATGGTGCCTTCAGGATAACCGGCCGGCGAAGCCAGCCGCTGGCCCTCAGTGCAGAAACAGTTTCAATGGCGCTGCCAGCAGCGACGCAAAAACGCCCGCTGCGGCCATCGCCCAGGACGACACGGTCGCCTGCACCTCCGAGTGCCGCACCAGGCTTGGCATCCATACGGGTACACTAGATACAGGACCCTTCCCGCCTGGACGCCACTTTGCAGTCGCTCATCGCCAAATTGAATCCCGAACAGCGCGCCGCTGTTGAGGCCACTGAAGGTCCCCTGCTGATCCTTGCCGGGGCTGGCTCGGGCAAGACCCGCGTCATCACCAGCCGCATTGCCTGGCTTGTCCGCGAAAAAGGCGTCGCTCCCGACTCCATCCTGGCCGTCACCTTCACCAACAAGGCTGCCAAGGAGATGGGCGAGCGCGTGGAAAAAATGCTCGACCACTCGTCGCTGGCCAAGCCGCTCATCGCCACCTTCCACTCCATGTGTGTCCGCATGTTGCGGCGCGACATCGAGGCCCTCAAACTCGGCGGCGAGGGCCTGACGCGCTCTTTCGCCATCTACGACGAAAACGACCAGCAGGGCATCGTCAAGCAGATCATGAAACGCATGGGGATGGACACCAAGCAGCTCACCCCGCGTACCGTTCTGGGCAAAATCTCCTGGGCCAAGAACCACATGGTCGATCCGCAGGAGTATTACCTTGCGTCGAAAGATCCGAACAGCGAGCGGATTGCCCACATCTACCAGGGCTACAAGGCCGAGCTGCGCAAGAACAACGCCCTCGACTTCGACGACCTGCTGCTTGAAGCCGTCCGCCTGCTCAAAGTGTCGGGCGAAGTCCGCGAGCGCTACCAGCGCCGCTACCGCTACCTCCTCGTCGACGAGTACCAGGACACCAACCGCCCTCAGTACGAGCTCATGAAGCTGCTGGCCGGCGAAGCCAAAAACGTTTGCGCCGTGGGCGACGAGGACCAGAGCATCTACTCCTGGCGCGGCGCAGACATCCGCAACATTCTGGAATTTGAAAAAGATTTCCCCAACGCCAGGATCGTCCGCCTGGAGCAGAACTACCGCTCCACCCAGGTCATTCTGGAAGCCGCCGGAGCCGTGGTCGCCAACAACCTCCAGCGCAAGGGCAAGAAGCTGTGGACCGATCGCCAGGGCGGCTCGCTGGTCGGGTATTACGAGGCGCCCGACGGCGAAAATGAGGCCCTGTTCATCGCCAATCGCATCCAGACCTTTCTTCGCGAAGCAAGCTCCAGCCCCGATCCCTCGGAGGCGCATTGCGCGGTCTTGTATCGGACCAACTCCCAGTCCCGGCTGGTTGAAGAAGCTCTGCGCCGCTACAACATCCGCTACACCATGGTCGGAGGCTTCAGCTTTTACGAGCGCGCCGAAATCAAGGACCTGCTCGGCTACCTGCGCCTCATCCGCAATCCCCACGATTCGATGGCGTTGCAGCGGGTCATCAACACCCCGGTCCGCGGCATCGGCAAGACGACGCTCGAAACCCTTGAGCGGCTGGCGCTTGAAACCGGCACGTCCACCTGGGAAGCCACTGCCAACGCTATCGCCAACAAGCTCATCCCCACCCGCGCCATGATGGCCCTGGACTCCTTCCGCCAGCTCATTCTCGACGCCCAGGCCATGATGGACCCCGACTTTGCCGGCAAGCTCTCAGCCGACGTAGCCGCCGGCGCGGAATCCGCTGACAACGCCGACACCGGCTTCGAATTCGGGGCAAGCTCGGCAGACTCCGGCAGCGCCGACTCGGCCAGCGCGGAGTCCGCCACCAGCTTCGACTTCGGCGGCGAAGACCACGGCCAACTCCCGCTGCTCGACGCCGCCAGCTTTTCTCCCTTTGCCGAGGCGCCCAAGCGCCCCTTTCTGGTCATGCCGAAACAAACGTCTGGATCACGAGACCGGGTGCCCCAGGTCCCTCGCCCTTGGGGACCTGGGAATTCAACCTCGCCAAACCCCGATTTTGAATCGGACCCGGAAGAAGTCGGAAAAGAAATCGCGGCTGACGACAAAGGCGCCGGGCGAGCCTTCCGCGCCCCCGGCGACGCCGCTACACTTCCTGAACTGATCAGGTTCCTCATCGACCGCACCGGCTACATCAAGGCTCTTGAAACCGAAGGCTCGCCGGAGGCCATCAGCCGCATTGAAAACCTGAAAGAACTGGCCAACGCCGCCCACGACGCCGAAGCCCGCGGAGAGACCCTGGCCGAGTTCCTCGACCACGCCGCCCTGGCCTCCGACACCGACCAGTTCGACCCCGAAGCCCGCGTCACCCTCATGACCCTCCACGCCGCCAAGGGTCTGGAATTTCCGCTGGTCTTTCTTGCCGGTCTCGAAGAGGGACTTTTCCCGCACTCGCGCACCCTCAACAATCCCGAGGAACTTGAGGAAGAGCGCCGCCTCTGCTACGTCGGCATGACCCGCGCCATGAACACCCTGATCCTCACCCGCGCGCATTACAGGAGACGCTACGGCAACGACGCGCCAGAGATGAGCGTCCCCTCGCGCTTCATTGAAGAAGTCCCCAGCCAGTTGATCGAAAATCTCGGCAGCCGCGTTCCGTCCTGGGCCACCCCCGGTTACCCCAACACCTACGGCAGCGGTTCCCGGTTCGGCGCAGGCCGACGCCCCGCCGCAGCCAGCGACTTCGGCGACAAGCACTTCAACTATGAGGACGAAAGCCAGGAGACGCCGAGCGCCTCGTCAGCCAACGGCAGGGGGGCAGGCTCGAGCGTCAGGAGCGCATCCTCCAAGCCTTTTGTTGCCTCGTGGATGACCCCCAAGGCCAAGCCCGCGTCGGCCAGCGCCGCGGCCGGTTCTCCCTTGTCCACCCATCAGCCCAGTCCAAAACAAGGAAGCGCGGAAGCGCCGGAAGCGCACTCCATCGACAACATCGCCCGCTTCTTCGGAGGAAAGGCAATCGCCGGCAAACCGGGCATGGGCAAGCCCGGTTCTTTGCCCCGCCCAGCCATGGACATCCCCGAGTCCACCGGCGCCGCCAACCTGAAGAAGGGCCAGCGCGTCCGCCACTCAAAGTACGGCGAAGGCACGGTCCTCATGCGCGAAGGCGAGGGCGAAGATGCCAAGCTCACAGTCCTCTTCAGCCGCCACGGCATGAAGAAGCTGATGGAAAAATTCGCCAATCTGAAAAAGATTTAGGGCAGCGGCTGCACCACATTTGCTTATTGGTTATGCAAAGAGATTGTTCAATATTTTTCATTCGGAATTGCGATATTTTTTGCCAGTAACCTTGGGGGCCGCTCCAAAACAGGAGCGGCCCGCTTTGTTTCTGCTTTTCTAGGAACTGGCGGGAACAGGCGCTTCGCTGCCCCACGGGGTCCCCCGCGAGGCCGCTTTGTGCTCGGCTTCCCGGTCGAGCCGCGCTCGTTTGGGAACTTCGATCAGGTCCTGGTCGTGCGCGGTCTTTTGCACCTCCTGCTGGGCAGGCCTCAATTTATCGACGATGGTTCGCATTCAGCTTTTCTCCTTTTGCTCAGGGGGGCGTTGTCTAAGACCGGCGTCTTTTTAGAAACCAGCCTGCACAGCGCTCAACTCAGCGCGTGCCACCTGCAACCGCGCCAATTCGACCGGCTCGCCATAGTGGCTGGCAACCACTGCGGCAGCCTCGCCTTCATCCAGGTAGGGACGCACTGCGGCCAGCTTGATGGTGCTGTGTGCAGCCATCGCGGCCACCGTAGCCTTGCCCGATATCGACTCGACCAGCGCCAGAATCGAACTCACCACCGTGCCCACTGCGTTGAGCGCGTTCAGAACGTGTTGCTGGCTGTTGGGATTGGTGATTTTGGCGGCTGACAGCAGCGATGCGTTCACCTGTTGTTGGAAAGCCACAACGGCGGCCTGCAGTTGTGCCAGCACGCTGGCCGAGGGATTGGCGAGATACGCCTTGGCTTGGGCCACCAAAACGTTCGTGGCAGCGTCGAATCCGACCGTCGCCGCAACAAAGATCGGCGCATCCGCCGGGGCCAGCAGCGCCGCGGTCGAATTCACCGTTGCCACTGCGCTTTGCAGGGCCGGCGTCCAGTTCACGATATCCTGCGCCACGCCCGTAGCCGAGCAGCCGCCCATGAAGGGCAGAGGAAGCAGAAGGGCAATCATCGCCCAGGCGCCCAACTTGGCGGTCGAGCCGGTTGACGAGGACCCGGCCCCAGGGTCTCGGGCAAGCAGGCCCAGAAGGGCGGTGGCCAAGCCGCTGACTAGCGTGACCACGGTGCCCGTCCCCGCGCCGCCCAGGGTGATGCCCTGCTGTGACAGAACGCCGGCAATGCTGGCAATCGCAATCAACAGCCCCGCGGCCGACGTCTTGGGGTGGTTCCAGATATTCGAAATGGGATTCATGCGGAAAGCTCCTTCCAGAAGCAGAAAAAGCGGCAGCGGCCGCCATTGTTTTCGAGGATTTGCAGAGATGTGTTTGTGAACCGGCGAACCGGGCTCCCCGCCATCGGCCAACCCCCTGCAGGGCCGGCCGTTGAGCAGGAAATTGGCCGCTCTCAATGCTGGAAGTTGCCGTGGTTTCGGTCTGGCTTCCAGTGGAGAGTCGCTGCCGTGCAGACAGAAGCGGTCCCGCGCCCCGGCGCCATCCGCATCAGGGGAGGGCGTACTCATTCGCCGGGCGCGGCTTGTCCGTCTCTTGACTGGCTATCTCTAAGGCTAGGCAATCGGGGACATATCTTCGGCAAAGGGTGCTTGTCTTCTAAGTCGTTGATAATAAATATGTTACTTTGGATTTCCAGGCAACGCCGCTTGACAGCGCATAGAGCGGGCGAAGCGGGCAATTCTCGCGACTTCGTACTTCTCGAAGGATAACCTTTTCTTCGTGAACGGCTTACGGGTTTCGCTTCACAAACCGGCGCCCTTGAATCTCGTATTCGCCGCTGGCCACGCGGGCGATCGCTTCCGTGTAGGCGACGTGTTCCTCAGCCAGGATGCGTTCGGCCAGCGAGTGCTCGTCGTCGGTCTCCACCACCGGGATGGCCCGCTGCACCACAATTGCCCCGTGGTCCAGGTGCTCGTCGACAAAATGCACCGTGCAGCCGGCCACTTTCACGCCGTAGTCGAAGGCCTGCCGCTGCGCTTCAAGGCCAGGAAAAGCCGGCAGCAGGGAAGGGTGGATGTTGAGGATACGGTTGGGGAACGCGGCAATGAACTCCGGCGACAGGAGCCGCATGTAGCCGGCCAGGCAAACCAGGTCTACCCGGTGCGCTCGCAGGCAGGCGGTCACATCGGCATCGTGCTCCTGGCGCTTGCGTCCTTTGGAGGCAAAAACTGCTGTGGAAAATCCTAGCCCACGAGCCGCTTGAAGGCCGCCGGCCTCGGGAACGTTTGAGATCACCACGGCGATTTCGACACCGGGGAGCCGCCCTATTCGGATGGACTCGGCAATGGCCAGAAAGTTCGAACCGCGGCCGGAAAGAAGAACTCCTAGCCGGAGGGGCGTACGGCCTTCGGCTACGGACGCTGAGCTGTCAGGCTTCACGTGTACTGCACCCGGCGGTCGCCCTTCACCACGCGGCCGATGACGTAGAACTTCTCTTCGGCTCGATCAAACAGATTCTTCGCCCGCGTAAACTTGGCCGCCGGGATCACCACGATCAGTCCCACACCCATGTTGAAGGTGCGCATCATCTCGTCTTGCGAAACCTGGCCCAACTCGCGCAGGTGCTCGAAGACGGGCAACACCGGCCAGGATCCCAATTCCACTTGTGCGCCAATGTTTTTGGGCAGGATGCGTGGCAGGTTCTCCGTGATGCCGCCGCCGGTGATGTGCGCCATGCCGGTGGTCAATCCCGCCGTAACCAGCTTCTGGATCACGGAAAGGTAGCTGCGATGGGTTTTCATCAGCTCCGTACCGGCCTTCTCCTTGATGGCCGTTACGTACTGTGTGGGCTTGTAACCGGCGACCTCGAAAAACAGCTTACGCGCCAGCGAGTAGCCGTTGGTGTGCAGCCCGGTCGAGGGCAGCCCAACCAGCACATCGCCCGCCTTGATGCCCGTGCCGGTTACCATCTTTTCGCGATCCACAGCGCCCACGATGAACCCCGCCAGATCGTATTCGCCATCGGTGTAGAAGCCCGGCATCTGCGCCGTCTCGCCGCCGATCAGCGCGCAGCCGTTGGCCTTGCACGCTTCGGCCAGCCCGGTGATCACGCTCTCGGTTACCTCGGGGTCCAGCTTGCCGCTGGCCAGGTAATCCAGAAAAAACAGGGGCGTGGCTCCCTGGACAGCGATGTCGTTGACGCAGTGGTTGACCAGGTCCATGCCCACCGTCTGGTGCAGACCCAACTCGAAGGCGATCTTGAGCTTGGTGCCTACTCCATCGGCCGAGCTCACCAAGATCGGGCTCTTCCATCGCTGCAGGTCCAACCTAAACAGCGCGCCGAACCCGCCAATGCCGCCTAAGACGTTGCGATTGAAGGTTTTCTGCGCCAGGTACTTGATTCGCTCTTTGGCGCGGTCGCCACTGCTGATGTCAACGCCTGCATCGGCGTAGGTCACGGATTTTGGCTTGGGTTCGTCTGGCACGGCGCGGGCTTTCTACAAATGGAATTGTTGAGCGGCACTGCTGGCCGAAAGGTCGATTTTAGCAGCATTGCGATGATTGGACCGTGCTTTATAGAAACCGCTTCCGCTCCTCGACCGTGGGAATCGGGCAGCTCTCGAACCGTCCCCAGATCCGGTAACGCCAGCGGGCAATGAGCCGGTAGCCCAGATCGCGCACCGGCGGCGGAATCCACCGCAGCGCAGCGGCAACCGCCGGCCACGGGGATGGCAACTCGGAGAGCAGAGCCAGCACCGCGTCAGACCGAGCCAACACAAGCTCTCCCGGGCCGTCTGGATCAAGCGCAACCAGGACCGTTCTCAAAGTTGTGTCAGACCCCGATCCCGAGCCCGGTGTCCCCATTTTGTGCCGCTCCAGCAACCCTGCCACTTTGGGGGACTCGGAGGCCACAAATCGCAGCCGTTCCTGCCGGTCGCGCCGCAAGAACCAGCGCACAGCCCGATTGCACAGCCCGCAGCGGCCATCGAAGATGACCAGCAGACGGCCGCCGAGCTCTTCAAAGTTGCTCACCATCAACGGGATGCGCGCTCAGTACAGCACGACTCAATTCGGCGACTGCGCAATCAACCTACCTTCTATACTGAACCCACCATGAGTTCCCAGACCACCGCCCCGTCCCGCACCCGTTCCCAAGCCCTCCAGCAGCGCGCCGAGCGCTTTTTCCCCGCTGGCGTAAACTCGCCCGTGCGAGCTTTCCGCGCAGTGGGCGGCGCGCCGCCGTTTGTCGAGAGCGCGCAGGGCGCCTGGCTCACCGACGCCGACGGCAACCGGTACATCGACTACTTCGGCTCCTGGGGGCCGATGATCCTGGGGCACGCATTCCCGCCAGTGGTCGAGGCTATTGAGCGCGCCGCCCGCAACTCGGCCAGCTTCGGCGCTTCCACGGCGGCCGAGGCGGATCTCGCCGAACGCGTCGTGGCCTGCTTCCCGGCCATCGAAAAGCTGCGCTTCGTCAGTTCCGGCACCGAGGCCACCATGTCGGCCGTCCGTCTGGCCCGCGCCGCAACCGGCCGCAAAGTCATCGTCAAATTCGAGGGCTGCTACCACGGCCACGCCGACGGATTGCTGGTGAAGGCCGGCAGTGGCGTCGCTACCTTTGGCATTCCCGGCTCGGCCGGCGTGCCGGAGGAGATCGCCAGCCTCACCGTCGCTCTGCCTTACAACGACCTGGCCCAGGTCGAAGCCGCATTTACCGCTCATCCCGGCGCCATTGCCGCCGTGATTCTGGAGCCCGTGGTGGGCAACGCAGGCTGCATTCCCCCAGCACCGGGCTTCCTGGCCGGGCTACGCGCGATCACCGCCTGCGAAGGCGCACTGCTTATCGTTGATGAGGTCATGACCGGCTTCCGCGTGGCCCTCGGCGGAGCGCTCCAGCTCTACGGCGTCGACGCCGACCTGGTTACGCTGGGCAAGATCGTCGGCGGAGGGTTGCCGGTGGGCGTCTTCGGCGGCAAGCGCCTTTTCATGGACATGCTGGCGCCTCTCGGCCCCGTCTACCAGGCTGGCACCCTCAGCGGCAATCCGCTGGCCATGGCTGCCGGAATCGCAACCTTGAGCTATCTGCAAGACCATGAAGCCGAGGTCTACCCGCAGCTCGAGGCTACGGCCAAAGCCGTTACCGAGGGCGTAGCCGCCGAAGCCGCCAAAGCCGGTGTGCCGCTCACCCTGAACCGTGTTGGCGCCATGTGGACCTGGTTCTTCAATCCCGGCCCGGTCACTAATTATTCGCAAGCCGCACAGTCCGACACGGCTGCATTCGGCCGTTTCCACCGGGCCATGCTGGACCAGGGCGTCTGGCTGCCGCCGTCCCAGTTCGAAGCTGCCTTTCTGGGCACGGCGCACGGCGAAGCGGAAGTTGCGGCCACGGTCGCCGCTGCTCGCGAGGCGTTCAAGGCTGTTCAAGCCAAACGCAATGAATAGCCAAGTGCTCCAGGAATTGGCTTTGAAACCTCGAAATCCCGCGCTGACGTGTGGGGTAGAATGGTGGCCATGAGGCCCTCTGAGGTTCTACCTCTGCACCGCGATGCGATTCGCCGGTTGGTGTTGAACTCCGGTATGGCGAACCCGCGTCTCTTCGGCTCAGTAGTGCATGGCGACGATGTGGAAGACAGTGATTTGGACCTACTCGTCGATCCTTCGCCGGAGACCAGCCTGTTGGACATCGCCAAGCTTCAGATTGAGCTTGAAGCAACGGTAGGGGTCAAAGTAGACCTGCGAACGCCGAAGTTCCTTCCGCCGACCTTCCGCGACAAGGTATTAGCCGAAGCCGTCCCCGTATGAGCCGCCACCCTCTGAGAGAACGCGAGTATTTGGCTCACATGCTCGATGCGGTTGGCCAGATTCAGCAGTATGTACGCCACAAAACTGCCGAAGACTTTCTTTCCGACAGGCTCCTGCAGGATGGTGTCGTCCGCAACTTCGAGGTTCTTGGTGAGGCTTCGAGAAATCTTCTCGACTCCGTTCCCGATGCCTCCAAGAAATTTCCTGGTATTCCCTTCGCCGCGATTTATGGAATGCGGAACCAGCTCTCCCACGGGTATTTTGCTATTGACCTGGATGTGGTTTGGAAGGTGATCGAACGCGACATTCCCAGCCTTCGGAAGGAACTCGAGACGGCCATAACGGCCTTGGGCGAAACGCAGGAAGAGTAGCCCATTTTCTATCCCCAGGCATCCACCGTCACAAACCGATGGCTCTCCTTGTAGCGCGCAAGCAATTGCCCGGCGGCAGCCATCGACGGCCCGCGGTTGGCAGCCATATCCAGGTGGTTGCCGTCGTGGAGCACGATGTTGGCTGCGCGTCCCCGCCGTTCCAGCCGGTCGATCTTGCTTGCCAGCCGCGCCACGATCTTGTCCGCCGAAGGCTCGCTCCAATCGGAAGTCATGGCGTTCCACAGCACCGGGACCATTCCCAACTCCCGCGCTGCACGCAGCACGGCGGGTCGGCGCGCGCCAAAAGGCGGACGAAAGTAGCGAATCGGCGAGCCTGTCAGCTCCTCCAGCGTCTGCTTGCTGCGGGCCAGCTCGTCGCGCACGCGGCTGGTTCTGGTGTAGGCCAGGTTGGGGTGGCTCCAGGAGTGGTTGCCGACCACGTGTCCCGCCGCAACGACGCGCCGCACCAGTGCCGGCTCGGCCTGGGCATGGCTGCCCACCATGAAGAACGTCGCGCGCACATCGAAGCTGGCCAGGATATCGAGCAGCCGGGGCGTCCAGGCCGGGTTGGGACCGTCGTCAAAGGTGAGCGCCAATTCGCCGGGCCGTGCGGGGGCAATCAGTGCGGAACCGAAGAGCTTCGAGCCGGGCCACATGGCCGCATAAGCGTAACCTCCCGCCGCCAGGCCAAGCCCGGCGGCTGCGCCCAGTCCGGCGGAAAGCCCTAAAACCAATGGAGAATACATTCTGCCTTCCAATCCTGCTTTCAAGTGTGCGGTCCCGAGGGCAGGGACGGCAAGCGCGTATCGCCACCCGTTTCGCGCTGGCTCTGCTCGGGCGGCCCGTCCCGGCGAAAATGGGACACGCGCGTTGCACCCGGCCCCGCCTTCGGGCGTATACTCAGCGTGTTCGGGTCGCATCCTGGGTGGACGGAGCGGCACTGGAGATAAAATGAGCCTTACAAACTTCCCCGAAAGCACCAATCCTTCGCCCAACGGCAATCAAATCACAAAAGTCACCATGCCTGCGCTCTCTGACATGAAGCACCAAGGCAAACCCATCTCCGCGCTCACGGCCTACGACTATCCAACCTCGCGCCTGGCCGATGAGGCCGGGATCGACTTTATTCTGGTGGGCGACTCGCTGGCCATGGTCGTGCTTGGCCTTGAAAACACGCTCTCGGTCACCGTGGACGAGATGCTGCACCACACCCGCGCCGTCCGCCGCGCCGTCCATCGCGCCCTGATCGTGGCTGATATGCCGTTTGGCAGCTATCACGGCACGGTCGCCGAGGGCCTGGCGAACGCCATCCGCTATGTGAAGGAAGCGGGCGCCGAGGCGGTCAAGATCGAAGGCCCGCGCGTCGAGTTGGTCCGCGCCCTTACCGAGGCCGAGATTCCGGTGGTCGGCCATCTCGGATTGACGCCGCAGAGCGTTCACCGCATGGGCGGCTACCGCGTGCAGGCCCGCAGCGCCGATACTGTTCTTCAGCTCAAGGCCGACGCGCTTGCCCTGGCCGATGCGGGAGCCGGAGCGATCGTTCTTGAAGGCGTTCCCCGCGAGGTGGCCGCGGCCATTACCGCCGAACTGCCCGTTCCGACCATTGGCATCGGCGCCGGCCCGGATTGCGACGGCCAGATCCTGGTCTTCCACGACATGGTGAACCTGACCTTTGCGCCGGCGGCCAAGTTCGTCCGCCGCTATGTCGATGCGGGCGCGCTCATTCGTTCGGCCATTGAACATTACCGTGAAGACGTTGAGCACCGCGCCTTCCCCTCCGACGAGGAGAGCTATCATCTGCCCAAAGCGGCGCGCCAGGCCCTCGATGCGATAGAGAACACGGGCGCGCTGCGGAAAGCCTGATGGAAATCCTGCGCACCGTTGCCGAACTCCGCCAGTGGTCTCGTGAAGAAAGAAATGACGGCGGCAACACAATCGGACTTGTGCCCACCATGGGCGCTTTGCACGCCGGCCATGCCTCGCTGATTCGCGCCGCTCATGCCTCGGTCGGCTTTGTCGCCGTCAGCATCTTCGTCAACCCCACCCAGTTCGGGCCCAACGAAGACTACGCCGTTTACCCGCGCACCTTCGAGGCCGACTGCGCGCTGGCGAAAGCGGAAGGCGCAAACGTGATTTTTGCTCCCACGGTCGAAGAGCTTTACCCCGCCGGAGCGGCCACGTTTATTGAAGTCGAAGGCCTGAGCAACCGGCTCGACGGCGCATCGCGTCCCGGCCACTTTCGCGGCGTTTCCACAGTCGTTGCCAAGCTGCTGATCGCTTCCGAGGCTGACCGCGCCTTCTTCGGCCAGAAAGACGCAGCGCAGGTGGCCGTGCTGCGCCGCATGGTAGCCGACCTGCGCGTAGCCACCAAAATCGTGGTTTGCCCCATCGTTCGCGAGCCAGACGGACTGGCCCTCAGCTCCCGCAACTTATATCTCAGCCCTGCTGAGCGCACGCAGGCCCTCACGCTGAGCCGCGTCATCCGCCAGGCTGAAGCGACGGTCGCAGCGGGCGAGCGCCGCGTCCATGTGCTGATGGAGGCCGCGCGGAAGACCTTCGCCGCCGAGCCCGCAATTCGCGTGGATTACATCGAGCTTGTGAACTGGGCAACGCTGGAGCCGGTGGAAACGGCCGCGCCCGGCAGCCTGTTCGCGGTAGCGGCATGGGTAGGCGCTACGCGGCTGATCGATAACACCATCCTCGGCTGAAGCTGCGCTTTTCTCATCTGCGCAACAATCCCATTGCGAAAACGCGGGGTCCGGTTACACTCTGGTAGCCATGCCGGAACTGCCCGACATCGCCGCCTATATTACTGCGCTCGAAGCGCGCATCCTCTCGCAGCCGCTGGAGCGGGTGCGGCTGGGCTCCGTCTTTCTGTTGCGCACGGCCGATCCGCCGCTGGCGAGCGTCGAGGGGCGCACGGTCCGCGAGCTGCGGCGCATCGGCAAGCGTATCGCCATCGGCGTTGAGGGCGACCTGTGGCTGGTGCTGCACCTGATGATCGCCGGCCGGTTGCACTGGAAGCCGCCGCAAGCCAGGCTGGCCGGCCGCAATGCTCTTGCCGCCTTCGACTTTCCTTCGGGCTCGCTCGTCCTCACCGAGGCCGGCTCCAAGCGCCGCGCATCGCTGCATGTCCTTCGCGGCGAAGAGGCTCTCCACGCCATCGACCCCGGGGGAGTTGAGATCTTTTCGACGGACCTCGAAGGCTTCCGCGCCGCACTCACTGCAGAGAACCGCACTCTGAAGCGAGCCCTCACCGACCCTCGAGTCATCAGCGGCGTCGGCAACGCCTACTCCGACGAGATTCTGCACGCCGCCCAACTCTCGCCCATTGCGCTCACCCACAAGCTCAAGCCGCAGGAGTGGGAACGGCTCTTCGCAGCCACGCGTTCCACACTTACGCTCTGGATGGACCGCTTGCGCGCGGAAGCCGAAAAGGGCTTTCCTGAAAAGGTGACCGCATTTCGTCCGGAAATGGCGGTTCACGGCCGCTTTGAGCAACCCTGTCCGCGCTGCGGCCAGAAGGTGCAGCGCATTCGCTACGCCGACAACGAGACCAACTACTGCGCTCGCTGCCAAACGGGCGGCAAGGTCCTGGCCGATCGCAGCCTCTCGCGGCTGCTGGGCTCGGACTGGCCACGGACCCTGGACGAACTGGAAGCCCTCAAGCGCCGCTGAGTTGCGCGGTGCGGCTTCTTCGGATTTCTCCTTGACACCGCCCCGCCGCCTGCCGCACAGTCATCTGCGCGACTCCTTTCCGGCCGGCGACTCCCCTGATTTCCTTGAACTTCCGGCGCCGTGGAGGCGAATTTTGTGTCTTTGAGAGGTTCCACCATGCACCATCTGCACTTCAATCACCTCGCCATCCTGGTTGCCGCCCTGATCCAGTTTTTCCTGGGCGCGCTCTGGTACTCGCTGTTGTTCGCCAAGCCGTGGATGGCGCTGACCCGCCACACGCCCGGTGAAAGACCCAAGGGCGCCGTCGTGGCCATGGTCTCGTCCTTTATCGGCGGCCTGATTCTGTCGTTCGTTCTGGCGCACGTGGTGCTCTGGTCCGGAGCGGCCACTGTGGGCTGGGGAGCGCTCATCGGCTTCATCTGCTGGCTGGGCTTCATCGCCGCGCCGCTGCTTGCGGAAACGATGTATGAACAGCGCCCGTTCAAGCTATTCGCCATCAATAGCGGCTATTGGCTGGTTGCGCTGTTGGTGAGTGGGGGCCTGCTGGCGGTCTGGCAATGACCTGCACAGGCCGCTTGCCCTTTACAATCGACCCATGAGCAAAGCAATCGTCGCAACTCCCTCGGCCCCGGCCGCCATCGGACCCTATTCGCAGGGTGTGCGTGTGGGGAATCTTGTCTTCACCGCCGGCCAGATTGCGCTCGACCCGGCCACCGGACAAGTGGTGGCAGGCGGCATTACCGAACAGACTACGCGTGTGCTGGAGAATTTGAAGGCTATTCTGGAGGCTTCCGGCTCCAGCCTTTCCCAAGTGGTAAAGACGACCGTATTCCTCAAGGATATGCAGGATTTTGCCGCCATGAACGCTGTTTACGGTGCCTATCTTGGGCCGGAAGGCGTCGCGCCCCCGGCCCGCACCACGGTTGAGGTCTCACGCCTGCCCAAGGACGTGCTGGTCGAGATCGAACTGGTAGCCGAGGTCTGAGTCTGGAGACCGTTCCCCGGCCACGGGCATCCAAGGAGTGTAAGGTTCCCACGGCAAATGCAGGAGGTCCCTCATGAGCGAAGCGATCGGCAAGTCCGAGACGCCCGGGAAAGTTGTGCGCACTGAAGCCGAGTGGCGCGCGCAACTCACTCCAGAGCAGTACCAGATTCTGCGCGAAAAGGCCACGGAGCGCGCCTTCACCGGCGCCCTCACTCAGAATCACGAGACGGGCGACTACCACTGCGCCGGGTGTGGGGCGCTTCTTTTCCTCAGCGGTGCCAAGTTCGACTCCGGCTGCGGCTGGCCCAGCTTCATGCTGCCCGCCGACTCCAAATCCGTTGCCGAGCACGAGGACCGGAGCTTTGGCATGAGCCGCGTCGAGGTGACCTGCGCGCGCTGCGGCGGCCACTTGGGCCACGTCTTCCCCGATGGTCCCCATCCCACCGGCCTGCGCTATTGCATCAACTCCGCCTCGCTGACCTTCGAGCGAGCAAAGTAAGGCGGCTCGCGAAGACTGTGGCGCGTTACTCTGGCTCCATGGCCCTTTCCAGGTTTCGGTTCAGGTCTCTGATCCTGTTCGCCTTGGCTTGCGTCGTATGCGCTTGCGGTGTGGCTCAATCTTCAGCTTCCGCGGCCTCGGAAGAGGACTTGGCGCTGAATCGGCAGTTGCAGACCATCGCCCAGGCTCATCATGGCCACGTGGCCCTCTATGCGCACAATTTGAAGACCGGCCAGACGGCCACGCTCGATCCGGACGAGCCGGTGAAAACCGCTTCGGTCATCAAGCTCGGCATCCTGCTCGACGCGGCCGAGCAGATTCGCACCGGCCACGCCACGTTCGGCGAGCGGCTGGCGCTCGCCCGCGAAAATCAGGTGGAGGGTTCAGGCGTACTGGGTCTGCTCACCGCGCCGCTCTCGCTCACGCTGGGCGACACGCTTACGCTCATGATCGTCCTCAGTGACAATACCGCGACCAACATGGTCATCGACCGCCTCGGCCTGGCGCACATCAACGCGACCCTGCACGCCGCCGGCCTGAAGCAGACCGTACTCTATAAGAAGGTCTATGTCCCGACGCAAGGGCCGCTGCCTGCCGAACAGCCGCGCTTCGGCCTGGGCAAGACGACCGCCCGGGAGATGGCTTCCATTATGGAGCGGCTGGCTACCTGCCAACTGGCACTCGACGGCGCTGGCCCTCTGCCCGCGGACGGTCCGATCTGCGGCGTCCTGTTGCACATGCTGCGCAATCAGCAGGACAGGGACAGCCTGCCACGGTACCTGGAATCACTTGACACCAGCGAGCACGGCTCGGCGATTGCCAACAAGACCGGCGCATTGGACCAGGTGCGCAACGATGTGGCGCTGATTTCGACACGAGTGGGGCCGGTGGTAGTCGCCGCCTTTACCTGGGAGAACGCCGATCAGCGCTGGACCGGTGACAATGAAGCCGAGCAGACCCTGGGGAAACTGGCCGAGGCCATTGCCCACCGCTGGTCACCAGGAGGGCTGGACGCCGCGGCGTTTCCCTGGGAGCATCCCCTCGTCGCGGGCGCGGCGCAGCGGTAGTTCAAGACACAACAAAACCCCGTCCGGCCTGGACGGGGTTCGTGTCGATCCTCAAATTTGGTTTTGCATCCAGCCAGGGCGATTCCTGGCGAAAGCGGTAGCCGTCGGCTTTACGCCTTGGCGATCTTGCCGCTCTTGATGCAGCTGGTGCACACCCTGATCCGCTTGGCATTGCCATTGACCAGTGCCTTCACCGCCTGCAAATTCACGCTCCAGCGACGCCGGGTGATGTTGTGCGCGTGAGAGATGTTGTTGCCGAATTGCGGACCTTTCCCGCAGATGTCGCATACCTGTGCCATAACGTTGCTCCAGACTTTGGTGTTTCGTGCCGCCGGGAAAAACCGCTGTCGAGCGCCAATCGGACGCGCTCAATCCAGGCCTTTCCAACGGGGCGGCCAGCGGGGCACATGGAAACACACGCCACCGGCGGCTTACCGAATCTCCAGTATACGCGGAATCGGCCACCAAGCCAAGCTCAACCGCGTGGGAGGAGCGCGAGGGGTTGAAGTCCCGCCTTCAGCAGCAGCCGCAGGTTTGGCCGCGCCAAGCCGACCTGCCCTCTTTGGCGAGGATGGGGGCGGCGACCAGGGCGGCGACAGGATCGAACCACGCAAGGTGAAAAAAAGCATTGACGGCGAGCCCGGCCAGGGTGATGAACGCAAGGTAGGCGCACGTGGCCGATTGAACCGCGTCGGCTGCCAGGGCTGTGTTTCCGCTGTGGTGAGCTTCGCGGCGCTTCAATGTGGCGAGAACCGGCATGGCAATCAGAGCCGCGATGGTGATGGCGATGCCTGCCCGGCTCGTCTGCGGGCGAAGTTGCAAGAGCAGCGACGCGACTGCTCCGGCGGCCACCGCGAAGGCGAGAACGAACAGCAGCGCCGCGGCAGCTCTGGATGCCTTTTGTTCCGAGATAGACAATGTTGGGATCGCCTGCGTGAGAACCACGACGGCCGAAAGCAGCTCCACCAGGCTGTCGGAGCCGAAGGCCGCCAGCGCAAGGCTGTGCGCCGCGACTGCGCCATACGCCGACACTCCGCATTCCACCAGCATCCAGGCCAGCGTGACGCCCTGAAGCCAAAGAACCGTCGAGTTGCGAGCTTTTTGCGCACACGCAGGAGAAGCTGCGGACGCACACTGAGATCCGAACTGTGAAATCTCCCGCACACAACAATTATGCCCGTTGCCGATTTAAAGCTGGAGCGATGCACGCCACCGACTTCGCGCAAGGATCGACAGACCAGCTATTCAATTGACGCGAGAGGTACACAACTCCGGCAGATCGCGCGCCCTCTGCATCACCACCGAGTTCGGCGCAGGCCTGGCTCTCACCATCGGCGCCACCGGGCTCTACTTCTGGCAGCGCCGCAAGCAACTGCCAGCACGGGAGGAAACCTATTCGTAGCGCAGCGCTTCTACCGGCTCCACTCTCATCGCTGCCCGCGCGGGAATCAGCGTTGCCGCCAGCGCAACCAGCGCCAGCAGAGCCGCCACTCCCATTAAGGCCGCCGGATCGTGGGGGCCGACGCCAAAGAGAAGAGCTTTGATCAGTTGCGCCAGGGACAGCGCTGCCGCCAAGCCCACAAGTCCGCCGAGCACGATCAGCCGGACGCCCTCGCCCGCAATCAGTCGCAGAATGTCCAGCCGGGTTGCGCCCAGAGCCATGCGCACACCAATCTCCTGGGTGCGTTGAGCGGCCATGAAAGCAATCACGCCATAGAGGCCGATCACGGCCATCAGCAACCCACAACAGGCGAAGAACCCCAACAGCGCTGTCTCGAAGCGCGGCCGATCCGCCAGTTTGCTCACCTCCTGGGCGAGCGTGCCAATCTCAACTGGTGCGGTGGGGTCGAGTTGAGCGATCCGGGACCGCACCCATGGAGCAACAACGGAGGCCGGAAGGCTGGTTTCGAGAAGAAAGAAGTGATGATTGTCCCATGCTTCGGGGTGGTGGCTGCTTCTCAGCTCATAAAGCTCCGGATCGTCCTGACCGGCCAGGCCGGCGTTCTTCACGTTCCCGGCCACGCCAACGACGGTAAAAACTGGACCGTCGAGGACAAAATACGGCCGATAATTGGCGAACTGGATGTGTTGCCCGAGGACGTTTCCTTGCGGAAACAGGCGCGCGGCAAGCAGCTTGCTCAGGATGATAAAGTCGCCGCTTCCACTTCGCTCTTCCTCGGTAAAGCCCCTTCCTTCCACGATGGGAATTTGCAGAACGCGAAAATAGTCGGGCGTCACCATGCGGATCACCACGGTCCCGCCAGTTCCCGGCGCGGTGCGCTGTTTGCCGGAGACAAAAATGTCCGCAAAGCGCATTCCGCCGTGCCAACTATTCGCATCCGGGGGAAGCGAGTTGCTCATGCCTACGGATGTAACGCCCGGCAACCGGCGAAAAGCCGATTCAGCGCGTAAATAGAAGTCCATGTATGCGCGGCTCGTGGGATAGCGCTCCCAATTCAGAGGAACATGCACCGTGAGTACATTGCGCGTCTGCATTCCGAGGTTCTCTTGTTCCAGATTCCAAAAGCTCTTCACCAGCAGGCTCGCGCCGGAGAGCAGGACCACGCTGATGGCGATCTGCGCCGCTACCAGAACGTGTCGCAGCCGGGCTTGCACGCCGGAATTGGTTGAGCGCGCAGCCAGCGCCGATGCGCGCGGCTTTTCAAGCGCGGGCAGGATCCCGAACAACCCCGCGCATAGCAGTGACAGGAGCACCGTGAACAAGACGATGCGCAGATCGAGGCGGGCCTGGGCCAAAAAGGGAACGCCTGTGGGAGCGATGGCGATAAACGTGCGCAGAAGGATCTCCGCCAATACGCATCCGGCCGCAGTTCCGGCAAGGGCCAGCAGAAATGACTCGGTCAGCGTCTGGCGAATCAGGCGCCCGCGGCTTGCGCCCAACGCCGAGCGCACCGCCAGTTCCCGCTGCCGGGCCGCGCCACGCGCCGAAAACAGGCTGGCGACGTTGCCGCAGGCGATCAGCAGAACCGCAAAGACCGCGCCCAGCAGCACCCACGCGGCGGTGTACGCGTCTTGCATCTGGCGGTCCCGGATCGAACGGACCTGGAGACGAAATTCCTGGCGAAACTCCGCTGGAATCCACAGTTGCGTGTGCCGGAAGAGCGGGTCCATCTCGGCCCTGGCCTCCGCCACGCTCACGCCCGGCTTGAGCCGCGCAAAGGCCCACAGCGGAAAGCCCAGGCCGCTGTTGGCCGTGTGCTGCTCCGCCTCATCGATGGCCGCCGGACGAACAATGTCCGCCGCCTGCAGACGCGGCATCTCAAAATCCCTGGGAAGTACGCCGACGATGTGTGCGGCGTGGCCGTCGATGTCGATGGTCTTGCCCAGAACGCCCGGATCGCGGTTGTAGCGGCTGAGCCACAGCCCATCAGAGATCAGCGCAACCTTTGGACCGTTCGGGAGATCTTCCTCAGGCAAAAAATCGCGGCCCAGAATCGGCGAAATCCCCAGTGTAGGCAGAAAGTTTCCTGCCACATCGGCGCAGTTGAGATGGGCGGGGTTGGTCTCTGTGAGGTTGCAGGCGGACGCGCCGTGCTCGAAGGTGACGGACTCAAATGGCTTTTGATGCTCGCGCCAGTCAAAGAAAAATGCACCCAGCGTGAACTCCTGCCGCTCCAGCGATTGCACCAGTCCGAACGAAACCAGGCGGTCGTCGTGCGCATAGGGCAGGCTGCGGAACAGAATCCGGTCGACCACGCTGAAGACCGCAGTGGTCGCACCAATTCCCAGCGCCAGCGTGGCAATCACGGTAACGGCGAAAACTGGATTGCGTCGGAATCCGCGCAGCGCATAGCGCATATCCTGCGCCACCGTGCCCAACCACCAGCCGGGCCGCTGCCGATTGCACTCTTCCCGCGTCCGCTCCACGCCGCCGAAGTCAACAAGCGCCTGGCGTCGCGCCTCGTCGGGCGTCATTCCGGCAGCTTTGTTGGCCTCGATCGAGCGCTCCAGATGAAACTGAAGCTCTTCGTCCAGGTCGCTCTGTCTCCCGCGACGCCGGAAAATCTGGCGAACCAGAAAGCGCATCCGAGTCAGCCATTCTGCCATCATGCCGACGCCTCCGGAATCCTCCCCAGCACCAGGCCCACCGCCGCAGACAGCCGCTCCCAGGTCGCAAGTTCCGTCTCCAGTTGCTTCCTGCCGGCTGCCGTCAGTGCGTAGAACTTGGCCCGCCGGTTGTTCTCCGAATTGCCCCAGTCGGACCGGATCCACCCCTTGTACTCCAGGCGGTGCAGGGCGGGGTAGAGCGACCCCTGACCAATCTGCAACACATCCTGTGAAACCTGTTGGATGCGCTGCGCAACCCCCCAACCGTGCATGGGTCCCGGCACCAGTGTTTGCAGAATCAGAAGGTCCAGCGTCCCTTGCAACAGGTCAGTGGATGGCGGCATCTTGCTCCCCTCGACGTTCGACAACAGCGTGACGCACGTTCTTGTCGATTGTCAAGGGGGAGCAGGCGGAAAATGATCGCAGGGACACGCGGCAAGCCCGATGGATTACCCTGACAGGTTGGGCCGTAAACGGTCCAGGGGCGACATCTTGCGCATTGTTCTTTCGAATATCGGAACCTATGGCGACACCAATCCGTTGATCGCCATTGCACTGGAACTCAAACGGCGCGGGCATGTGCCGGTGATGGCGCTGCCGGCCGTTTACGAGCCGAAGATCCGGCCACTCGGCCTGGAATTTCATGCGATCCGGCCGGATATCGACCCCACCAACACGGTCCTGGTGGAGATGATCTACGATGTGAAAAAGGGCACGGAGCGGGGGCTGCGTGAGTTCCTGTTTCCGGCGCTGCACCAGACCTACGACGACCTGTTGGACGACGCCACCAAGCCCGAGCGCGCCGATCTGCTGCTCTTGGGCGAACTGAACTACGCCGGGCCGCTGGTGGCCGAGGTGACCGGAATTCCGTGGGCCAGTTACGTGCTGGCGCCGCTCTCGTTCTTCTCCGCCTACGATCCACCCGCGTTACCCGGTTACCCGCGGCTGGCGCATGCCGACAAGGCGGTGCCGGGACTGGGCCGGGTGGTCAGACGGGTGGCCCGATTTGTGAGCCGGAAGTGGTCCGAGCCCATCTACGAGTTGCGCCGCGAACTGGGACTTCCGAGGGGAGCGAATCCGCTGTTTGACGCCAAGCACTCGCCCTACCTGGTGTTGGCCCTGTTTTCGCACCTGCTTGGCGCGGAGCAAAAGGACTGGCCGGAGCATACCAAGATCACCGGGTTCTGCTACTACGATGCGGACGCCGGAAACCAGGCGCTACCGCCGAATCTGCAAAAATTTCTTGCTGCGGGGCCGCCCCCGGTGGTGTTTACTCTGGGGTCGGCGGCGGTGCTGGCGGCAGGAAAGTTCTATGAGTTCTCCGCCAGGGCGGCGATCCGGCTGGGGATTCGCGCGGTGCTGCTGATCGGCACCGACCCGCGCAACCAGCCGCGGCAGGAGTTGCCGGATTCGATCTGCGTGGCCGAATACGCGCCCTACTCCGCCCTGTTTTCGCGTTCGTCGATGGTGGTGCACCAGGGTGGCGTGGGAACCACGGCGCAATGCATGAGGGCGGGCAAGCCGATGCTGATCATGCCCTATTCGCACGACCAGCCCGACAACGGGCGGAGGATGCAACGGCTGAAGATGGCGCGGGTGATTCAGCGAATCAATTACACACCGGCGCGGGTGGCGCGCAGGCTCAAGGCGATGATCGACGAGCCGCGGCTTGCGCGGCGTGCACAGAGCGTGGCCAGCCAGTTGGCGCGCGAAGACGGGGTACGCGTGGCCTGCAACGCGCTCGAGGAACTCGGCCGGCGTATGCGCAAGCCGGCCTAACCCAATCTCGCTCCATCGTTTACAGCTTTTGTGTACGCTGAACGGCGCGAACGCCTGCAACGCGCCGGATGCCCAGCACCATGCGGTTCAGGTGACGCAGGTCCTCGGCTTCGACCACGAACTCGACGATCGCTTCGCCGTTCTCGTCGCGCCGGATATCGACGCCGCGAATGTTGGTGTTGTCGTCGGAAATGACGGCGGTCAACTCCTTCAACATGCCGGCGCGGTCGTCGCAGAAGATGATGATTTTGACGGGGTAACGCTGCGGCCGGCCCACGGATTGGTCGCCGACACGGGACCATTCAACGGCAATGCGGCGGTCGCTCTCGTAAAGCAGGTTCTGTACGTTGGGGCAACTGCGCGCGTGGACGGCCACACCCTTGCCGCGGGTGACATAACCGACAATCTCTTCGCCGCGAATGGGGTTGCAGCAGCGCGCGCGATAGACCAGCAGATCGTTCTGGCCTTCGACCTGGAGCGAGTCGGAACCGGTGAGGTGGAGCTTCCGCACCGCATCGGACATCGCCGCCTCGACCGTGCCCGGCTTGGCGTCGGGGGCGGTCTCGGGTTCCGGCTGGTTGTTGTAGCCGGGGGCCAGCTTGTTCAGCACCTGGTGGGCGGTGTGCTTGCCCTGGCCGAGCGTGGCCAGCAGGTCGGCGGCGGTGGCTACCCCATATTCGTTGGCGATGCGGCCCAGGTCCTGGTCGTCGATCTGGCTCATCGGCACCTTGAACTTGCGCGCCTCGCGCTCCAGCAGCTTGCGGCCGATCTCCACGGCGCGGCGGCGCTGGTCCTCGTTGAGCCAGTGCTTGATCTTGTTGCGCGCGCGGGGGCTCTTGACGAAGGTGAGCCAGTCGCGGCTGGGCTTGTGGTCCTTCTGGGTGACCACTTCCACAATGTCGCCGGTGCGAAGCTTGGTGCGCAACGGCACCATGCGCCCGTTCACCTTGGCGCCGACGCAGGTGTTGCCTACCTCGGTGTGAATGGTGTAGGCAAAGTCGATGGGCGTTCCGTCCGACGGGATCACCACCACCTTCCCCTTGGGCGTGAAGGTGTAGACCTCATCCGGATAGAGGTCCATCTTCAGGCTGGAGAGGAACTCGTTGGGGTCGGTCATCTCCTTCTGCCACTCGACAAGCTGGCGAATCCAGTTCAACCGCTCCTCGTCGCGGGCCGTCACGGCGCCTCCGCCAGCTTTGTACTTCCAGTGGGCGGCGATGCCTTCCTCGGCTATGCGGTGCATCTCCTCAGTGCGGATCTGGACCTCGAACTGGTGACCGCCCTCGCCGATCACCGTGGTGTGCAGCGATTGGTAGCGGTTGGCGCGGGGGATGGCGATAAAGTCCTTGATGCGGCCGGGCACGGGACGCCACAAGGTGTGAATAAGGCCGAAGACGGCGTAGCAGGCAGCCACGTCCTGGGTGATGACGCGAATGGCCAACAGGTCATATACCTGGTCGAACGAGACTTTGGAACGCTGCTGCTTTTGGAAGATCGAGTAAATCCGCTTGATGCGCCACTCCACGCGGGCCTCGATGTTGTTTTCTCGCAGTTGGTCAATGAGCGTGTCTTCGACGCCGCGCAGGAACTGCTCCCCCTCGATGCGGCGCGATTCGACGGCCGCAGCCACCTGCTCGTAGCTGATCGGGTCGGTGTAGCGGAAGGCCAGATCCTCAAGCTCGCCGCGCACCTTGCCCATGCCCAGCCTGTGCGCGAGGGGCGCGTAAATGTCCAGCGTTTCGCGCGCGATGGCTTCCTGCCGGTCGGGCTGCAGGTGCTCAAGCGTCCGCATGTTGTGCAGCCGGTCGGCCAGCTTGATCAGCACCACGCGCACATCTGACACCATGGCCAGCAGCATCTTGCGCACGTTTTCCGCCTGCCGGTCCTCGCGATTGGCAAACTGGATCTTGTCGATTTTGGTGACGCCCTCGACGATGTGGGCCACCTGGTCGCCAAATTCGGCGGCAATCTCCTCGTTGGTAGCCGGGGTGTCTTCGACCGAGTCGTGCAGAAGGCCGGCGGAGATGGCCGTCGAGTCCATCTTCATTTCCGCCAGAACCTCGGCGACCTCAAGAGGATGAATGATGTAGGGCTCGCCCGAGGCGCGCATCTGCCCTTTATGATGCTGGACGCAGAATTCCCAGGCTTTGCGGATAAGAACGATGTCTTCGCTGGGGCGATTTGCCTGAACGCGGCGAAGCAGAGCCTCAAACCGCTGGTCAATGACGCCCTGGTCGGCAACATGCACGACAGGCTGGGTCTTCACCAAGGAAGCAGGAGGTTCGCCGGGAACTTCTGCCGGTGCGGGCTGCCGGACAGTCGCCATGCTTCATTATAGGCCGCAAACGTTTGCAGCGCATGAAGAAGGCCAACATGGGAAGCCGTACCCTATTGCGGAAAACGGGAAGGCCGGCACTCATCGGGGGGAAATGGAAAATAGCGGAATAAATGTCATTCCGTGCAATTTGGCTAAAAAGCATGACTCAGGACACGCGCCAACTTTCAATTCTTCAGTGACGACTCAGAGTCAAGCCAACCTGCATTCGATTAGGGCCAACGAGCCCTCGTAAGAATAAGATTGTCCCATAAGTCACAGAAACGGGATTTGTTGTTGACTCGCATTTCAGGGCTATGAGTTTCAGAAGCAATGCGAGTCAAAGTTTCAGGAAAAAGCAATCCTCGATGCCAAATTGGGTGGATTTAAACAATCCCCCTTGATAACGCCGTTCACCCCTATCCCTTGAAGCTATTTGACTTATATTGCAAGGTGAAACTTTATGCACTTTATACATTCGAATGTTAGCCGTTCCCGTGTTGGTATGTCAGTGTTTATAGGCCATGAAGAGTGTGCTGGCCGTCACATCCTATCTACCAGACAAAAGGAGTACAGTCCCCTTCGGACTAGAGGTCCAGAACTGAGGAACTTATGCTGAAACGCCTCTTAGTTACAGTTATGTCTGCGGCACTCGCTGTGGGCATGAGCTACGCAGATCAATCCAAGGCAAAAGTAATTATTCCCGTGAACAAAACCCCGGCCACCAGTGGCAAGCAGATGTATGCCAACTATTGCGCGCCGTGTCACGCCGTAGACGGCAGAGGTCATGGCCCGGTAGCCACCGCGCTCAAGACGCCGCCGACCGATTTAACGGTGTTAAGCAAGAATAATCGCGGGAGATTCCCCGATACGCATATCGTGAGTGTGCTGCAGAACGGGTCGGATATTCCGTCGCACGGCACGGCAGAGATGCCCGTATGGGGCCCAATCCTTGGTAAGATGAACGTGACTAACCCGCAGGATCGGCTGCTCAGAGTGAGTAATCTGAGCCGCTACCTGGAAACCCTCCAGGTGAAATAGGGGCCGGCGGCCCATTTGCTCCCGGCTAATAAGGAGCTTATGACCAAGCCGCGCACCCCCCGTCCTGTTACGAACCAGAAGGCGCCCAAGGCCGCCAGGCCAGAGGCGCCTTTTGAACGGACCCACGAAATCCCTCCCCGTGCACGGCGGCAGGAAGGCCGCAACCCCAGGGCAAAAGTGTATTCAGCATCCCAAGGCGCGCGATCGGAGCGTCCAACCTCCGGCAGTGCAGCCAGCTCTGGAGCCGGCCCTGGAGCCCGCATCAGCCGTCGCGCCGCCGACCGCCTGCGCGCCGGACATCTCTGGGTCTACGCCTCTGACATTGAATCCCTTGATCTTCCGCAACTGGAAGTGCCAGAGGGCGAGCCTCCCGCACTGCTGCCCGTGGCCGATCAGCGGGGATTGCTTTTGGGAACAGCACTTTACAGCCCCACATCGCAGATTGCGCTGCGCCTGGTGTCACGCGAGGCGATCGACAGCGCCGGATGGCTGGACCTGCTGGAGACCCGACTGCGCGGGTCGATTGGCCGCCGAAAGCCGTGGCTCGACGAGCGGACCGACTCCTGCCGGTTGTGCTTCAGCGAAGCCGACGAATTGCCCGGGCTGGTCGTGGACAAGTACGGCGACCTGGTGATTCTTCAACTGCTGGCCAAAGGGCTGGACTCCGTCGCAGTGCGGGAGCGATGCGTGCGCGTGCTGCGCGAGGAACTGGCGCCGGCTGTCATTCTGGAACGGCCAGACCCGCGGGTTCGCGAACTCGAGGGACTGGCTGCGCCCAACCAGGCGCCACTTTGGACCGCCGATGCAACGGCCTTGTCCACCAGCACCGAGTTTCGGCTGAACGGCCTCCGGTTCCATTACGATGCCAATTCAGGACAGAAGACTGGCGCCTTCCTCGACCAGCGGGCTAACTACGCTGCCGCCGCGGGGTGGGTGCGCAAGCTGGGTGCGGCCGGCGGAAACGGACGGGCGCTGGACGTTTGCTGCTACCAGGGCGGTTTTGCCCTGCACCTGGCGCAGGTCTCGAGCCGGGTTACGGGCCTGGATTCTTCCCGCGCTTCGCTCGAAGTGGCGGAGCGAAATCTCGAGGCCAACCGCGCCGGTCTGACTGCTCAGGTCGATTGGGTCGAAGCCGACGCCTTCGAGGCCTTGCGCGGCTGGTCGGACGCGGACGAGAAGTTCGATACCATTGTGCTTGACCCGCCGGCCTTCGCCAAGAGCCAGCGAGCGGTCGAGGGCGCGTTGCGCGGCTATAAAGAGCTGAACTTGAGAGCCCTCAAGATGATGCAGTCGGGCGGCCTGCTGGTGACCTGCTCCTGTTCGCACCATGTGGGCTGGACGGACCTTGAGGCCAGCGTGGCTTCGGCCGCCGCCGATGCGCATCGGCGTGTCCGGCTCCTGGAACGGCGCGGCGCCGCCTTGGATCATCCGGTGGTGCTGAACCTGCCTGAGACCGAGTACCTGAAGTGCTTGGTGCTGCAAGTGGAGTAGTCAGGCGCGAGCGGTGCTTTGGTTTCTTTGCCTTGCGCCCGAAAGGCCGGTCAGACAAGCGGCCAGTTTGAGCAACCAAGATCGGAACAGCCCGGATTTGAGCAAACTGGCGCGGCGCTGCGGATCGGAAACGGCAGGCCGCGCTGCTGCGGTTGTGGCAGCGCGCAGTTGGGCCATGGTCTCCCGAACCAGCGCGCGCAGGGACTCCGCCTCAAACGTGCAGGAGCGCAGGTAAGCGGAAACAGTAAGCCCGGCCTCGGCGGCGCGTTGTCGCAGTTGCGCGCATTCGGCCTCACTCAGGCGGATCGTGATGCTGGCGCATTTCAGATCCCGCCCCAACGGAAAATGGGTGGTTTCAGGGGGTGTGTTTGCCCTGGGCCGGGACGTGGGCGGCGAACTCGCTGCCGGGCCAGCCGAGGTGATCTCCTGGCGGGCGATTGGCGTGCCGGTTGGGAACCGGTCTGGAGCATGAATTGTCTCCGGATCGACCTCCGGACTGAACGGCCCGGTGAGAGACTGGTCCGTCGGACTCGCAGAATGGTAGCGCGCGTGCGTCCGCAAGGCACTTTCGTAGCTGAGGGTCGCCACGTCGCCGGCCAGTTGGTCGTCGTTCCAGGCGGACGGTCTCTTTGCTGCAGGCGCGGCAAGCGCAGCCAGCAAACCCGCAAAACTGGGTGAGTTGGGCGAGGGCGCGTGGGCTGCGGCTGGTTGCTCCATGGCCTGAAGCATACCGCTAGGCCGGGCGGCCAGCGTGAGGAATCTCCCATGCAAAGGGCTGACCAAATTCCAGAACGGGACCCGCCGGCCGCCATTCCCGAAATGAATCGTCCTGAAATGCCCCGGCGCACCAGAAATCTCAAGGCGTTGAGGACGAAGGACGTGCGAAGCTATTCAGGCGCAAGCGGATTCGAGCGCCTCGGGGTCGGGGAGTATGCGTCCCGGCAGGCGCAGCAAGCGGGTGGCCGCCTCGGCTGTCATGGGACGCGCCATCAGGAAGCCCTGCCCATAGCGGCAGCCCATCTGTCGCAGCAGGCGATATTGCTCGCGGGTCTCAATGCCCTCCGCAACCACGTCCATGCCCAGCACGCGCGCCAGTTCGATGATGGTGCGGACGATCTGCAGCGGCTGATCGCCCTCGGTCATGCGGCCCACGAAGGAGCGGTCGATCTTGAGCACGTCGAATGGGAAGGAATGCAGGTGATTGAGGGAGCTGTAGCCGGTGCCGAAATCGTCCATCAGCAGGGAGACGCCCAGCTTGCGCAGGCTGCACAGAACCTGGAGGGCGGTGTCCATGTCGGGAATGAGGCTGGACTCGGTCATCTCCAGACCGAGTTGGTGGCTGGAGATGCCGGATTGCAGCAGCAGGGCCTCTACGTGGTCGGCCAGGCCCGTGCGCGAGAACTGGCGTGCGGAGAGGTTGACGCAAACCCGCAGCGAGCTGTGGCGCGAATCTTCCTCGCACCACTTCTGAATCTGGCTGCAGGCCTCGGCGAGTCCCCAGTCGCCGATGGGCAGGATGAGCCCGCATTCTTCGGCCAGGGGAATGAACTCCATGGGAGGAATCAGGCCGCGCTCGGGATGATCCCAGCGGATCAGGGCTTCGAGCCCGACGATTTTGCGCGTGGAGAGTTCGACCTCCGGCTGGTAATGGAGCACAAACTGGCGCTGTTCGAGCGCGTGGCGCAAGTCGGGCCTGCGCGGCCAGCTTTCCTTTGCGGCCGCGGCAGCTCTTGAGCGCCGCGACCCACATCCGTTCACGGTTTTGCGCAGCCTGCGCAGTTCCAACTGGCTTGAGACCATGTCGGCCAGGCTCTCCAGCATGCGCAGTGCGTCCGGCCGCAAGTTTTCGCAGGGCTTGCGGCGGAAGATGGTCAGGACGCCGAGAATCTTTCCGTCGAAGGAGCGAACAGGCACACTGCAAAAAGATGCCATGCCGAGGTGCTTGAGCCGCGGCGCCAACGCCTCGGATTGTGGATGTTTGGCGACATCCGGGACGATGGCCGGACCGTCTTCTCTTAGCACCAGGTTGAAGATGGAGTTGCTGCGCGGCAACTCGCGGACTGTCTGGCCCCGGCTGGATTTCATCCACACCCGGCTTTCGTCGGCAAAGGCAATGGTGGCCGCATCGGCGTGGAAATACTCGGCGGCCAGGTGCGTGATGGCATCGTAGCTGGGCTCGGGCGAGGTGTCCAGAATCTCCGTGGAGAGAAGCGCAGCCACCCGTGCTTCCTCCTGCTGCCGATCGATTTCGCCTATCTCTGATTCCGCGTGGATCATCTCGACTCCCTGTCCCGCCGCATCCACGGCAGCGTGCATTTGCAGCCAGTGAAAGCCAGCCCTCTGTGCGCCCGGCAAACAAACGGCCGAAGACTGCCAGTTCCGCTCCCGTGCATCAATCCTCGCGGGTACGGGCACTGCCAGGCCGACGATCAAGCCTGCTGCACAGGCATTCCATCTCTCTTATCGGAAATGTTTTCAAATCGCAACAGGTTACCGCAGACCCTAACCGGAGAGGTTACGGCAGGGCAGTCACGAGGGTACCTGACCCGAAGGCGAGCCGCTACCTTTGTGCGACAGCCTGTCCCGTTTCCGTCCAGAGGAACGTGAGTTCGTCCGCGTTGTCCTGGATCTGCTGTTCCACGCTGACCCCGGCGGAGTGCCCGCCTGCGAGGCTGTAATGCAGCAGGATCGGCCGTCCGCTGGAGGAGGCCGACTGCAAAAGAGGTGTCATCTTGCGGGCATGGAGCGGGTCCACCCGCGTATCGCTGTCCCCGGTAAAGAACAGCACTGCAGGATAGGCGGCCCCGGGCTTCACATTGTGGTACGGCGAGTACTTGAGCAGATAGAAGAACTGCTTTTCGTTCTCCGCCGAGCCGTATTCGGTAGTCCAGAGTGGGCCCTGAAGAAATTTCTGGTAGCGGAGCATGTCCAGCAGGGGATAGCCACACTCGACCGCCGCGAAGAGTTCAGGCCGCTGGGTAATCGAGGCGCCCATCAGCAGCCCGCCATTGGAGCGGCCGGTAATGGCGAAATGCTGCGCAGAGGTGTACTTGTTGGCGATCAAGTACTCGGCTGCGGCAAACCAGTCGTCGAAGACATTCTGCTTTTTCTCGAACATGGCCTGCTCGTGCCAGTGCTCGCCATATTCGCCGCCGCCGCGCAGGTTCGGCAGCGCGAACCAGCCGCCCTGCGCAAGCCACCACGCATAAACCGGGCTCCAGCGGGGGGTGATGCTGACGTCGAAGCCTCCATAGCCGGTCATCAGCAAGCGTTCCGCGCCGTCCTGCTTCAACCCTTTCCTGCCGGCGATGAACATGGGAACCTGGGTCCCGTCCTTTGACTTGAAGAAGACCTGCTTGAGCTCGTACTGGCCGGAGTCGAAGGGGATTTTGGGCTGGGCAAAAATCTCGCGCTTGCCGGTGAGCGTGTCCAGACGAAACAGGGTAGGCGGCTGAATGAACGACTCGAAGCTGAAAAAGCCGTAGCGGTCCGTGGTGCGGCCCACCACGCTTGAGGCGGAGCCGATGCCGTCATAGTCGATTTCCCCGGCCGGCTTGCCGTCCAGCGTGTAGACGGAAGTCTCCGATTTCACGTCCTTGAGCCGCTTGACGTAGATTTTGCCGCCGACGATGGAGAAGTCCTCGATCACGTTTGGCCCTTCCGCCACAACGGTCTTCCACACGTCGGGCATGATGCCTGGGTCGGCCTTGAGAATGCGTCCGTTGGGCGACTGATAATCGGTTTTTACGTACCACGCGCCCTTGGCGTAGATGGCGGAGAACCGGGAATCCAGGCCGCACACCAGAATGTCGAACGGCGAGCCCGGCTTGGTCAGGTCGCGGAAGACGATGTCGACGCGCTTTGCCGGGGACCCGCGGTAGATCTCGATCACCAGGTAGCGGCCATCGTCCGTGACCTCGGCGCTGAACACGTCGATGGGACCCAGTTCCTCGCCGCGGAACTCGCGCCCGAACAGCAGTGTGTCGCGCGTAGGAAGAGTTCCCAGCGAATGCTGATAGAGGAGCGTGCCCTGGCGGTTGGTGCGGGTGTAGAACAGTCCCTTGCCGTCGGGCGTGAAGTTGACCGAAAAATAGAGGCCCGCGGGCAGTTCATCCTCAAGGGTCTTGCCGGTCTTGGTGTTGGCCACGCGAACGGTGGTCTCATCCGCTCCGCCCTGGCGCACTCGAAAGGCCATCAACAGCCCATCGCGCGACACATCCGCCAGGTCCACCGATGTGTTGGGGTCGCGGCTCAGCTTGGCAGGATCGATGAGCCGCTCGTCCTTTGCTGTTCCGCCTGGGTTCGTCCAGCCGCGGCGAACGTAGATCGAGGCCTGCTCCTCGCCGGCCAGCCGCTTTTGAAAGAAGTAGCTG
>Ga0181529_10000929_pt1 | contig 40527 bp, 40 predicted proteins | sample PEATcosm2014_Bin_36_FD_119763 | JGI IMG/M metagenome (GOLD analysis project Ga0181529, IMG submission 119763) | Peatland microbial communities from MTU Mesocosm Facility, Houghton, MI, USA - PEATcosm2014_Bin10_30_metaG | ecosystem: Environmental > Terrestrial > Soil > Wetlands > Peat | place... | reverse complement strand
GCATCGTCCTGCGCCGCCTCGAGGAGCGGGCCCGCGAGCTCGGCTACCGCCGCCTGGTGCTGGACACCACCGAGCGCCAGGTCGCGGCGATCGCCCTCTACCGGTCCGAGGGCTTCACCGAGACGGGGCGCGGCCAGGTGTTCGGCTTCCCGTGCATCTTCTTCGCCAAGGAGCTCGCGCCGAAAGCGTGAGCTCCGAGGTTGACCCGCGGCGAGCACCCCGCTCCCGCGAGCGCTCAGGATTGCGGGCGGGCCGCGCGACCGCGTGCCGAGTGATGGAGGGCCAGCTCCCGATGAATGGCGTGGTCAGGGTCGGACCGGAGGGCACGGGCGATCGCCGTGAGTTCCTGGACGGCAGCTCGCGATCGGTGGTGCAGCTCCCGTCGCTCCGCATCGGCCGGGGTGTCTACCGACCGGGCTGGCGGTGGTCCCGGCATGCCGGCCCCCAAACCGGCCAGCCCTCGACCGCCCACATCGGCTACGTCGAGGCTGGTTGCCTGGCGGTCCGTACGGCCGATGGCTCGGAGCTGACGGTCGGCCCCGGCGAGGCCTTCGAGGTCGGCCCCGGGCATGACGCCTGGGTGGTGGGGGACGAGCCGTGCATCGCCCTCGACTTCGGGCCGATCGCGGCCAGGGGCGAGGGGAGGCGCGAGGGGCTGGGGGAAACGGCGCTTCAATCCACGCCGTGAACGCTCTCGCTTGGGCCACTCCTTCTCGACTACGGCCCTGATCGGTGCCGCACTCGCGCTCTTTGCGCTGTTCGCGGCGGTGGGCCGCGTCCCCTTTGCGTCACCGGCCCGGCCCTCGACGTGCGCCAGCCACGGGCACTTCCCGCCATCCGCCCGGGAAGATTTCACCTGTCCGGGGGATGGGCGTGCGCGATTCGCACGCGTAACCTTTGCACTGAATTTGGCGATCTCTCTACAGCGGCCCGCCCGGCCGTTGCTGCCGCTGTCTGCCGTTTCGACCAGGGAAGCCATGAAGCGCCTGCACATCGTCGGGGTGAGTGCGATCGCCGCCGGGGTCGCCGCCTTCTTCTTTCAGCCGCGCAAGGGGGTCGAGCGCCGCGAGGCTGTCCGGCGAGGCGGAAAGCGCCTGGCCCGTCACGGGGCCTCTGCCACCTCTCTGATCGGCACTCGACGGCACCAGGCAGATGGTGGGCTGGCTGACGTGAGGGACCGGATCCAGGACGCGCTGCTGGAGGAGCTCGGCGCCGACGGCTTCTCGCTGCGGGTCGTCGCCGGCGACGACGGCACCCTGACGGTTCGGGGCGAGGTGGGGTCGCTCGAGCTGATCCGCCGGGCCAGCGACGTGATCGAGAGGGCGCGTGGCGGCGCGGATGTGGACAACCTGATCCGGCTGCAGACAACGTCCGCCGGAGGCGCGGTCACCACCTGAGCCTGAGGGCGGGTGGCAATCCCGGGAACTCGCTGCCATGCTGGCGCGTTGCATGGACGTGCGCAAGCGCAGGATCGCGGCCATCGTGGTCGGCTGCGCCATGGCGCTCGCCACCCTGCCCGCTGTGCTGGCGGGCTCGGGTCAGCCGGCGACCGCCGCGCGGCTGGGGAGCACCAACCCCGGTGGCTCGGCACCAGCGTCGGGCGAGCAGTTCGCGATCCAGGTGCTGGACCAGGCGCCGATCCCTCCCGGGGCGCAGCCCTGGAACGCCGCGCCGCCGGCCGTCCTCGACGTCCCACCCCAGACCATCGCCATCGGCGGCCTCATCGATCTCCACGAGCTGTACCTGGTGGACGAGCCGGCGGTGTTCGGCCAGCACAGTCCCCTCGAGAGCTATGTGCTGGGGCATCTGCCGGCGGGCTCTCGCATCATCGGCGGCAACAGCGGGTTTGGGCCCGCGGGCAGCTCGACGGGGTTCTTCGCGTCCCTTCCCGCCTCCGGAGCCAACGAGAACCTGGCTCAGCTCCTCTACGAGACCACCGCCAACACTGGCGGAGGCTACGTGCTCCGCATCGATGCGCAGGTGGTCTGGGTCCCGGATCGGTCAGGCGCGGACTCCATCCCCCTCCCGGGTGGGGCGGAGCTGACCGGCTATGCCACGCTCTCCCTCGCGAACCCTTCGAGCGGGCCGGTCACGGTGGAGCTCGGGAAGGCTGACAGTGACCGGCTCGCCGCGGCCGTCGACGCGCTCCCGCTGGCACCACGCAGCTTCTGCATGGAGGATGCCCTCCTCTTCACCATCACCTTCCGGCCTCCGTCCTTCAGCCTCAACCCCACCTACTCGGTCTCCGAGGATCTCTGCGGGTCGACCGTGGACGTGAGCGCCGGAGCGACCTCGCTGCCCGCCCTGAGTGACACCGGCTGCATCCTTCGCCACATGGTCGCAGCCTTGCTTCCCGCGGCGGCCGCGGGAACCCGGGGCGCGGTCGAGAACTGCTGAGCCCGGTGCCCGTCGCGGGCAGCGCGGGTCCCCCGTATCATCGACCGGATGCCCGCACTCCACCCTCCCCTCCAGCCCATGCTCTGCCGCTCCGCCGACGACATCCCCCCTGGCCCGGGTCTCGTCTACGAGCCCAAGTGGGACGGATTCCGCTGCATCGTCTTTCGCACGGGCGATTCCATCCACCTGGAGAGCCGCAACAGCCTGCCCCTGCAGCGCTACTTCCCGGAGCTGCTCGCACCTCTTCGTGCCGCCCTTCCGGAGCAGGCTGTGGTCGATGGCGAGATCGTCATCGCCGGCCCGCACGGCCTCGACTTCGACGCCCTCCAGCTCCGCCTCCACCCGGCCGAATCGCGGGTGCGGATGCTCGCGGCGGAGAGCCCGGCGACCTTCATCGCCTTCGATCTGCTGGCGATGGGTGACGAGGATCTCCGCGGGGAGCCGCTCGCCGAGCGGACCGCTCGCCTCCACGCCGAGCTCACCCCCAACCCTCAGGTCGCACTCACCCCCCAGACCATCGACTCCGCCGAGGCGGCATCCTGGTTCGACAGGTACGAGGGGGCCGGCTGCGACGGGGTGGTCGCCAAGCCGCTCGACTCGACGTACCGGAGCGGCGACCGCGGCTGGATCAAGGTCAAGCATCTCCGCACCGTCGACGCCGTCGTCGGGGGGTACCGCCGCGACCTCAAGGTCGAGGCGGTGGCATCTCTCCTGCTCGGCCTGTACGACACCGAGGGCGTTCTCCACCACGTCGGCCACACCGCGTCGTTCTCGGCCGCCGAGCGCCGCGACCTGCTGGTGCGGCTGCGGCCCCTGGAGGGCGGCACCTCCTTCGGCGCGGGGCGGACGCCGGGTGGGCCGTCGCGATGGACGAGGGGACGGGAGACGGACTGGGTGGCGGTGCGCCCCGAGCTGGTCTGCGAGGTCGCCTTCGACCACCTTCAGGGCAACCGCTTCCGCCACGCCTCCCGCTTCCTGCGCTGGCGCCCCGACAAGGCCGCTGCCGACTGCGGCTACGACCAGCTGCTGCCGCCTCACCCGTTCGACCTGGAGGCGATCCTGGCGCCCGCCGGGTAGCCGGCGTGGCCGAGCTCGCCGCAGCGACGGGACGCGGACGCACTGCCCCGTGCGTGCTTCACGAAGCAGTTAAGGACTTTCGTGTCCTTAACGGGGTCGGAGACGGTGGGTTGTTCCCCCTGCTCGCGATCGGGCGGAGCGATGCGTTCGGCGTCGGCCGCGGGTTTCAGCCCTTGCGGGCGCGGGACGGCGCCACTCGGCGCGGCTCGTCGTCGCCCTTGGGGAAGTGTGGCGGCCACGGGGCGTCGCCCAGTCCCTCGCGCTCGTCGCGGTCGGCCAGCTCCAGCAGGCGGTCGAGCCGGTGGGCGACGGCGTCGATGCCGGCCCCCGGGTCACCTCTCTGGGCGAATCGGCGTGGCACCGTCTCCACGGTCAGATCGGCGGGTTCGACGTCGGCCACCTCGTCCCACTCCAGCGGGCAGGAGACCCGCGCATCGGGCACGGGCCGCACCGAGTAGGCGCTGGCGACGGTGCGGTCCCGGGCGTTCTGGTTGTAGTCGATGAAGACGCCGTGACGCTCCTCCTTCCACCACTTGCTGGTGGCGAGGGCCGGAGCCCGTCGCTCGACCTCGCGGGCGAGCGCGAGGGCGGCTCGGCGAACCTTGGTGAAGCCGTGCTCGGGGACGATCCGGACGTTGATGTGGATACCCCGGGACCCCGACGTCTTCGGGTAGCCGCGCAGCCCGTTGGCCTCGAGCACCTCACGCACCACCAGCGCGACGCGGCGGATGTCGTCGAAGGGGATGTCGGGCTGGGGGTCGAGGTCGACGCGCAGCTCGTCAGGATGGTCGGTGTCGCCACTCCGCACCGGCCAGGGGTTGATGTCGATGCAGCCGAGGTTGACCGACCAGATCAGCGCCGCCAGCGAGTCGATGACCAGCAGGTCGGCGCTGCGCCCGCTCGGGAACTGCACCGTGGTGGTGCGCAGGAAGACGGTGTCGCCGACGGGGGCCCGCTTCTGGAAGAAGTGGGGGCCGGTCGCCCCGTTCGGGTAGCGCTTGAGGACAGACGGCCGGTCGAAGCAGCCGGTGAGCGCGCCCTCGCCGACGGCGAGGTAGTAGTCGACGAGCTGGCGCTTGGTGATCCCAGGTTGTGCGAAGAAGAGCTTGTCGCCGTTGCTGATCGCCAGGTCCCGGCCGTCGACCTCGACGGTCTCCGCGCTCACTCCGGAGCGCGATCCGTTGCCCGGCGACGCATCCCCGAGGCTCCGCCACGCTGCTCCCACTCCCGGAAGCGGGCCACGATGAGCGGCTCCGCCTCCACCCAGTTGCGAGCCCGGTCCCCGGCGGGCACGTCGAGATGCCGGTTCGCCGCGTGGCTAAAGACGATGACATCGCGCTGCTCGCGCAGCAGCGCCTCGATGTTGTGGGGGCCGTCCTCGACGTAGAGGTCGGCGTTGACGGCGCCCTTCTCCCCCATGAAGCAGAGGTCCCAGTAGGGGATGCCGTGCCGGTCCAGCCACTCGACGGTCTGGCCCACCGCGATCCGGTGGAAGTGCTCGATGACGAGACGGTGGGTGATGATCCGGATCCGGATGCCGCGGTTGGAGAGACGGCGCAGCGCAGGGCCCGCGCCGGCGATCATCCCCATCTCCGAGTAGAGGTTGTGCTCCACCACCGCGAAGCGGTGCACCTTGTGGAACTCACCCGGCTCGATGCCCCACTCGGTCATCTCCCAGCCAACGTCGGCGGGAAGCGACTCGAGGTCCCGGCCGAGCCACTCGGCGATGACCCCGCGCATGAACGGGTAGTAGTCGGCGCAGACGCCGTCCAGGTCAACACCGAGGACGAACTGCCGTGGGCTGTCGGCCACGGGGGAGATTGTGGCCGAATCGGCGGGGCCCGTCACCTCGCGGGGCCCGAACCGGTCCCCGCCCGCCGGGCCCCGCTCACCACGGACACCACGAGGATCAGGACCACCATCCCGATCACGATCGGGAGGCTGTATTTCGACAGCGAGTCGGCGACGTCCTCGGCCGGCTTGCCGATGAAGTAGCCGAGGGCTTCGATCTCGGCGATGAAGGCCAGCTCGCCGGCGGCGTCCAGGAGGATGAACTGCCAGAACGGCATCTTCCTGGGCTCCCCCGCCAGGAAGTAGAAGACGGCGTTGGGCAGCCAGATCACCGGGGCGAGGAAGACCGCCCAACCAGCCCAACGGGCAAAGATCCGCTCCCCTCGGGCCATCCGGCGTTCCCACCGGGGGTCGTTTCGGCCGAGGAAGTCGATGAGAGCCCGGCCGTAGCGGCGACCGCCGTAGAAGAAGCACGGGTCGGTGCACATGGTGATCGGGAGCGGCGCGAGCAGGGCCACCCAGATGCTCAGGCCGGAGGTCCGGACGGCGGCCCCGGTCAGGATCATTGACGCCGTGGAACCCCGGAGCAGCGCCGCGCGCACCGGCTGGTTGTGCAGGATCAGCCAGGTGCCGAGGGGCAGTCCTGCGTAGTAGTAGATGGAGCTGGCCAGGATGGGCCCCACGATCAGGACGTCCAGCCATCCCCAGCGCCCCTCGATGAGGCGGTGGCGCGGCGGGAGAGGGGGGGTCTCGCCGAGGGACCGGGCCGCTCTCGTGAGAGGTGAGCCGGCGTCGGGATCGCGGGCCGGGAGGGCCGGCTCAGAGGTCACCCGGTCATTGTGGTCATCGGGCGAGACCGGGTCGCTTCCTGGAAGTCAGGCCACCTCCGGCTGGCCGCCCTCCATGCAGGTGACCTCGATGGAGGACGCCGAGCGGCGTCCCCCCGCCAGGAGGACGGCCACGGCGATCACGATCAGCGCCCCTGCCGCCAGGGTCGTGGCCGTCACGGTCTCGCCGAGGAACCCCCACCCCAGCGCCACCGCCACCAGGGGGTTGACGTACGCATAGCTGGATGCCGCCTGGGGCGAGACCTTCCGGTTCAGGTACACGTAGGCGCTGTAGCCGATGACGGAGCCCGGGATCACCAGGTAGAAGAAGGCGGCCACCGAGAGCCCCGAGATCGCCTCCGGGTGGACCTGACCCCACTCGCCGAGCAGAGCGGCGATGAGGCAGAGCGCGGCCCCTCCGCAGAGCATCTCCATCGCGGTCGCGAGCAGCGGCCGGCGGGGCATGGTCGCGCCCCGCGCGTAGATCGAGCCGATCGCCCAGGAGACTGGCGAGATCAGCGTGAAGGCGAGCCAGAGCGGTGCGGCGGAGCCGACGCTGCCGGGGCGGAGCATGAGTCCGACCCCGACCAGACCGACGATCAGCCCTGCCAAACCCAACCGGCTCACGCGCTGGATGCCGCGCAGGTGGGCGAGGGCGACCATCCAGAGGGGCACGGTGGCGACCAGCATCGCGACGACCCCCGAGGAGACATGCAGCTCCGCGAAGGTGAGCACCCCGTTGCCCCCGGTGACGAGGAGCACGCCGATGACGAGCGCCGAGCGCCAGTGCCGCCCGGTCACCCGGTCGGTCCGGTCGCCGGTCGCGAGGGCGATGGGGAAGAGGAGGGAGCCCGCGATGAGGAACCGGACCCCCGCCATGGCCAGTGGCGGGACGGTGTCGATCGCCAGCCGGATCGCGAGGTAGGTGGATCCCCAGATCAGGTAGACGGCCGCGAAGGCGGCGACGAGCAGGGGCGCGGGGCGGGCTCGGGCCACCCCGTCACGCACCAGCGGGTGTGGGGCCAGGGAACCTCCGCCGGACCTCGGCGACACTCGGGGGCAGGTCGATGCCCTCGGCCAGCTGGGGGTCGGGACGGGGGGCTCCCGCGACCAGCCGGAGGGGGACCTCCCCCGCCCAGACAGGAAGATGGTGGTCGGCGACCGGGTCGAGCGGCGGGCCGCTGCGGACCTTGGCGGAGCATTCGGCCAGGTCCACGGCGATGACGGTCGTGATCTCGATCTCCTTGGCGCTGGGCTGGCGCACCTCCGCCCACCGGCCCGGGATGCCGTGCTCGACCACAGCCATCAGCGCGGCGCGGCGCTCCTCGGGATCGGTGACGGCCCGAGCCCTCCCCCGCACCACGACGCTGCGGAAGTTCATCGAGTGGCCGAACGCGGAGCGGGCCAGCACCAGGCCGTCGACGTGGGTGACGGTGATGCAGACGCCGTCCAGCGCCGCGGCCAGGCTGCGGTTGGTGGCCGCCCCGTGGAGGTAGAGGGTGTCGCCGACCCGGCCAAACCCGGTGGGCAGCACCAGGGGCTCCCCGTCCATGACCACGCCGAGGTGGCAGATCAGCGCCTCGTCGAGGATGGCGTCGACGGTCTTCCGGTCGTAGCGGGCGCGCTCGGGGTGCCGGTGCAGCTGGACCCGCGGGCTCGCCGGTCCGGGGCTATCGGGATCGCGCATCTCAGGGCTTTCTCTCCACGGCTGCATCTAGGTTCTGCATTTATGTAATGATACAAACAGGTGAACGTTACCGAACTATTCTACATGACCGGGCGGAGAGCCGTCGACATCGCCGCGGCGGTCGAGGGGGCGGTCCGTGACGGCCGCCTCCAGCCGGGGGAGCACCTGCCCACCGTCCGCCGGGTGGCGAGCGAGCTGGGGGTGAGCCCGGCAACCGTGGCAGCGGCCTACCGGGAGCTGGGCCGCCGCGGGCTGGCGGTCGGGTCGGGTCGCTCGGGGACCACGATCGCGCCGCGCCCCCCGCTGCACGCGGGAGTCACTGCCCGACCCCGCCCGGGCCTTCGCGACCTCGCCCAGGGCCAGCCCGACCCGCGGCTGCTGCCGGACTGGAGCCGGGCCCTGGCTGCCCTGCCTCGCCGGTCCATCCTCTACGGCGCGTCGATGGTCGACGCCGACCTGGCCGACCTCGCCCGGGAGCGTCTGCGCGCGGACGGGTTGGACGCCTCCCATCTCACCGTGGTGGGCGGCGCCGTGGACGGGATCGAACGGGTCCTCGAGGCCCACCTCCGGCCGGGCGACAGCGTGGCGGTGGAGGACCCCGTCTATCCCCCCATCCTCGACCTTCTCCGGGCCATGTCACTCCGGGCGCAAGCGGTTCGGGTCGACGCCCGGGGCATGCTCGCCGACGACCTGGAGGGTGCCCTCCGCCGCGGTGCCCGTGCGGTCGTTATGACCCCCCGAAGTCAGAATCCCTTCGGCAGCGCGCTCGACGATCTCCGCCGCACCGAGCTGCGCCGGGTGCTGGCCCGGCACCCGGACGCCCTGGTGGTGGAGGACGACCACGCCGAGGCGGTCGGGGGCGGGTCGGTGGTCGGTGTGGCCATCCCCGGCTCACCCGCCTGGGCCGTGGTCCGCTCCGTCTCCAAGACCCTCGGGCCCGACCTCCGGCTGGCGATCGTCTGCGGTGACCAGGGGACGGTGGCGCGGGTCGAGGGGCGGCTGGCGGTCGGGCCCGGATGGGTGAGCCACCTGCTCCAGCGGCTGGTCATCGGTCTCTGGTCGCGCCCCGGACTCGATCTCCTGCTCGCGCATTCCGCCGACACCTACCGGCAGCGCCGGGAGGGGCTCATCGACGCCCTCGAGCGGCGCGGTATCCCAGCCCAGGGGGCCACCGGCCTCAACGTCTGGGTGCCGGTGGAGGCCGAGGCTCCGGTGCTGGATTCGCTCGCCGAGGCGGGCTACGCCGCCCTCCCCGGAGAGCGCTTCCGGATCGCCACCGGGCCGGGGGTGAGGATCACGTGCGCGAGCCTCGACCCCTCGGAGGCTGGGCCGGTGGCCGACGCGGTCGCTGCGGCGGGACGGCCGGCGGGCGCCCGCCTCGCCTGACCACCACGCCTTCCTCGTGGCGACGCCATCTCCTCAGGCTGGAGGCCCTCCGCCCCTGGGCCTCGATCCGCGGACGGCTTTGCCCGTGACTGTCCGGCTCAGCAGCCGCCGTACGCGAGGATCAGGATCACTCCCACGATGTTGATGGTCATATGGATGATCACCCCCGGCCACACCGACCTCGCCTTGGCGTAGACGTAGGCGAGGAGGACGCCTCCCAGGAAGACGGGGAGGAAGAGGCTCGGCTCCGCCCAGCCGGCATGGGCGGCAGAGAAGATGGCGGCGCTCGCCAGCACGGCGGCCCAGAGCGGCAGCCGTCCCTGCAGCCAGCGGAAGGTGAAGCCGCGGAAGATGATCTCCTCGGAGATGGGTGCGATCACCGCGACCGCGAGCAGCGTCAGCGCCAACGAGCCGCCGAACTCGCCGCGAATGCCGACGCACTGGTTGGTGGTGTTCGCGGCGGGGAGGACGATGCGGCCGATCACCCCGCCCACGTCCTCGAGGATGTACACGGCGAAGCCCAGCGGGAGACCCGCGGCCAGCCAGGGCCACGCCGGCAGCCGGAGGCCGAGCGCGGTCAGCGTGGTGTGCCGCCGCCACCGCACCAGAAGCACGATCAGCAGCAGGCTGGCTCCATACACCGCGATCTCGTCGGCATAGGAGAGCGCCAGGGCTCCGCCGCTCCCGGCGGTTACCCGCAGACCCTGGGCCGTGGCCTCGGCGAGCCAGTTCGCTCCGAACATGACGGGAAAGAAGCTGATCAGCACCGGGACCACGTCGGTCCAGGTCCATGCGGCCCGGGTCGCCTGCGGCTCCCTCGCGTCGCGGGCGGTGGGAATGAGCGGGGCTGGGTGAGGCGGCCTCACCGGCCCCAAGTCCCAGCCGTACGGACCCGGGATCCAGCCGAGCGGTAGGGGCCGGACCGCGAGCACCAGGCTGCTGGCCATCCAATCGGGGAGGCCGCGCCGCCAGCGGGTGGCCAGGACAGGCACAAAGCCGGCGCCCAGTGTCAACAGGGACCACCACCACCCGCCGGTGCGGAGCAGCGACTGGCCCCAGGTCAGCCGGTCACCACTCCGGGCGTCGACCACTCGGAGGCCGAGTGTGCGCATCCCCGGGGTCGCGCCGGAGTGCCAGCCGATGGCTGGGTAGACAAAGGGCAGGGCGATCAGGCTGACCAGGTCGATCAGCTGGCCCAGGAGGACGAGGGGCAGGCTCTGGTCTGCCAGCGGGATCGAGGCCGTCCCCGGAACGGCCGCCCTGATGAGGCTCGCCCCCACCGTCAGCCCGACTGCCGCGATCACCACGATGAGCACCCCGTCCAGCGCAAAGGCACTCAGCCGGCGGCCAAACCCGGCGAGCTGGAGCTCCGCTCCGGGCGGTGCGATCCCTGGGTTTCCTGCGCTCGCCGGCGGTGGCCAGGACGGTGGTGGGGGCGGTGGTGGCGGGACCCACGACGGCAGCGCGGACCAGGGTGCCTGCGGGCCCCACCCGGGGGGAGGGGGAGACGGTGGCGTGGTCGGTGGAGCCTTGTCCATGTGACCGGCGGTTGCCGGTCGGCGGATTGTAAGCGGCTCCCGACCCTGACTCGGTTGCGGGGAACGTCGCGAGAGGGTGCCGGCCGTCGACCGGTCGGTGCCGCCGCCATCGGACGGGCTCCGGCGGTCAGTACACCGTACTGAGGCATCCTTCGCTCGGGGCAAGAGCCTGCGGCTCTCGCCCCTCACTCCGTCAGCCTCAGTAGGCGGGGGTGCTGACCCCTTCGGCCGGGAGGTCGGTGGTGAGCAGGACCTCACCGGCATCTCCGTGCCGCGGCGAGCCGGCCGTCCATCCCGATCCGAGCGGCCAGCCGGCCTCCTCCAGCCCCGACCGTCCGTCCCGGGCACGGAAGTGGAGCTGCGGCCAGCCCTGGCGTACCGCAGTCGCCCGGAGCCGGCGATCGGCGTTGACCGCTGTCGGGTGACCGACCGCCAGCAGCATCGGGATGTCCCCCGTGCCGTCGCCGTAGGCGAAGGAGCTCTCCAGGTCGACGCGGTAAGCCGCGGCGAGGTGGCGGACTGCCTCCAGCTTGGCCGCGCCGTGACAGAGGGCCACCGTGCCCGTGTAGCGGCCGTCGACGATCTCGGCCTCGGAGGCGACCACTCCATCGGCCCCCACGATGCTGCCGAGCTTGTCGATCAGCTCATGGGTGGACGCGGAGACGAGGAACACCAGGTGGCCGCGAGCGCGGTGCCAGGCGATCAGTTGCAGCGCCTCGTCGTACACGCGGGGGCCGAGCACCCGGGGGATGGCTCGGTCCGCGACCCGCCGGAGCCGGGCGGCATCCATGCCGCGGACGGCGGCGCCGATCCGGTCCACCGCCTGCTGGACTTCCTCCTCGTCGAAGCCGCGAGTGCTGAACTGCAGGCCCCGGATGGCGGCGCCGAGCAGCGCCCGCTTCGGGAGCAGCCCAGCGCGGCAGAGAGGCCCCGCCAGGGCGACGATCGAGGAGCCGCGCACCAGGGTGCGATCGACGTCGAAGAAGGCTGCGATGCGCCAGTTTCGGGGCTCCACGACTACCATGCCCGCTCATGCAAGCACGAATGGGCCTCGCCGCGCCCAGAGTCGGCCAGCTGTTAACCGATGGTCGCACAGTGCTTAGGGAGTCGACGGCCATTGACCACTGGAGGGCCTCGATCGCCCGGGAGGACGCCGCGGACCTCCTCGCCCTGGCCCTCGGGGTGGCGACCGACGCCCTCGACCCCAAGGCGATCGTTCCCACCCGGGCGGCGCTCCGTTACCTCGAGTTCCTGCAGCGGCGGGCCGCGGGCGAGCCGGTGGCGCTCATCCGCGGGGTCGTCGACTTCGCCGGCCTCACCCTGGCCGTCCGCCCCGGTGTGTTCGTTCCCCGAGGATCGAGCGAGCTCCTCGCCCAGTCAGCGGTCGCCGCTCTCCGCCGCCGCTCGGTCAAGGTGGCGGTGGACGTTGCATGTGGAGCCGCCCCCGTCGCCTGCGCGATCGCCGACGCCCTGCCCTCGGCCGAGGTCTGGGGGCTGGACATCGATCCGGCCGCCGTCGCCCTGAGCCTGGCCAATGCTCGGCGCAACCGCCTCGGCAACGCCCACTTCCGGGTCTCCGACCTCCTTGCCGCCCTGCCCCGGCGCCTGCACGGCGAAGTCGGTGCCTTCACGATGCACCCCCCTTACGTGGCCAGACGGGAGGTCCGCACCCTGCCTCGCGAGATCCGAGGTTTCGAGCCTCGCCACACCCTGACCGACGGCTCGCCCGACGGGCTGGGCCTGGTCAGGGATCTGGTCGAGGAGGCCCCCGGCTGGCTCCGGCGCGGGGGCGTGCTGCTCTTCGAGGTCGCTCCCTACCTCAGCCGGTCGGTCCAGGCGCTGATGCGTCAGGCCGATCTCGAGGTCACGGTCCACGCGGACCCGGGCGGGATCACCCGGGTGGTCGGCGGTCGTAGGAAGGGCTGAGGCTCAGCCGCCCAGGTCCACCCCCGCCGCGCTCAGCGCGTCGGTGCCCGCCATCTCCGCGGCCAACCCCTCGTTCTCGAGGGAGCGGTTGCCCGTGGCGACCCCCTGCGCGATCTCAGCCCCCGCATTGGCGTAATCCTGGAAGGCGGCCTTCAGGTGGGGGCCGGCGGCACGCTCGCCAGCGGTGACCGGCTTCCTACCCCCGATGTCCTTCAGGGCGGCTTTCGCGGCCAGGTTCAACTGGCGGGCGGCGCCCTCGCAGCCGGCTCCCGGAGTGCCCGTGCATCCGGGATCCATGGCCGCGATCGGGATCAGGACCTGGCAGATGTCGCTCACCGCAGCCGCCATGTAGCTGTCCAGCGAGCTGCCACCGCTGCAGTCGGAGGCCGGCTGGATCGGCGGCTCCCCGGAGGTCGGGATGGTCGACCCGCTGGGGACGGGCAGGGGGGTCGACGTGCCGGTGCCGCTGGTCGGCGAGCCGGGGGAGGCGCGACTGACGAGGAGGTAGGCGCCGCCGCCCGCCACCGCCGCGAGGACCACGCCGGCCAGGGCGGCCGCCGCGATCCTCCACCCGGACGCGATCCCCCTGGTCCGGGACGGCGGGGGCGAGGAGGGAGGCGGAGGCGGAGGCGGAGCCGGCGCCCCCCACACCGGCCATCTCGGCCCGGGTGGTGGAGGTGGTGGAGGTGGTGGCCCCCAGGGTGACCATCCCGGCGCGGGCGGAGGTGGGGGCGGCGGCGGGGCTTGGTCGTTCACGTCTTCCTTCGGCAAGTCTGCACAGGCGCGCGGCCGCCTCGCGGGGCCGTCCGGGGAGATCGACCTGACAGCCCGTATACTCGATCGCAGCGTGCGCCCGTAGCTCAGTTGGATAGAGCACCGGCCTCCGGAGCCGGGAGCGGGGGTTCAAGTCCCTCCGGGCGTACCACCCCACGTCGCAGGCGACGTGGGGGCCCCGGTTCATTTCACAGGGGCTCGTCGCCCCTCGGCGGCCCGGCAAAGCCGGCCTCGCCTCACCCCGCCAATGAATGCGCGCTGCGCGCGCGGCAGGCGACGTGGGGGCCCCGGTTCATTTCACAGGGGCTCGCCGCCCCTCGGCGGCCGGGCAAAGCCGGCCTCGCCTCACCCCGCCAATGAATGCGCGCTGCGCGCGCGGTAGGCGACGTGGGGGGCCGCCGGCCCCGCTACCACCACTCGAAGGGCCGGCCGTCCCAGTCGTCCAGTCGCGGGTACCACGGGTGGTCGGCCAGCTCCTCCAACCGTCCCTCGAACGCGTCGACCTCGGCGGCGCTCAGCAACCGGCGCAGCGCGCTACGGAGGGCGGCGCGGGAGTCCCCATCCCGGAGCCGTCGCACCAGCTCGGCGTCGTGGCCATCGAGGTCGTTCCCACCCAGGTCGAGGAGGACCGTCCGCTGCCGCGGGTAGGGGAGGAAGGTGAGGGCGTTGTCGATCCCCCAGACGTGCCCCGTTCCGTCCACGAGCAGGTGGGCGCGCTTGCGGTCGGCGTTATTGGCGAGGACGTCGAAGACGGCGATCCTGTGGAGCTGTGCCTCCAGGGCAGGGGCCGCGGTCTCCGGCAGCGGCTCCTCCCGCGGGTGGACGTAGAGCTGAACGCTCCCCGGCCCATGCGGCCCGTCGCGCAGCGCCGTCGGAGGCACCACGCCCATGGCGGCGGCCGCGCTCAGGAGGTAGGCGGCACGCTCGCGGAGGTGGAGGGTGTTGCGCGTGAAGTCGTGGAGCGGCCGCTCGCCGCGGGTCGGCTTGTAGATCGCGCGCATCGGCTGTCCCGCGACGTGAGGGTCAGGAGCGTCCAGCTCGAGCAGGAAGACAGCATTGCTGGAGTGGACGATCCGGCCCAACGCCCGGATGGGAGCATTGGCCAGCCGCTCGACGACCGCCGCGTCCTCGCCGGACGCGAGGGCCGCGATGTCCGCGGCCGCCCGGGTGAACCTTCGCTGCGCTGACAGCGCGTCGGCATCGGCCGCGAGGCGACCGAGCCGCATCTCCGGCCCCGGGTCCAGGTGCCGCCGCCCCCGCCGCCGCCGCTGCGGCTCCACGTCCATGGGGAGATGCTAGTGCCCGGCGCCCGATCACCCCCGGCGGTGCGTGCGGCGGGCCACCTGGATGCCCACCAGCGCCAGCACTGCGACGATCCCCGACAGAAGCAGGATCGCGCCACTCCCCTTCGCGGCGGTGCTGAGGCCCACCGTCAGCAGGAGCACCGCCACGGTGATGAGCGCCAGGTTGGTCACCCATGAGCGCCACCTGAGCGCAGAGCGCGGGGCGCCTCCACCCTGGAGACCGCGGATGATGTCCTCCTCCCGGCTCCTCCGGCGGCGAGGGCCGCGGTCGGATTCGCGGCCGCCCTGGGGGAGATCGTTGCGATCGAGAAGGTCCCACCACTCGGGGGGCACGTTCGTCGGCCGCGAATCCGCGGGGAGCTCGTGGGTCGGACGGTAATCGTCGTCGGGCATCACGTCCCACTGCGCACGCCGTACGGTCCGCCGGCTGTGGTGTGGGCAACGACTGGCGGCCGCCTCCCGATGATACCCCCGGGGGCGCGTGGGGTCGACCGCCGCATCGGCTCCGGCCACCGACCGCGGGGTTCAGCCGGTCAGCGCATTCGAGCGCTCGAGCAGGGGCGTGGTGGGCGCTGATCACTCCGGCACGAGGGCGGCCACGCTGCACTCCCTGCAGGAGGCCCAACGCCGCTGCACCCGCTGCGTGGATGCGGGCTACCTCGCGGCCTCACGGCCCGTCTTCAGCGGCCACGCGGAGCAGCGCATCCTGCTTGTCGGCCAGGCCCCAGGGCCGGTGGAGAACGATTGCACCCGGCCATTCGCGGGTCGCGCCGGCCGTCAGCTGATGCGCTGGTTCGAGCGCGGCGGCTTTGCCGGTGAGCAGGACGTCCGCGACCGCGTCTATATGACGTCGATGACGACCTGCTTCCCGGGGCGGACGCCCGACGGTCGCGGGGACCGCCGGCCCAGCTCCCGGGAGGTGGCCCTCTGCTCGGCGTGGCTGGACGCGGTCCTCGCCCTCGTGGCCCCGCGTCTGGTGATGCCGATCGGCAGCCTGGCTCTCGGCCGTTTCCTTCCGGGCCATCGTCTGGACGACGCGGTCGGCCGCCTCTTCGACGCCTCGGAAGCCTCGATCGAGGTGCCGGGAGAGATCTCGGCGAGCCTCCCGCTGCTCCTTCCCCTCCCTCACCCCTCGGGGCAGAGCCGATGGCTCAACGACCCCGCTCGTGCCCGCCAATTGGACGGCGCCCTATCGCGACTGGCCCATCTGATCCGCTGGGCGGAATCCGGATGAGCGAGCGATGCTATCATCGGACGCTGTTTTTGTTTTCGCATAGTGAGGGCCAGGGCGCCTCCGTGCCCGATACCGAATCCACTCCGACGCCAACCGTCAGCGGGGTGGTCAAGGACGCCGAGGACATCCTCGAGCGGATCTTCACACCGCGACCCAAGGCCTCTCCCGCGGAGCAGGCCGAGCGCGTGCTGCGCCGGCCGCGGCGGGTCGTCTATTGCGCCATCAGCAATCGCAACTTCTACTGGCGCCAGCACATCAGCAAGTTCGTCCTCGACGAGGGGGCTGTGCCCATCGTCCCCTTCATGCTCTTCGACTACTACCTGCTCCACACCGTCCCGAAGGAAACCGTCCGTGAGGCCTTCAACAACCTGATCGTCAAGTCCGACGAGATGTGGGTCTTCGGCACCATCTCGCTCGGCGTGAAGGTCCAGATCGGGATCGCCAAGCGTTTCCATAAGCAGGTTCGCTACTACGACATCACCGACCTCCCCTATCGGGTGGTCTCCGTCCCTGAGGCGATGGTCCGCGAGGAATGACAGCCGGCGCGGAGGAGTTCGCGCGCCCGACTCTGCTGATCGTCATCGAGCATGGCGAGGACGAGGGGCCGGGTCTGATCGGGGAGATGGCGGCCGGGATCGGTCTGCGGGTGCTCCGGGTCGGGATGCGCGATCCGCTTCCCCACCTCGATCGGATGCCGATCCTGGTCGTGATGGGCGGTCCCCAGGCCGTGTACCACGCAGACCGGCGGCTCCGTGACGAAGTTGCGCTGATCCACGACGCGGTGACCCGCGGACTGCCCATCCTCGGCGTCTGCCTGGGTGCGCAACTGCTCGCCTTCGCCTGTGGAGCCGCGGTGAAGCCGGGGGAGCGTGGACAGGAGCTCGGCCTCGGGGCCATCACGCTCACCGGGTCGGGACTCGACGATCCGGTCTTCGCCGGCAGCGGCCCGGCACTTCCCGTGTTTCATTGGCATAGCGACACCTTTGATCTCCCGCGGGGCTCGTGCCATCTCGCGAGCAGCGACGCGTATGTCAACCAGGCCTTCCGGTTGGGACGGGCCTACGCGCTTCAGTTCCACATCGAGATGGACGCCCAACTCCTCGACGCCTGGTCGCGCCAGATCCCCCTGCCCGAGGACGCGCAGGGGTGGTTGCGGCAGACCGAGGGGCTGCGCCGCGCGGTGATCGGCCGCTGGCTTCAGCAAGCCGTCGACGCAGTCCTCTGAGTGGGACGCGGGCGGTGTACCCGGTTCCGCCGGTCAGCGCCAGCGGCGCCGCATCTCCTCGCGCCACTCGGGGAAGTAACGCTCGATGACCGTCAGATCAAAGCTGGGAAGGATCGACGCGGCCTCCTCTCTCTCCAGAAGGAACTCGAAGGAGGCGCCCACCAGCGACAGCTGGTCGGGTGCACCCAGCTCCTTCGCCAGCGCATCGGCCGCGGTCACCGCGAAGCTCCGTCCGTCAACGCGCACGCTGAACGCGGAGTCGCCCTCGGCGCGAACCTCGATCATGGCCCAGCCGCCCTTTCCGTCACCCCGCCGCCGGCTCCGGAGTTGGCGATGCAGCTCGAGATCGATTGGCCTTCAGCTTCGGCGTGGGCGTGGGGGTCGACGCCGTGACCGCGCGTGCGGTCCAGCTTCCGTCCCAGGTCCACGTGCTGGCGACCGACGTGCCGTCACAGCTGGAGCAGATCCCGCCAAAGAGGACCACCTGATCGTCCGCCGCGTCGTAGGCGATCGCGGCGTCGCCCGCCGCCGGGCTCGTCGAGACCTGACTCCATCCGCCGTCATCACCGTCGCTCCATTGATAGGTGCCTCCCGAGGTGACCACCAGGGCTGCGCTGGACGACGTGGTCAGCTCCCAGGACCCGGTCAGCACCCTGTCGGGCTGGGCTGCGGTGGTGCTCCATGTGGAGCCGTTCCAGGACCACACGGGCGGGGTTGACGCCGCTGTTTCGTCGACTCCGGCACAGCCCGCGGTAGCGGGGAAGAGGTCGAGCGCGTCCGTTCTGGGGTCGAAAACCAGGCCCGCCTCGAAGGTTGCGGGCGGGGAGGACGCCGGGTGGAGCAGCACCCATGCGGTACCGCTCCACTCCCACGTGTCGAGACCCTGGCAACCGGCGGCCGTGGTCACCAAGATGAGTTGCCCGGTGGCGCTGTCGGTGGCGAGCGCGGCGGGGTGGTCAGATGCCGGCAGCGTGCCCGCCCCCTGCGGCGTCCACGCCGCGCCATCCCATGTCCACGTGGCATCCAGCTCTTCGAGCTGACGTCCCGGCTTGGTGATGTCCCCGCCGGTGAGCACCAGGCTCTTGGTTGAAGGGTCGTAGCCAAGCAGCGCCCCGCTGAGCGCCGGCGGAGAGGCGGCCGGGTGCAGCTCGTCCCACTGGGCGCCATTCCAGCTCCAGGTGTCGGCCAGCGCGTTGACCCCCGTGCTGTCGATGACCAGCCCTCCGTAGAGGATCACGGCGCCGTCCGCCGGGTCGTAGGCCATTGCCGCGTCATCCCGGGCCGAGGGCCGGATCGGTGGCGCGGGAGGGAGTGCGATGGGAGGTGGGCTGGGTGCCACCGCCACGGTCGGATGGTGGGCGGCCGGGGTCAGCACCAGGGTGCCGGTGGCCGCCGCAACCAGGGCCGCCAGGGACACCCCGGTGATCACCGTCCGGCGGGTGATCCGCTGTGTCCAGCCGGCCCGGGGAGAGGGTGGGGCACCCACGGAGAGGGTTTCGAACTCCACCTCGGCGTCCGACTGCGCCGTCTCGCCCATCTGCTCGGTGCGCTGGCCCGCAGTCTCGCCGGCCAGGGCCCGCCGCAGCCGCTGGGCCGGGTGGCGTGCTTCATCGTCCAAGCCGCCGGAGGCGGATCGGTCGAACCGGTGCGCTGGGGGCTCTCCCTCGGTACCGGCGGGGTCGCTGTCGCTCATGGCCTCGGGTCCGTGCCCCCAACGGTACGCCGGCCCAGTGCGCGGGGCACGTCCCGAACCGGCCACGCCGCTGTGGGCAGCTCCTAGATCCGGCGGATCATCTCGCGCTCGACCGCCGCGCGGGCCCGCCGGACCCGAGGCGCAAGGGGGTGCTCGCGGAGAGCCTGCTCCATCTGGCGGAGCAGGGAGTAGAGATTCTTGACCACCTTCACGACGTCCCCGACGTCCGCGCCCGGGGGCACGTCGATCTCTGCCAGCGCCACCCCGGAGGCCCATTGGTACGCGGCGGCGACGAAGTCGAAGGAGAGCGGCCGGAGGGTGGCGACGCCGTGGTGCTCCTCGATCGCAGCGAGCCGTTGCAGGTCCGTGCGCAGCAAGCGGTATCCCCGCTCGACGCCCCGGCTCGGCCACTGCCGGCGAGCGGGTTGGGGCCGCTCCCGTCCTCGATCCTCGGCGACCAGCATGGTCAGCACCCCGACCAGTTCGGCCGGGGTCAGCTCCTCCAGCCACCCGGACGAGACCGCGTCGGCGACCGCCAGGGCGCTCTCGCCGAAGAGCGCCTCGGCCAGCAGTCCCAGCTCGGTCGGCCGGTCGTTCTCCAGGAAGCCGCCCTCGCGGAGCACCCCGCGCAGTGCCCGGAACTCGCGGCGGTAGCGGCCGCGCGCCGAGCGCAGCTCCTCCTCGCCGTGCCGGAGCGTTTCGTCGATCTCTTCGCTCTCCCGGCGGTGCCCGCGATGCTCGCTCAGGTAGGGGCAGCCGGTGCAGGGGCTCTCCTCCACCCGCGCGCGCGCCGCCTTGAGCGACCGCCGCATGGTCTCGAACTTCCCCCCAGGGTCGGCGGCTCGGCCCCCGTAGCGGCCGGCGCGGCTGTCACGCCAGTGCTGGCGCTGGGCGCGCCGCACCTCGGTCTCCATGACCTCGACCTGAGCGGCTGCGCGCAGGTACCGGGTGAGGGTCGCCTCCGTGCAGACATGCCGGGGATGGCGAAAGACCCTCCGTCCCAGGTCGAGGCGCAGGCCCTCGAGATTGGCCTTGCGGTGCACCCAGTGCTCGCTCCGCAGCAGCGCCTGGTACTGCCCGAAGGATCGGTCGAGCAGCTCCTCGGCCCGTTCCAGAGTGCGCGTCTTGAGCAGGGCGAGCACCATCGTGTAGGTGGGCGCGAACTTCGATTCGACGCTCATCTCACCGCCGATGGCGGCGTCGTATATGTCGCGGACGTCGACGTCCGACTCCTTGAGGATGATGCCGTGGCCGAGGGTGTCGATGCCGCGGCGTCCGGCGCGACCCATCAACTGGGTCAGCTCGGTCGAGGTCAGGGCATGAAACCCGGTGCCGTCGAACTTGGTGAACGAGGAGACGACGCAGGCCCGGGCCGGCATGTTCAGGCCGAGGGAGAGCGTCTCGGTGGCGAATACCACCTTGATCAGCCCGCGCTGGAAGAGGGTCTCGACGGTCTCCTTCGCGTACGGGAGCATGCCCGCGTGGTGCATGGCGATTCCGCGGCGGAGCAGCCTGGTGTCGACGGCATCGACGAACACCCGCCGCTCGTCGTCGTCCGCGATGCCCTGGGCGCGGCGCGCCATCTCCGTGTCGATGGCCGACTTCTCGGACGGGTCGGTGAGGTCGAGCCCGTGCACTGCGCATCGGGAGAGCGCTTCGCGGCAGCCGCGGCGGGAGAAGATGAAGTAGATCGCCGGCAGCATCGCGCCGCCACGCAGCCGCTCGATGACCTGGAGGAGGTCGTTCTCCGGGGCGCGGCGCGCGTAGCGCAGCCGCAGGTCGCCGGCACTCAGGTTCTGGGCCTGCTCCAGGGTCCTTCGGGCCACCTGCCCGTGCTCGTCGAAGAGAGGCCAGAGCCGGTTGTCGAGGCAGAGCCACAGCTCCAGGGCAACCGGGCGCTCGGTCTGCGTCACCACCTCGATGCCGCCTCGAAGGCCACTCATCCACGCGGCCACCTCGTCGACGTTGCTGATGGTGGCGGAGAGGCCGGTGATCCGGATGTGGCGCGGAGCCTCGATGATCACCTCCTCCCAGACGGTTCCTCGCGGGTAGTCGTCGATGTAGTGGACTTCGTCCAGGACCACGTCCCCGACCGTGTCGACCCGTTCCGGCTCGTCGTAGAGGATGTTGCGGAGGATCTCGGTCGTCATCACCACCACCGCGGCCGCCTCGTTGACGGTGTGCTCCCCGGTGACCAGGCCGACGTTCTGCTCGCCATACCGCTCCCCGAGGTCGCGGAACTTCTGGTTGGAGAGCGCCTTCAACGGCGTGGTGTAGATGACCCGGTGGGGCGTTCCGGCGTCCCGCCGGAGCTCTGGCGGCGCCGCCAGACAGCGCCAGATCGCGTACTCGGCGATGAGCGTCTTCCCGCTCGAGGTGGGGGCGCTGACCAGCACCCCTCGCGAGCGTTCCAGCTTCTCGATCGCCTCGAGTTGGAAGGGGTCGAGGGTGAGCCCGACGTGGGCGCTGAAGGCTGCCGCCAGGGCGGCGGCGCTCGGGCCGGTCGCCATCGCTCCGGGCACGGGAGGGCCCGCCGGTGCGGGCCCTCCATCGACCGTGCTCACTCGGGGGCCACGTCGCTCGGAGGTGCGTGATGCCGAGGCGTTCGGAGCCCCACGAAGGCGACCGCGGCCCCGAGGAGGCAGAGCACAGCCGAGATCAGCATGGCGTGGTGAAAGCCGCTGGTGAAGCCGCTTCCCTCCGCGTCGGCCGAGCCGCCGAGCCCGGCGACCAGGGGCACCCCCGCCACCGCGAGGAGCCCCGCCACCCTGGTGATGGCGTTGTTGACCCCGGAGGCGATCCCCATGCGCGTGGAGGGGACCGATTCCAACACGGTGGTGGTGAGCGGTGCGGCGGTGAGGGCGAGGCCGAGCCCGAAGATCAGCGCGGCAGGCAGCACGACCACCGGATACGAGGCCGCCGCTGCCACCCGCAGGAAGAGCAGCAGACCCAGGGCGGCGATCAGAGGACCGACGGTGATCAGGCGCCGGCTGCCCAACCGGGAGACGAGCCCCCCCAGTCGTGGGGAGAGGAGAAACAGCAGCAGGGTGATCGGGAAGATGGCGGCTCCGGCGGCCAGGGCGCTGTAACCGGTCACCTGCTGCAGTTCGAGGACGACCAGGAAGAGGGAGACGCTCAGGGCGCCGTACACGAGGAGGGTGGTCAGGTTGGCCACCGCGTACCCTCGGAGGGAGAAGAGCGAGAGCGGGAGCAGCGGGCGCTCTCGGCGAGCTTCGATGATCCCGAAGGCTACCAGCAGGGCGAGCCCGAGGACCACCGCACCGACTGCGAGCACTGAGCCGAGGTCGTGCGCCTCGATCAGGCCGCAGGCGAGGAGGCCGAGGCCGGCCGTCGCGGTGAGGGCTCCGCCCCCGTCGAGGTGCGTGCCGAGCGTCGCGGATCTGACCTCGCGGGCGGGGAGTTGGCGGACTGCGGCCCCGACCGCGGCGCCCGCCAGCGGCACGTTGACGAAGAAGACCCATCTCCAACCGGCGTGGTCGACGATCACCCCTCCGAGGAGTGGGCCGATCACGGTGGCTGCGCCGGAGATCGTCGACCACACCCCGATCGCCCGTCCCCGCTCCTCGCCGGAGAAGCTCGTGGAGACGATCGCCAGCGCTCCCGGAACCAGCAGGCTGGCCGCCGCTCCCTGGAACAGCCGGGCGATCACCATGACGGACCCGTCCGGAGCCGCCCCGCAGACGGCCGAGGTCACCCCGAAGGCGGCTGCGCCGATGAGGAAGACCCGGCCGTGGCCCACCACATCCCCGATGGCGCCGCCCAGGAGCACGAGCCCGGCGAGGGTGACAAGGTAGGCGTCGAGCACCCATTGCTGGGTAGCGAGGCCACCGCCGAGGGTGCGCGCGATGGCGGGAAGGGCGACGACGACCATGGTCGTGTCGAGCAGCGCCATCCCCGAGCCGAGCACGGTCGCGACCAGGATCCAGCGGCCTGCCGTGCCGGAGAGCGTCAGCCGCCGCGTCACCCCGGATGCAGCGGTCACAGGCGCACGATCTCGAACCGCGAATCCACGAGCAGCGCCTCCCCGTCCTCGCCGACGTAGCGCAACACCTTCTGGCAGACCTCGTCGGCGTGGCGAGCGTCGTTGGAGACGCAGGCCACCCCGAGCTCCACCGCCTGCCAGAGGTCCTGGTCGCCCACCTCTGCGATCGCGACGTCGAAGGTACGGCGAACGCGGGCCACCAGCGAGCGCACCACCTGCCGCTTGTCCTTGAGGGACTCGCTCCCCGGGACCTGGAGGCGGAGGACGAGGGTTCCGATGACCATCCCCGGCAAGCTAGCAGACCAGCGCGGGCACGGACCTCCCCTGCCACCGGACACGTCCCGGGAAAGCGTGAGGCGGCCGCCTCGAGGGCGGCCGCCTCCGCTTCGGTCAGACGAGGTCAGGTCAGAAGTAAGGCGGTCCCGCCCCGCGGGCCAGGGCCGGCACGAACTGGGCAGCGTCCACCGTCCCCCATCCGGTGGCGTCGTTGTAGAAGCCGTCCGCCTGGAAGCCCTGGACCGTCACGAGCTGGCAGCTGGTGGTCACGTTCGGGCTGCAGAAGCTGAAGGTGTTGTTCCCGCTCCAGATCGGCACGATGCCATTGAAGGGCTGCTCGGCGATCCGGTACAGCTCCGGGTTGATGTAGCCCAGGCTGTGGCCCGCCATCTGATCGGCGAGGGCGACGATGCCGGAGAAGAGCGGGCTGGCCTCACTGGTGCCGCCGACCAGGCTCCACCCGGGAGCCACGGACGGGTCGGAGGTGTCGAAGAAGTTGACCGCCCCGTTGACGGCTGCGCTCATGCTGATGTCAGGGGTGCCGCGTTGATTGCCGACCACCCGGGCCACACCGTCCTGGAAGGACGGGCGGGAGAAGACCGTCGACAGGCCGCCGCCGCTGGCGCCCAGGGTGCCGGGGGTGCCAGGGCTGAAGATCGGCGAGTAGGAGTCGTTCCACACGCTGGCCGGGGCCGTGGCGTAGCCCTGGGCGTTGAGGTGAAGCTGGGTACCCCCGACCGCCGTCACCAGCGGGTCGGACGACGGCCAATCGATTGCCGGCGTCGCGTAGCAGCAGGTCAGACTGGAGAGGTAGTCGGTGGCTCCCTGATCACCGCTGGCGGCCAGCACGGTGACACCCCGCGCCGCTGCGTTCTCATAGGCGCTGCGCAGTGAGTAGATCTGCGCGGGGCTCGTGAAGGTCTGCTCGGTGGCACCGAAGCTCTGGGTGATGACGTCACCCAGGTGGTGGTCGATGACGTAGTTCTCTGCCGCGATGATGTCGGGGAAGCCCTGGATGCCCTCGGTCTCCGAGGTCGGGGTTTCGACCAGCAGGATGTTGGCGTCGGGAGCGATCACGTGCGACCACTCGACGTCGAGGCTCGTCTCATCGGTCCAGCCGTAGTAGTCGCTGCAGCCGAAGGGATCGTTGCCGCAGGCCGACGCAGGCCCCGGAGCCCCCTCGGGCGTGATCACGTTGAACGAGGGCGGGGCGGGCAGGCCGAACGTCTGGTCAAACGTCTGGAGATCGCTCGCGATGCTGGGCGAGCCGAAGGCGTCGACGATGACGATCGTCTCGCCGCGGCCGTTGATGCCCCGGTTGAAGAGCGGATGCAGGTCATACGCCTGCTGGAGCTGGGACGGCTCGTAGCAAGCGAAGCCCAGCTCCGACTCGCACTCCGCGGTGGTCAGCGGCGCCGGGAACTGGCTGCCGACGACGATGTGCCCGGTGGCGTCCGGTATCAGGCGCACCGCAGCCGCGGCCACCGGGACCGCCGCCGCCGCCGCTCCTCCGCCCAAGAAGGAGATGGCGCTCACAGCGACCATCTGGGCAAGCGTGGATCCGCGTTTCACTCTCACTGACGTTCCTCCCAACTCCCCGGTCCACACTGCGGACGCCGGGCCCGGCGTCAACGTAGCAGGCCGTACCCCGGCTGGGAAGGGGGTCTCCTGGCGGAGGGGTCCCTCAGAGCATCCGGAGCAGCTTCTGCCGCAGCGCCTCCAGGCGCTCGAAGTCGCCGATCGACGGGCGCGCGGGCGTCTTCCCGGGGAACTTGAGGTGCTGGACGGCCTCCGCCAGGAGCTGGATGTCCTCCTCGCTGAGGCGGACCGATCGAAGGTTGTGGGTGGGCGCCGTGGGAACGGGGTGGACGGGCGGTTCCGGCAGCGCGGGCTCAGCCGCAGGGGCGGGCTCCTCGGTGCTGCGGAACAACTCGTCCGATCCGCGCAGCTGGGCGCGGCGGAACCCGGGCATCACGGGCGCCCCGCCCCCGCCTTGGGCCGTGCCGGCGCCGCCTCCTCGTCCGGGGCGGGCGTCTCGGCACCCTGGGCCATGACGATGCGAGCGAGGGCGCGGTACGCCTTGGCGCCCGGAGATTCGGGCGCGTACTGGAGGATGGAGAGCCCCGCCAGCGGCGTCTCCGCAAAGCGGATGGAGGCGTCCACCCGGACGTCGAAGACCTCCTTGCCGTAGCGCTCCTTGACCAGCTCCAGAACCTCCTGGCTGTGGAGCGTCCGCGGTTTGTAGATGGTCGGGAGGATGCCGGAGATGCTCAGCTGAGGATTGAGCTTTGCCCGGACCCGGTCGATGGTCTTCTGGAGCTGCTGCATCCCCTTCATTCCGAAGTACTCGCACTGCAGCGGGATGATCACCTCGGTCGCGACCACCAGGGCGTTGACGCAGAGGAGGCCGAGCGAGGGGGGGCAGTCGATGATCGCGTAGTCGAACTCGGGCAGCAGAGGGGAGAGCTTCTCCTGGAGCACCGACTCCCTGCCGAACTCGGTGACCAGCTGCAGCTCCGCGCCCGAGAGCTCGATATTGGCGGGCAGGAAGTCCAGGCCGATCGGCTCCGAGCGCAGCCGGGCTTCGGCGGCGGTGGTGCTCGGCTCGGTGAGGATGTTGTAGACGGTCACCTCCAGCTCATCCGGCCGGCGGACGCCCATGTTGATGGTCAGGTGACCCTGCGGATCGAGGTCGACGGCCAGCACCCGGGCGCCCGCCTCGGCGAGGGCGGCGGCCAGGTTGACGGCGGTGGTGGTCTTGCCCACGCCGCCCTTCTGGTTGGCGATGGCGATGACCCGCGTCACAGAGCGACCTGAGCCGGAGCGGGGGTGAGGGTGGAGAATCCCGTCGAACAGATGCGCCGCACTGAGCCGGTATCATAGCGGACCCCGCCTACCGCCAAAGCCAATCCGGCAGCGGGCTGAACGATCGAGTCGACGCTGAGGGAGTTCGTCAGTGGCTGAAGCCGAACGTGTCAAGCCGCGCACCCTGTACGTGGAAGAGGCTATCCAGGCGGCGCTCGAAAGCCGATGGCAGGACGCCCTCGCCATCAACCGTGCCCTGGTCGAGCGGCACGGAGGCGTGGAGGAGACCTTCAACAGGATTGGCAAGGCGCTGACCGAGCTTGGCGAGCATCAGGCTGCCCTCGATGCGTATTCGCAGGCGCTGCAGATCAACCCGCAGAACGTGATCGCCCAGAAGAACGTTCGCAAGCTGCGGCTTCTCCTCGAAAGCCGCGAGAGGATCGCCGGAGCCAAGGGGGCGATCGACGTCGACCTCTTCGCCGAGGAGCCCGGCAAGAGCGCCCTCACCGTGCTCAACCCGCCCAAATCCGGGGTGGTGATCGTGGTCGCGCCCGGCGAGGTCGTGGAGCTGCACCTCCGGGATGGCGGCCTCCAGGCCCAGACGACCGCGGGCGTCGTGCTCGGCGACGTCGACAGCAAGATCGCCCGCCGGCTCGTGCCCCTCATCTCCACCGGCAACCGCTACACGGCGGTGGTGGCGCGGGTGGAGGAGAGCCAGATCGAGATCATCATCCGCGAGGCCCTGCAGTCCACCGAGAACGCGCGCAAGTCGTCCTTCCCGGTCAGTCGCCAGAGGCGTGAGGACTTCAGGCCCTACGCCAAGGAGTCCCTGCTCGCTCAGCGCGGGGTGGGCGAAGGGTCCTCGGCGGATGGCGAGGACGACGAGGAGGCTGGCGAGGCTGGAGAGCCCCCCGACGAGGCCGAGGCGCTCGCGCCCGACGAGGACTTCGAGGAGCCCGCGCCGCTCGAGGCTGTCGACAGTGAGGACGACGACGTGGATGAGGACGTGCGTCCGGAGGACCAGTACTAGCAGGGTGCTGAGGAACCCTCAGCACTCTGCCGCCCGCGTGCGGGCCCGCGCCGACGCTGGCACAATGCTCGTCACTGCCATGCCCTCCACCGCCAGCCGGTCGCCGTGGCCACTCGTCGGCCGGCACGAGGAGCTGGCGCTGATTGCTCGTGAGCTCGAGCGTCCGGCCTCGTGCGGCGTCATCATCGCGGGCGCTCCAGGGGTCGGTAAGACCCGGCTCCGCGCCGAGGCGCTTGCCCGGCTGCGTCGGGATGGCTGGCTCGTTCGCGAGGTGACCGCCACGGAGGCGGCGGCGACCATCCCGTTCGGTCCCCTGGCGCCCCTCCTCCCTGAGGCGCTCTCCATGAGCCCGCTCGACGTCCTCCGGCACAGCGTTCGCGAGCTTCGCCACGAGCGTGGGAACGGCCGGTTGGTGGTCTCGGTCGACGATGCCCACCTCCTCGATGCCGCCTCGTCCGCTCTCCTGCACCAACTGGCCAGTACCCAGACCGCATCGCTGCTGCTCACGGCACGCTCCGGCGAGACCCTTCCCGACCCCATCGTGGGGCTGCGCAAGGAGGGGGCGGTCGGCTGGATCGAGCTCCAACCCCTCTCCCGGACCGAGGTGGAGGCGCTCCTCGGCCAGGCGCTCGACGGTCACCTGGACGCCGGCACACGACACGAGCTGAGCCGTCTGAGCCAGGGCAACGCCCTCTTCCTCCACGAGCTGGTCGAGATCGGGCTCGGTTCCGGGGCCCTGGCGGAGCGGGATGGCGTGTGGCGCTGGGACGGAGAGCCGGTGGCGGCGGGAGGCCCTCTCGAGGCCATCCAGCAGCGGCTTCGTCCCCTCTCCGCCGCCCAGCGTGAGGCGGCCGAAGCCCTCGCTCTCGCCGAACCGCTTCCCCTCGACGTCCTGGAGAGGCTGGTGGCGCCCGCCGTCATCCGGGATCTCGAGGCAGCGGCGGTGATCACCACGACCACCGTGACGGAGAGGCACCGGCGATGGTGGCAGGTGCGGCTCGCCCATCCTCTCTACGCCGAAGCGCTGCGCGGCGGCCTGACCCCCTTGCGGAGGCGCGAGCTTCTCGGGCGGCTGGGGGACGCTCTGGAGACGACTCCGCTCCGCCGCGGTGACGACCCGAGCCGGCTGGCCATGATCCGCCTGGAGGCGGGGCAGCCGGTGCACGCGGAGTCCGCGCTGGCGGCAGCCCGTTGGATGCTCGGCTCCGGGCGCTTCGACACCGCCGAGGCGCTGGCGCGGGCCGCGGTCGACTCGGGTGCGGGGTTCCCCGCGCAGGTCGCGCTCTCCCGGGCCATGACCGGGCTGCGCCGGGCGGAGGAGGCACAGGCCGTCCTCGAGGCCGCGCACCCTGTCGGGACCGCGCAGGCGGCCGAGCTGGCCCTGGCCAGCGCCCAGAACCTCCATGACGGTCTGGGTCGCCCGGATCGGGCCCGGGAGGTCCTTCGAGAGGCGCTGGACCGCCTCCCCGAGGACGCCGCTTTCGAACTGATCGTGACCCGGGCCCGCTTCGAGGTCTCGGCAGGCCACCTCGCGACGGCCGAGGCCCTCAGCACCACCGTCATCGAGAGCGCGAGCATTCCCTTCGCCGCGCAGATCGGAGCCATCGGCGTGCGCGGTCTGGCACTCGCCCTCTCCGGGCGGCCTCTCCAGGCCGTCACCGTCCTGGAGACCGGGGTGGAGCTGCTCCGCGACTCCCCGGAGCTCCTCGCCACCCGCTCCAGCCTGCTCACCGGGCGATGGATGGCCCTCTGGTTCGCGGGGCGGATCCCGGAGGCTGCGCGGCTCGCCGAAGAGGTGCACGACCGGCTCGTCGAGGCCAGCCTCGAACCACTGCGCGGCTACTGGACCGGATTGGTGGGCTGGGCCGCCCTGCTCTCGGGCAAGAGCCGGACGGCCCGGTCATGGCTGGAGGAGGGAGCCTCGATCTGCCACCGCTACATGGCCGGAGGAGGTCACCTGGTGGCGCTGGAAGGGGTCCTGGCGCAGGCCGCCAGCGTCCGCGGCGACCTCCGGCGAGCCGAGACCGCGCTCGCCGCGGCTCACGCCGCGGTCACTGCGCTGCCCACCGAGCTGCCCTGGGTCGACCTCTGCGAGGCGTGGGTCCTCTGGGCTCAGGACGAGACCACCCGAGCTGCCCCGGCCGCACTGCGCGCTGCCGCCGGCTGGCGCGAGGCCGGCTTCTCCTCCATGGAGGCATGGGCGCTCCACGACGCCGCGCGCCTCGGCGATCTCTTCGGGGTCGAGAGGCTGGCGTTCCTCGCCGGGTGCTGCGAAGGGGACCTCATCCCCGCCCTGGCGGCCCACGTGCGAGCCCTCGTCGATGCCGACGGCCCCGGTCTCGAGCGCATCTCCCTCGACTTCGAACGGATGGGCCTCACCCTGCTCGCCGCCGAGGCAGCGACGGAAGCGGCCGAGGCCTACCGGAAAGCGGGGATGCCGAACCGCGCCAGGGTGCCCATGCTCCGGAGCGCCGCCTTGACGGCCGACTGCGAGCAGAGCCGGTCACCCATCATCGCCCGCCTCTCCACCCGGCCTGCACTGACCGACCGGGAGTTCCAGGTGGCCCAGATGGCGTCTGGGGGCGCGAGCAGCGCGGACATCGCGGCCCGTCTCGGGCTCTCCGTCCGCACCGTGGAGAACCACCTCCAGCAGGCGTACTCCAAGCTCGGGGTGACCTCGCGGGGGCAGCTCGCAGTGGTGCTCGCCACCGTCCCGGCACGCGTCGAGTGAGTACTGACAGCTCCTTCTGAGTACCTGGGGGCGTCTCCCCGCCCCGGCTGGGTACCCGGGTACTCATGACGCGGCTCTCGGATCTGCCTAGCGTGCCGCTCGATGAACCGGGAGCTGGCCCTTTCAGAGTTGACGCCGGCTTATGCGGAGGCGCTGCGCCTGCGCGACCAGGGCGCCGACGACGCGGCGATCGCCGACCGGCTGGATCTACCGGTGGAGGCGGTGCCCAACCTGCTGGAGCTTGCTCAGGCCAAGCTCGACACCCTGCTCGTGATGCCCTCCGTGGAGGGGGACTGAGGGTGCGCAATTGGAGTGTTAGGGCAGTTACGGAAGGGGGTGCCGCCGGCTCGGAGAGGGGGAGGACCGCTCCGCGAGGGGGATGCCCTGCCGGGGAGTGCGCCGTCTCGGAGGGCGGCGCACCTATCCTTCAGGGGTTGCGACATCCGCGTATGTGAACCCCGATTCCTAGTTGTGAGTGGCCACCGCCAGGCGGTAGCCTTCGTCAGTCGCCCAAGGCAAATATGCGCAAAGGAGTTCAGTACCTGAAATGCCAGCACAGATAGGTGGACGCACCTACTCCAACGGCGAGCTCGTCCTCGGTGGCGGCCTCGTCCTCGCCCTGATCAACTGGTTCATTCCGTGGTGGTGGGCTGAGAGCTTCAGCTACTCCGGAATCAACGGCGTCGGCGCCTACAGCGAGAGCGCAGGGACGAGCGGCTTCGGTCTATGGTCCGGCTGGCTCGGCTTCCTCGCCCTGCTTGTCATGATCGCGCTCTTCGCCTTCCGGGTCTTCGCCCCCAAGGCGCTGCCGGCGCTCCCGGTCGCCGACTACCTGATCTACACGATCGGCGGCGCCTTCATCATCCTCATGACCGTCGTCTTCCTGACCTACGCGGCAGGGGCCAACTACAGCGGGCCCGGAGGCTCGGCAGGGATCTCCATCGGCTTCTTCCTCGGGTTGGTTCTGGCCATCGCGATTGCCGTTGGCGGCTGGCTCACCAAGAGCGACGCCCAGCCGGCGACCGCGCCGATGAACTTCTCGGGGTTCAACCAGACTCCTCCTCCTCCTCCTCCGGCGGGCCTCTGACCGTCGCGGCATAGGCGAGGAGCATCGAGGGCCGCCGTCCCGCGCGGGCGGTGGCCCTCGACCCTTGTCCCAGCGCGTCATCTCGCTCAAAGCAGCCGTCCGCACCGTTTCGCCCCGACCCGGGGCGGAGCCTGTCTAGACTTCGCACATATGAGCGCCCTGCAGAATCCGGCGCGGGGTCGTGCGGGCGGCTTCGCCGATTGGATCGGTGCGGCGGCACAGCGCCGGCGGATCGTGACCGAAGCCTTCGTCGACACCTTCGCCGCCTGGGGCTACGAGTACCTCTCCACCCCCCTGGTTGAACCGCTCGAGACCGTGGCTGCCGGGGTGGGCGGCGGGCTCCAGGCCCAGCTCTTCCGGTTCATGGACGCTGATGGCAGCCTGCTCGCCCTGGTCGGGGAGCGCACCGTGAGCGTCGCCCGGGTCGTCTCCACCCAGCTTCAGGGGGCGCAACCGCCTCTTCGCCTCTGCTACGCGGGGCCGGTGCTCTTCAATCGCCCCCCCCTCGGCGGCCGGCGACGGGAGGCGATGCAGGCGGGCTGCGAGCTGATCGGCCACGGGGGCCTCTCCGCCGACGCGGAGTGCATCGCGGTGGCCGCCGCCGCGCTCGAGCGGGCCGGCGTCACCGGCGTCCAGATCGACGTCGGCCACGCCGACTTCGTCCCCTCCCTCCTCGACTCCGCCAATCTGGACGCCGCGTCGCGCGAGCGGGTCGCCGGCGCGCTCCGCGGTCGCGACCTGGTGGCTGTCGAGGAGGCCCTCCGCGGCACCGAGGCGGGCGACGCTGAGCGGGAGCTGCTGCTCGCCTTCCCCACCCTGCGTGGCGGTCGGGAGATCCTCGACACCGCAGGCGCACGGATCACCGCCCCCCGACCGCGGCGCGTCCTCGCCGACCTGGCGGAACTCTGGGAGGTTCTCGACCGCCACGGAATCACCGCCAATGTCCACCTGGACCTCGGCGCCGTGCGCGACTGGGACTACTACACCGGTCCGACCTTCGAGCTGTTCAGCGCGGATCTCGGCTTTCCCCTGGGCGCAGGCGGGCGCTACGACCGGCTGCTCGCGGCTTTCGGCACCGATTCCCCGGCCACCGGCTTCGTCCTCCACGTCGACCGCTGTTGCGACGCCCTGCTGCGTGGCTCGGGCCAGAACGGCAAGGTTGACGCGCTCCGCCTCGGCTACTCCGCCCGCCGGGCCGGGGAGGCGCCGGCACTGGCCGCCCGGCTCCGTCGCGCGGGGGTCGCCGTCGCCCTCGAGCTCGAGCCCACCGCCCGCCACCGCGAGGAGCCGCTGGTCGACGGCATGGCACGCCTGGACGACGAGGGTGCTGTCCACTGGCGGTACCGGGGCGAGGAGGGGAGTGGGGTCGAAGCGCTCCTCGCCGCCTGCGCCGCGGGCGTCCCGTGAGCGACGGCCTGCGGCTCGCGTTGCCCGGTGGCGCCCTCTTCGAGGACGCCTGCCGGCTGCTCTCGGACGCCGGAGTGGCGGATATCGACGCCGGCCGGTTCGACCGGCAGCTGAAAATCGCCACCCCGACCGCCACCGTCGTGAAGGTGCGGCCCACCGACGTCCCGGTATACGTCGAGATGGGGGCGTGCGACGCCGGCATCGTCGGCAAGGACATCCTCTGGGAATCGCCGCGCGACTGCTACGAGCTGGTCGACCTCCACTTCGGCGCCTGCCGGCTGGTGCTGGCCGCGCCCCAGGGCTCGCCGCTCGCCGAGGGGCGCTTCCCTCAGTCGCTCCGGGCCGCCACCAAGTACCCGATCGCCGCCCGCCGCTTCTTCGACTCGCTGGGACTGGCCGTCGAGTTGATCAAGCTCCACGGGTCGGTCGAGCTGGCTCCGGCGATGGGCCTCGCCGACTGCGTCGTCGACATCACCGCGACGGGACGGACGCTCGTCGCCAACCACCTCGTCGAGGTCGCCGAGGCGGGACGCTCGACGGCTCGGCTCATCTCCAACCAGGCCTCGCTCAAGACCCGGAGCGAGGCGGTCAACCAGCTCGCCGCCGCACTCCGCCGCACCGTCACCGCCGGGATCCAGCCCGGTTCTGGGCGATCGGGTCCGGCTGCCTCGGAGTCCGTCTCGTCCGAGTCCGCACTGGGTGTCTCCGCGCTCCCCGACGGCGGCCCCGGGACCTCCCGGTGACGGTTCGCCTCCGATCCCTCACTCCCGCGGAGTGGCGGGCGCAGGTCCGCGCCGAGCGGCAGGGTCGAGCCGCCCTCCTGGACGGCCAGAGCGCGGGGCCGCTGGCGGCGTGGTTCGAGCTGCCGGTCGCCGCCGAGCACGTCGTCCGCACCATCCTCGACGACGTCGCCCGTGAGGGCGACCCCGCCGTCCGGCGCTGGACCGAACGGCTGGATCACGTGGACGTGGCGGAGACCCGGGTGCCGGCGGGGGCGATGGCCCGCGCCTGGGAAGAGACAGCCCCCGAGGTGCGCGACGCCATCAGCGCCGCAGCGGCCCGTATCCGGGCGATCCACGAGCCCCAGCGCGACACCGCCACCCGGGGCACCGCGACCGCGCACCTTCGACCCCTGCCGCTGCGCCGGGTCGGCTGCTACGTCCCCGGAGGTAGGGCCGCCTACCCGAGCACGGTGCTGATGAACGTGATCCCGGCCCAGCTCGCCGGCGTCGCCGAGATCGCTCTGGTCTCGCCTCCCGGCCCCGACGGGTCCGTCCACCCGCTCGTCCTCGCCAGCGCCCACCGCCTGGGGGTGGCAGAGGTCCACGCCGTCGGGGGTGCCCAGGCCATCGGCGCCCTCGGCTACGGCACCCAGACCATCGTCCGCGTCGACAAGATCACCGGGCCGGGCAACCTCTTCGTGACCCTGGCCAAGCGCGCCATCTTCGGCGAGGTCGGGATCGACGGCGTGGCCGGTCCCAGCGAGATCGTGGTGATCGCCTCGGAAGGCGCCGATCCACGACTGGTCGCCGCCGACCTGGTCTCGCAGCTCGAGCACGACCCTCTGGCCTGGGCGGTGTGCATCACCAACTCCACGGGGCTGGCTGCCCAGGTGTCGGAGGCCTTCTCCGCGGAGGCGTCGGCCGCGGCCCGGAGCGGGATCATCGCGCAGGCCGCCGGGCGCCATGGCGCGGTGGTCGTCACCGAGTCGCTGGACGCGGCTCGCCGCCTGGCCGACGAGTTTGCCGCCGAACACCTCTCCCTGCAGGGCGTGGCCGCCGAGGCGCTCCGCGACGAGCCCCACACGGCGTCCGCTGTCTTCGTTGGCCGGCGCTCGCCGGTCTCGATGGGCGACTACGTGGCCGGGCCAAACCACACGCTGCCGACCGGTGGCGCAGCCCGCCACCGCGGGCCGCTCTCGGTCATGGACTTCCAGCGCTGGCAGTCGGTGGTCGATCTCTCGGCCGAGGAGTTCGACGACCTCTCTCCCGTCGCCTGCGCCCTCGCTGCCGCCGAGGGGTTGCGCGGCCACGAGCGAGCGATCCGGCTCAGGATGGAGGATGTGTCCGATGAGTGAGAGCAGTCCGGGTCCGGCGGGGCGGCGGACCGCCACCGAGGATCGGGTCACCAAGGAGACCCGCATCCAGGTCGACGTCCAGATCGACGGCGGCGGGGCGGCCGACATCGACGTGCCCCTGCCCTTCTTTCGCCACATGCTCGAATCCTTCGTCAAGTACAGCGGCATGGACGTCCGGCTCCACGGCTCCGGCGACATCGACGTCGATGCCCACCACCTGGTGGAGGACTGCGGGCTGGCCCTGGGCGCGGCGATCAGCCGGGCCATCGGCGACCGCGCCGGAATCCGGCGCTTCGGCCACGCCTACGCGCCCCTCGACGAGTCACTGGTGCGCTGCGCCCTGGACTTCTCCAACCGACCCCATCTGGAGTGGGAGATGAGCGCCCTCAAGGGACGCATCAATGACTTCGACGTCACCGTCCTTCACGAGTTCGTACAGGGTCTGGCCCTCTCCGCAGGGATAAGCCTCCACGTCGACCTGATCCGCGGCGTCAATCTGCACCACGTCGCGGAGGCCGCCTTCAAGGCCCTGGGGCTCGCCACCCGCGACGCCCTGACCGTGGTCGGGCGCGGGGTGCCTTCCACCAAGGGAGTGCTCTGATGCTCCGGGACGGCGGGCGTCGCGCGCCCTCGCTGGCGCGGGTGGACTGATGCCGAGGAGCCGGCGCGGGCCACGCTTCACCGAGGCGGCCCCGTGATGCCACGGGTGGCGATCGTCGATTACGGGGTCGGCAATCTGCGCAGTGTCGAGCGGGCGCTGGCGCGCGCCGGCGCCGAGACGGTGATCACCCCGGACCCGCGGGTCGTCGCCGGGTGCGCGGGGGTGGTGCTTCCCGGCGTCGGCGCCTTCGCGCCGGCCGCTGCGCTGCTGCTCGGCTCCGGGCTGGGTGACGCCGTGAGGGACGCCGCGGGCCGCGGCCGGCCCGTCCTCGGGGTCTGCCTCGGTTTCCAGCTGCTCTTCGATTCCAGCGAGGAGGGGGAGGGCGGCACCGGGCTCGGCCTCCTTCCCGGACGGGTGCGCCGCATCGTCGCGGCACCTCCGCTCAAGGTGCCGCACATGGGCTGGAACTCGCTCCGGTTGCGCCGCCCCGCGGTTCTCACCGAAGGGGTCGAGGACGGCACCCGGTGCTACTTCGTCCACTCCTACGCAGCCGACGCCGATCTCGAGGACGTCGTTGCCACCGTGGACTACGGCGGCGAGATCGTTGCCATCTGCGAGCGGGGAGTGGTGACCGGTACCCAGTTCCACCCCGAGAAGAGCGGTCCCGCCGGGCTGCGCATCTACGCCAACCTGGTGGCCGCTTCGATGGGCGAGCGGAGGGCGGCTGAGCCGTCCCTGCTGTGATCGTCATCCCCGCCATCGACATCCGAGGGGGCCGCTGCGTCCGTCTCATCCAGGGCGACTACAACCGCGAGCGCATCTACGAGAGCGAGCCCGCCGGGGTCGCCCGGAGGCTCGTCGAGAGCGGCGCCCACCGCATCCACCTCGTCGACCTCGACGCCGCCCGGGGGACGGCGGACGTCGACTCCGCCGCGGCGGCCCGCGGCGTGCTCGAGGCAGCCCGCGCGGGAGGCGTCGAGATCGAGGTCGGAGGGGGTGTCCGCACCCTGGCGGCGGCGGAGCGGTGGCTGGCCGCCGGCGCGACCTTCGTCGTGCTGGGGAGTGTGGCGGTGCGCGAGCCCGATGCCGCCGAGGCGATCTGCGAGGCACTGCCGGGGCGGTGCCTGGTTTCCCTGGATGTGCGCGGCGACGTCGCCCAGGCCGAGGGCTGGACCGAGGGCGCAGGTAGCGCCGCCGCCCACCTGGAGCGGTGGGCCACCTGGCCGCTCGGGGGCCTGGTGAGGACCGACGTCGCCCTCGACGGGATGCTGAGCGGTCCTGACCTCGTGGGGCTCGAGGAGACCGTCCGCATCTTCCCGGGACCGGTGATCGCCAGCGGAGGGATCAGCACCGTGGACGACATCGGCCGCTGCGCCGAAGCCGGAGCCGCCGGGGCGATCGTGGGTCGGGCCATGTACGAGGGCAGCTTCGACCTGCGCGCCGCGATTCTGCGGTTCCCCCACGCCGCAGGCGGCGCGGGGGCCCCATGACCAGACAAGGGGGCAGTTCCGTCCCCCCTCGCAGCGGTGGCGGAGCCACACGCTGCTCACCCCCCAGCTCGGCGCCACTCGGCGCCGGGCGCGCTGCGCGCGCCGGCCGCAGGCGGCCATGAGCCTCGCCAAGCGGATCATCCCCTGCCTCGACGTGGATCACGGTCGGGTGGTCAAGGGGATCAACTTCGTCAACCTCCGGGACGCCGGCGACCCCGCCGAGCTGGCGGCTCGCTACGACGCCGAATCCGCCGACGAGCTGGTGTTCCTCGACATCACCGCGAGCAGCGACGCCCGCGAGATCCTCCTCGACGCGGTGCGCCGCACCGCCGACTCCGTCTTTATCCCGCTCACTGTGGGAGGAGGGCTGCGCGGGCTCCATGACATCGACCGGATGCTGCGCAGCGGTGCCGACAAGGTGTCCCTCAACACCGCGGCGCTGGCCCGCCCCGAGCTCATCGGTGAGGCAGCCGAGCGGTTCGGCGTGCAGTGCATCGTGGTCGCCGTGGATGCCCGCCGCGAGGGCGACGGCTGGCACGTCTTCTCCCACGGCGGCCGCCGCGACACCGGGCGCGACGCCCTCGCCTGGGCCGAGGAAGCCTCCGAGCGGGGCGCTGGCGAGATCCTGCTGACGAGCATGGACCGGGACGGCACCCGGGACGGCTACGACCTCCTGCTCACGCGCGCGGTATCCGACCGGCTCACCATCCCGGTGATCGCGAGCGGGGGGGCCGGTGAGCCCGAGCACCTGCGCGCGGTGCTGGACGAGGGAGGTGCCGATGCCGCCCTGGCGGCCTCCATCTTCCACGACGGCATCCACCCCATCCCGCAGACCAAGGCCTACCTGCGCGAGCATGGGATCGAGGTGCGGCTGTGAAGTTCACCAAGCTCGTCCCCGTCATCCGCGTCGAGGACCTCAACGCCGAGGTGCAGTTCTACAAGGACCTGGGATTCAGCGTCCTCGACGAGGGCGAGGAGTTCTCCGGGTTCGTCGCCATCAAGCAGGGAGACGTGGAGTTCGGCATCGAGATCAGCGAGCGCTTTCGCGCCCGCGCCGCCAACGACTCCGTCCTCTGGCAGTTCCGGGTGGACGATCTCGCTGCGGTGGCGAGGCTCTGCGTCAAGCTCGGCTACCGCCACACGACCCCCGCTGAGTACGGGGAGCCAACGGACGGCTGGGCGATGAATGTCTTCTCCCCCAACGGTTACCGTGTCAATCTGGAAGGCCGCTCGCCGCGCCGGCAGGCGGTCGCTCCGGCGCTCTCCCTGAACCCGGAGCCGGAGGGGCGCAGCCCGGACTTCAGCCGCGGGCTGGTCACCGCCGTCGTCCAGGATGCGGGGACCGCCGAGGTTCTGATGGTCGCTCACATGAATCGCGACGCCTACGAGGCCACCCTGGTCACCCGGCGGGCCACCTTCTGGAGCAGGAGCCGGGAGCGCCTCTGGCAGAAGGGCGAGACGAGCGGCAACTCCATGCGCATCATCCAGGTCCGGCTGGACTGCGATGGCGACGCCGTGCTGCTCCTGGTCGAGCCGGCCGGCCCGGCCTGCCACACCGGTGCCCGATCCTGTTTCATCGCGCCGCCCCCGGGCCTCGATGACTCCTTCGCCGCTCACCTCGGCGAATCCTTCGCCCCGGATGCCGGCGACTCCTCCTTCGCCCCGAGCGAGGATCCCGACTGATGCCGCGGGGGGTGGACCGTACCGGCGGTTACCTCCCCATTGGGGCCTACGGGCTGATCGGCGACTGCCGCAGCGCCGCGCTCGTCGGTGTCGACGGCAGCATCGATTGGTGCTGCCTGCCCCGCTTCGACTCGCCATCGCTCTTCGGTCGGATCCTCGACGCGCGCGATGGCGGGCACTGGCAGCTCCGGCCCCGAGGCGCGTACCGGGCCGAGCAGCGCTACGACGACCGCACCAACATCCTGCGGACCATCTTCTCCGCGCCCACCGGCATGGTCCAGGTGATCGACTTCATGCCCGTCGACGAGGAGACCATCGGGCACCACGCGCGTCCCCACCACCGCCCGCGGATCATCCGCATCGTCGACTGCCTGACCGGATCGGTGAGCATGGAGCATCGACTGGCACCCCGGCCCGACTACGGTCGCTCCCCGGACGGGTTCCGAGCCGAGGGCAGGCGTTTCCACGGCGACGCCGGCGGCCTCCATTTCTGCGTCGTCTCCACGGCCGAGATCCGCGGCGCCACCGGCCGCTTCACCCTCCACGCGGGCGATGCGGTTGCGCTCTCGCTCCGCTGCCAGCGTGACAGCGGGGATTGCACCACCTCCGAGAACGCCTGGACGGTGGAGCGGGCGCTCAGTCTGCTGCGCGAGACCCAGGCCTACTGGTGGCGCTGGATCGGAAGGGTCCGTTACGCCGGAGCCTATCCCGAGGCGGTCTGGCGCTCCGCACTCGCCCTCAAGCTGATGATCTACGCGCCGACCGGCGCCATCGTGGCCGCCCCCACCGCCTCACTTCCGGAGGCGATCGGGGGCCGGCGAAACTGGGACTACCGCTTCACCTGGCTGCGTGACGCCTCGCTCACCCTCTTTGGCCTCTTTCAGCTCGGGCTCCACGAGGAGGCCCACGGCTTCTTCGGCTGGCTGCGCACCACAGGGATCGGCGATGGCGGCAGTTTTCAGAACCTCTACCGGGTCGACGGCGGCAAGCGGGTCACCGAGGAGGTGCTCAGTCATTGGACCGGGTACCGGAGGTCGGCGCCGGTCCGGATCGGCAACGGTGCCGTCGACCAGCTCCAGCTCGACGTCTACGGCGAGCTGCTGGACAGCTCCTATCTCTACGCGCGCTTCGGGGGCGAGATCAGCCAGACGCTATGGAAGGAGCTGCACGCCGTCGTCGACCTGGCCATCGAGCGCTGGCAGCTGCCCGACGCCTCCATCTGGGAGAGCCGCGGCCGCGAGCTCCACTACACCTACAGCAAGTTGATGTGCTGGGTCGCCGTCGACCGGGGCCTGCGGCTCGCCGAGCGCTTCGGGCTGCCCCACGATCGCGAGCGCTGGGAGGAGGCGCGCCGGGCGATCCACCGGCGGGTGACGGCGGAGGGGTACAGCCGGCGCCTGCGCAGCTTCACCCAGACCCTGGGAGGGAGCACCCTCGACGCCGCCATGCTCCGGGCCGGCCAGGTGCGCTTCCTCGAGGACCGCGATCCACGCATCGTCAGCACGGTGCGGGCGACCGCCCGTCACCTCGGTCAGGGCGTGCTGGTCAGCCGCTACCGCCCCGAGGAGACCGACGACGGCATCGACCACGGCGCGGAGGGCGGCTTCCTGATGTGCTCCTTCTGGCTGGCCGACGCCCTCGCCCATATCGGGGAGGTGGAGCAGGCCCGACGCCGCTTCGAGCGGCTGCTCGCCCTCGGATCGCCGCTCGGGCTGATGGCCGAGGAGGCGGATGGCGCGACCGGGGAGCTTCTCGGCAACTACCCGCAGGCCTTCACCCACCTGGCCCTGATCGGGGCGGCCGTCAATATCGAGCGCGCCCGCCACCGGCGGCTCGGCATCCATGGGCTCCCGGTCACCGGCCAGCCCGCCGTCGTCCCGGCGACGTGAGCAGCGCCGGCGACACCAGCCCCGCGGGCGATGCCGACCCCACGAGCGACGTGACCGACCCCGCCGCCCCCAATCTGGACCGAGCCTTCGGACCTGGCGCCGCCGCCTCGACCGGCACCGCCCCCGGCCGCGTCACCCTGGTCGGTGAGCACGTCGACTACGTCGGGGGGCACGTGGCGTGCATGGCCGTCGACCTGGCACTCACCGTGGCGGTGCGCCCGTCGCGGGATGGGTGGTGGCGGGCGGACGGGCTCGGTCAGCGCGTGGAGCGCGGCGAGCCCGTGATGGCGGGCGACATCGGTGACCGCCTCTTCGCGGCGGCCCAGGCCCTCAATCGCCGCGGGGTTCCCGTCCCACCCCTGGAGATGGCTGTCTCCGGAGACCTGCCCGCGTCTGCCGGGCTGGCCTCCTCGGCAGCCGTGACGCTGGCCGGAGTGGTGGCGTTGCTCCGGCTCGCGGGACGGCGGCTCAGCGCTGAGGAGCTGGTGACCATCGCGCTCACCGCCGAGCGCGACATCGCCGGCATCCCCTGCGGCGACCTGGATCCCCGCGCCATCGTCCACGCCCGCGCCGGAGAGGCGCTGGCCCT
>Ga0181529_10000926_pt1 | contig 40567 bp, 24 predicted proteins | sample PEATcosm2014_Bin_36_FD_119763 | JGI IMG/M metagenome (GOLD analysis project Ga0181529, IMG submission 119763) | Peatland microbial communities from MTU Mesocosm Facility, Houghton, MI, USA - PEATcosm2014_Bin10_30_metaG | ecosystem: Environmental > Terrestrial > Soil > Wetlands > Peat | place... | reverse complement strand
TTCTCCAAAGACCATCCCTCAGGGGCTAAAGCTTGCTCATTCCAGCTGTTGACGGCACGACTGAAGTCGTGCCCTTTCAAAACATCAACAACGATCCGTGGAGCGGACACTACTAGGGACTAGGGAATAGGGAATAGGGACTAGGGAATGGGGAATAGGGATTGGTCTCTGGCCCTATGAATATGTTCCTTCAAGTTTTGCTATCCCATCCTTTCGCCAGAGAGAAGGCGAAAAGATGGGGCACGGACTGGTAAACATTCACGCGGTCGAAGACCTGGCAAACAGAATCGAAGCGGCAGGATTCCGTTGTGTTGCGTAGAAGATGAGCGGTGTGGCGAAGAGATCCTGGCGGGAGCATTTCGTTGGATCGAGCGGGCGCGCGGAGAGCGTGCGGGAATGCTCTAGAATGGAGACGCACCGATCTTCTTCTCAGGATTCCCCACGAATGAGCGTCGATCTGAAATCCACTCTTGTCTCTTCTCTTGAAGCGGCCGCCGGCAAGGCCGGGCTGGCGCTGGTTTCCGTCACAAAAGGCAGCGATTCGGGCGGCCGGCCCACGGCGGTCTTCGAGCTTGGGCTCCCCGCGCTCGACGGACGAACGCTGCGGCTGGAACTGAGCGAAGCCTTCGACTTCGACAAGCCGCATCTGCTGCCTACGATCACGGCCCACCTGGCCGCCGAGGCCAAGCGGCTGCGCAATCCGCGGCCCGAGTGTTATGTGACGCTGGGCGGGCTGCCGGTGGCCTTTGGGCAGTTTCAGTGGCCGTTTCACCGCTCGACCTCCGGCGCGGACACCTTTATTGTCCACGGCGAGATCCAACTGGCCGACGGCGGCACGCATACCCTGCACGCCAAGGTGGCAGCCTCGGTGACGCTGACCTTTGCCGAGATTGTGCCGGCGATGGAGCAGCCCTATGCGGAGAGCTTCGTCTACAACGCGGTGCGCAAGACGATCGACCTGGGGCAGCTCGAGTTTCTCAAGTCCGGCAACCGCCAGCCGGTGCCGGTAACTACCCGCTACTATAGCCGCTGGCAAAAGAAGTTCCTCTTTACCGAGACCAACGACGCGGAGCGGCTGGAGTATCTGCTGCGCAAGGTCTACTGGCTCAGCGGCGTGCTGGGCTCGGGGCAGCCGGTGTGGATCGCCGATCCCAGGGACGGACAGTACCTGAATACGACCGAACAGGATTTGCTGCGCATGGCTGGGCACGAGGCCGGAGAGGGTCTGCTGGCGCTGGAGGGCGAATTTGCCGCGGCCACGCCGCAACTGATGGCGCGCGCGCCGGAGTACCAGGCCAAGCTGGAGGCCGCGCTGAACTTTACCAAGCCGCAGTTCAACGAGTCGATGCGCTCCGGCCACGCGAATATGTAAGAACCTTTCGGAAACCGAAGAGCCGCCGCAGCCAGCCGGAACGGGAGCGCTTCGGCGTGGGCTTTCCGGCGGCCGCGGCCGAACGCATTTGCGCCAGGGCTTCTTTCACCTGCGCGCGCAGGCTTTCCACTTCAAATGTGCAGGAACGCAGATAGGCTGAGACGGTGAGCCCGGCTTCGGCGGCGCGCCGGCGCAGTTGCGCGGACTCCGCCCGACTCAGGCGGATGGTGACGCTGGCGCATTTCAGCTCCGGATCGGGCGGCAGAGCGCGGGCGGTCCCTGACTTGTCATCGTTTGCGCTCGAAAGCGGCGCCGCTTGCGTTCTGGAAGATGCATCGGCCGGGAAGGCCGGGCGAGGATAAGCTGGTTCGAATGTAAAGGGCTGGGCGTCGGGAAGATCGCCGGCTGGCGGGCCGGCGGAGCGGTAGCGGGCATGGGCGCGCAGGGCGTCTTCGTAGCTGAGGGTCGACCCATCGTCGGCAGGATCGTCGGTGTTCCAATCCGGATCACCCTTCAGCCCGAGCAAGGAGGAACCGTCGCCGGGGAGTGAGGATTTCCACCCCAACGACGAAGACCTGTCGCTGGGGACCACAGGGTTTTGCGCGGGGGCGGCCAGCGCGGCCAGCAGACCTGCAAAGCTGGGCGAGAATCCGGGTTCGGCGGGTTGCTGCATGGAGTGGAGCATAGCCCGCAGCGGAAGCGCGGGCGTGAGAATTTTCCCATGGGACGGTTGGGCGGATTCCGGATGAGGAATTAAAGGCCGCTGGTTTCGAAACGGAACTGGCCCTGCCTGCCCGCCTGTCCGCTTTCGCAGGAGCCGGAGCGGCCGGCAAAGCTGCGGGCGATCAGTTGCAGAGGAGTTCGCAGGCTTCCGGATCGGGGAGGACGCGTCCGGGCAGGCGCAACAGCTTGGTGACCGCCTCGGCGGTCATGGGGCGGGCGAAGAGGAAGCCCTGGCCGAAGCGGCAGCCCATCTGGCGCAGCAGGCGGTACTGTTCGCGGGTTTCGATGCCCTCGGCTACCACATCCATTCCCAGCACCCTGGCCAGTTCGATGATGGTGCGCACGATCTGTAGCGGCTGTTCCCCTTCGGTGAGGCGGCCCACAAAGGAGCGGTCGATCTTGAGCACGTCGATGGGGAAGGAATGCAGGTAGCTCAAAGAGCTGTAGCCGGTGCCAAAGTCGTCCATGAGCAGGGAAACGCCCAGCTTGCGCAGGCTGCTCAGCACCTCGAGCGCGGTGCCCATGTTGGGAATCAGGCTGGATTCGGTCATCTCCAGGCCGAGCTGCCGGCTGGAGATGCCCGATTGCACCAGCAGCGACTCGACGTGGTCGGCCAGCCCCTCGCGGGAGAACTGCCGGGCGGAAAGGTTTACACAAACCCGGAGCGAACCGTGGCGCGGGTCCTCGTTGCTCCAGCTCTGAATCTGGTTGCAGGCCTCGGCCAGCCCCCAGTCGCCGATGGGCAGGATCAAGCCGCTCTCCTCGGCGATGGGAATGAAGTCCATGGGCGGAATCAGTCCCCGTTCCGGGTGCGCCCAGCGGATGAGGGCCTCGAGGCCGACAATTCTGCGGGTGGTCAGATCGATTTCAGGCTGATAGTAGAGCACGAACTGGCGCTCGTCCAGGGCGCGGCGCAGATCCACCCTGCGCGGCCAGGCCCGTCCGGTTCGGGTGCTGGCGCCGGTGGCGCGGGGCCGGCGCAGACTCTGCTTGGCAAAGCTCTTGCGCAGGCGGTGGAGTTCAATCTGGTTGGCCACCATGCCGGCCAGGTTCTCAAGCATTCTGAGCTCGTCCGGTTCCATGGCGCCGCGGGGTTCGCGGCGGAAGATGGTCAGCATTCCCAAAATCCTGCCACTGCCGGAGCGGACTGGAACGCCGGCAAAAAAGGCCACCTGAAAGCGCCTTATGAGCAGCCGGTGGCCTTGGAAGCGGGGATGCTGGGAGAGGTCGGGAATCACCACCGGACCGTCTTCGTCGAGCACCATTTCAAAGATCGAGTTGGCCCGCGGCAGTTCGCGAACGTCTTCGCCCCAGTGCGATTTGATCCAGATGCGCGTTTCATCCACAAAGCCCAGCAGGGCCACTTCGGCGTGGAAGTACTCGGCAGCCAGCCGGGTAATGACGTCGTAGCTGGGTTCCGGGGCGGTATCGAGAATCCCAGTCGAAGTGAGCGCGGCCAGGCGAACAGCCTCCCGGCGGCGATCGATTCTTTTGGCTTCCAACTCTGCTTGTGGCATTCTCACTCCGACACACCACTCGGCGACGAAAACCTGTCGCCTCACCTTGCGAGCACGAAACCCTCGCTGGATCTCCCGAGTCGCCGGGAGCCCCGGTTCAGTGGCTTTTCCAGTCGCGCGGTAGAGCCGGGGCCGGCCGGTCCTTTGCAGGATTTCCGGTCGAGCGAACGGCCGTCCTGGCCGTTCCGTCCCCAAATTCCACGATTGCGGCCTGTGAAATAGCCCATCAGGGCATGCTTTTTTGGTTACGCATTCACCTTATCGGTAACGTCGGGCAAATGCGACAGGTTACGCAGGAATTGTCCGGGTGAGTACCTGATTGGAAACGCTTACTACTTTCGTGCTGCCGGCTGGGCGGTTTCCGTCCAGAGGAAAGTAAGTTCGTCGGCGTGATCCTGGATCTGCTGCTCGACGCCAACCCCGGCGGAATGGCCTCCAGCAAGGCTATAGTGCAGCAAAATGGGCCTTCCGCTGGATGAAGCCGCCTGCAGGAGAGGCGTCATCTTGCGGGCATGGAGCGGATCAACGCGCGTGTCGCTGTCGCCGGTGAAGAACAGGACGGCAGGATACGCCGTGCCTGATTTCACATTGTGATACGGGGAGTACTTGAATAAATAGGGAAACTGATTCTCCTTCTCCGCCGAGCCGTATTCGGTGGTCCACTGCGGCCCTTGCAGAAACTTCTGGTAGCGGAGCATGTCGAGCAGCGGAAAGCCGCAGAGCACGGCCGAGAAGAGCTCGGGCCGCTGCACGATGGAGGCGCCCATCAGCAGGCCCCCATTCGAGCTGCCCAGGATGGCGAAGTGCTGCGAAGAGGTGTATTTGCCGGCGATCAGGTACTCGGCCGCGGCAAACCAGTCGTCGAAGACGTTCTGCTTTTTCTCGAACATGCCCTGCTCGTGCCAGCGTTCGCCATATTCGCCGCCGCCGCGCAGGTTGGGCAGCGCAAACCAGCCGCCCTGCTGCAGCCACCAGGCAATGGCCGGGCTCCATTGCGGGGCCATGTTGATGTCGAAGCCGCCGTAGCCGACCATCAGCAGACGCTCCGTGCCGTCCCGCTTGAGGCCCTTCCGGCCGGCGATGAACATGGGCACCCGCGTGCCGTCCTTGGACTTGAAAAAGACCTGGGTCAGCTCATATTGGCTGGAATCGAAGGGAATCTTGGGCTGGGCGAAGATTTCGCGCTTGCCGGTGACCGTATCCAGGCGGTAGAGGGTGGGAGGCGCGATGAAGGACTCGAAGCTGAAAAAGCCGTAACGGTCGGTGGACCGCCCCTGGACGGTGGAGACCGAGCCGATGCCGCCGGTATCGACCGTGCCGCCCGGGGTCCAGGGTTTTCCCTCCAGCGTGTAGACGCCGATCTCCGGCTTCACGTCCTTCAGCCGCTTCACAAAGATCTTTCCACCCACGATCGAGAAGTCCTCGATCGCGTCCGGCCCCTCGGGCACGATCGTCTTCCACGCGTCGGGCAAAACGCCGGGGTCGGCCTTGAGAATGCGCCCATTGGGCGACTGGTAGTCGGTTTTCACGTACCATGCGCCCTTGGCGTAGAGGGCGGAGAAGCGCGCATCCAGCCCCCAGACCAGAATGTCGAAGAACGAGCCGGGCTTGGTGAGGTCGCGGAAGACGATGTCCACGCGCCGGGCGGGAACGCCGCGGTCGATCTCCACCACCAGGTAGCGGCCGTCGTCGGTCACATCGGCGCTGAAGAGGTCGATCGGGCCCAGCGCCTCGCCGCGGAATTCGTGGCCGAAGAGCAGCGTGTCGCGCGAGAGGCGCGTGCCCAGCACGTGGAGGTAAAGCAGCGTTCCCTGGGCGTTGGCGCGCGTGTAATAGAGGCCGCTGCCGTCGGGGGTAAAGTTGACCGACCAGTAGAGCCCGCTGGGCAGCTCATCTTCCAGCGGCTTGCCGGTCCTAGAGTCGGCCACGCGGATGGTGGTCTCATCCGCGCCGCCCTGCCTGACCGCGTAGGCCACCAACGACCCGTCGCGCGCAACATCCATCAGATCGACCGAGGTATTGGGGTCCCGGCTTAGAGACGCCGGATCGATCAGCCGCTCGTCCTTCGCCGTCCCGCCCAGGCTGACCCAGCCGCGGCGCACATCGATCGAGGCCTGGTCCTCGCCGGCCAGCCGCTTTTGAAAGAAGTAGCTGTCGCCGCGCTGGAGGGGCAGCGACCACTTCGAAACGTGCTCCAAATCCTCCAGATCGTCCACCGCCTGCGGGCGGATGCGCGCCTGGCTCATGTAGCGGGCCGTGTAGGCGTTCTGGGCGTCGATGAAGGCTCGCGTCGCGGTGCTTTTGGCGTCTTCGAGCCATCGATAGCTGTCCACGATCTTGGTTCCGAAGTAATCGTCGGCAACCGGAATCGCCTCGACGGCCGGCGGAGGCGGCAGCGTGATCCCTTCGCGCCCGTGAATCGTCTGTGCCGCCGCGCCCGCGGCAACGGCCGCACAGAACACCATTCCCAAACCAAAGGTCCGCCTCATGCAATGCCCTCCTGCGGACAGAATACCCGGCAGAACCGCGGTAGGCTCACCAATTTCCAGCTGCAATCCCAGCGCGCGGGACCCTGGAGATGGAATATAGATCGCTACTGTTGCGTTCCGTCTTTTACGGCCCTTGGCCGTAACCCCGGTAGAATCGAGTTCAGTGGCAGGCACGCCCCCAACTCAATCTCTTCCGCCTGCGCGCTCCCGGTGGGCTCGCGGCCTGGGGATGTTGCGCCCCTCGCGCACGCACACGGTCTTTTCCGCCACGATCCTGCTGATGGGCTTCAGCTTTCTTTCGCGGATCATGGGACTGGTTCGGACAAAATACATTGCCTGGCTTTTCGGCCACAATACGGATGCCTTCTACGCCGCATTCCAGCTTCCCGACATGGTTTCGTACTTTCTGGTGGGGGGCGCGCTTTCGGCCACTCTGGTTACCATCCTCACCCGCTATCGCGATACCGGGCACGAGGCTGAAGGAGAGCGGTCGCTTTCCGTCATTCTCACGACGATGTGCCTGGTGCTGGGCAGCGCCATCGTGGCTGCCGAATTCCTTGCCCCCTGGTATGTCCAATACATGTTTCACGGATTCGACGCGCAAAAAGCCCAACTGTGCGTGCGTCTGACCCGCATCCTGCTGCCGGCTCAGCTGTGCTTCTTCGCCAGCGGAGTTTTTGGCGCCGTGCTCTTTGTGCGCAAGCAGTTCACCGTGCAAGGCATTGCGCCGCTCATCTACAACCTGGGCACGATCGTCGGCGGTACCCTGCTTGTCAAGCAGATGGGAATTTCTTCGCTGGCAGTGGGCACGCTGGCCGGCGCGTTCATGGGCAATTTCCTCTTGAACGCCATTTTCGTGCATCGGGCGGGACTGCGCTTCCGGCCCATTCTCGACTGGCACGACGAAGGCCTTCGCGAGTGGGTGCGGCTCTCGTTACCGCTCATGGCCGGGGCTTCGCTGGTTTCCGCCGATCCATGGATCATCTCGTATTTCGCCTCGTCCACCGACGGCGCGATCACGCTGATGAATGTCGCCAAGCAACTCTTTGCCGCTCCCATCGCCATTCTGGCAGGCGCGGCGGGCGCAGCCTCGATGCCCTTTTTCGCCAGCTTATGGGCAAAGGAGCGCCACTACGAATTCGCCGTGGGAGTCGCCGATTCCGTAGCCCGGGTGACCGCGCTGGGACTGCTGGCCGCTTCAGCCATGGCCGCACTGGCCCCGCCGCTGGTCGAGCTGATTTATTTGGGCGGACGCTTCTCCCGAGCCGACTGCCGCGCGTGCGCCGCCTACTTTGTCGTCTTCTCCATCTCGCTGTTTCTGTGGTCGGCGCAGGCCATCTACTCGCGCGCCTTTTACGCCGCAGGCAACACGTTTACCCCCATGCTTGCCGCGACGGCAGTGACCGCGGTCTCCATTCCCATCTACGCATCGCTTTACCACTGGCAGGGCGCCATGGGGCTGGCCATCGCCTCGGACATCGGGATCGGGCTGCAAACCCTGACTCTGGCGGTGCTGCTCCACCAGCGCCGCATGGTGTCGCTGGCCAGCCTCGACTTTACCGAGCTGGGCCGCTGCCTGCTGGCCGCCGCGGGAGCCGGGGCCGGAGTGTGGGGCGTCTTTGCGGGAGTGAACCGCGCGCTCCATCCCGCTCCAGGCCGCTGGCTGGATCTGGCATTCCTGGTGGCCGGAACGGTGCTCTGGATGGCGATTGCCCGATGGGTTCTGGAGAAAGCCGGATCGGCGCTGCCCAGGGTGACGATGAAGCGCCTGGGACTGCGCTCGAGCTAGAGCATATTCAGCTCAAGTGTTTACAACTGAACCCGTACCTTGTGCTTTCCCACCCATTCCGCAAAATACGCGGAATGGATGGGGCACCCAAAGTTTTGTATGCACCAGAGCTGAAAACGCTCTAGAGCCAGGCGCGGCCCTATGCAAGAACCCCTGCCGGGGCAGGGGTTCAGCTATGGCGAAGCGCTGGCGCGCCGTTAGGATTGGGCTGCTCTGTGCGCCTCGTGGCCCGCCGACGTGGCAATGGAAAGCCCGGGCTTGTTTTCAACCTTGCGAATGTCGATGCCGCCCTTGAAGAAGGCGCCGTCCTCGATGCTGATGCGGGCCGCGGCCACATCGCCGGTCAAAGCTCCCTCGGCGCGGATGTCCACGCGATCGGAAGCGGAAACATTGCCGCGGATTTTGCCCAGAACTACGATTTCGCGGGCGGTGATGCTGGCGTTCACCTTGCCATTGCGGCCTACCGTTACGCGGTTGCCGGGCAGGTTGATGCTGCCTTCGACCTTGCCATCGATAAAGAGCGACTCTGAGCCGGTGATTTCGCCGGTGATGACCAAGCCCTTTCCGATGGTCGCCTGTTCGCCAGCGGAGACTGCGGCGCGGGCAACTGAGTCAAGGGCGGCGACGCTCAGCGAAGGACGCGCGGGCTCTGGGTTGGGGCTGACAGCAGGTGTTCCGGTCTCGTTGGGCTTCCACATCGCGCTCACGGGAGGTACTTCCTTTCCTGGGGGTAAATGGCTGTTCCAGCAACACCACTGCCGGGTGTCAAAAAGCGAGGCGCGTCCGGCTGCCAGCCGACTGCAACCGGCTCCCTTGGTTGCTACCAAAGTGAGATGCTTTTCATGGACGGTCCGCAGAAAACCCGCGAACCCTTGCGGTGCTCCGACCACCGATTATAGAACAGCCCGCCTTGAAGCAGCAGCAGAAAAGCAGCGGAGTGACTCATTTTTCAGAGGACGCGGGATTAGATTCGTCCGACCGCGGCCCGCCTGTGTTCTTGCAGTCTTGGCGAACTAACACGATCGACCCATTCAGGGAAGAAAGAAGATGCGGAAACTCAAAGAGCGCTTGCCGGCTTGATAACATGCGCAAAAAACGCTCGCGCGGCGGCAAGACAAGGATCCATCATTTTCTCTGCCGTGAAGAGTTATGCGATCGCCGGCCCGCGCATTGCGTTCCTGGCAGGTGACTTATTTCTAAATAACTCGCTCAGTGTTACAAAAACTGAGTCTGTGAGCCGGCCGGCGAAGAACTCCATCCACTCACCGGAATTGAGTTGGCGCGCAGCTGCGACGCGCCTTCGACTCAGCGCAGTTTCGGTCTGGGTTTTGGCTTTCCGTTCGTGCGCGAGGAGCAAGTTACAGAGATCGCCGCCGCGGCTACCTTGCGGAAGGGAGCCGCGGCGGCGATGCGTAGAGCAGTTACTCCTGAGCTGGGGTTGGCTCGGGCGCTGCCGGGGTTGCTCCGGCAGGCGTCTTGGCCTCCAGCTTGCGCAGCTCGATGCCTCCCTTGAAGAAGGCTCCGTCTTCGATGCTGATGCGCGCGGCGGTCACGTCGCCGGTCAAAGCGCCTTCGGTGCGGATGTCCACGCGGTCCGATGCGGTCAGGTTGCCGCGCACCTTGCCCAGCACCACGACTTCGCGGGCGGCAATGCTGGCGGCGACCTGGCCGTTCCGGCCTACCGTAACGCGGTTGCCGGGAAGGTTGATGCTGCCTTCGACCTTGCCGTCGATAAACAGCGACTCGGAGCCCGTGATCTCGCCCTTGACGTAGAGGCCCTTGCTGATGGTGGCTTGGTCGGCAACCACGGCGACGGCGCGGTTGGCAGGCTCTTGAGCCGGAGCCAGGGGCGCCGGGCGAGGAGGCTCAGGGGTGGAACTGGGGGTATTCGATCCGGATTGGCTAGGTTTCCACATAGCGCTCAAGGGGTTTCCTTTCCTGTCCTGCTGGGACGGGTTGCCAAGGCAGGGCCTGGGCCGTGGGCCAAAAAATTGAAGTTGCGAAGAGCCGGAAGATCTGCGTTCCGCTGCCCCGCCCGCGGCTACGAATACGATGCTAACGTCTCGCGGTCCGCCAAAACATTGCGTCCTTGTTATTTTAAGACGCCCGCCCACCCCGAATCGAGAAGACTGCCGGACAAGAGCGAGCGGTAGCCAGCATCGACAACATTTCGATGGCCCTGCCGGGCGAAAGACTCCATTGCAGCGCATCCCAACCCCTGCGGGCTCATTCGGCTCTGGCCGACGCTTATGATGTTGAAAATGAGGGCAGAATGAAGATCGAAACCAAGGAGCTGGAACCTGGCCTTTGGCCGGCGCTGGAGCAACTGTTTGGCGCAAACGGCGCCTGTGGTGGCTGCTGGTGCATGTCCTGGCGCCGTCAGAAAGGCGACGACTGGGAAAAAGCCCAAGGCGAGGTGAACAAGGCGCGCTTGAGGGAACTGGTAATCACGGGCAAGGCGCACGGAATTCTGGCATTCAGCGAAGGCAGGCCGGTGGGCTGGTGCTCTTTCGACCGCCGGGTGGACTATCCCAGACTCGATCGCGCGCCCAGCCTCAAGTGCGACGATGCGGACCGGGTCTGGTCGGTTCCCTGCTTCTTTGTACACAAGGACTTCCGGGGTCAGGGCGTGGGCACGGCTCTGCTGCGGCACGCGCTGGCGGCCATGAAGGCGCGGGGCGCGGAGATTGCCGAGGGCTATCCTGTCAAGCCCTTCAAAAGCGGAAAGAAGACTCCCCCGGCTTTCGCCTGGACCGGGACGCGCAGCCTGTTTGCCAAGCAGGGCTTCGTCGTTGTGGGCAACCCGGACGGCGGCAAGCAGCGAGTCCGCAAGCAGATCTAAGCGCGTCGCGGTCAAAGTGTCCTACTCTTAACCTATGACCGATCGTGAACTGGTGGCGCGGATTGCCCGCTCAGCCGGCCAGAAGGCCGGATACAAGCAACTGGTGCGCGAACTGAGCCTGGCCGGCGGCCGCGAGCGGCGCCTGCTGCTGGAACAACTGGCCCGGCTGACGGGACGGGGCGAACTGGCCAAGCTCGACCGCGAGCACTGGAGCATTCCCCGGCCGATCTCGAGCACGCCGGGCACGCGGGAGAATCTTTCCGCCGGCCGGCTCGACCTGCATCGCGACGGCTACGGGTTTGTGCGGCCCAACGCGCGGCAGGCGTCAGGGCAGGAAGATATCTTCATTCCTCCCAACGAGATCAACGGCGCCATGCAGGGCGACCAGGTGCTGGTCGAGGTCGAGCCGCCCAAGGCCGACGGGCGCAGGATGGGCCGCATCGTCCGCGTGCTCGAGCGGCGCAACCCCACCGTCGTGGGCATCTTTCACTACGCGCGCTCCAACCGGGAGCAAGGGAATTTCGTGGTTCCCTTCGACGAGCGCATGACGCAATCCATCCTGATTCCGCCGGGGCAGGAGTTGCCGGTTGCCAGCGAAGCGGCCACGCCGCATCGCGTGCTGGGCTCCGAGGCCGCTGCGGCCGTGGCCTTTCGCGAGGGCATGGAAGGTCATGAAAGCCTGGAAGGCCTGGTGGTGGATGTGGAGATCACCGCCTGGCCCACGCCCACCCGGCCGCCGGTTGGCCGCGTGATCGAGGTGCTGGGCGATCAGGACGATTTCGGTGTGGATGTGGAGATGATGATCCGCAAGCACCAGTTGCCGCGGATCTTCCCGGACAAGGTGCTGGCCGAGGCGCGCAGCGTGGCCCATTGGGACCCGGCCGAGGCCGACAGCCGGCGCGACTTCCGCGGGCTGCCCATTGTGACCATCGACGGCGAGACAGCCAAGGATTTCGACGACGCCGTTCTGGTGACCGAGCGCGACCACGGCGCCGGCTATGAGTTGCAGGTGCACATCGCCGACGTATCCGAATATGTGCGCGCCGCGACGGACCTCGATCTGGAAGCGCGGCTGCGCGGAACCAGCGTCTATTTTCCCGATCGCGCCATTCCCATGCTGCCGCAGGAGCTTTCGACCGGCATTTGCAGCCTGCGTCCCGGCGAAGACCGGCTGGTTCTCAGCTGCATCATGCAGCTCGATCCCTCCGGCCGCATCGAGAGCTATGAGATTGTCGAAGGCGTCATCCGCTCCGCCGCGCGCATGACGTATACCGAGGTTCACGCCATCCTGGAAGACGACCCGGGGACGCGCGCACGCTATGCTGCGCTGGTTCCGGATTTCGAGCGCATGAAGAAGCTGGCGGTGCTCATGAACAAGCGGCGCGAGGAGCGCGGCTCGATCGACTTCGACCTGCCCGAGCCGGTGATCGAGTTCGACGAGCAGGGCCAGATGCGCGGCGTCACCAAGTCAGAGCGGACCTGGGCCAACCGCCTCATCGAGGAGTTCATGCTGGCGGCCAACGAGTGCGTGGCCACATGGCTTGAAGACCTGGGCGTGCCCTCGCTCTACCGCATTCACGAGAAGCCCGAACCGCGCCGCGTGGTGCAGTTCGAGGAGCTGGCCGCCGCCTTCGGCTATACGCTGGGCCTTGGCGCTCTGCCGGTCAAGCGCATCCAGACCCGCGGCGACCGGCGCGACGCCTATGGCACAGGGCGCAAGGCGCGCGAGATCGAGGTTCCCGAAGAGATTCCTGTCACGCCGCGCATGTATCAAAAGCTGGCCGCGCGCATCGAGGGCAAGCCGGAGGAGCGGATTCTGAGCTATCTGATGCTGCGCTCGCTCAAGCAGGCGCGCTACTCCGAGATCAACGAGGGCCATTTCGCCCTGTCCGCGCCCACCTATACCCACTTCACCTCGCCCATCCGCCGCTATCCCGACCTCATCGTGCACCGTATCGCCAAGGCGCTGCTCCGCGACGGCGTGACCGCCCGCGGCGAAGTGGCCGAGGGCCGTCAGAATTCACCCTGGACGCATCCCAACGAGGGGCTTCCAATCAGCCGGGCGCCCCACCTTCAGGCGCCCAAGGTGGAAGCGAAGTTCGCCGGCGAGCCGCCGATTCCCGAGGCCGAGCTGGCGCAGATTGCCGAAGAGACCAGCGTGACCGAGCGCCGCGCCGCCGAGGCCGAGCGCGAACTCGTGGAGTGGAAGAAAGTGCGCTTCATGCAGGACCGCGTGGGCGAGGAGTTTGCTGCGCTGGTGCTGAACCCCGCGAAATACGGCCTCTTTGTCGAGCTGACCGACCTGTTTGTCGAGGGACTGGTGCCCATCGACTCGCTGCGCGACGACCGCTATGCCTGGCGCGAAAACACGCACGAGATTGTCGGCGAGCGCACGGGACGGCGTTTTCGCGCCGGCGACCGCGTGCAGGTGATTTTGGATCGCATCCTGGCCCAGGAACGCAGGCTGCAGTTCTCCATTGTGGAAGAGGGCATCCCGCTCACCGGCAAGCCGGCCGCCAAGTCTCGCCCGAAAGCCAAGAAAAAGAAAGCTACCTCCGCGCCGGGGCGCTCCTACAAAGGTCGGAAAAAGCTGGGCAAGAAGGGCCGGCGGCATTAGAGCTTGAGCAGCCTCTGCGCGGAGGCCGCTCAAGCTGCCGCGGTGACGGGAGTTAGCGGCTTGCCTGCCGCTCGGCCAGCCCGCCGAGGATGGGCAGCTTGAAGCGCTTGCCGTTGAAGGCGCTGACGAAGACGATCACCAGGACGACGAAGAAGGCGAGATCCACAAATTGCCAGAGGGTCAAGGTGAGAAAGACGACAGTGGGAACGAGGTTCTGCACCACCTCGACCAGAATGTGCGCCACCGCCCAGGCAACGAAAAAGAAGATCGACTGCCAGGCATGGAAGCGGACATACGAGCTTCTCTTGAAGGGTTCAACGATCAGGAAGACAATGGCCGGGATAATCGTGATGTAGGCAAAACCGCCGGCGGCGTTGTCGGAGAGGCCGGAAGGATTCAGGTCGGACATGGTAGCTCCTTTGGCGCGTGGCTGCTCGATCGGAGATTGCCCGCAGTTGGAAAGCCGATCGAACGCCAAGGGAATTGTGGGCTTATCAGGAGCCGTGGGCCGGTCAGAATTGCTCAAGTCACTGCGAATCGCTGTTGCGCACGCCGCCCGCGCGCTCGTCCCCTGCAACGCGGCCGTTTTATCCGCCGGAGAGGGCCGCGGCAGCTCCGCCGGCTGCCGGTATGCCCTTCATCCAATACAATGGGGCCTGGGAGCATGAAGAATGGTACACATGGTTTTTTGCACGCGCAATAAGAAGGAGATGGAGGGCCTGGACGAGCCGCCCTTCGACTCGGAGTTCGGTCAAAAGATCTTCAAGAACGTCTCCAAGGCCGCCTGGGCCGAATGGGTCGACCGGCAGAAGATGCTGCTGAACGAGTATCGGCTCCAACCCTGGACCCCGCAGGCGCAGCAGTTTCTGGTGGAGCAGATGGAAGAGTTCTTCTTCGGCGCGGGCTCGGCTCTGCCCTCGGAATTCGTTCCGCCCACGCACTGAGAACGGCCGGCGGATCGCAGCCTCGCCGTGCGGTGCGGCGATCGCCCATCGCTCCATGGTTTTTCCGGATGGGCGCACGGGGGCGAGGGCCGGGCTGGTGTAAACTAATCTGGACCCCAAAAAGCCGGCTCCCCCGAGCCGGCTCCATTGTGTCGGGACGTGGCTCAGCCTGGTAGAGCACTCGCTTGGGGTGCGAGGGGTCGGCAGTTCAAATCTGCCCGTCCCGACCATTATTCTTCGAATTGCGATGCAGGAAGACCGGCGCATTGCATCGCGCGGCCGGTTGCGGCATCCCCGATTCTGCGGCTTTTGAGAAGCCTGAAACGCAAGGCTTTATCGCATCGGCATATTTGGATTGATCGATCGTTAAAGAAGATCGGCGCATCGTCTGCCGGCCAGATCGCTGCAGCATTTCCAATGCATGTGCAGGACTGAATCAGCTTCAGCGCATCGCCCAGGCGATTACTTCTTTCCGGGCGCCGAAGAAGTTTCCCCAGGGGTTGAAGAGCTTCCTTCCTGCATCGAGTTTCCTTCCGGCAGCGGGACTGGCCGCGCTCTTCTTCGACTCTTGTCTTCCTGATGGCGGATCTTCTCGGCCTGGCGAAGATTGAACCCCGTGAAAAAATCCACATAATACCGCTCATTGCAAAAGCGGCACCGTACCGGGTATTGGAATAGAAACAACCGGGGTACATCCGCCATTCGCAATCGCGAGGTGTGCATCGTCGTCGATCCGCAATGCTGGCATTTCATGCTCATTCAAGCTCCAGATCAAGGGAAAGAACAGATCAATCGGTCATAACAGAGGGGCCGTTCCAGCTTCACGCTGGAACGCAGATAGCAGATGACTTAAGTTACCACAGAAACCGAGGCCGGTTGGTTAGGGTCTGTTCACACTCCCCAAGTGGCGGCGACGGGAGCCAATCTTTCTCCTGTCGAGGAGAGAGGAGCGACGGATACCGGGAGTATCCGAGCGACGATGGACGAAGAGAGGGGGAAGATTGGCCCCGTCCCTTCGGGTTGCGGCGAAAACGGGCCATCCTGCGTTGTCGGCCTCGACCTTGGAACCACCAAAGCCTTCGGCCTCCGCCTTGTCTGGCCCGTTTTTCGCGCGCAACGCCACCCACCTGGGGATGTGTGAGCAGGCCCTAAATCACATCGAACCGGTAACTGGGGCGCGTGGCTTGAAAAGGAAGACGTCAGGAAGGAAAGAGCGAGCCTGTGGAGGAACGAATGGTGGCCAGACGAGAGCGGCGGCGGGGCGGTTGTGGGTCGGGCGCGGTCAGCAGGCGCGCAATCTCCCTGAGTTCGGCGCGGGCCTGCCCGATGGTTGCGGCAACGGCGTCCAGGCGCTGGCTGGCGTCGCCCTCGGCCAGCGGCAGACGCGGCTGCGGATTCTGGCGCCGGTGTCCCTGTTCGATGGCCTGGCGCGCGCCCGAGAGCGTGTATCCCTCGCCGTGGACCAGGCGCTTGATCTCGAGCGCCATCTCGACGTCGCGCCGCCGGTAGAGCCGCTGGCCGGTTCCGCTTTTGTTGGGTTTGAGCTGAGGGAACTGCGTCTCCCAAAAACGCAGCACATAGGTTTCGACGCCGCAGATGCGGGCCACGTCCCCAATCTTGAAATAGAGCCGATCGGGAATCGAGGGCGAGTCGAGCGCGCGCTTCTGGGAGAGTTGCGTGGCCATGGGGAATCGAGGGAGCTTCGCAACCTGCGGAACCCCCGTTCTGACAGAAGTATAGGCCACTCTTTGCACAATTTGTGAAGCAAAATCGGCAGGTTGGCGCGATCTGTGCCGTCCTGCCTGCGCGGAGCGGGCCGGAAAGCGCCCCGTCCAGCCGGTTCTTATGCTCTTTCCGGGCGGCTGAGGGCGGCGCGCGCGGGCGAGTGGTGCGGAGCGGCGCGCAGATACTGCACCGGCCAACTCGCTGCCTCGCCCAGCGCGGCCGCGGCGTGGACCGGCCAGTAGGGATCGCGCAGCAACTCGCGGCCCAGCAGCACCAGATCGGCGTCGCCCCTGGCCACAATCGCGTTGGCCTGGGCGGGATCGGAGATCAGGCCCACGGCAGCGGTTGCGATGCCGGCCTCGCGGCGGATTCGGGCGGCAAACTGCACCTGAAAGCCGGGTCCGACGGGAATCTTCGCGTCCGGAACCTGCCCGCCCGAGGAGACATCCACCAGGTCGACTCCATGCTCGCGGAAGAGGCGCGCAAGCTGCACCGATTCGTCAGCGTTCCAACCGCCCTCGGCCCAGTCCGTGGCGGAGATGCGCACAAAGAGCGGCAAATGAGCCGGCCACTCGGCGCGCACAGCGTCCACCACCTGAAGCGCCAGCCGCGCGCGGTTCTCGAAGCTGCCGCCATACGCGTCCGTGCGCCGGTTGGCCAGCGGAGACAGGAACTGGTGCAGCAGGTAGCCATGGGCGGCGTGAACCTCGACCAGGTCGAAGCCCGCCGCCAGCGCGCGGCGAGCCGCCTGGCGAAAGGCCTCGACGACCGCGTCGATGCCGGCCTGATCCAGCGCCTGAGGAACGGCGTAACTCGAAGAAAAGGCCAGCGCACTGGGCGCAACCGGCTGCCATCCGCCCTCGGGCGGCAGCAGCAGACGCTCGCCGCCGAAAGGCACGCTCATGCTGCCTTTGCGTCCGGCGTGGGCCAGTTGAATGCCGGCCCGCGCGCCCTGCGAGTGGAGAAACGCGGCGATTCGCTGGAGGGCCGGAATGTGCTCGTCCTTCCAGATGCCGAGATCGCCCGAGGAGATGCGGCCCTCGGGGACGACGGCCGAAGCCTCGAGAATCACCAGGCCGGCGCCGCCCTGGGCGCGGCTGCCCAGGTGGACCAGATGCCAATCGGTGGCGAAGCCGTCGTGGCTGGAGTATTGGCACATCGGGGAAACGCCGATGCGGTTGGAAAACTCGACGGAACGAAGCTGAAAGGGCGAGAAAAGAGATTGGCTCACGAGTGAATGGATGATCGGGGAAGGCTGAGGATTCAAAGCAGCCCAAGGTCCAGGGCGCACGGCCCTCGCCGCGTATTTGTTTTTGCGGCCTGGGTGGTGTCCGAGAAATTCGTTTCAGTAGTGCAGCGACGGAAACGCAGGTCCTTCGACTCGCTGCGCTCGCTCAGGATGACAGAAAGGATGGGGCACGGAGCTGGTACAAATTCACGCGGTCGAAGACCTAGGGTGGGAGAACAAAATTTTCGGACTGGATGCTTTGCGAGCGGATGCTTCTATTGTTTTTTCAGCACCGCGGTGCCCTTTTCGTCGGTGAGGATCGTCCCCTCCAGCAGCCGGAAGGCCGCGGCTCTGGCGGGCGGAATCTCCACCTGGCGGACCACGTATTCGCGCTCGTAGTGGAGCAGGTTGCCTTTGGCCGTCACCGAAGAACGGTAGCTGGCGAAGTCGAGATCGATCTTCACCGGGTCGGGTGTCTCGTCCACCACGTAGCCGGGCGGAATGGCGATGTCGAAGCTGTCGCGCCAGCGGCCGGGGTGGCCGAGTTCGATGGAATACTTACGCGGTTTGCCCTCCATCACGTCGGGAACGGCGTGGGCGTGGCTGCCCAGCACGCGCGGACGCAGCAGCAGCAGCGGGCCGGCGGCGTGGGCATAGTTGGCGGTGCTCAGGTGCAGATCGAGTTCCAGCGGCTTGTCCAGTTCGGCCGCCTGGCGGAATTCGAAGCCTTTGAAGGTCAGGCCGGGCAGATCGGCGCCGAGAGTCTTTTCCAGGCCCTCGCGGAGTTCCTTGGCGTCTTTGCTTTTGATATGCCAGCGCTCCTCGCTGGCGTCGTCGCCGGTGAAGGTCTCAGTGATATCGCCGGCCAGAGCGCCATCGGCGGTCAGCGTAAAGGAGCCTTTGCGGCTCAGCCCGGATGACTCCGGCGGAAGCACCGGCATCTGCAGCACCTGGCTGTCGGGCCCGTTCGAAATGTTGGCGTAAGCACCCTGCAACTGGCCGCGAATGAGGCCCACGGGCGTCTCCTGGTCGGTGGGATCGAAGATCAGCAGCGTCTTACCATTGACTGCCTTCACGCGGGCCAGCAGCCGTGGATCATTCTCGCCCTCGGGCAGCTCGATGGCGGTAATCATGTGATTGCCGATGAGAGACGGAGTGTTGGGATCGATGATGCCGCGCTCGCTGTCGACATGGAGATAGTGGGCGCGGATGCCCACGGCCTGAAGCATCGAGATCAGCAGGGTGGTCTTGTCTTTGCAGTCGCCGTAGCGGTTGCGATAGATGTCTCCGGCCGGATGCGCCTGCCATCCGCCGATTCCTTTGGAGACGATGAAATAGCGGACATTTTTCTGGATGTAATCGGTGATGCGGCTGAGCCTGGTGTAAAAATCGGGCGCGCCGGCAATCAGCTCCTGGGCCTTGGCGGCGATCTCGGGCGTGGGATCGGGACGGTGCTCCTCCAGCTTGTCTTGCCAGAGACCGATGGCGCGCCACTGGGCATCGGCGCCCTTCACCGCCTCGTCTCCCCATTTGATGGACATGCGCGCGGCCAGCGCGCCCCAGGGAGGCGTGGCGTGGATGTTTTCCAAATCCAGCGCGGGCATCTCCTTGATCTCCCAGCGGAGATCGTTGGCGGCCACTTCCACCGGCTTCACGGGCGGAAAACCGTGCCAGGCCTCGGCGTAGTGCCCGCCCGCGGGAAGAATCAGCTCCATCGCCTCATCCACTACAGGAATGGGCTGCTGAATCTCCCATTCCTCCTCGCTCATGTAGGGCCGCAGATGCTCCTCGGATTCGCAGACGACCACCGAACCGGGATCGCTGGCCGGGGGATTGACGGTGCGGATGCGGTCGGTCGCCTGCTCGACGGGATTCTCATAGGCGCCGTAGTCGGTAAAGTCGGTTTCCATGGCCTGAAACTGATGGCCGTTGGCGGCGATGGTCCAGGAGCGGAAATAGGTGAGCTTTTCGTCGATATCGTACTCGGCCGAGCAATGCGCGTAGCCGCGGCCCTGCGGCTTGAGGATGCGAACCGCGAAGCGGCGGCGCTCGATGGCGTGGTTGTCGGCGTCGAAGGTGATCAGGTATTCGTCGAAGAGCACCACCGCGGAGGCATCCTTCGCCGCGGCGGGCGTGGGGGTCTTGGCGGCCGCGACAGCCCAATCCGGCGCGGGCAGGGGCTTGTCCTTGGCCGCCGCCGGCAGTGCGCCGGCGAGTGCCGCAAGAGCGGCCATTGCGGCCAGGGACTGAAAACCATGGAGGCGCGGGATCATCAGTTGCCTTTCGTTGCCGGAGACGCGGTGAGGACCAGTTGCTGTTGATCGGAGGCCGCGATCTTCTGGTAGAAGCCGCGCAGGTCTTGATACTCTTCCGGCTTGGCGAAGGTAAAGGCGCGGGCCAGCGAGCGGGCGATGGTGAACTGGCCGGGCGCGGAGACCGTTTTGGTGATGAGAACCGCATGGTCGATCCACGGAATCTTCGCGTCCTGCGGCGCTCCTTCCACCGTCAAGCCGGCCGGCAGGCGATAGACGACCTCGTCGGTTACGCGCTCGGCATAGTGCATATCCACCAGTTCCTGGCGCTTCTCCTGAGCGGCAAAAGGCTCATGGCCGCGAGTCTCGAAAAAGAAGCCGGGCAGCATCAGCCGTTTCGATGTTGCGGCGCCCAGCGAACCCTGTACGTTGGCCATGGCCAGCAGATTCACGTCGGGATTGTCCAGGCCCAGGAAGTGATCGACGTGGGCCTGAATGCCTTCGGGAACCGTGGACTCCAGCCACCGGTCGAACTGCTTTTTCACCTCGTCCAGGTCGTTTCTCAGGGCGGCCTGGCGCCAGCGAAGAGCCTCCTGCCCGGTCATGACGATGCGCAGCGTCCCCGTGGCCGTTTCGTGCGCGTCCAGCGCAATATCGCCGGTCCGCAGCACGGCATTTCCGTTGAAGGGCAGCAGCGGAGTCGACATGGTGGCGCGGCCTTCCGCGCTCTGCCGGATGCCGCTGGCGCCCGCGTGCCTCCAGTGGAGGGTCTGAAACGGGCACATCTTCTCGCCGGGATCGAGGAAGATCTCGTTGCCGCCGATCTTCAGAATCACGATGTCGTCGTCGAGCTGGCCGAAATCCATGTAGCCGGGATCGAAAAGGCCGGTCTTGCGGTCGACCACCTTGGCGTCGTAGGCGGTCAGGCCGGCGGCGCGCAGCATGGCCAGATAGAGCAGGGCAATGTCCTGGCGGGAGCCGCTCTTCTGCGTCCAGGTATCCTCGGCGCGCTTGGCGGCCTTCAGATTCAGTTGCTTCAGCTCGGATTTGCTCTTGGTGCGGGAGAAGTCGGTGTTATCCAGCGCCTGCACGGCTTTGTAGAGCTTTTTGGCTTTATCGAGGTCGCTGTCGCCAGGGGCGATCAGGCCTTCGACTGCCTGTTTGATCGGCTTCGTCGGCTCGGCAAAGTGATCTACCTCCTTTGACCAGCGCTTGGCCTCGGCGATCCAGAACTCGCTGGCGTTCGACTCGTTCTTGTAATAGAAAAGCACTTTGTAAAGAAAGCTGTTGATGGGTGGCATCCACTCTTCGTCGGGGATCGGCGGGATGTCGGTCAGGTCGACGCTGAAGTGTCCGACGACGTCGCTTTTCAGAGCCGCGCCGGGAGGCAGCTTCGGCCACCAGACGAGGTGATTGGCTGGATTCCCGTGGGCATCCACCACATTGCTTTCGGTTGCAAATTCGCTGAGATGCAGGAATGCCTTGAAGGGAGTAAAGGCATAGTGCGCCTTGTGCACGAAATAGGGCCGCTGAATCTCCCAGAACGGAGAGGAAACGTGGTCGTCGTCGTAGCGAAGCTCGTAGCGGTATTCCAGGATGCTGCCGACTTCCACGCTGGGCAGGGTAAAGACCGTGCGGCTGAATTCATGTTCCCCCGCTTTTACGGTCAACAGTTCAGCGGGGCTGCCCTCCAACGGGATGACGGTTCCATCCGCGTGGATCGTGCGGGCCCTGATGTCGGCTACCTTTTCGCCTCCGCGCAGGTGGGGAATCTCGACCGTCGCCAGCTCCTTGCCCTTTTCCTGGAGCACTTTGATTCTTGCGTAGAAGCTATGGAAGTGCACCGTATCGTCGGTAGTTTCCTCCACATTCAGATACACGGCCGCGGCGCCCGGCGCCTTGGGATCGGCGGTCATCTTGAGCTCTTCGCCGGTCGGCTTTTGGAACTGCGCCGAAAGCAGCGCAGGACAGGCTAGAACCAGCGCGAGCAGCGGGCCACGCAGCCAGAGGCGCCGTCCGCCGCCTCTGGCCGACCGAGAGAGAATGCGTGCCGCGCTGTTCATCAATTGCCTTTCGTTGCCGGAGACGCGGTGAGAACCAGTTGCTGCTGATCGGAGGCCGCGACTTTCTGGTAAAAGCCGCGCAGGTCCTGGTACTCCTCGGGCTTGAGAATCGTGAAGGCGTGGGCCAGCGAACGGGTGATGGTGATCTGGCTGGCGTCGGTCTTGGTCTTCACCACCAGGACTCCATGGCCCTCCCAGGGAATCTTTGCATCCTGGGGCGCGGATTCCAGCGCGAGGCTTGCCGGCAGGTGATAGACCACCTGGTCGGTGACCTGCTCGGCATAGTGCATATCCACGGGCTCGAGGCGCTGTGCCTGATCCACAAACGGATGGCTCTGGGTCTCAAAGAAGAAGCCGGGCAGCAGAACGCGTTTTGCGGTCGCGGTTCCGGGCGCGCCCTGCACCTTGACCGCGGCGATCAGATTCGCGCTCGGGTCGTCGAGCCCCACAAAGCGGTCCACGTGCGCCTCCACGCCCGCGGGAACCATGCCTCCGAGCCACTCGTCGAAGCGCTTCTTCACTTCGTCCACATCCTGCCGCAGCGCCGCCTGCCGCCACTGGAGCGCCTGCTGGCCGGCCATCACAAAGCGGAAGTTGCCCGCGATGCCGCCGCGCTCGTTCACCGCGACATCGCCGATGCGGACCAGCGTGTTCACGTTATACGGCAGCAGGGGAGAGACGTAGATGAGGGGTTCCTTTGCGGTCTGGCGCACGCCGCTGGCCCCTGTATGCCGCCAGTGAACCATCTGGAAGGGACACATCTTTTCGCCGGGATCGAGCACAACTTCCTTGCCGCCGATGGTGGCCAGGATCACGTCGTCGTCGAGTTGGCCCCAGCTCAAAATGCCGGTGTTGAAGATTCCCCGGTCGCGATCCACCACCTTCAAGTCGTAGGCGGTGATCCCTGCGGCGCGTGCCATGGCCAGATAGAGCAGCGCGATGTCCTGGCTGGAGCCGCTCTTCTGGTTCCAGGTGTCCTCGGCGTGCTTCACCGCGTGCATCCCGAGCTGCTTCAGTTCAGACTGTCCTCTTGCGCGGGAGAAATCGGTGTTGTCCAGGGCCTGCACGGCGTTGTAGAGCTTCTTCGCCTTGTCCAGGTCGCTGTCGGCGGGAGCGGTGAGGCTGGAGACCGCCGCGCGGATCGCGGCTGTCGGCTCGGCGAAGTCGTTCACCTCTTTCGACCAGCTTTTGGATTCGGTTTGCCAGTAGTCCACGCCGCCATAGGCGGTTTGATAGGAGAAACGCACCTGATAAAGGAAGCTCTGGATCGGCGGCATGAATTCTTCGTGCGGGATGGCCGGAATGTCCGTCAGGTCGAGCAGGTAACCGGTGGCCAGGGTCTTCACCGCCGCCCCAGGGGGAAGCTGTTCCCAGTCATTGATCGAAGTGATCCGGTTTCCGCGTCCGTCCACCAGATAGGTGGAGGATCGGGCGACCTGCGATCCATTCATGAAGTCCTTCACGGGCGTGTAGACATAGTGCGCCTTGTGGACGAAAAACGGCTTCTGAATCTGCCACTGCGGCGGAACGGCATAACCGTCGTAGTGAAGCTGATAGTAGTACTCCAGAATGCTGCCCACCTCGACGCTGGGCAGCGTAAACACCATGCGGCCGAACTGTCCGGCCGTGGTCTTTGAGGTCAGCAGATCTTCGGGCTTCATGACGAGCGGAACGACGGTCCCATCGCTGTGAATCGTGCGCCCCTGGATTGCCTCGACCTTGACGGGGCCGTGCTGGTAGGGAATTTCGACCGTGGCCAGTTCCTTGCCCTTCTCCTGGAGCACTTTGATGCGCGCGTAGAAGGTCTGGTATTGCATCGGATCGTCGGTAACATCCGAAATATTCAGATACACGGCCGCGGCGCCCGGCGCTTTGGGGTCGGAGGTCATCTTGAGTTCGTCGCTGGTGGGCTGCTGGAACTGGGCGAGCAGGAGGGCCGGCGATGCCAGGGCGAGAAGCACGGTAGCGGGACGCACAAAGGCGAAGATTTGCATGGATTTTTTCCTTTGCTTGAAGGCAAGGGAAAGTGTACAGCGCAACGGCGCAGCCGTGCCTGAAAATCTTCCGCCCTTGCACTTCGGTAACGGCGCGCGGGAACAGGAATCGAACGCGGAAATCGCGCGATGGGCCGCGCCTGCGCGCAACAGGCGGAGGCAGGGTTGGCCGTTTATTGATTCTTCTGCCAATAACCTGCAAGTTCCCTCCGCTGCCGCATGAAGCACCCTACATGCATTGCGCGGAACCCCGAGGCGGGCGCAACAGCAACCCGGCCGCGCTGGCGTAAACTGGGGCGGCTACAGCGGTTCTCCCATTGCTATAATCCGAAGCCATGCTGCCGAGTGGCTTTTTCCTCAAGAAAAAGCCACCTTGTAAAAAGCCGCCTAGGGTATATATATGGGAGAACCGCCCTAGGCAATGCGTCTTGAGAGGAAACTACGGTGATCGATCGGTTTCGTTTTGCGGGAATTCTTGTTGCTTTGTGGATGGGCGTTTTGGCCGCGCCGGCGGCGCAGGCGCAGTGGAATCCGCCCAATCCGGTGGTGAGCTTTGAAAAGCGGGCCGACGGCCTGGAAGTGCTGCAGAAGGATGGCGTTCTGCGCCTGGAAGTGAAGGCAGCCGACGTGATCCACGTGACCTATGCGCCGCTCGATTCCGCCGCGCCGCAGCGGGCCTCCGATTCGGTGGTCATCAAGAAGGATTGGCCCGCGGCCGAATTCGCCGTCAGCTCGAACGAAAAGGCCGTGACTCTTTCCACGGCGAAGTTGCGGGTGATCGTCGAGCGCGAAAGCGGCGCGCTGCACTACGTCGGCGCCGAGGGCAACGCCTTCACCGCGGCCGGTGCCACGGGGCCCGGATCGACAGGTCCCGGCATGAGAGGCAAGCTGCTCACCACCGAAAGCTACCGCTCGCTCAAGCCCGTCGAGGTCAACGGCGAAAAAACCTTTCATGCGGAGGTCTTCTTTGGGATCTATGGATCGCACGAGGGGCTCTACGGGCTGGGCCAGCATCAGGCCGGCGTGTGGAACTATCGCGGCGAAACCGTCGATCTCTCGCAGGAAAACACCAACATCGCGATTCCGCTGCTGGTTTCAACCAACGGCTACGGCATCTTCTGGAACAATCCCTCGCGCAGCCGCGTGAACAACCGCTTCGTTCACATGCTCTATCTCAGCGCCGAGGTTGCCGACCGCATCGATTACTACTTCATCTACGGTCCCGAGCCGGACCAGATCGTCGCGCGCTATCGCGAACTGACCGGCGAGGTTCCGCTCTTCGGCCGCTGGGCCTACGGCTTCTGGCAGTGCAAGAACAAGTATCAGTCGCAGCAGGAGTTGGAAACCGTCGCGGCCAAATACCGCGCGCTCCATATTCCCGTGGACAACATCGTGCAGGACTGGTTCTGGTGGGTCACCATGGGCGAGATGAAGTGGAACCCGAACTATCCCAACCCGCAGGGACTCATCGACACGCTGCACAACGAGCACTTTCACCTGATGGTTTCGATCTGGCCCTACTTCCGCCCCGGCACTGCGGTCTACGACGAGTTCGACAAGAACGGCTGGTTCATCGACAAGATGAAATCGCCCAACTATCATCCGGTGGGCCAGGCGCTCTATGACGCTACCAATCCCGAGGCGCAGAAACGCTACTGGGGCAACGTGAACACGGCGCTCTTTCAAAAGGGCGTGGATGCGTGGTGGCTCGACACCGACGAGCCGGAGACCGAAGGACGGGAAGACAACATCCTGACCACTAATCAACTGCACCTGGGCTCGGGCGCGCGCTATGCCAATGTTTATCCGCTCTTTCACTCGGCCGGCGTCTCCGACGGGCAGCGCGCCGCCTCCGGCGAGAAGCGGGTCTTCATCCTCTCGCGTTCGGCCTATGCCGGCACGCAGCGCTATGGCGTCACGGCCTGGTCGGGCGACGTGATGTCGGACTGGCTGACCTTCCAGCGCCAGATTCCCGCGGGCCTCAACTACTCCATCTCGGGGATGCCCTACTGGACCACCGACATCGGCGGATTCATCAGCGGCGGCAACCTGAACGATCCCAAATTCCGCGAGTTGTTCGTCCGCTGGTTCCAGTTCGGCGCCTTCTCGCCCATCTTCCGCGTGCATGGCACCCGCTCGCCCGACGAGAACGAACTCTGGTCCTACGGGCCCGAGGCGCAGAAGATCCTGGTCGACTACGACACGCTGCGCTATCGCCTGATGCCTTACATCTACTCCGAAGCCTGGCAGGTGACCAGCAATCACGGCACGCTGATGCGCCCACTGGTCATGGATTGGCGCAACGACGTCGAGTCGCAGAACACCGGCGACGAATACCTCTTCGGCCCGGCGATCCTGGTCAGCCCCGTTTCCACCCAGGGCGCAACCAGCCGCGCGGTCTATCTGCCCCCAGCCACGTGGTACGACTTCTGGACCGGCGAAAAGCAAGAAGGCGGAAAGCGCATCCAGGCCGACGCGCCTTTGGCCAAGCTGCCGCTCTTTGTCCGCGCGGGCTCCATCGTTCCCATGGGGCCGGCGATGGAGTGGACCACCGAAAAGCCCTCCGACCCCATCGAATTGCGCATCTATCCCGGCGCGGATGGCGACTTCACCTTCTACGAGGACGAGAACGACAGCTACCGCTACGAGAAAGGCGCGCACGCGACCATCGCGCTCCACTGGGACGACGCGGCCAAGACGCTGACTCTTGGCGCGCGCGAGGGCAGCTTCCCAGGGATGCTCGCCCAGCACACCTTCCGCGTGGTGCTGGTCGGCAAGGGGCAAGGCGTGGGAATCGGCGAAAGCTCCACGCCGCAAGCGACCGTGGTCTACAAGGGCGAGAAGCTGGCGGTGAAGCCGTAAGAGCGAGTTAGCAAGTCAGCATGTCAGCAGATTGGTGAAGAGGCTCCGCATTGCGGAGCCTCTTCTGTTCTTGATCCGGCTGTCGTCGATCCGGTCCAAATGGCTTGCACGGCAACCATGTTGTCATCCTGAGCGAGCGCAGCGAGTCGAAGGACCTGCGGTTGTTTTTTCTTCTGACCCACAACCAGCTCCGTGCCCCATCCTTTCGCTTTTTTTCTGGCGAAAGGGTGGGAAACCAGAAGGCCCAACCTTTGCTCACGAGGAGCGAACGGCTCGCAGCTAGAAGCTCGCGCCTTCCAGCATCGCCGTCACCAGCGCAATGGGCAGGCCGACCACATTGAAGTAGTCGCCCTCGATGCGCGGAATCCATCGTGCGGCGCGCCCCTGGATGGCGTAGGCCCCGGCCTTGTCCATCGGCTCGCCGCTGGCGACGTACGCGGCGATCTCCTCGTCCGACAGCGTGAGAAAGCGCACGCCGGTGGCCTCGGCGGCGACTTCGGTCCTCTGCGCCGTCACCACGGCCACGCCGGTCATCACGCGATGCGTCCGGCCTGAGAGCAGGCGCAGCATCCGCGCCGCGTCGGCCGCGTCTTCCGGCTTGCCCAGAATGTGATTGTCGAAGGTGACGGTCGTATCCGCGCCCAGAACGGCCAGATGCTCCGCGCTTCCGGCCCCGTCCGCAATCTGGTCGAAGACGGCCTGCGCCTTTTCCCGCGCCAGCCGGGTGACGTAAGCGATCGGATCTTCGCCGGGCTGCGGCTCCTCCGGAATGTGCGCCGGCCGCACCTCGAACGAAAATCCGGCCTGGGTGAGCAGTTCGCGACGGCGTGGCGAGGCGGAAGCGAGAACGAGCATATCTTGATTATGCCCTCAGCCCCGTCTGCATCCCGCCCGGCGTAGCGAGTCCCCAGGCCATCGCCGGCGTGTTGTGCGCCAGCCCGAAGCGGCCGTCGGGGCCGAGCAGAATGATGCCGCCGTGGCCGCCGAGGCGGTTATAGAGATAGCTGATGGCCTCGCGCGCCGCGATCTCCGGCGCGGTGCCGTCGGAGACGCGGTCGGCGGCCCACTTGCCCAGCACCAGTTTCATGATCGGTTCGCCCCAGCCGGTGAGCGAGACGGCGGCGGAAAGATTGTCGGCGTAGCAGCCGCAACCGATCAGAGACGAGTCGCCCACGCGGCCCGGCGTCTTGTTCAGCGTACCGCCCGTCGAGGTGCCCGCGGCCAGGTTGCCGTGAAAGTCCAGAGCGACCGCGCCCACCGTGTCGTGCGACTCAAACCCCGGCGACGAAGATCTGTCGCTGGGGTCCCCGGACTCCAGCAAATCCGGATCGCGCGGAAATGCCGTCTCCGGGCTCTTGTCGTCGTGCAGCGTGCGGCCGGAGAAGGTCTGGTCGGCCAGTCCCGCGGCCTCGCGCGCCTGTGCATGGGCCAGCCGTTCCCGCTCCCGCTCCAGCACCAGCTCGGCGTTGTCGATCAGCTTCATGCCCTGCGCCTGGGCAAACTCCTCCGCGCCCTGGCCCACGAAATACACATGCGGACTCTTTTCCAGCACCAGCCGCGCCGCCTGGATGGGGTTGCGCAGCCGCTCCACGCAGGCCACGCCGCCGGCCTTCATGCGTCCCCCGTCCATCAGCAGCGCGTCCAGTTGCACGCGCCCATCGGAGGTGAGGAAGCTGCCGCGTCCGGCGTCGAAGGTGGAGTCGTTTTCCAGAACGGTGACCGCGGCTTCGACCGCATCCAGCGCCGATCCGCCCAGCGCGAGGATCTTGTAGCCGGTTTCCAGAGCGTTGCGCACGCCCTTTTCGTGGGCGGCTGCCGCGTCGGCGGGGATGGCCCATGCGCCGCCGTGGACCAGGAGGATGGGAGCGTGTGTAACTGGGGATGTCACCGCACTATGGTAGCTCAGATGCAGTGGACAGTGGACAGTGGGCAGTGGGCAGTGGGCAGTGAACAGTGGACAGTGGGCAGTGAACAGTGGACAGTGGGCAGGGGACAGTGAGCAGAGCCCTGGGGCGGAGGCTTTTTGCCGCAACAATCCGCGCTTTCCGTTGCGTGTCAATGGGACGAAGACCGAGATGCATAGTTAAGTGATTGAAAACAATCGATAAAATCGATGCCGTCCGGTTTGCATGTAATTTCGCTGGTTCCGCTAACCTAAGAACATTCAAGACAAAATGAAGGTGCAAGGGGAGAGCTTGTAGGGCTTTCCCAATCCTCTTCGGGCCATCTCCGCGGCTTCGCGAACGAGAAAGAAGAAGAGGCAACGGCATTTCTGAAGATGCGATCGAGGGGCGATTCCGCGCGGGATCGCCCCTCTTTCCTTTCTACGGGCAGCGCGAATCGCCGTGGACGGGTGGGCCGGGAATGGCGGAGAGATGGCGACAAGTTGGAAGCAGACGGGCCAGGGGAAGGCGAAAGGCGCTGGAACCTTCAAGAAGGCGAAGAAACTCAACGAAGCGGCGCTCAAAATGGTGGACGAAAATGCCACCAAGATTGCCGATTCGCTGGTGAAAAGCACTCTCGATGGCCACGTGCTGAGCGCTCGGCTGCTGATCGAACTGGCAGAGGGAAACATCGAGCCTGAGGAGGCCATGGCCATGCGGCCGCTGCGCAGCATGGCGTTGGAACTGGCGGCGCAGCCGCCATGGCGGCCCGAAACAGAAAACCGGAAAACAAGTGTTGGGAGCTGGGGACCGGAAAGGGACTGAGCTCCTCGATCGGCGGGGAGTGCGGCCGCAACGCGGGGGAATGAGCCTGCCGCGGCGGCCGCACTCCCAAAAGAGAAGGACGAGAGACGGATGAAGCTCACGAAGAACGAGAGTTTGCGCGCCGGCGGATGGATAGGACGGGCTCTGAACCGGGTGGGTTGGATCGCGATGAGCCTGCTGACGCTGGCTTCGCTGGTCCATGCGCAGGCGGTCGCCACCACGACGGTTCAGGGAACGGTGTATCTGGCCAACGGGCAGGCGGGCGCGGGAACTCTGAATGTGAGCTGGCCGGCCTTCACCACGGCCAACGGCCAGGCGGTGACGGCGGGGCAGATGACGGTGACGATTGCGCCCGACGGATTCCTGAGCGTCAATCTGGCTCCCAACCTGGGAGCGACACCGGCCGGGCTCTACTACACCGCGGTTTACCAGATGAGCGACGGCACCACCAGCACCGAGTACTGGGTGATTCCCGCCGCGGCGCAGGCCACTCTGGGCCAGGTGCGGGCGCAGTTGATGCCCGCGGCGCAGGCCGTTCAAACCGTGAGCAAGGCCTATGTCGACCAGGCGATCGCGGAGCTGACCGAGAGTCTGCTCACCGCCTCGGGCGGCACGCTCAGCGGCCCGCTCTATTTAAATGGCGATCCCACGCAGCCCTTGCAGGCGGCCGACAAGCATTACGTAGATACGACCTTCAGCATGGAGGTCCCCATCGCCGGCGGCACCATGACCGGTCCCTTGGCGGCTCCGGCAGTCAACGGCGTCGAGTCGCCCGTGGCCGGAACCTCGCAGACCACTCTTCAGTCAGCCATCGGCGCGGCCGGAACCACCGGCGCCATGGAGATTCCGCCCACCTACGCGGGAACCGACACGTTTACCAATCCGAATGGCGTCTATGTCAACGATCTGCGGCCCAACGCCGCGCAGCAGTCCGAGCGCAGCGTCAAGGAATTCGGCGCGGTCTGCGACGGCGTCACCGACGACACCAACGCGTTGCAGGCGGCTATCGACTATGCCCAGACGCACCTGGTGGCGCTCACCATTCCGCAGGGAACCTGCAAGACGCACGCGCTCACCTGGCATGGCGAGTCCATCGGCGGCCTGGGCAAGCAGGTCTCGGCGCTGATGGGATTTCCCGGTCAGGATGTGCTTGCCACGGCCGCCGACAGCACCAATCTGCTGAGTTATACGCGGATTCACGATCTGACCCTTTATGTGGACCAGAGCGTGGATGTCTCCTGCTCGGCCGCCGAAGGGCGCGCGCCGGCAGGAAGCTGCGCGCTCAACCGGCCGCTAGAGAGCAACTCGATCTTTTCGCCCGGCGGCAGCGGTCTCACGGGCACGGCGGGAACCGGCGCGGCCTGGGCGGTAGGCAACTGCGGCCTCGCCATGCCCGCGGCCACGGGAGCGGGCGGCAACGGCCTGCGCGTGGCGGAAATCGAAAACCTTGAGATTGTGGCCACGGGCGTCGATCCTCTGGCCGCGCAGTATCCCGGCATCCACTCGACCCACACCTGCGGCCTCTATCTGGCGCAGTGGCCGCAGTGGAGCGAATTCCGCAATATCGATATTCGCGGGCTCAATACCGGCGTCGCCATTCCCGCGCTGCCGGTCGCGGTTCCCGCGGGACTGAATGCCGACTCGAACCGCTGGCAGAACGTGACCATCCAGGCCACGCACGGCTTTACGGCGGCTGCGGGCTCGAACAATGTCCTCGACAATCTGGTGGCCATGGCCGGCAACTCCGCCGCCACGGCCGAGCCGCCCACCGGTCTGGTGCTCGACTTTCCCGGCGCGCAGCAGGGCTGGACGGTCCTCAATGCCGTGGTCTTGCCGGCCTGGAACGCGGTGCAGCCGCAACTCGCGGTCGCGGCCTCGGGCGGCGCGGTTACCGGCGTCACGGTCGGCTCGGAGCACGGCCTGGGATTCGATCCCTATGGCACGCAGGTTCCGCTGGCCTTCAGCGGAAGCTGTACCGCGCAGGCCTCGGCCGGCGTGAACAGCAACGGTTCGATTGGAACAGTCACGGTGACGAGCGGCGGAGTGGGCTGCTCGGGAACCACGACCGCCAGCATCAACGTGGCGGGAAGCTGGGATACCGCCGCGCCGGTGAACCTGATCTCCGGCCAGAACATGACCTTCTTTGCCGGCAACCTGCTCAAGGGCAACGGCGGCTATACGGTGTGGAACGCGGCCGGATCGCAGAGTTACGGAACCCAGTTGGACGGCGGCGGCGGAACGCTGCCGGGCGGCGGCGCTTACAAGGGCCTGGTGGCAAACAATCCGCCGGGCAGTGTCTATCCGGTGGATCAGTTTCCCGGCGCGGACTTCGGTGCCAAACTCCAGGCCTGTCTGAATGCCCTCAGCGCGGAGAACGGCGGAAGCTGCGACGCGCGCAACTTCACGGGAACCCTCTCGATGGCATCGAACCTGACCGTCTCCACGGCCAATGCGACGGTTCTGTTGCCTTGCGCGACGATTGCGACCGCCAATCAGGTGATCGTGACCGCGGGAACCAGAAATGTGGCCCTGCGCGGATGCGCCTTGCGCGGAGCCAGCACGGCCAGCGGCAGCCAGGGCGGCACGGTCTTCCTCTACTCCGGAGCGGGCGCAATGGTGCAGGTCGGCGACCCGAGCTATGCCGCCGACACCAACGGTTTTCATCTCGACAACGCGGTCATCAACACCACGCCCTCCACCAGCGCAACCGCGCAGGGATTCGCCGCCTACCGCACCCAGGAGCTCGATCTCGAAAGCCTCTATTTTCTCGGCAACGCGAACCAGACGGGCATGACTCTGGACGGCACCGGCAACTATACCGGCGGAAGTTTTCTCGACAACCAGTTCGACGGCTTCCTGACGGCGGTCAACGCCATCGGCCATCAGATTTCCAACGCGGCCACGACCGACTGGATGAACGCCAGCACCTTTGTGCGGCTGCACATCGATTGCCCGACCACCAGCAGCGGCGGCCAGATCGCCGGCACCTACGGCATCAACCTGCAACAGGGCGATGGCAATACCTTCACCGGCGGCGATGTGGAGGGATGCTCGACTGCGCTCCATCTGGGCCCGAACGCGCAGAACAACACCATCGTCGGCCTGCGCAACGAGAACTCCAGCAATCAGGTGGTCGCCGACGCGGGCAGCGCCTACAACAACTGGATCACCGGCGGCACCATGTTCACCAACCAGTTGACCGACAACGGCACGCGCAACAGCTTTCTCGACACCTTCCACCGCAGCTTCAACGGTCTCAGGGGCGACTGGTACGGCAGCCAGCAGGACGCCACCATCACCAACCACTACCGCATCGGCATCGGCTTGGGCAACGAGCGCGGGCTGCTCAACCGCTACCAGACCGACTACGGCTACCGCTGGACGATGGGCCTCAGCGACGCCACGGCGGGCGAGCAGTTCTATCAGATTCTCGATGAGCTGAACAACGTCTACCGGATATCCATCGGCCAGTACAACAACGGCCAGTCCAGCACCAACAACCAGACGGTCATCAATGCGGCCGGCACCGGAGCAATCGTCTTGAACGGCTCCAACAACTCGGGAACCGGAGGCGTGGTCTTTGGCTCGGGCGGACCCTCCGAGACCACCGTGGCCACCATCAACAACGCCGGCAGCGCGCAGTTCCTCGGCACGTTGGAGGTCTCCGGCGCCTCCACCTTCAGCAGCTCCACTACGGTGAAGAATCAGGCCGATGCCGAAATCGACCAGTTCCTCTGGGCCGGCTTGACCACCAGCCAGAAGGAATCTTTCATCTACAAGGACTGGAACGGCAACAGCCAGTGGTACATGGTCAAGGACGCCAGCAACAACTGGGCGCTGAACTCGGCCACCGGCGGGCTCGACAGCTTCAAGGCCTACCAGAGCACCAACAGCGGCGACACGTACATCGATGCCTCGAATGCTTCGGGCGTGGTGCGCATCAACTACGAAACCGGCTCCGGTGCGGGCTTCAACATCTACGGCGGCAATAGCTCTACGCTCTACGCCAGCTTCACCGCGGCCAACGCCATCAAGTTTCCCGGTCTGGCCGCCAGCAGTGGCCATAACTGTGTCCAGATCGACACCTCCGGCTACCTCTCCAATACCGGCTCGGCCTGCGGTTCCGGCTCCGGCTCCGGCGGCAGCGGCACGATCAGTTCGGGAACCACGGGCCAGATCGCCTCCTACATCGGCAACGGAACTTCCATCGGTGGCATCGCTACGGTTCCTCTCTCGGCGGGAGGCACGGGTGCGGCCACGGCCGCCGCGGCGCTCGCCAACCTCAACGGCATTTCCTCCCTTGTCACGACTCCGCAGACGATGGCCGGCCAACTGACCTTGCCCGGCGTCCTGCCCACGGCCACTCCCTACGCGGACATCCGGGCGTATGGATGGGCAGGAGGGACTTCGCCGATTGACACTGCCTTGGCAGCGGCTACTACTGTCGCAGGAGGGACCGGGGCATCGAGGACTGTCTTTTTGCCGTGCATCGGCGGATGTACTTTGAGCAGCGGGAACATCACCAACACGACCGGCGCCCTGATTACGTTACGAATTCAGGGCACACTTAATCCTGCCAGTACATTGGTGGTGCCACCCAATATCAATCTGGTTTGCGATGGCGGCGGATCGGCCGCCCAGTTCCAGGCGCCGGGTCCTATCTGTAACATCAATGGCCCCACGGTCTACGGCACGCTGGGCACCGCGACGACGGCGATCAACACTCCAGTTACCTTTACGCCAACCTTCGGCGCGGGTACGCTTGCCGCCAATTTGCCCGTCAATTCCGCAATCACCATTGCTGGGACGGTGACCTGCCCGATTGCCTCCATCACTCGCACGACTGCCTCTGTCGCCAATGTCACAGCCACGCTTTCCTCGTCGTGCCGCATTCCGCCCGGAGTAAATGTCACCATCGCGGGCGTCACGGATAGCAGCTTTGATGCTGCTACTTTTTCGACTGCATCGGATTATCCGGCCCAAACGGTGACATGGACGCAAGTCGGGCCAGCCAGCACATCGAGCGGCGGCACAATCACAGGGTTCAACGAAGACAGTTTCGAGACCGTCCGCATCCAGGCGGTTTCCGGCAATACGGTAACGGCGACCTTTGCCCACGCGCACAGCGCGAGCGACGTTTGGGGCGAAGTGGCAGTCGCGACGACCTACGGTCCAGAGGCGTACATTTCCCTCGAAGATGTAAACGTCGGCAACTGCTACGGTGCCTGTTTCTGGGCGGAATCGACGTACAACATTACCATCAGCAACTCTTCGTTCAATTCAATCACCTTCATGGCATCTGCACCGATGGAGTTGGCAAATACCTGGGGTGTTGACCTTACCCGAGATGTGTTCCAGCCGTGGATGGCTTATCCCTGCGCGAGCGGTTGTGTGAATGTTGGTTATCCGTATGGGCTCAGACTCACCGCCCTACCGATCTCTCGCGACGTAGACAGCGGGGGAATAGCTACGGCGAAAATTACTGGCGACGGCACAATCTGCGCAGGCATCAAGATTGACAGTAACGGTCAGTCTGGCTATCTGATGGGACAGCAGAATTTTGAGGACATTGTGTTTGAGCAACCAAAGAGTGCGATCACGGTGGATTCCAGGTATATCTCATCTGGAGCACTCGGTACGATAAACTTGAGTAAGACTCTCCTTCAAGACGGCCCCATGGGTTACAACGTATCTGTCCTTGCATCGACTGATGGCGGCGGTGGACCCGTAGAGATAGACACAAGCGAAGGTTTGTCAAGCCAGATCGTCAATAAATACTACACAGGCCATGTGATCCTCAACCAACCGAATGAGCAGGTTGACCTACCTCAGTCACCCAGCGTAATCAACGATGGCACCGGACTGCTGGCCGAGCTTCCCAATATCGGAGCGGCTCTGGGGCCGGCACTTATTCCTTACGCGACCCTCCCGGTAACTACGAGTCCGGCGTCGTGGAGTTGCAGCGGAACGGGGTGTTCTGTTGTTACCGGCATTGCCGCTCCAGATGGAACAGCGACAGCGGGCGAAGTAGTAGAAGGAACTTCCCTTGCGCTCGTGACCCCGTATAGCAACACCTTTTCGCCGTCCGTTGGGGATTGTTTCCTGTATGGAGGCTGGATGGCTCCCGGCCTGAACAACCCTGCGGGTGGTCTGTTCGCGATTCAGGCTTACAACGCGGGGGATAGTTTCAACGGCTCACAGCAAAGCACAAGCCTGTCCTATCAGATGAACGTCAATAACATGGGATGGCATCCCGTTGTGGCACTTGCCTGTTTGACGACAGTCGGCAGCACGGGGACGCACACCTTTTCGCTGGAGGAATACGCATACAACGGGAATATCCCCGGCGTCGGGACTCAGTATTGGATGCCGTTTATGATCTACATCCCGGCATCAGCGGAAGTGAGCGCGGGAGAGTTGGCACGTTGGAGGCGCGACTTGCTGCACGGTGTGGTGCCTCCAGGAATGCCCGCAGGCGGCGCAATTCTTGCCGTGCATCCAAATCACGCTATCGCGTTTGGGAATGACACTGGATTGAGTCGTGGCGCAGCAGGCCAGATCAATGCGGGCAATGGGACTCCCGGCGATGCCAGTGGAACCTACAACGCAGCAGGATACAAGGTTGCCGGGACTCCTCTCGCGTTTTCCAACCTTACAGGCTCGGTAGCAGCATCACAGCTACCATTTCCCATGCTCACTACGCTAGGTGGTGTGGAGAGCAAGACCTGTTCAGCTAACGCATTTATCTCCGCAGTCAACACGGATGGTTCCGAGACCTGCACAACCGTCACTGCGGCTGGAAATGTTACCGGCCCCGGCGCCTCGACGGTCGGAAATCTCGCTTCCTATAACGCCACAAACGGGCAGACGATCAAGGATACCGGCATTGCCGCAAGCACGGTGAGAACGACAGCCGGAGGACAGACGATTACATCCGCCGATACGCTGAGCGGCTTGCCGAGCGGGTGTGCGCAACTACCGTGCCAGGTGGTGAAAATTGCGCCTACGTCCTATTCCGGAACATCCACTTACAATCCGCAAGTCTACACGACGCCATCCGGCTCGCAGCACGAATACCTAGCGTGCGCCAACGTGATGACCACGACCGCCGGGACTGGTGGCACTTTCTATCTGCAAACTCAAGGCTACAGCAGCGGCCATTTTAACAATTACGGAGCCACGAGCACGATCAACGTGTCTAGCGCCGGTTCGTTTCAGGGGGCGTGTAACACGATGGTTCTCGATGCCTCAACCGCTGTATACATCAACTTGTCGGCGGGAAGTCCTACCGGCACTTTTGCAATTCAGTATTCATGGGTCTTGACCATGCTGCAATAACGCTGTCGTGGATGGTGTTCCAGTTCCGGGCGGCGACGGCCGGAGCGCTTCGATCACAGTTGTCTCTCGCTCTCCGTCGACATCGCGCGGCTGCGTTCGGTTGTCGGCGCCGGCTGGCTCTGGTATGTGCCGGCAGGTCTCACTGCGCTGGCGGCGCGGAAGAAGGAGCGATCTGTGGCGGAAACCGGAGAAGACGGCGCGGAGCTGCCGCTGCGGTGGGAGATTTACCCTGGAGAGCTGCACCGGGAGGAGTTGGAGCGCTACGGCGCGATTCTGGATGAGAGTCCGGCGTTTTTTCGCGGCCGGACGGTGTGCATCGCGCTAGCGGAGTTGCTGCTGCTGGTCAGGACGCGCGAAGGCAAGCCCGCGCCGCTTCAGGCCAATGCGGTCCAGTGGGAGTTTGAACGGCGGCGGGGCCGGCGGAATATCGTGCTCAAGGCGCGCCAGATGGGGCTCACCACCTGGGCCGCGGCGCGCTTCTTTCTGCGGACCATGACCCATCCAGGCACGCTGACCCTGGAGGTGGCGCACACGCAGGAGGCGGCCGAGGAGATCTTCGCCATCGTCCACCGCTTTCTGGACTGGCTGCCCGAAGAGCTGCGCCAGGGTCCGTTGCGGACCTCGCGGGAGAATGTGCGCCAGATCGTCTTTCCCGAGATCGATGCGCAGTACCGGGTGGTGAGCGCGGGCGACCGCAACGCGGGCCGCGGACTGACGGTGCAGAACCTGCACTGCTCCGAGCTGGCTCGCTGGCCCGGCGATGCCGCGGAGACGCTGGCCGGGCTACGGGCGGCGCTGGCGCCCGGCGCGGAGCTGATTCTGGAGTCCACGCCGAACGGGGTGGGCGGATGCTTTTACGAGGAGTGGCAAAGGGCCGCCGAATCGGGGATGGTGCGGCACTTCTTTCCCTGGTGGATGGAGCGCCGCTACCGGACCAACGCAGTGGACGAGTCCAGCCTGACGGAGGAAGAGCGGGAGCTCATTGCGCGCCAGCGCCTGGATCTCGAGCAGATCGGCTACCGGCGGAAGATCCGGGCCGATTTTCACGGTCTGGCGCGGCAGGAGTTTGCCGAGGACGAGGAGAGCTGCTTTCTCGCCAGCGGCGATTCGGTCTTCGAGTTGGCCGCCGTCGAGGCGCGGCTGGCCGCGGCGCCGGAGCCGGTCCAGCGGCGGCGCAACGGGGAACTGGAGATTTGGCTGCCTCCGCTCCGGGGCAAGGAGTATCTGGTGGCCGTGGACCCCGCCGGAGGCGGCAGCGAGGGAGATTGCTCGGCGGCCCAGGTGCTGGAGCTGGAGACCGGCCTGCAGTGCGCGGAGTTTGCCGGCCACGTCGGCGGCCTGGAGCTGGCGCGCCTGGTTGCGGAGCTGGCCACGGAGTACAACCGGGCCTGGCTGGCCGTCGAGCGCAACAACCACGGCAGCGGCCTGCTGGCGCTGCTGGAGTCGGTCTGCAAATACCCGCGCATCTACGCGCAGGCGGGCCAGCCGGGATGGCTGACCACCTCGCTGAGCCGGCCCGCGGCGCTGGGGCGGCTGGGCGCGGCGCTGGTCGAGCGGCCGGAGAGTTTCCAGAGCCGCCGCCTGCTGGGCGAGTGCAGGAGTTTTGTCCGCCAGCCCGACGGCAGAACCGGGGCGCGCGCCGGCACGCACGACGACCGGCTGATGGCCATGGCCATCGCGCTGGCGGTCCGCGCCGAGCTGTTGGTGAGAGGCAGAAGTTAGCTTCCAACTTATAGCCTGTCAGCCCTAAGAATGCGTAGGAAGCACAGTGGTGGGGATTATTGCCTTTACGCGAGGTGGTTTGCAATGAGAAGATTGCGGGGAAATATCGTCTATGTTGAATTGGTCAACAACGCGAAGGCAAATCTTCCTCCGGGTCTTTCGCTGGAAGATTGTAGCCAGATGCCATCCATTGCGAGTTTCTGCGGGGGCTGCGCTTTTTATCTGCTTGGCCGTCTGCGGTCTAGGGTGGCGCTTCTTCTTAAAGACGATACCGGTCTGGTTAGTTCTTATCAGCGACCCGATATTTCAGGCTTCTCAGAGATATCCTGCTCTAGGCCGCTTCGTTCACGTTCTGGTGAACGCGGTTCCAGACATAGCCTTTGCACTCCTTGCGGTTGCAGGATTGGCCTACCTCGTGCCTGAGACGGTGAGGAGGTTAGAGGCAAAGCGAGGTGTGCGCCTGTTCCTAATCACTTTCTTCACACTCTTTGGACTCTTTGCGATTATCGTCAATGCTGTAAATCGCGAGGAGCAAGAGCACAAAGAGAGTGCTGCGAGTGAGAGGATGGGCGTGGTGATGAAGTCGGTTACAAATATTCAGGAGGCGCTACAACCAAAATCTCCCAACATGACGGAGTTGGAGCGACGCGAACATCTGATGTCCGCTCTTCGCGATGAGTACATACTTTCGCACGATCCGATCGATTCGGAGATACTGGCCGGGGTAAAAATGCCTCCAGAGGAGTGGATGAATGATCGATTGCGAAAACTGAAGGAACCGTGGGCATTCAAAGATGCTCCGAAGCCAACAGCGCCACAGATTGTTCAGCAGGCTGTCCCAGAAGAAAAGAGAGCGCGTCTAGTATTCAGTTTTTTCCAGCAGGACATGTCAGACGCTCCGCAAACAATAAAACTGGACCCCATGAATGAAAGCAAGGTCAGCGTTTCAATTGTCGCGATGGTCGTTGGCGATGTCCCCGCAGAGAATCTGCAGATTTGGATCAGAAGGTGTGAGAAATGTGAGTGGGTGCCTCCGAGTCCTCCAGGTTTTGCTTCGACAGATCCCGATCACGAATTCGACATGGCGACGGCGATGCCGGAGTTGCTTCCGAACATATCGACGCAAAAGTGGAATTTCACTATTCGAGTTCAGCGGTTTCCGAAGTTCGATAGTTTCGCAATCGGCTGTTATTACGCCTGCAGGAACTGCGCACCTGTCGATTGGAAAAGGCCGCAGACTCTATGGGTCACCCAAACACTGCAGTCCGGGGTTAGGCTGCAGTTTTCACCAGTTCTTTTCAGTCCGGAGAAGGTACGGCGATAAGCCGCTCCAAGCGCTTAGAATTCCATGCAGAATCAAAACAGCGGCGGGAGAATGGCCTTGGCGGTTCTGGCGGTGCAGCAAATCCGGCGGATGCGGGGCGGTGCGCAGGGCCAGTTGATGCTGGGCGCCGACGGCCACGTGTACGTGGTCAAGTTCCAGAACAATCCCCAGCATATCCGGGTGCTGGCCAATGAATTTCTGGCTTCGCGGCTGGCGCAGGCCGCCGGGCTCACGGCGCCGGAGACGGAGCTGATCGAGGTCTCCCGCTGGCTGGTGGAAAACACCCCGGAGCTGGAGATGGATCTGGGGCGGACGCGGGTGCGATGCCAGGCCGGCCTCCAATTCGGCTCGCGCTTTGTCGGCGGTCTCATGCCCGGCCAGGTCGTCGATTTCCTGCCCGAGGAGCAGATGGCCGAGGTGCGGAACCTAGCCGAGTTTGCCGGCATTCTGGCCCTGGACAAGTGGACCGGCAACGCCAACGGGCGCCAGGCGGTCTTTGCGCGCAAACAGCGCGAGCATCGCTACCGGGCGGTTTTCATCGACTACGGCTATTGTTTTCACGCCGGGGAGTGGAAGTTCGAGGATCTGCCCCTGCGCGGGGTCTACTATCGCAACGACGTCTACCGGACCGTCGCCGGCTGGGAGTCCTTCGAGCCCTGGCTGACGCGTCTGGAGACGATGGCGGCGGAGACGGTCTGGGCGGCGGCCAGCCAGATTCCGCCGGAGTGGTATGGCGGCGACTTGTCCGAGATGGAAGCGCTGGTGGAGAAGCTGCTCCTGCGGCGCAGCCGCATCCGGGAGATGATTCAAGCCTTCCGGGACTCCCCGCGCGCGCCCTTCCCCAATTGGGGAAGGGCGGCGGACAAAAACGCCGCGCCACCCTGGCAAGACGCCCGCTGGGGAGATAGCATGGCGGGAAGGGTGAATTGAGAGGAAGCTTTCAGCGTTTGGCGATCCGCTTTCAGATGTTGCCTTGGCGCTTGGGCCACTGCTGGCTGGCAGACACAAGCTGGGGCTGAGAGCTGAGAGCTGAAAGCTGAGGGCTGAGAGCGTACATC
>Ga0181529_10000925_pt1 | contig 40587 bp, 28 predicted proteins | sample PEATcosm2014_Bin_36_FD_119763 | JGI IMG/M metagenome (GOLD analysis project Ga0181529, IMG submission 119763) | Peatland microbial communities from MTU Mesocosm Facility, Houghton, MI, USA - PEATcosm2014_Bin10_30_metaG | ecosystem: Environmental > Terrestrial > Soil > Wetlands > Peat | place... | reverse complement strand
GCGCTTGGCCTCGGCCTGTTGTTAGCTCTGCCCGCCGGTATTCTGGCCGCTGTGAACCGTGGCCGCTGGCTCGACCAATTGCTCTCGGTCGTCAGCCTCTTTGGTCTCTCCGTTCCCGGTCTGGCGCTGGGTCCGGTACTGATTCTAGTCTTCTCGATTCAACTCGGCTGGCTTCCCGTCTCCGGCGCAAACACCGGCGGAAGCGCCTTAATCGACTGGCGCTATCTCATCCTGCCATCGATTGCAATGGGTGCCTCACTGGCCGCGATTCTCACTCGCATAGTGCGCACGGCGATGCTGGAAGAACTCGGCCAGGACTACATCCGCACGGCTCGAGCCAAAGGCCTCAGCGAGCGCGCCGTCGTCTGCCGCCACGCCCTGCCTAATGCGCTTGTTCCCATAGTCACCGTTGTCGGCTTGCAATTCGGCGCACTGTTGGCCGGAGCCATAGTCACCGAAACCATCTTCAGTTGGCCGGGGCTGGGCCGCCTCACCGTCAGCGCCATCTCCAACCGCGACTATGCGCTGGTCCAGGGCTGTCTGCTGTCGATTGGCATGACATACGTGCTGGTAAATTTACTGTCCGACGTGGTCTATCGCTGTGTTAATCCGAGAATGCGCTGCTAGGCTGTGGCCACGGCTTCCGTATTGCACGAACAAAGAACACTTCAGCACATTCTGTATACTTCACCGGAAATCGCAAAATATTTTTCTATAGCACGGAGGTCATTTATTTTCATTGACTCACGGCGTCTTCCGCTCGCATTATCCTGTCACAATCTCGCTGAAGTCTGCGATTCCGGAAAAGCCGCGCAGTACCTTGTCGATCAGACCCAGATGCGCCCCGCGAATCGCCGGGTCGGGATCAAGGACCATGACTTTGTCAAAGAAGGCGTCGACGACCGGTCGCAGCGTGGCGATGGCCTCCAGCGCCTGCCCGTAAAAGCGCAACTTGCGCAGTGCCGCCACTTCAGGAGCCAGCAACGCAGCCGCATCGACAAGCTGTTGTGCCTCCGGCACCAGCATAACGTCCTTCGGCGAGCCGAGGGCAAATCCCTTCTCTTCGGCCTGGCGGAGAATGTTCTTGATGCGCTTGAAGGCGGCGGAGATGGCGGCAAAATCCGCAGACTCGCGCGCTTCCGTCAGAGCTTCCGCGCGGGCAATTGCGTCGCGTACGTCGTCTGCTCCGGCGGCGAGGACGGCATTCACCACATCGTAGGCAAAACCGCGCACGTCCTTGAGATAGAAGCTCAAACGCTCACGGAAGAAGGCGGCGACTTCTTCGCGGGCATTCAGGTTTTGAGGTTCTTTCCGGGCCTCATCTGTGAGGGGAATGAATGCACCTGAACTCGCATCAAGAAGCTGGCTGATCGTTATTGGAATTCCTGACTCTCCCAATATCGTGATGACGCCATTTGCAGCGCGGCGCAATGCAAACGGATCTTTTGATCCGGTAGGAGCTAAATTGATAGCGAACATCGCAGCAATCGTATGGATTCTGTCCACTAGCCCGAGCAGTTGCCCTTCAACAGTCCGTGGAATCGAATCCTCAGTTGACGCCGGCCTGTACTGGTCATAAATCGCACCTGCAACCGTATCACCGTGGCCCTGCACACGCGCGTAAATACCTCCAATAATGCCTTGCAGTTCCGTAAACTCTTTGACTAATTCAGTAGTCAGGTCAGCTTTTGCCAAACTGGTCGCGTGAGTGACTGCGGGCCAATCGCACTTAAATCCCGAGCCCTCCAACTCACGTTGGATATTGCTGAGAACCAATCGATTCTGCTGTGTCTTCCATGCATAACTTCCAAGCTGCTTCTGGAAAGTCACCGTATTCAGTTGCCTTTCACTCAGCGGCGTTTTCTGATCAAAGTCCCAAAAGAAGCGGGCGTCTTTGAAGCGGGCACGCAGCACCTTCTGGTTGCCGTGGCGGATGACGGCTTCGCCTTCCGCGTCCACCTGAATGTTCAGCACGGTGAGAAAATGCGGCAACAGCTTTCCGTCGGTGCCTTCGACCGCAAAATACTTCTGGTGGTCGCGCATCACCGTGACCAAAACTTCTTCGGGAAGATCGAGATATTCCGTCTCGAAGTTACCGAGAATGACCGTCGGCCATTCGGTGAGATGAACGACCGTCTCGATGAGTTCCAAATCCTCACGCCATTTTGCGCCCGCAACCGTCCGCGTCGCTGCATCTAGAGCTTTGCGGATCGACTCTCTGCGCTCCGCCACATCGACGACTGTATAAGCTTTGCGCAGTGCCTCGGCGTAGCTCTTGGGATGGTCGATCACGACCGGCGCTTCTCCGTGCAGGATGCGATGGCCGCGACTTACATTGCCCGCTTGAATTCCTGCAATCTCCAGCGGAACGACTGCGGAATCGAGCAGCGCGACGATCCAGCGAATGGGCCGCACGAAACGCTCCGGCTTGCCCGCGCGCCAATACATATTTTTGGCCCAGTAGAGGCCGAGAACTTCCTTGGGCAATTCGGTAGCCAGCACCTGCGGTGCGGCCAATCCCTTACGCTTTAAAGTAGCCCCGACATACTCACCCTTGGCGTTAGTGATTTTCTCCAGAGCAGCAACCGCAACGCCGGCTTTCTTGGCAAAGGCCTCGGCTGCCTTGGTCGGCGCGCCGTCCTTGAAGGCCACATTCCACGATGGGCCGGTCAGTTGTTCTTCACTGTCAGCCTGGCTTGCAAGTACGCCCTCGACCAGCACGGCGAGACGGCGCGGCGTGGAGTAAGTGGTCAGCCTGGCTCCGTCGGCCAGCATCCGCTCGCGGGTGAGCAAATCATTCATGCGGCGGCCCAACTCGGCCTCGGCTCCGGCAATCATGCGGGCGGGAACCTCGTCCAGCCCGATTTCGATAAGAAAATCAACCATAAATTTGTCTTTCCAAATCCCTCAGGGGCTAAAGCCCCGTCGAAATTGCGAAACTGATGTACGGGCTAAAGCCCATACCCTTCATAACTCCGAAGTTGCGGCACGACTGAAGTCGTGCCCTGTTACAAAACATAAACGCTCATTTGTGTGAAGCACTGCGCTAGCGAACAACTGTGAACTTTGAACTGAAAGCTAACTCACCTGCTGTGCCGCATAAACCTTGGCCGCGCCCACGGCCAAATTCCGAATACGCGCGATCATGCCGACGCGCTCGGTGACGCTGATCGCCCCGCGCGCGTCGAGCAGGTTGAAGAGATTCGAGCACTTCAGCGCCAGTTCGTAGGTGGACATCAGCGGGAAGCGCTGCTTATCTTTAGCACTTTTTTTTTCGTCTGCCAGCAAATCATTTGCCTTCTTCAGCAGAGCCTGCGCCTCAGCCTCGTAGCTGTTGAAGTGCTCCCAGAGACGCTCCACATCGGCGTCCTCAAAGTTGTAGACCGAGTACTGCAGCTCCTCGGTCAGCCGCACATCGCCGTAAGTGACCGCCGCGCCCGTCTCCGGATCGCGCGCCCAGACCACGTCGTAGACCGAGTCCACGTCCTGCATGAAGGCGCAGAGGCGCTCCAGCCCATACGTCAGCTCGGCGCAGATGGGGTCGAGGTCAAGCCCGCCGCACTGCTGGAAGTAGGTGAACTGGGTGATCTCCATTCCATCCATCATCACCTGCCAGCCGACGCCCCAGGCGCCCACCGTTGGACCTTCCCAGTTGTCTTCCTCGAACTTGAGGTCGTGCTTGCTGAGGTCGATGCCGATGGCCTCCAGCGATTGCAGGTAAAGCTCCTGCACGTTCGCCGGCGGCGGCTTGAGGATGAGCTGAAACTGCGTGTGGCGGAAGAGGCGGTTGGGGTTCTCGCCGTAGCGGCCATCGGCGGGGCGGCGCGAGGGTTGCGCGTAGCCGACTTTGTAGGGCTTCGGCCCTTGCACACGCAGAAAGGTCTCCGGCGCCATGGTGCCCGCGCCGACCTCCACGTCGAAGGGCTGCTGAATCACGCAGCCACGCTCCGCCCAAAAGCTCTGCAAACGGAACAATAGCTCCTGAAAGGTGAGCGGGCTATCCTTGGTTGCTAGTAGAACGGAAGAATTCACAGGCGTTTCTCTCTCATTGGGACTGCGTAGATTTTAACAGCCCCCTCAAGCTCAGAGCGGGGCCAGCGCTTCAGCCGAGCGCAGCTTGCGCTCCAGGTGGCGCTCCAGGGCTTGCAGGGTGAAGCGGCGGAGGTCCTGGGCGCGGTGCCGCGGCCACTCTTCGGCGGCAAAGGACGCCACCGGCGCGCGCAGCATTCTCTGCGCCAGTTGCCATGAATCGGCTGACAGCTCACTGGCGTTGCCGTTGCGATGCACCGCGCAGAACAAGCCGTCAGCAAGCGTATTGAAGCTGACCTCGCCGGCCACCAGCGCTTCGCCGCAGGCCGTGCAGTGGGCAACATCCGGCAGCAGGCCCATCAGCCGTGTCATCCAAAGCTGAAAATAGGTCAGCGGCATCCACGGCTGGACGAGATTTGGCTGGATGACGTGGGTCAGCTCCAGCACGGAAAGCAGCAGCCGGAAGGTCGTCTCTTGCGGGTCGTGCTCGGGCAGCGCCTCATCCAGCAGCTCGGCAAAGAAGCTGAGCACCGCCATGCGTAGCGGATCAACCGGCGCAGAGAGCGGGGAACGAATGATCTCCAACTGATCCAGCCGCACCAGCTCCTGCCGGGGCCGCTCGGCAAACCAGGCGCGGGCGTGTGTCATCGGCTCCAGCGCCCCGCCGAAGCGCTTGCGGCTGCGCAGCGCCGACTTGGCCACACCGCGCACCCGACCGTAATCGCGCGTGAAAAAGCTCACAATCAGGTCGGCCTCATGGACCGGCCAGGTGCGCAGAACCACGGCTTCTGAGGTGAGCACGCTCATCGCTATTATCTTCGCACTGTAGCCTGAGTCAATGATGAGCCGGAACTCGCAATCAGCCGGCAGATTCCATGTTCTCAGTCTCAATCGGTTCCAGCGTCACTCTTGCCGTCAGCACCACCAGCGCGGCCCAAAGCGTGTCTGCGGCCAGCAGATGCGCCACCTGCACCCAGAGCGGGGCCAGCAGCAACACGTCCAGCAGCCCCAGCGTGTAGACGGCGGCCAGCAGAAACAGCACCAGCGCGGAGAGGCCGCGATTGTCCCAGTGCGCGTTGCGCTTTGCTGAGCGCACCAGCAGCCAAATAAGGAAAAAGCTGGCGGCAACGGCGATGCCCGGATGTGTCCAGCGCCATCGCACCAGCCAGCCGCTCGCCGAGGAAAAATCCTGCGCCAGCGCCAGACCCAGCGACGAAGCTGGGAAGAGCGTATCGCCCAGCGCGGCCAGCGAGCCTGTGACGCCGATGGCCATCACGACAAGGATGCCAGCGATGGCCGCAAAAGGCGCGGTAAAGCACACACTCCCGCGCAAATAACCGCGTGTGCGGCAGAGCAGGTGCGCGGTCAGTGTGAGCGCGGCCACCAGCAGCAGCGTATTGGTGAGGTGCAGCGCCAGAAAGGCGGGCCGCATCGGCGATTGGCTCTGCGCCGTATAGCCCAGCTTGACCAGCAGCGCGCCAAGCACCGCTTCCAGTAGCGTGAAGGCCACGGAAGCCACAGCCGCGCCGCGCGCCAGGTGGCCGCGCACCGTGCCCGTGAAGCTCCACACCAGCAGCGCCACAACGGCAAAAAGCGATAGGCCGCTGGTGATGCGATGCGTGAACTCGATCAGTGTATTCACGCTGGCCGAGTGCTGCATCACAGTGCCGTTGCAGAGCGGCCAGTGGTTGCCGCAGCCTGCGCCGGAGCCGGTGGCGCGCACCAATGTGCCCCACAAAATTACGGCAATAAAGTACGCCAGTACGCCCCACGCAAAGCGGCGCAGCGCTAGCGAAGGCAGGCGTTGAGTACTGATGAAAGCAGCATTTGCCGACATAAAGCAACTCTCCCGATGAACTCATCAGTGTAGAACACGCAGGAGGTTTGCGTGGTGGCGAGTAGTGGGTCTGTTTGAAACAGCAATCCCTCAGGGGCTAAAGCCCGAGCGATTTTGCGGCTTTAATGTACGGGCTAAAGCCCGTACCCTTCAAACTGACCCACCACCATGAGGCGACATCATTTCCCCAGCAGCCTTACCACGTGATTCACGATAATCAAATCTTCCGCGGGCGGGATGACGCGCACCTTCACCGGCGAATGCTCACTGGAGATGGTGGCCGCGCCGCGCACGTTGTTGCGTTGGGGGTCGAGCACAATGCCCAGAGCGCTCAAGCCGGCGCAGATTTCGGCGCGCGCGTTGATGTCATTTTCGCCGATGCCGCCGGTGAAGACCAGCATATCCAGGCCGCCCAACTCCGCCACATAGCTGCCAATCCACTTGGCGATGGTCCATGTGAACTTGGCCACCGCCAGCTTGGCTTTGGCGTTGCCGTCCTTGATGGCCTCGCGCAAGTCGCGCATATCATTCGATAGCTCGCTGACGCCGAGCAGGCCGGCCTTTTTGCTGGCCACGGTCTCCAACTTGTCGGCGGCTTCCGATGCGGTGACGCCGGTCTCGGCGATCTTGCGCAGGATGAAGAGCAGCACGCCGGGATCAATGTCGCCGGTGCGAGTGCCGCTGATGATGCCGCCCGTGGGCGTCAGGCCCATCGAAGTATCCAGGCACTTGCCGTCGCGGATTGCGGAGATGGATGCGCCGTTGCCTAGATGCGCGACGATGAGCTTGTGCGGCACGTGAGGCTGCAACTGATAGACGATGGACTCATACGAAATTCCATGCGCGCCGTAGCGGCGCACGCCCATCGCGGAATACTCGGCGGGAATCGGCATATGCGTGACGACTTCGGGCATGGTGCGATGGAAGTAGGAATCCAGGCAGACAAAGTTCGGCACGCCGGGAAAGAGGCGCAGCGACTCGCGCATGATGTAGCAGGCGATGGGCGTGTGCAGCGGCGCGAAGGCCGTGTAGCGCTCCATCTCGTCCACTAGCTCGGGCGTGATGAGCTGGTTCTCCTGCACCGTTGGCCCGCCGCAGACCATGCGATGGCCGATAGCCACCGGGGCCGGAAACTCGCCGGAGTGCAGCGCGTCGGCCACCAGCTTGAAGGCCACGGCGCGCGTGGGCAGGGCCGGGGTTTGATCGACGAGCTTTTTGCCCGCGGCGTCCTTGATCCAGAACTTGCCCAGATCGGTGCCGATGCCGTCCACCGCCCCCTCGTGGAGCTTGGCACGCTGGCCATCGCTAGCCTCATAGACGGAAAATTTGATCGAAGAAGAACCGCTGTTCAAAACCAGTACGGGCAAAGATGAAGGCATGGAAGAAATCCTTTGGGGTTGGGGCTGAGTGAGTCAGCGGAGTTAGCGAGATTACAAGTCGGTAACTTCAGGAAGAAGATTCGATTTGCCAAGATTGCATTTGGAACAAAGTGTTTGAAGATTATCGAGAACCGTTTCGCCACCCTTGCTCCATGGATCAATATGATCTACATGAAGCTCCACTCCAAGAGTGATTGCAGGACTAGCGCCACACCCACAGCATTTAAAATTATCCCGTTGGAGTACGCGCCAACGTAGACGAAGGGATGGATCGCGGCCCGTATTATGCTTACTGTCAACGCCGGTATTAACCTGCTGTTCCGCAAGCTCTGCGCCAGTTCCATTGGCGTAATCAACGAAAGCACTCAGTGCGTTCATCCATGAACCAAAGCGGCGATTATACGGTCCTTCAGAAATGCACGATGGATCAGAAGCCAGTTCGCTTTTCCTCGGTTGACGACCGTAATACTGCCACAGAGTGAGAACGTTTTCGAATAGCTCCTTGTCGGGAATGTTGTTTCGGTTGGATATTTCGAGTCCCGCTCTCCCAAGCGCCTCGTTCCAACTGCCAAATCGCTTTTCCAGCGTATTATAGGCGTATTGCCCAAGCGATTGATATTGTGGCCTGGGCACGGTGTTCTTTCCAAACTCGCCTGCAACACGGCGCAAGTCTGCTATCAACTCCTCATCCGAAACAGGAACACCGGAAACGTGGGACAGCTTGAAAACAGGTTCGCTCATGGTATGGCTCAATTGAATAGCTTTTTGTGGTTACGCCTCACAACATGGTAGCAGCGTTTGTTCCCACCCTAGCCGCAAAAACAAGAACGCGGCGAGGGTGGGGCACCCAAGTTCGTTGGCTGGTCAGCTTTGCGGCCAGCGCCAGTCGCGAATCTCCGGCAGATCGTCGCCGTTCTCCGCCACGTAGAGCTTGTGCCGCTGAATCGCTTCGGAGTACCACTGCTCGGCGGCGTCGGCCTGACCGCTGAGCCGGGGCACGCGCTTGACCGCATCCAGAGAAAGTTGGAAGCGGTCGATGTTGTTGAGCACGCACATATCGAAGGGCGTGGTCGTGGTGCCCTCTTCTTTGTAGCCGCGCACGTGCAGATTATCGTGATTGTGCCGCCGATAGGTGAGCCGGTGCAGCAGCCACGGGTAGCCGTGGAAGGCGAAGACCACGGGCGTCTTGGGCGGGAAGATGCGGTCGTACTCCTCATCGGCGAGGCCGTGCGGATGCTCGCTGGGCGGCTGCAAGGCCATCAAGTCTACGACGTTGACGACGCGAATCTTCAGATCGGGTGCCAGCGTGCGCAGCAGAACCACGGCTGCCAGCGCCTCCAGCGTCGGCACATCGCCCGAGCAGGCCATCACCACATCCGGCGCGCCCTCATCGTTCGACGCCCACTGCCAGACGCCCAGGCCGACGGTGCAATGCGCCACGGCCTCATCGATGGTGAGCCACTGCGGCGCGGGCTGCTTGCCGGCAACAATCAGGTTGATGTAATTCTTGCTGCGCAGGCAGTGGTCGCCCACCGAGAGCAGCGTGTTGGCATCGGGCGGAAGATAGACGCGGACGACCTCGGCCTTCTTGTTCATAAGGTGATCGATGAAGCCCGGATCCTGATGGCTGAAGCCGTTGTGATCCTGCCGCCAGACGAGCGAACTTAAGAGGTAATTCAGCGAAGCAATCGGCTTGCGCCAGGGAATCTGCCGCGTGACCTTGAGCCACTTGGCGTGCTGGTTGACCATTGAATCGATGATGTGAATGAAGGCCTCGTAGCAACTGAAGAAGCCATGCCGACCAGTGAGCAAGTAGCCCTCCAGCCAGCCCTGGCACATATGCTCGCTGAGCATCTCGACGACGCGACCGGTCTGCGAGAGGTTTTCGTCAACGGGGAGCGTCTCTTCCATCCACTCCTTGCCGGTGCCGGTGATGGTGTCCTGGAGGCGATTGCTGGCCGTCTCGTCGGGGCCAAAGACGCGGAAGTTCTTCTCCGCCTTGTTGGCCTCCATCACGCCGTGCAGGAATTGGCCCAGCACGCGGGTGGATTCAACGTCCTTTGCGCCTCGCCCCTCGATCTTGACGGCGTAATCGCGGAAGCTGGGCAGCTTCAACGGTTCCAGCAGCAGGCCGCCGTTGGCGTGGGCGTTCATGCCCATGCGGCGGCGTCCCTTGGGCGCAATCTCTGCCAACTCGGCGCGGAAGGCTCCCCTCTCATCGAAGAGTTCTTCGGGCTTGTAGCTGCGCATCCACTCTTCCAGCAGGCGCATGTGGTCGGGCTTTTCGCGCAGCTCGCTGAAGGGAACCTGATGGGCGCGCCAGGTGCCCTCGACCGGCTTGCCGTCCACAAACTTCGGCCCGGTCCAGCCTTTGGGCGTACGCATGATCATCATTGGCCACTCCGGGCGCGCCAGCGTTTCACCCTTGGCGGCGGCCTCGCGCGCCGTCTTCTGAATCGCCGCGATGCGGTCGAAGATTGTGTCGAAGATCGCCGCCGCCTGCTGATGCATCGTGAGCGGATCGTCGCCTGAGAGCGTAAACGGCTCATAGCCGTAGCCGCGCATCAGGCTCTCTAATTCTTCGTGCGGAATCCGCGCCAGCACCGTCGGATTGGCGATCTTGTATCCGTTCAGATGCAGAATCGGCAGCACCGCGCCGTCGGTTGCCGGATTGAGAAATTTGTTTCCGTGCCAGCTTGTCGCCAGCGGGCCGGTCTCGGCCTCGCCGTCGCCGACGACGCAGGCGACAATCAGATTGGGATTATCGAAGGCCGCGCCATAGGCATGAACCAGCGAGTAGCCCAGTTCGCCGCCTTCGTGGATCGATCCCGGCGTCTCCGGCGCAACGTGACTGGGAATCCCATACGGCCAACTGAACTGTCTAAATAGCCGCTTGATGCCGTCCCGGTTCTGCTCGATGTGCGGATAAATCTCGGTGTAGGAGCCTTCGAGATACGTGTTGGCCACCAGCGCCGGCCCACCGTGCCCTGGGCCGATGATGTACATCATGTTCAGGTCGCGCTCGCGAATCAGGCGGTTCCAGTGAACATAAAGAAAATTCAGCCCCGGCGTTGTGCCCCAGTGGCCGAGCAGACGCGGCTTCACGTCGTCCAGCGTAAGCGGCCGCTCCAGCAGCGGATTGTCTTTGAGGTAGATCTGGCCGACTGAGAGATAGTTGGCGGCGCGCCAGTAGGCGTTCATTCTGGCCAACACTTCCGGGCTAAGGGGAGCTGTGTTTGTTGCTTTGCTCATGGTCTACCTCGCAATTCGACATTGAAAGCCTAGCAGTCTCAGGTTAATGCTAGGGTGATTGAAGTCACAAGTAGGCGAGACACCAATTCACATTGTGGAACGAACAGGGACATAGACTATTTTCGGGAAAGCGCCGCCCAGGCGCTGTGCGATAGTGCTCTAAAAATGACGTTTCAGCTTCAGTATCCGCGACTCAAAGCCGTACCAGAGTCCGGCGGCGACGGCTGTGGTGACCGCAAGGCGCAGCGCCACCACGGCAAGGCTTCCGGCCATGCCATAGCGGACCATCCATATATCAAACCAGCCGACGCAGATGAAGACCATGATGTGCGTCATGTAGAGTCCATAGCTGATGCGGCCATAGAAGGCCAGCGGTCCGCTGCGCAGCGCAACGCACAACGGATTGCGCGCGCCGGTGTAAACCATCAATGCCAGCACCGCTCCGGCAAAGCCCGTCGCCAGCGCGGTATCGAGTAGCGAGGTTCCGCCGGCAACCGTCGCCGCCGCCGTCATGCCCAGCACGAACGCGCCCAGGCCGATCCAGAGCCACGAGCGGCGGCTCAGCCTGAGCGTGTAAAGTCCCAGCGCCATCAGACTGCCGAGGGCGATTCCGTCCAGCTTGATCAGCGTGTGATTGTGCAGTGGCCACAACCAGACCGGATTCAGATGGCGAGTGAGCGGCGACGAGACCAGCGCGCAGCAGAGCACCACCGCCAGCGACCACGGTTTGCGCAGCCAGCGCACCAGCGGTGCCCAGAAAAAGTAATACTGCTCCTCAACGGCCAGCGCCCAGGTGGGACCGAGGACCGCAGGAAGCCATGCGGCGGGAAAGAGATTCTGCACAAAAAAGATGTATCCCGGCCAATAGGGTGTGCGGATCAGATGCGGTACGCGCGGATCAATGAACCACCCCGATTGCCAGTAGCAGACCCCCAGCACCAGGATGTAGACCGGCCAGATGCGCAGCGCCCTGCGCGCATGAAAGTTGTGAAAGTAATGCGGCTTGTAGCGCGTGCCCAGCAGGCCTGCGGTGATCAGAAAGCCGGAGAGGACGAAGAAGATGTCAACTCCCGCCCACCCCCACTCGGCGACGCGGTGCAGCCACGTGCCTACGAGCAGTGGAGTGCAGTGATAGAGGACTACCCACAGAATCGCGAGGCCGCGCAGGCCGTCGAGTTCCGGCAGATAAAAGGGCAGCCATGTTGGGCGTTCGATTGGCACGATGATCCCGCCTCACCCCGCCGCCAACTGCTTGGCTCGCTCGGTGGCGCGCATTACGGCTTTGATCAGCGTCACGCGCAGTCCGCCTTCTTCCAGGGCCATGATGCCGTCGATGGTGCTGCCGGCGGGCGTGGTCACGGCGTCCTTCAGCATCGCCGGGTGGTAGCCGGTCTCCAGCACCATCTTGGCGGCGCCAAAGGTGGTCTGCGCGGCCAACTCCGTGGCCAGGTCGCGCGGCAAGCCGACCTTCACGCCCGCCTCGGCCAGCGCCTCGATGATGATGTAGATGTACGCCGGACCGGAGCCGGAGAGGCCGGTCACCGCGTCCATGTGCTTTTCATCCACCACAACGGCGCGGCCCACAGTCTCAAAGATGCGCTTGGCCAGCTCCATCTGTTCCGCGCTCACGTAGCGCCCGCGGCAGAGCGCCGCCGCCCCCGCTCCCAGCGCCGACGGCGTATTGGGCATGGCGCGAATTACGCCAATCTCCAGCCCTGCACCCTCTTCAATGGTGCGCGTCTTCACCGCTGCTGCAAAGGAGATCAGCGTCTTTGTCTTGGTCAGCGCAGGGCGAATCTCCTCTACCAGCGCCGGCACCTGAAAGGGCTTCACGCCCAGCAGAATCAGATCCGCCTGCCGCGCGGCCTCCAGGTTGTTGGTGGTCACGTCCACGCCCCACTGCGTGCTCAGCGCCAGCGCCCGCTCGGCGTGGCCCACGGTGGCGTGAATCTGCTCGGGAGCAAAGAGGTTCTCCTTCAGAAAGGCCTGCAACAGAATGCCGCCCATCTTGCCCGCGCCCAATACGGCGACGCGAACCTTGGGCAACTGCGCGGGAACTTCGGTGGCTTCAACAACAATCTCCGCCATGTTCTTCCTTGTCTTCAATGAGTGGAATGCATAACTCTACAGAATACTCGCAACTGCCGCACGTCCGCTGCTTGTCTACAGCGAAGGAGAAGCAAGCAGGCCGACAATCCACGCGGGGAATTGCGTGATGCCGACCCGCCATGCACGCGTTTATCTATGCAGAAGCTCTTCGGTTTTGAGGAAGCCCTTGATAGCGTCATCCAGCTTCCCGTTGGATTCGGCGGGCGGCCACGAGGAGTCCCAGATCAGGTAACCGCCCGGCAGCGTCAGCGTCTTCTGGCCGCTGGCGACAGCGTTCATCACGGTCGTCACCCATGCGCGATTCTCCAGATCGTAGAGGCCGGCACCGGCCGCCCCCGGCAGCGGAGTGCGCAGGTTGGCCACATCTTCTCCGGCAAATACGTAAGCTCTGGTAATTGCACTTCCGTCCAGCCGGTTCCTGTTGAATGTGCAGACAAAGAGCAGGCCGTCCGGCGAATCAACCGTACCCTTGGCCTCGGACTTGGCTGCCGCTTCATTGGCGGCCCCGGTTACAACCACCACCCCGGTGTGGTCGTAACTGTTGGGAAATACCGCAACGGCTCGTTTGATCTGGTCACTGGAGGGGTTTCCGGCAGCATAATGCTTCACAGCCGCTTGCAAGTCCTCGATCGGAGATGGAACATACTTGATGTTCGTGAAAAAATCGTCGTTCTTGGTGCTGGCAAGCGCCTTCGAGTAGTCGATCTCCTTGGGCGCAACCTCGGAGACCGACTGCAGCACCAGACGCGCGCTATAGGCGTTCATGTGCCCAAAGCCGCCGAAGCCCGCAATCTTGCCCGCCTTGTTGTATAGCAACGACGGGTCCACTACACCGTCCAGACGGCCCGTCAGCGTAGCCGTCACCTCGTATCGGACGCAGCCCAGGCACATTCCGCCCTTTGTGTAGGGCGTTGTCAGCAGGTTTTCAAACTGCTTGAAATCCTTGCTGCCTTTGTCCAGTTGCACCGGCGTCCGAGTCACCGCAGCAACCTCGCCTGCAAAGTTGCGCGCCGGCTGCACCTGCACCATCATCGCCGGACCCGCCTTGGCCTTGGACCCCTCCGGATAGGAGAGCCAGATGTTATTGTTTACCGATAGAGGGCAGCCCTCGCCCTTCACCACAAACTGGTCAAAACCAGCCGCCACCGTGCCTTTCACGCGCACCATCTTTCCGTTGAAGGCCACAGGGTTCTTCAATATCTCGCATACGGTGGTATCGACCGCCTGCGCGTGCAGGCAGCTGGAAAAAGCACACATCAATGCAACTGCAAAAAAGCGCTTCATTTGACTCATTCTCCTTGACACAACTGTCCCTGAAATTTCAGCGCAACAAATCAATCCGCTCATCGGAACAGTCAAGATTATCACGTCTTATTTCTTGTTTGCCGCAATCCACGCATCGATCCGCTCCGTCAGCACGTCCAGCGGCAGAGCGCCCGCGTCCAGCACCTGATCGTGAAAGGCGCGCAGATCGAATTTATCGCCCAAGGCAGTCTTGGCCCGCTCGCGCAGTTCCAGAATCTTGAGTTGCCCGATCTTGTAGGCCAGCGCCTGCGAGGGCCAAGCGATATAGCGATCCACCTCGGACTGGACCTCAGCCTCGGCGATGGCCGAGTGCGCGTGGAGGTAATCCACCATCTGCTGCCGCGTCCAGTGTTGGCTGTGAACGCCGGTATCGACCACCAGGCGGATGGAGCGCAGCATATCGCCCTCCAGCCGACCGTAGTCCGAGTAGGGGTCCTGATAGAGACCGAGATCCTTGCCCAGACGCTCGGAGTAAAGCCCCCAGCCTTCCACATACGCGGTGTACGACTGATACTTGCGGAAGGTGGCAACGCCCTCCAGCTCCTGCGCAATCGAAATCTGCAAGTGGTGGCCGGGAAGGCCCTCGTGGTAGGCCGTGTCCTCCACTTCATCCAGGTTGCGTTCCGTGGCCTTGGAGGTGTCAATGCGGATGCGCCCAGGACGGCTGCCGTCGGGCGTGCCGGGCTCATAGTAGGCGGAGGCAGAACTCCCTTCCAGATAATCCGGCACCGCGGCCACCTCGAACGGCGCCTTGGGCTGGCGGCCAAAGAGCTGCGGCAGGCGAGCCTGCATCGGCGTCAGATAGCTGCGGTAAGCCTCCAGCAGCGCCTCGCGCGACGTTGGATGCAGCTTGGGGTTGGTCTTGATGCTGGCGCGGAAGCTCTGCAAATCGGCAAAGCCCAGCCGCTGCGCAATCACCAGCATCTCCGCCTCGTCACGCTTCACCTCATCGATGCCGATCTGGTGTATCTGTTCGGCGGTCAGGTTTGTCGTGGTCGTCCGACGAATCAGAAACTGATAGTACTTTGCTCCATCCGCCAGCGCGGAGATTCCCGGCTCCGCGCGTCCGGCGGGAATGTAGCTCGCCTCCAGGAAGCGCGCCAAGCGCTTGTACGCCGGCAAAACCTCTTTGCCGATTGCGTCCAGCGTTTCTGTTTTGATGCGCTTCTGCTCGGCGGGCTTGATGCCGACGGGAAAACTCTTCAGCGGCATGGCCAGCGGAGAGTCTTCAGGCTTTTGATTGGCCAGCTCTTTGACCTGTTCCAGAGCCTTTTGCAGCAAATACTTCGGCGGCACGCGATGATCGTCTATGCCGATCGACATATTCTGCGTCACCTGCTCGAAGGCCTTGGGAAGCGCGTGCAGACGGGCGATCCAGTCGTCGTAATCCTTCACCGTCGCAAAGCTCAACTCGGCCACCAACTGCGGATAGGTCGTATGAATGCCGTTCATCTGGTTCAGCGGCATCTCCCACTCCTTGAAGCCCGCGGCCTCGGCATCGTCGGCAAACTCGCGCAGCAGCAGCTCGCGGCTGATCTTCTCCTGCTCCGTCAGTCCCGCCTCATCAATCGCCGCCAGCCGCATCAGGAACTCACTCTCGCGCGCCAGCCACTCATTCTCCGCCTTCACCGAGTAGTCCGTGATGCGGTCGTTGTAGCGCTTGTCGCCCAACTCGGAGGCAAACTCCGGATCGCGCTCAAGATTCGCCTGCCAGTACTCCTCAAAGAGCGCGTTCAGCGCCTTGCGGTTGACCTCCACGGAGGAGGGCCGCGCCAGTGGATTCGCCGGGGGTTGCGCGCGCAGTCTAGGAACAAACGCCAGCATCAACAACACAGCAACAGCCACGGCAGGGTGAGTGAATCGGATCAAGGCAGCAATACCTCCACATGAAATCGTCTTCCTCTTGAGTGTAGAAGATTGGCGTCAAGGGCGGCCCATCGTGGCACGAGGTGCACCGCCTGCGGACAGCTCTTTGACACCTTCCTGAGCTTGGCCGTTTGTCCGCAATGCTCGGCGCAATATCCCGCACCATGTGCGGCGATTGCGGGAAATTTCATCTCATGAATGAGTGGATTGTCGGACGATGAGTTGTGGATTGCAACGCGAGGTGAGTTCGATTTTAGTGGGCCAGGATATTTTCGTTGCCGAGGATGCGGTAGAGGGTTGAGCGGCTGATGCCGAGCTGTCGCGCGGCGCGGAGCTTATTGCCGCGATTCAAGTCCAAGACGTATTGCACGTGATGCTGGATAACGGCGTCGAGATTGAGGCTGTCGGGCCTCATGGCGGGCTGGGCATCCGGCTGCACTTCGAGTCCGCTGGGCAGAGCCAGGTCGTCGGGGCGGATAATACCGTTGACGGCCTCCAGCAGCGCGGTTTCCAGCACGGCGGCCAACTCGCGTACGTTTCCGGGCCAATTGTGCTGGAGGAGGCGGGCCAGGGTTCCGGGGCCGAGAATCACGGGACGCTGTTGATAGAGGTTGCAGATGCGGTCGAGAAGCGACTGGGCGAGGACGGTAATGTCTTCCCGGCGCTGGCGCAGCGGGGGAATGGCAAAGCGTACGGCGGTCAGTCGAAAGGCGAGGTCGGGCAGCAGAAGGCCCTGCGCGGCCATCTGGCGCAGCGAGGTCTGCGAGGAGGCGAGCATGACAAAGCGGCCCGGCGGACGGTCTTGCAGCGCCTTGAGAACCCCCAGCAGCAGACCCTGGCCGGGAGGGGCCAGCAGGTCCACGCGGTCCAGGTACGTGAAGCCGGAGAGGGTGGAGGGATCGGCGTCGGTGACCAGCCACTCGCGGGCGTCGCGGCGCTGGAAGCTGCTGCCGGCCAGCGGGGAGCGACTGAAGAGGTAGCGTGCCAAGGTGTGCTTGCCGGTGCCGTGCTCGCCTTCAATGGCGGCCACCTGCACGTGGGGCGCGGCCATCTCTGCCTGCATCAGCAACTTGCGCCATGCCGCGCTGACCCCGACGGGCTGGGCTTCGGGCGGGGACTCCACTTCTACCAAAGTCAGGCGGGAGGCCAAGGGCTGGGGCTGGTACTGAGCGGAGCTATACATGGCTCTCAACGTGCCTCGCCTCCATGGCCCAAATGACGACTACAAGGCCGACAGAGTTTTCATCGGCGAAAGGCAAAAAAACATGAACCGGAAAGACTCTGCATCATTCCGGTTCGGGAGGAGGCTGTATTTTGGTTTATTTCCGGCGGAATCTGAAAACTAGCGGAAGCGCTTGGAGGGTTCATCGGAGTAGATCTGGCCGTCGCGGATATGCACCACGCGGTGTGCATACTCAGCGATGTCCGGCTCATGGGTTACCAGCACGATGGTGTTGCCCTGGGTGTGCAGGGTGTCAAAGAGGGCCATGATCTCCAGTCCGGTCTTAGAGTCCAGGTTGCCAGTCGGCTCGTCTGCCAAAATGATGGAGGGCCGGTTGACCAGCGCACGGGCAACGGCGACGCGCTGGCGCTGGCCGCCAGAGAGTTCGTTGGGCTTGTGGTACATGCGCGACTCCAGGCCCACATCAGTCAACGATTCCTTGGCGCGGGCTATGCGCTCCGCAGCCGGGGTGCCGTTGTAGATCAGCGGCAGCTCGACGTTGTGCAGAGCGGTGGCTCGGGCCAGCAAGTTGAAAGTCTGGAATACGAAACCGATTTCCTTGTTGCGGATGCGGGCAAGCTGGTCGTCGTCCAATTCGCTGACCAACTGGCCGTTAAGCCAGTAGCTGCCGCTGGAGGGCGTGTCCAGACAGCCGATCAGATTCATCAATGTGGACTTGCCAGAGCCGGACGGACCCATGATGGCAACATACTCGTTGTGCTTGATGCGCAAAGAGACGCCGCTGAGCGCATGCACCTGCTGCTCGGAACCCATATCGTACGTGCGCCACAGATTCTCGACGATAATCAGGTCGTCGCTGGGTGGAGCCGTGCGTTGTAGATCTTCAGTCATGCCGTTTGAAGCCATCTGCATCTCTTCCTTTGCCTGCAAACAATCATATCCTCCGCCTGCGAGGCTCGCGTTTTGAAACAATTCTTACGATTTACTGTTGCTGTCCATCACAACCGGCTTGGCGGTGTCGCGCTTGACCAGCGCGTTATTTTTGAGGCCACGCAGCGTCTTGTATGGACCGGTAACAATCTCAGTACCCTCGTTGAGTCCGCTGAGCACCTCGATGTCGGTGGCACCGGTGATGCCGGTGGTGACTGGAACAAACTTAGCCCGCAGTTTGCCGTTCTTGCTCTCCAGGACGTAGACTCCCTGCACCGGCACGGTTTTGGAAGCGGCCGCGGTGGTTGTGGCTGCCTGCGCGCCTTTGGGCTTGTCGTCGTCGGGGTTGTGCATGGTCAGCGCCTGGATGGGCAGTGAGATCACATTCGACTTATGCGCCGTGGTGATCTTGGCGGTGGTACTCAGTCCGGGGCGCAGATCGGTGGAAGGCGCGTCCAGGGTGACGATCACCTTGAAATCCTTGGCCTCTTCGGTACCGGTGGTCGATTGTAACGTGGCCATGCCGGTGGAGCGCAAAAGGGCCTGATCGCCGGCCAGCGTTACATGGCCCTTGAAGACCTTTCCAGGCAGTGCGTCAACTGTGACTTCGGCCTCCTGGCCGATGCGGATGTTGACGATGTCGGTCTCGTCCACCTTGACCTCGGCGGTGACTACGCTCATGTCGGCCAGGGTCATGAAGGTGGAACCCTGGGTATTCTGGATGCCTTCCACCACGGTTTCGCCCTCGCGGACCGGCTCGTTGGTGACGATTCCGTCAAAGGGAGCGACGGCCATGGTCAGGTTGAACGCATTCTGGTAGGAACGCAAGGTGGATATCTGCGTTTGCAGGTGACCGCGCGCTGAGTCGGTCTGCGCCTTGGCCTGGTTGAGCTGTGCCACGGTCTGATTCAACGAGGCAACGTCGGTGTCGTAGGCTGCTTTCTTTGAGTCGAAATCCTGTTTGGCAAGGATGCCTGCTGTGTAGAGCCCTTGCGCACGCTCCCAATCCAGACGTTTCTGCTCCAAATCGGCTTTGGCTTTTTCTACATTGGCCTCGGCTGTCTTTTCCGCGGCGAGATAGGAGGCAATGTCGGTTTTACCAGCGGCGATGGTAGCCTGCTGGCCGGCGACGTTGGCCTCCTGCTGCACATTTTCGATGGTGGCCACGGTCTGGCCCTTCTTGACCGTGTCCCCCTCCTTCACATAGAGGTGGGTGACGCGGCCCATGGCGGTGGCCCCAAGATTAGCGTAGGTTCGGGGCTTGATCTGTCCGGTGCCGCTGACCACGGTGGCCAGATCCTGGCGTACAATCTTGGCGGTTAGAACCTTGGTGTAGCCGGCCTGCTGCCGCCATATGAAGACAGCTATCAGTACGACAACGACCACAACGGCGAGTACGATCAAGAGAATTTTTTTCATGCGCAGCGCGATCTCCGGTCTCTTAGATTTTAATGTACGCTATTGCCGCCCGCGCGGTTCCCCGTTAGGACGGCCAATACAGTTTAGGGCCTGGAGGCCAATTGGCACTATCCAGAGCGTGTTTCTCCGTCTAATAGCCCGGTTTTTCGCTTACCTTGGTTGCGCCTCTGCGTCCAATCTGCATCCGGCCCCATACGGAATCTTGCCCAGCCCATTCGGAAGCCGTAGAATGAGGGATTGCAGGAGTTCACAAGGTATATGATGCATATCCGCTATCGTCTTCTCTTCGTTGCACTGGGCTGCGGCCTGGTCATGCTTCCCGTTGCCGGCCTCAAAGCTCAGCAGGCGGGTAACCCGCCTGCGGCCACTGAGGCACAACCAGCCAATGGCCAAGGTCAGGGAACAGGTCAGGAAATCGACCCACTCAAGCGCCAGCGTTCCCCCAAAGCGCAGGTTCGTGCTCAGAAGGACCTCAAAATCGAGTTGAAGGGTGCCTACAAAACCTGGCTGGAACAGGACGCGACCTACATCATCTCCGACGAGGAGCGCAAAGCCTTCAAGAACCTCTCGAACGACGAGGAGCGGGACGCCTTCATCGAGAGTTTCTGGCTGCGGCGCAACCCCAATCCGGATTCGCCGGAGAACGAGTTCCGCGAGGAACATTACCGACGTATCGCCTACGCCAACGAGCACTTTGCCGCCGGCAAGCCCGGCTGGAAGACCGACCGCGGCCATATCTACATCTCCTATGGCAAGCCCGACTCCATTGATGCTCATCCCGCTGGCGGCAACTATAACCGGCCCATCGAAGAAGGCGGCGGTGATACCAGCACCTTTCCCTTCGAGGTTTGGAACTATCGGTATCTCGAAGGTATCGGTGAAAACGTCAATCTTGAGTTTGTTGACACCTGTATGTGCGGCGACTACCACTTCACCATCGACCGCAGCGAGAAGGATGCACTGCTGCACGTGCCCAACGCTGGCCTGACCATGGATGAAGAGGAAAAGCGGGCCTCGAAGACCGATCGCTTCAGCGGCGGCGGGCTTGAACGCCTGGGCAAGGGGCCGTTTACGGAGCAGGAAAAGTCTAAGCAATTTGACCGTATCGATCTGATGGCCAAGATTTTCTCTCCGCCGCCGATCAAGTTTACGGATCTTGACGCCTTCATGTCCGAGCACAAACTGCTCTCCGGCCCGGTCTTCCCCTTTGATGTCCGTACCGACTTTGTCAAGGTCACCGATAGCGCGGTGCTGGTGCCAATTACTATCCAGCTCAAGAACCGCGACATCACCTACGTCACCAAGGATGGCGTCTCCAAGGGCGTGGTGAATATTCTGGGCAAGGTCACTACTATCATGCATAAGACAGTGCAGACCTTCGAGGACACGGTCCAGATTCAGCAGCCAGCAGAGCTGCTGGACAAGAGTCTCGACCGCCAATCCGTCTACTGGAAGGCGCTGCCCCTGCAGCCAGGACTTTACCGCCTGGATATCGCCATTAAGGATGTAAACAACCCCGACCACATGGGTTACTACGGCCGCAGTCTGGAAGTACCCACCTATCGAGACGATAAGCTCGGCACCTCCTCGCTGATTCTGGCCGATCAGATGAGTACGGTTGATTCGCACTCCATCGGCAGCGGCAACTTTGTCATCGGCAACACCTACATCCGACCCCGCGTCAAAAACAGCCTGAAACCCAACGACCCGGTCAAATTCAACCGCGGCCAGCAGCTCTACTTTTGGATGCAGGTCTATAACCTGGGCATCGATGAGGCCACCAAGAGCAACCAGGCCACGGTGACGTACCAGATCGTCAAGACGGTTCCGGCCACCGCCAGTGCCGTCGCCGTGGACACAGTGGTTTTTGAAAAACATATGGAATCCAAGGATATGGGCGCGCACAGCGACCAGTTGACCGTGGAAAAGACCCTGCCGATGGCAGGGCTGGAACCGGGCAAGTACAAGGTGACGATCAAGGTCAATGACGCAATCTCGAAGCAGGAGATTGAGCAATCGGCACCGTTTGTTGTGGAGTAGTTTGCATCCCGCGCATGGGGGCTACCGGACTCAAGATCAGGAGTCGAGCGCGGGTCTGATTGGCTGGATGATTGCCAGAGACGCTGCCAGGTCATTAGAAACAATGATGATCCGCAGAGTTCATCTCGTTGTTTTTGCCGTGCTGATTGCCTTGGGCGGCGCTTCGCTTTATGGAGCCGCTCTTGGTTCCGGGTCGGTCAGGGGTGTGGTGCGCAACTCGGACGGCGTTCCGCAAATTAACGTTCAAGTCCAATTGTTGCGCCCCGATCTCACCGTCATCGCCAGCGTCTACACGGACGCCAACGGTCGCTATTCCATCCCATCGATTTTGCCGGGGCGCTATGCAGTCAAGGCTGTGGGTGCCTGGTTTCTGCCTTCTCTGCGTGAAAATCTCCACGTCCGCTCCAAGACCATCGTCAACCTCACCATGAATAGCCTCTACGAGGTGATGCAGTGGCTGCCGGCGGAGCCGCGCGCTGGCAACGCACAGAAGGACGACTGGGCCTGGACGATGCGCTCGGCCGCCAACCGCCCCCTGTTGCGATGGCTGGAGGACGGTCCGCTGGTGGTGGCCACCGACGCCTCCGGCGCGCATCCACGGCTCAAGGCTCGTCTCATCGCCAGCGGCCAGGAGGGTGCATTCAGCGAGAGCGGGGAACGCATCTCGGCCGAGGTGGAAGAGACGCCCTCCAACAGCCGCGAGTTGCTGGCCCGCGTCGACTTTGCGCCGAACACCGATCAGGGCATGGAGTCGATGCTGGGCTTCCGTCAGGAGCTGGGATTTGCCGGATCTGTGCAGGCGGTGGCCGCCGTGGCGCTGCACCCGGAGGTGGACGATGCCGGTGCCGCCGGGGTCGATGTGGCGGCCTTCCAGGGCGAGGAGACGATTCATCTGGGGGATGAGATTGAGCTGGAAGCGGGATCGGACGTGATCTTAGCTTGGCTCTCCGCTCCCGCCCAGCAGACAGAGAGCATTGTGCTGCCCTTTGCCTCGGCGGGCTGGCGCAGCGGCAACTCCGCGTTTCGCTATCACTTGGCTACACAGCTTCCCGGCCTTCATGATTCCGGCCAGACTGCGGACCGCGCCCTGCTGCCCACGCTTTCTGCCCGAAACGGCGCTCTCTCCATCGAGCACGGGCTGCACCAGGAACTCGGCTGGGAGCGTCGCACCGAAGCCTCCGGCGTGGCCGTCACGGTCTTCAGTGACCGCATCGACAACCCGGCCATCGAGGCGATGAGCCGTTTTGCCGCCGCCAATACCGAGGCTGCCACGGTCTTGCTGGACTCCACCAACGGCCTCTTTCACGCCACTGGCCCGCAGTTGTCCACCGTTGGCGTCTCGGCCAGCGTGGAACACCGTCTGCCGCATGGCAATCATCTCCGCCTCGGCTATGCCAGCGGCGATGCGCTGGTTCTCTCCGCCGCGCCCAGCGCCTCCCTGGCTCAAGTGCTGGCCGGCCTACATCCCCGCCGCGCCCAGACCTACGCGCTCTCGCTTTCCGGTACGCTGGACGGCAGCGGAACACGCTGGAGGGCCAGTTATCGCTGGCAGCCGGAAGAGACCATCACCCAGGTCGCCCCCTTCGCGCTGCATGCCGCCGAGCCTTACTTCAACCTGCATCTGCGCCAGCCCATACGTCTCTGCCAATGCGGCAAATGCGGCTTTGAGGCCATGCTCGACCTGAGAAATCTGCTCGCCCAGGGCTATCGTCCCTATCTGCTGAGCGACGGCTCCCTGCTGATCTTCGCTCAGGATCAGCGCAGCTTCCGCGCCGGTCTGGCCTTTAATTTCTAGGGCGCGCCGCCGCGTCGTACCGGCGTTTTGAAACCGCCTCGCTTCTGTGCTATATTTTTGTAGTAGCAGCAAGAAAATCCTGCCTGCTTGAGCCGTGCGCAAGCCCTGCCGCCGCACGGTTTTTTGGTGACTTGGACGCGTAGCTCAACTGGCAGAGCATTCGGCTCTTAACCGACAGGTTGTAGGTTCGATTCCTACCGCGTCCACCATAAAATCAACAACTTAGCGGACATCCAGAAAATCATAACCCCACAGTAAGAACGGGACTGCCCCCATCATCAGGCAGCCACGTGCCTCATCACCATCTGCACAACCTTTGAGTTGCACTCTTGCATGACGCGCAGGGACGCATACACAGGCGGCAACAGTATCGTGAAGAGCTATGTGCGCGGAGAGCAACTGCACAGACTCGAGATGATCTTGCGCTGGTTCAACCGCAGGGTGAAGCGCAGACTGACTATGGCGAAACGTTGGTGGTAATTGCCGGAGTAGAGCTTAAGGTTCGCAGAGATCCGCAAGCGAGTCGTGGCGGTGAGAAGAAGGCCAGGCTAGCTGCTGAATTTCAAGTATCACGGCAGATGTTGTATATATGCGCTTGGTTGATTTCTACCGGCTGCGGCACCTGTCAGCTCCGGATACCGGAAGGCTGAATTTCTCCGTTTACGCGAATCGTTGCGTATGTATCCGATCCGGCTCGCCTCCAAAAAGAGGAACCCCGGCAATAGCGGCAACCTCGAATACGAAGCCGATCCCGCAACTCGGATCCGCGTTTTCGATCCGGCGTAGGAGTGGTCGAAAGATGCCCGCGCGATTGGCCACTTCCTGGCGCTTATTTTGCGTTCGATCCTGCCGACGCAAATCATATGGGCCAGCAGTTCAAGGGCTCCGAGATTCTGGCGAGGAAAGGCGCGATTTCTGGTTTTGCCATTGCGTCACCCTAAGCATATATGTTTCATAAATACATTTACTGGAAAATATATGTCTGAATAACGCCTTGAAACTGAATCCGTTTGAAGGCGTGAAATGTGCATAAACATTACGTTATATCATTTAGTGTAACTATTATATTCCTATACGGTGCTCTGGGAGCTAAGGCCTAGAAAAGAACCAGACCCACCGGGATCGCGCAAGTTTCAACGACCACCTTGATTTGATTCCCGCCGCGAACCTACGGATATAAGGCGAATCCAGACGGCAAAGCTGCCTCTAGGTTGATTTGTTCTCCGCTGATGGGGTGCTCGAATCGCAGAAATTGAGCGTGCAGAAGATATCCGCCATCGCCGGGGAGACCGGGGATATCTTCAAGAGGCTGGCCGCCCAAGCCGTACAGAGGATCGCCAACCAGGGGATGGCCGATCGATGCCAGATGGATTCTGATTTGATGAGGGCGGCCCGAATGCAGGCTTACCTCAAATGTTGTGGTGCCTGGGTTGCGGGCGATCACCTTGGCCAATGACTTTGAGGGCTTGCCACTTGACTTCGCGGCCCACACGGAACCGAGTCGCGGGTGCGGTACAAGGCCGATGGGGGTGAGGATTTCGTAGGAGTCCTGCTCAGCAATATTTTGCGCCAGCGCCCGGTAGATTTTTTGAATTTTGGGTGTGTTCCAGATTGCTTCAATATTCGAGGCCGCCTGCGGTGTTATGGCAAACAGCACGATGCCGCTGGTGCCTCGTCCCAACCGGTGGACAGTGTTTGCGTTGGGGAATTGCTTTTGCACCAAGCGCAGGAGAGTGCTTTCCATAAAGCCGCCGCCGGGGAGTGTGGGCAGTCCGCTGGGTTTGTTGACGGCCAACAGATGGGGGTCATCGAACAGAACTTCAAAGTGCTGTGGGGCGTCAGGCTCGATCCACCGCGGACGGTTCCAGACAAGGATTTGGCCTGAAGTTATCGATTCGCTTCCGGTGGCTGGGAAGCCGTTGAGAGTGACTTCGCCGTTGTCCAGTTTTTGTTGCCAAGCTTGTGGAGTTGAGTGGGGGTAAAGACTTGCCAGGTGGAAGAGCAGGGTTTGTCCGTGGTATTTGCTCCCGATGATGGTGGTGTAGGCATAGCCTTTGTTGTGCATGTAGTTTGAGTCTAAGCTATGGCATTTGCGGCAGGATTTGCCGGGGTTCGAGCGACACTGAATTCCCTAAGACACTACCGTGCGCGATGGCAGTGCCTCCCAACATGCAACACGCTGGCTGGAGTCAGTCAACAGTATTCAGCACCGACTCGTAGTAGCGCACGTATTGCGGCACCACCAGCGACGAGCAGAATCGCTCCTGCGCCGTCTTGCGTCCGGCATCGCGCATGGCCTCCAGGCGGTTGCGGTCCTTCAGCAGGCTCACTGCTCCGGCGGCCATCGCCTCCACGTCGCCCACCGCATAGAGCAGCCCCGTCACGCCGTCGTCAATCAGCTCCGGCACGCCGCCCACGCGCGTGGCAATCGACGGCACCTTGCAGGCCATTGCCTCCAGCGCCGCAAGGCCAAAGGACTCCAACTCGCTGGGCATCACCATCAGATCGGCCAGCGGCAGCAGCTCGTTGACCCGCTCTTGCTTGCCCATGAAGTGAACACGGCTCTGAATGCCCAAATCACGCGCGAGCCACTCGGCGGCCGAGCGGTCCGGCCCGTCACCGACCAGAATCAGCTGTGCCGGAAGCTCGCGCTGCACCTGCGCAAAGACCTTCACCACATCCACCACGCGCTTCACCGGACGGAAGTTCGACAAGTGCATCAGGATCGCCTCCTCCGGCGCAGCCAGACGCTTCCGCGCTTCGGCCCTTATTGCCGCGTCCTTCACCGGCTCGTACTCGTCGCAGTTGACAAAGTTCGACACCACTTCAATGGGTCGCGTGATGCCGAAGTGCTCCACCGTTTGCTCGCGGAGATAGTTGGAGATGCTGGTCACGCCGTCGCTCTCCTGAATGGCGTAGCGAGTAATGGGTAGATAGCTGCGGTCCATGCCCACCAGGGTAATATCCGTGCCATGCAGCGTGGTGACAAAGGGCAGCCGCCGCCCGCGCGCCGCCAGCATCTGCCGCGCCAGCAATGCGCTCACCGAGTGCGGAATCGCGTAATGCACGTGCAGCAGGTCGAGCGAGTACAGCTCCGCCACCTCGGCCATGCGCGAGGCCAGCGCCAGATCGTAGGGAGGAAACTCGAAGAGCGGATAGCTGCTGACGGGAACCTCGTGATAGAGAATGCCGCTGTCGCGCCCGCTCAGCCGGAAGGGTTGCGAGTAGGAGATGAAGTGCACCTCGTGGCCCAGCGCGGCCAACTCGATGCCCAACTCCGTGGCCACCACGCCCGAGCCGCCGTAGGTGGGATAACAGGTAATGCCTATGCGCATAGTTGTTGTATCCGCCTTTGGTTGGACGTTCAAGCTTGTCGGGAAGATGCAGGATGCAACTCAGCGAACGAGATCAGCTTGATCACCGGGAACCGTTCTATCGCGCTGAGCGCCTCCCGCTCCGTCTCCCGCGAGGCTAACAGACGCGTGTGCGCCCGCGCCAGGTCGGCGTCGTTGTAGCCCGGATGCGTAACCAACTCCCATGTGCCGTCCTGCAAATTCCTCAGCAAGGAAGCAATCGTGGTCGCGGCGAGGCTACCAGTAGCCAGCACGCCGAGCGCGCCGTCGGTAGTGGTGAATCCTTCCTCAGCAACGATGCGTCGGAAGGTCGGCTCCAGCAAATGCGACAGGCTCACCTCCGCGCGCCGCATCAGCGTTGCTCCCCGCGTGGCGCGACGGCCCCACTTCGGCTCAAAGGGATTGCGCACCGTGCGAATGCCCGCCGCCCGCGCCGCTCGCAACACCGGCCTGAGCACAGCAGGAAAGATGTGCACGTGCTTATGCGTGTCGATGTGCGTTAGGCGAACACCTCGCGATTGCAGCAGCGCAATCTGCGCGGCGGTTTCTGCTTCAATCTCGGCGGAAGGGATGCGTCCCGAAAGTAGCCGTTGAAGAAATGCAGCCAACGAGGAACGAAAGCATCCGCTGATCAGATCAGCCAAATGTGGAATATCCCGCGTCGGCGACAGCACCGGCTCACCGTCCACCAGCACCACATGGCAGCCCACGCCTAGCGACGGCATCGCCCGCGCCATCTCGATGGCCTCATCGGTTGCCGCCGCGCGCGCCATTAACGAGGCGCTGGTCAGCCGCCCAACCCGGTGCAACTCGGCCACGGCGCGGTTGACCCCGGTGGTCAGCCCAAAGTCGTCGGCATTGAGAATGAGACGGCCCACCGGCTGAGTCTATCAACATTAGCTTGTTCCGTGCCGGAGGGAGCCTTTCGCTGGAAACGTAAGCGCGCTGCTATGATGATAATAGGCCCTACATGGCCTTTCCCACCGTGCGTGGGCGGTTAGCTCAGCTGGTTAGAGCGCCTGCCTTACAAGCAGGAAGTCGGGGGTTCGAGTCCCTCACCGCCCACCATTAGAATCAATAACTTAGTTAATGATAGCCTTCCGTTCACTGTCCAACTGCGGTGGATTTAGCGGGTACCCCGCCGCAATCTCCGGGTTTGCGGGGGAACTGATGGATTCCACGGCGCTGCGCAACTCCTCAACACCAAAGTGACCATACCGCGCTGCCATCTTCGCCATTGTGCTTGTGGACCATCCAACCACCTTGGCAATGATGGGAATTGGAATACGCGCCGCAATCATGCGAGAGACGGCGCTGTGTCTCAAGTCATGGAAGCGAAGCCGGGTCAGAGCGGCGGGCAGAGTCGGCGTCTCAAAATAGCAACCTTCGCACACATACCCGGTTGCCGGTTTCTCCGCATCTACCAGTGTCCCGTCTTTGCAATTTGGGCAGTGGCGCTGTGTCCGTTTCTTGGCTGACTGCCACGCGGATTGAATAGTTCCAACCGGCTTTTCCGGGTCGTAGTCGTAGACCTGGACGGTCCCTCCGAATGTCCCTTCGGTCCCATGTAGGCCGTACTGCTCCGATGGAAAGATGAAATGAGCCGGTTGCCGGTTGGGGAACTCTTCCGCCCAAAACTTCAAGGTTTCGAGTGCCCGCTGATTCAAGGGAACTGTCCGGCCTGTGCCTGATGCTGTCTTGTCTTTGCCAAACTTGAGGCAACGATTCACAAAGTCGATGTTGCTCCATTGAAGAGTACGAATCGTGTTGTACCGTGCGCCGGTTTCGAGGGCCAACGTTACGAAAGGCAGCAAGGCGTGGGAAACGGAACGTCCACATTCGAGTAAAAGAATGTTTTCTTGCTCGGGAGTGAGCGCGCATCCGGCGTCCTGTCTCTCCGTCAACATGGTTACGTCCGGCTGAATACGCGCCCATGCGCCATACTTGCGCATGATCTGGCGGAGCAATCCCACTTCGATATTGACCGTGCGATTGGATGCGCCTTCCTCAAGGCGCGCCGTCTGATACTTCGCAATGTCACGCGCTTCTATGTCCACTAGCAACCGCTTGCCCATGACGGGCAGCAAGTGAGCGAGAGAACATTTTGCAATGTCGCGCATCTTCGGTGACCATTTCAATTGCTTCGATTGCTGCCATTCTGTAGCGGCTGTGTTGAGTAGGTCCGGTCGAGATTGACGGCGGATACCGGCAGTCCCGTCTTTCAGTGATTGTTTCCGCTTGTCAAAGACTTCTTTCGCCCGCGTCTTGCTTGTCATCCCCGTCGATTCGCGGATGCGCTGCGAGTGAAACATAAAGTCCATGACCCATACCTTGCTGCCCTTTGGTCGATAGATGCTCATGATTTACCTTCCTTTCGTGGGCGTTTTTAATTCACCCTTATTGACCGCTCTTGTTAGAAACTTGGGAGTAATCTCTGCTCTCACCCCCGCCGGTTGATTCGATACCCACTGCTTCCAACCATCCTTAGTGCGGCCCGTAGCCCATTTCTGAGCCAACTCCGCAGCCACGCGCAGCTTGTCCGCGTGTTCCCTTTGCAAACGCTTCTTGGTGCATCTGCTGGCCGCGTTACGCTGGCAGCAGCGCCGCGAACAGTAAGCCGTGCGCCGTTTGCGTTTCAGCAGAAAATACTTACCACAACGCTTCCACTTGCAAGGTCCGGCGAGTTTGTCCCACTCGGGATTCAGAGTCCCGACATAGAAGAGCAACGCGGCGAACCGCTCCGGGCGCATCTGGTCTACCTGCCCCGGCGTCAGTTCGCGTTTCATAATGTGCTCCCAAAACGGTTGAAGTACCAGATTCGCCGTTCGGTTTGTGGAAGGTATCCAGCGGGTGACACACACCTCTCTAACGATCTGCTCCAACTCGGGGTCGCCGTCCATCATTTTTTTTAGGTTGCCGCCGCACCCATTCAATCTTTCCATTAAGCGGATTAGAGGCTCACCATACAGCGAGAGCGCCCCTCGCGGCTTGTAGTTGAGCACCTCGACGATGTGATCCAAGTCCCCTCTATCGAGATGGAAAAACCTTGATTGCGGAAAAGCCTGCTGAAGACCAACAAGAACGGGTTGGTTTCTGCGCGTCATAAATTATTGATAGAACAAAATAGAGAATTTGTCAATACTATTATCGTCTTGATCTACCTATTGAGTTCTAGGAAGATTGGGAGCATGGAGGATCGAATGACCCGATTGCTCACTGTTGAAGAGGTTTCACGGCTGACGGGCTGGCGTCCAGCAACCATCCGTCAGAAGGTATGGAGGCGTGAACTGCCCTATGTCAAGTTGGGCCGAAGCGTGCGGTTCAAAGAGTCTGAAATCAGCCACCTAATCGAAGGGTCTACAATACCCGCGCTGGAGCACCAATGAGCGCCAGCACGGACCCGACGCCCCCGGCCAAGGGCAAGCGCGCACCGTTTGATCCTACGTTCGATGAGTGCCGCCGTTACTTTGAGGATCGCCTACACCGAACCTTACCGGCCCACGATAGTGTGAGCGTTCTTTGCCCATTTCACCCCGACAAAAGAGAAAGTCTGTCGCTCAACCTTCGCAAGGGTCTCTGGCACTGCCACGCCTGTAATATCGGCGGCGGGCTGATCGCCTTTGAACGCAGACTGGCCCCTGGCAAGGATAATGCGGAATGTTGGAAGGCCATCTACTCGACTATCGGGCGGGATGCGCCGAAGGCCAACGAGTCTAAGCATGGAACGCTCGTTGCAACTTACGACTACAGGGACGCAGACGGGGAAGTTGTCTATCAGGCCGTGCGCTATGAGCCGAAGGGGTTCAGCCAACGGCGGCCCGATGGAAAAGGTGGTTGGGTGTGGAACATGGACGGTGTTACTCGCGTTCCATTCAACCTTCCCACACTGATAACCGCGAATGTGGCCCTGATCGTGGAAGGCGAGAAAGACGCTCTCAATCTTCAAGAGGCCGCTACCAGATTCCCCGATGACGGCGGGAAGTTGAGATATGCCGCGACCTGCAATGTGGGCGGGGCGGGCAAGTGGCTGGACGAGTACGAGTATTCGCCGTACTTGGCCGGGAAGAGAGTTTTCGTCTTTCAAGACAATGACAAGGCAGGACGCGAGCACGCGCAGCATGTATGTGCCAGTGTGTCGAAATACGCCCAGGCCGTGCAGCTAGTGGAACTGACGGGGCTGCCGGAAAAGGGAGATGTGTCCGATCATTTACAGGCCCACACGCCCGCAGAACTCTTTGCTTTGATGCAAACCGCGCCAGTATGGACTCTACCGGCAGAGTTGCCGACGAACGCAGAGGCAAAGGGGAAGAGCGTTGTGCCTGCCGTGCCCACGGCACCAGCCGGACCGCCCATGCCGCCGGAAGAGGCCGCTACGCTCACAACGGAATTGCTCGAAACGATCCGGGGCTGGATTCTCACCTATGTGGTTGTCACCACGGAGCAGGCGGAGGTCTTGGCTGTCTGGATTGCACACACCTACGTCTTCACCGTTTTTGAAGTCACGCCTTATGTGTTTATTTCGTCGCCGGAAAAAGGGAGCGGGAAATCAACATTACTTCGGATTCTAAAAGCAGTGGCGTGCCGGAGCCGCTCCTCAAGTGGAATGTCTGGTGCTGCGCTTGCCCGCGTGGTTAAGGCGTCCCGCCCGTCGCTGTTTCTTGACGAGCTTGACGCACAGATGAAAGGGAACAAGGAAACGGCAGAAAACATTCGCGGCATACTCAATTCCGGGTACGAACCAGAGGGGGTCTATACACGATGCGTAGGCAAAGATTTTGCAGTTACAGACTACCCGACGTTCTGTCCGAAATGTCTCGCTGGCATCGGCGAGCTATGGGACACCGTTTCAGACCGTTCGATCATTATCGAGATGCGCCGGATGCTGCCGGGTGAGTCAATCGAGCCGGATCGCCAACTCGCCGTGAAGGCCGCCGCCACCCCAATCAAGGCAAGGCTGGAAGAATGGGCGGCACGGGGCGCGGCAGACCTGCTCCGGTCAATTCACCCCATGCCGATCTACGGTTTCAATCCGCGCCAGAACGACATTGCCGAGGTTCTGCTGGCCATCGCGCAGCTTGCCGGGGGCGAATGGCCCCAAAGACTCACTCAGGCATTGAAGACGGTTTTCAAGGCCACGGGAGCCGGGGATATGTCCACGGGCGTTACCCTGCTGTCCGACACTCGCGCCGTCTTCGATGAGCGTGGAACGGTCCATATTCCCTCAAAGGAATTGGCTGCGCTACTCTGCGAGATCGAAGGCCGCCCTTGGGCCGAGTGGTCCAACGGGAAGGGATTGACTGCCAACAATCTTGCGAGGCAACTCAAGAAATTCAAAATCTATCCGGGGAAGATTCGGTTGGGGCCTGCTGAGACCGCACAAGGCTATCGCCGGGGGGATTTTGAGGACGTTTGGTCCCGTTATTGCCTACTCCCCCCCATTCAAACCGGAACAACAGAACAACCTGCGTCTTTATTGGCTGAGACCGCATTTTCAAACCAGAACACACATTCCTCTGTTCCGGTTGCGAAAAGTGCCTCAGACCCGCATGAACAAAGGGGTGTTCCGGTTGTTCCGGTTCAAAACAGAGGGGTGGCTATTTCGGAGATGCGAATATGAGCGCGGCCCAGGAACTTATTTGGACCGTCGAGGCAAACGGCGGCCAGCTTCGCATCGACGGCGGAGATATTGTGATTGCTCCGGGGGAAGCCGCCGCGCCGGTGATTGATGAGCTACGCCAGCATAAATCGGAGATCATCGGCCTGTTGCAAGACCGTCACGATATGCCATTGGAAGACCCGCTAGACGACGGTTGGGGGCTTTGGCTCCTGGAGCGGTGTGTCTACCGTGACCACTGTTGGGGCGGAGCTGGTGCGCTGTACCTTGACCTTGCCCTCTGGTGTGTTGACCACGGGCGGCCTGTCCCTGCGTCACGGCGAGCCTTTGTGGCGGCGCTACAGACCGAGGGTTTTCAGGTTACGTCAGACGGCCTTGTTTATGGCCTGATTTTGAAGGCGGACCTGGAGGCCGTTTTGCATTGGCAGGGGGTGACGGTCCAATGAGCGAGCACTCTGACTGTCTAATTTGCGCGTACTGGCGGAATCGCGCATCAGCGAAGAGGTACGGCCTGCCTGGAGCGCTCGCCAACGAACGGCACGCAAAACAGAAGTTGTCTGCGCACCAGGAGCGGAGCAACCAACCATCAACCCATCAACCGAACGTAACAGAAGAACGATCATGAAGAAAATATTTGCCATCTGTCTGCTGCTGTCCCTTCCCGTTGCCGGGTGGGGCACGGTCACGACACAGGCAATCAACATGTCCTTTACCTGTACGGGAAGTACGGGACCGTACCCGTTTACCTTCCCGATCAGCACTCCCACGGCCTTGACCGTGACGGAAAACGGCGCAGTTGTGAACCCGGCGAACTATACCATCGTCCCGGTGAACAACAATTACGAGAACGGGGGGAGCGTCACGCTCAATACTGCCTGTCCCTCTGGCCAAACTTTGGTGCTTGAAAGAATGACTCCCCTTACACAGACCACGCAGTTTTACGACAACATGCCTGCGCCGCTAACAAATTTTATGTATGGCTTGGATAAGCTGACGGAAATTATGCAGGAGCAGGAGGCGCAGATAGATGCGATTCCAGTATCTCTCTACCCCGGCGTGACTTCGTATCAGACAAACGGCCTTCTGGCACAAGGGCCAATTACAGCTAATCAACTGGGTGCCTACTTCCAAGTCGATCAATTTCCCGGCGCAGACTTCGGGGCCAAGGTTCAAGCGTGCATGAATGCGCTGAGTGCGCGCTACGGCGGCACCTGCGACGCACGTAACTTTACAGGCAATCAGTCGATGGGATCGAATCTGACAATCTCAGCACCAAATATTGCGCTTCTGCTTCCGTGCGCAACGCTCGCCGCCTCCGCTTCGCTCACCGTCTCGCCCGGCGTGCGCAACACGGCAATTCACGGGTGCGCCTACCAGGGCGGCAGTGCCGCCAGTGGTACTACCGGCGGCACCGTTTGGAACTACACGGGCAGCGGCTCCGCCTTCATCGTTGGCGATCCTTCGGACGGCAGCGACACCGGCGGTTTTGTGCTCACCGATCTTGCCCTCACCGTGCCCAGCGCCGGAGCAGCGGCTCGCGCTATCGATCTTCACCGCGTCCAGGAAGCCGACATCGAGCGCGTTTACCTCATCGGTAATAATGCCCTCGGACAGACCGCGCTCACCCTTGACGGCACCGGCAACTACACCGGCGGGCAGTTCATCGGCCTCCACGTTGCCAGCTTCGGGACCGCCGTCACCCTCACTGGCAACTCAACCGGCGGCGCGAACGCTTCGACGTTCGTCCGCCTTCACATCGACTGCCCCACGTCGAGCGGCTCGCCGGTCTCCGGCGGCGTCGGCGTCAATCTCGCCTACGGCGACGGCAACACCTTCACCGGCGGAGACTGGGAGTCATGCGACACCATGCTTTCGCTTGGCTCGGGCGCGACAAGCAACACTTTCACCGGCGTCAGGAACGAGAACAGCAACACTCAGATCAACGCCGCCAGCGGCAGCGCATATAACCTCTGGCTCACCGGCGGGACCATGTTCACCGGCAGACTCATCGACAACGGCACACACAACACCTTTTGGGACGCCTTTCACCGCCAGTTCAACAACCTAAACGGCGACCTGTGGCGCTCCCAGGCCGACGCCACCGTGGTCAATCACATCTACACCGGCATCGGGCTAGGCAACGTGCGTGGGCGGCAGGACGAATGGCAGACCGACGTGCCGGGCAGCCCAGGCAGCTATCAAAACGCATGGCTGTGGGGGCCGGGAGACGGAACCAGCGGCGGGCAGCAGTGGGCCTTGCTCGACATGCTCAACAATGTGCCGCGATGGGGCGCAGGCCAGCTCACGACGGCAGGCGGAAACAACCAGAGTTTTATAAACGGCGCGGGGACCGGCAACGTCTGCTTTCAGTGCAGCGGAAACAGCGGCACCGGAGGCGTGGCCTTTGGCAGCGGCGGCGCGACGCCATCGACCATCGCCGCTTATGACAATGCGGGCAATCTCTACCAACTCGGACGGCACGACTTCTATAGCGGCTCCACTCTCGCCTGGCGGTTGAATTGCGCCAGCACCGGCGCGTGCGCCATCCAGAGCATGACTCCCACGGCCAGCGCATACCACCTTCGCATGTACAACGGCGCAGGGACGGAGATCGACGGCGAAGGCAGCGGCGGAATCAGCATCAACAACACCAGCAGCAGCGGCACGGGTCCGTTCACCGTCTATGGCGGCGCGAGCTACTACAACACCAAGCTGTTTCAGGTCCAGAATAACGGCAACGGCACTGCAAATTATCTCTTCCCCTCACTAGCCGCAGGCTCAGGGCGGGTTTGCCTTGATGTGGACACCTCCGGTTACTTCCATGCGCTCACGTCCGACTGCGGCACCAGCAGCAGCAGCGGGACCGTGACCCAGGTGATCGTGACCGCACCGTCTGATTTCGTGCTCACCGGCTGCAACATCACCAGCAGCGGCACGTGCACCTTTACGTGGAACACCAGCGCCAGCGGAAGCGCCCCGCAGTGGAACCAGAGCACCACTGGCAACGCAGCGACCGCTTCCGCGCTCGCCAGCACACCGACCACCTGCAACGCGGGTTACGCTCCCACCGGCGTTACCGCCTCCGGGAACTCGACCGGCTGCGCTCCCCTCGGCTCTGCCTCATGGAGCAGCGGCACGACGTACACGAGCGCATCCTCCACCCAGTACCTCGGCCTGTCGAGCATCGAAAGCGGCTCACGCACGAACCCCTGGCCCGCTCCGCGAGCCGGGACCGTCCAGAGTTGCACTGCGACCATGAACGCGGCAGAGTCAGGCACCAACTACTACACCCTTTACCTCTACAAAAACGGCTCGCTTTGCTCGTCTGGTCCGGCCATCACCATGAACGGCGCACAGTACACCGCCGTTACTGATAACACCCACACTTGCAGCGTCGCGCAAGGCGATTTGCTCACGTGGCAACTCAACATCACCGGCACGCCGACAACCGCCATCGTTTCTGTTTCGTGTCTCTACTAGGGGGCCAGCCATGCATTACACGCCATTAACCAACGTCCGCAGCAAACGCGGCCTGTACGGCCTTATAACCAGCAGCACCGGCGCCGGCTTTTCTCGGCCAGGGTTAAAATTGTAGGCTCGGCTCACGGCGTGTGGGATAATCGGTTACCGTGACCACTGGTGGGGCGGAACCGGCCATGACCAACGGGCGGGAAGTGTCCTAAGAGTTTGCTGCTGGTTTTTCGTTGACAGAGGGCGTTGGAAAGATGAAGATGTCCTCAGAAGAAAGAGAATTCCATGACGATCTGTATTTCAGCTGCGTGCGACAACAGTCAAAAGCTAGTACTAGTCGCTGATAGGATGTTCACAATTGGCGCACCGTTGAATGTTGAATTTGAACCGCCGATAAGCAAGATTGAGACAATGACGCCGACTTGCTTGGCAATGGGTTCAGGCAATTCATTGGCGGGGGCTGAAATATTGAAGCGCGCACGCGTCAAATATGCGAATTCCCCCAAGCAAAGCGTCGATATTGTCGCACATGCTGTACTGGAGGAATATTCGATTCTGCGGAACGAAGTGGTGGAGCAGCAAATTATCGCTCCGTCCCTTGGTCCAGATTATGCGGCATTTCGCACACGTGGTGGCACTCTACCTCAATACTTGCAGCCACAAGGTCAGATTTATGCTCAGTTGTTTATGCAGAGCGGGCAATTCAATCTTGGCGTCGAGACAGTAGTCTCTGGATTTGACGAAACAGGAAGCCACATTTACGTCATTACACATCCAGGTCAACTTGTCTCGTTTGATAAGATTGGATATGGAATTACAGGAAGTGGTGCGACTCACGCATCAATCAAATTGGCCCTTGAATTGCAACACCCAAAGTCGGGATTAGCGGACACTTTACTTTCGGTCTATGGCGCAAAACTCGCTGCGGAAGTTGCTCCAGGCGTCGGGAAAGAGACAGAGATGTATGTGGTGTCGCCCACCTCAAGTTGGCAGGTTCCTAGTGAAATGATTGCATCATTGAAGAATGCCCTTGAGATCGAGAAGAGGACTAAACCAGACACGAAAGAGATTGGAGAAATGTATGCCAGATTACAGCCGACTCCTTGATTTCTGTCTTGCGAATCAGAAAGCAAATTCTCTAGCTTTCGAGACGGCCAAATATGCGCCGTTCCTGTTCTTGTTGACGCCAATAACTAATCCAGCAATCGAGCCGTGGCAACCTCTGCTCTTCGGAGATATTTCTAATGATTCTCTCACATTGGAGAACCCGCCCGATTCACCTGTTGCGCCTCCTTACGTTGAGCCTTAGAAAAATATAAGATCTAGCAATATTCCAGGTATGGAATGCCAGCCCCATTACTATCGCGGGAGTGCCCCGCTAAGGTTGCCGTATACTGGACCAATCTCGACTATTTAGCACGGCACAGCCCGGAATCGCTCACACAGGTCGGGGCTTATTAAGGGCAAAGAGATTATCAAGTGGTAAGAGTCGGAAATTCATAAGCATTCAGGCAGGAATAGCCGGACGTAAGCGGGAATTGTTGGTACTGGCCGAGGGGATATTTGCAAAACGCATTGCGCGTGCGCGTGTCGGCGGCGCTTGAGCGCCTGGAACCTCAGACGCTTCGACATGGTTAATTCTTGGAGGTGCTCCCCGCCGCTGCCAATTTCAAAAAATAATAATCACTACTGGCACCCAGGCCGCCGGACAGATTGCTCCCACATCGGCAATTTAGTGGTTTATGCTTGGTACGAAGCCTGCACCGTCCTGCAAAGTCTTGCAAGATGAGCCGAGCTAAAACCGGCTATGAGCCTGACCCCATACCATGCGAAGTATTTCGCTCACGAGCTGACCAAACGCGCCAGCTCTGAGAGTGTGGACAAATTGGCAAGCGCCTTGTCCGATGCACAGGTCGATCTCAACCCGCACCAGATTGAGGCCGCGCTTTTTGCCTTTCGCTCCCCCTTATCCAGAGGGGCAATCCTGGCCGATGAGGTTGGACTCGGGAAAACGATTGAGGCGGGGATATTGCTGGCCCAGCGTTGGGCAGAGCGTCACCGTCGCCTGCTGGTGATTTGCCCGGCCAATTTGCGCAAGCAGTGGAGCCAGGAACTTGCTGACAAGTTCTACCTGCCTTCCGTAATTCTTGAGACCCGAACCTTCAATGAAGCCATCAAACGCGGGAATCTCAACCCCTTTCAGCAGGATGCTGTCGTGATCTGTTCCTTCCAATTTGGCCGCTCCAAAGAACCTTATGTTCGACAGACAGCTTGGGAATTGGTCGTCATTGACGAAGCTCACCGGCTGCGAAATGTCTACAAGGCGAGCAACAAGATCGCCAAATCGATCAAGGCTGCTGTTCTTGAGCGCCAAAAGCTGCTGCTCACTGCTACGCCGCTTCAAAACTCGCTCTTGGAGTTGTATGGCCTCGTCAGCATCATCGATGAGTACACCTTTGGCAATATCGATAGCTTCAAATCGCAGTATGTGCGAGCCAAAATACCTCAACCAATGACAGAGATGGAACGGATCGTCAGATACGAGGGAGCCGCAGAGCGGTACATCACTGAACCCAATTCCCGGAATCGTCGGGAAATGATGAATATCGCCGAGCGTGCGGACGAAGCCATCCCCCCACTGTTTGCCGAACTGAAGCAGCGCCTCCGGCCCATCTGCCAGCGCACTCTGCGCAAGCAAGTCCTTCACTACGTCAATTTCACAAACCGCCACGCCCTAGTGCAGGAATTCGTTCCCAACGCCGATGAGCAACGGCTTTACAATCTGGTTTCCGATTATCTACAGCGCCCAACTCTTTACGCTCTGCCAGCAAGCCAGCGCCAGCTTATGACGCTGATTTTACGCAAACTGCTGGCCTCTTCTACCTACGCAATCTCAGGCACCCTGCAAGGGCTTGCCAACAAGCTCCAGGCCGCGAGAAACGCCTCAGAGCAGGTACAGGCTCCCCCGGATGAAATCGCAGACAACTTTGAAATGCTTCCAGAGGTTGAAGACGAATGGGCAGAAGATGATGAGGACAGCGAGGGAACGGAGCAATCGACCGCGCCAAAGCTGACCCCGCAGCAACTACAGGAAATGAAGAAGGAGATGGAAACCTTGCGGGAGTTCTACGCCCTTGCCCGTAGCATCCAGAAAAATTCCAAGGGCGAAGTCCTGCTCACGGCGCTACGAAAAGGATTTGCCGCAGCCGAAAGTGCGCAGAAAGAGCAGCGCCAGGGGGCACTACAGCAGAAGGCGCTCATCTTTACCGAGTCACGGCGTACTCAGGAATATCTCTTCCAGATTCTTGAGAAGACCCAATTCGCGGGCAAGGTGGTGCTCTTCAACGGCTCCAACACCGATCCAAAGTCCGGGGAGATTTACCGGCAGTGGGTTGAGCGTCACGCAGGAACAGACCGGATTACAGGCTCACCCACGGCGGACAAGCGGGCGGCGCTGGTGGACTACTTCCGGGATGAAGCCTCCATCATGATTGCCACGGAAGCCGCAGCGGAAGGCATCAACCTGCAATTCTGCAATCTGGTGGTCAACTACGATCTGCCCTGGAATCCGCAGCGCATTGAGCAACGCATCGGGCGCTGCCATCGCTACGGGCAAAAGTTTGATGTGGTGGTGGTCAACTTCCTGAATAAGAACAATGCGGCAGACCAGCGCGTTTACCTGCAAGGCCAGACGGAATTGACTCGCTCCACACTGGTGCGGATTCTGAAGGGTTCCGGGCGTCTGCCGGACTTCTTTCTTAATCCGCAGCGGTTTATGGATGCAGTCGCGTCAACCCTTAAAGCGGAGTTGCACCGGCTGATCGTGGACGGAATCAAATACGAGCGGATTTCCACCAGTGATCCTGATTTTGAATGGGAAATGAAGATATTCGATGAAGTGGAGATTATCAACTACTTGACCGCTATTCAGGTGCAGCGATCTGTCTATGAGTACGTTGTGTATGACTCAGAAGTGGAGCGGGAATTTGCAAAGCGGCTGAATGAACGGAACGATATAAGGCTTTTTCTCAAACTGCCGGGCGGCTTCGAGATTGACACTCCCGTGGGCAAATACAACCCGGATTGGGCGATTGTGAAGCACAAAGATGAAACTCTCTATCTGGTCCGGGAGACTAAGAGCACGAAGGATTATCTAAAGCTACGCACTACAGAAGCAGATAGGGTGCGCTGTGGAGAACAGCATTTCAAGGCCCTGGACGTTCCCTTTGCCGTGGTCAAAGAGGCTAACGAGGTTTAGTGCGGTGCGGGCACATCGGTGAGCCGAACCTGAGATTGGACGGCTCCTAGTTCACTATGCACCGCTGAATAAAATCGCTCTTGGTCCCGAACCAGATCGAATGTTTTCGCTTGGCATTTTTCTTCGATCCATTGCACTAGAGTTGCTTCTCCATTCAATCCTTGTGGCGATGTGAGATAGCCAATACATGCTTTCACCTTGCGCTGAACGGTCTCAGTGTCATTACCAGCTTTAATTCTGAGTAACCGGCTCACCAGTGCGTCAGTTTCAAATTCCGCATCGACAGATGCGAGGTTTATACCGTCAACGATCAAGACCTCATCTTGACTAGATTTAGAAAGATGTACATTGACTCCACGCCCCCTGTAGCCCACAACAGTTCCTCGGTCGAGTTCACGAGCAAGGATGCCCAATGATTTGGAGAGTGCGCTATCTATCCTCTTCGCTCGCTCCCTTTGTGGCAATCTTGGTCCAACGATGGCTTCGTACAGGGACTCGACCTCTTCATCGGGCCTTTGGCAGTCAATCGTTCTTGGTTGCGAGACCTTTACTTGATGAACGAAAAGGCGGGAGACATGGCTCCACCATTCATCTGAATGAGGAGAAAGCTCATTCGATGCGTATGGCAGTTTTTTCTCGCCCCTCCACATCTCCAATTCCTGTCTGACGCCCTCAATGTGAAAGTAGGCAAGACTATCCAGGCCCTTGACGCGGTCTTCCTGTTTCGCAAGTCGAACGCGCACAAAT
>Ga0181529_10000921_pt1 | contig 40656 bp, 36 predicted proteins | sample PEATcosm2014_Bin_36_FD_119763 | JGI IMG/M metagenome (GOLD analysis project Ga0181529, IMG submission 119763) | Peatland microbial communities from MTU Mesocosm Facility, Houghton, MI, USA - PEATcosm2014_Bin10_30_metaG | ecosystem: Environmental > Terrestrial > Soil > Wetlands > Peat | place... | reverse complement strand
CCGCCGCGGCCAGCGCGGGGGCGTCGTCCGCGGTGGCCAGCAGGTCGGCACCCACGTAGCGCGAAAAAGCGTCCGCCATGGTGAGGCGTTCGGCGCTGCCGAGGTCGGTCGCGACACCCCGGCGGGAGACCTGCGGCGGCAGCACGGCGCACAGCAGGGCGTGGGTTTCCGCGATCAGATCGTCCAGCGTGGCGCCGGGGCGGTACCATTCCAGCATGGTGAACTCGGCGGCGTGCAGGTCGCTGCCCTCGCCGTTGCGCCACACCCGGGCAAGCTGGAAAATGCGACCGGCGCCACCGACCAGCAGTTTCTTCATGGCGAATTCCGGGCTGGTGTGCAGCCACAAGCGGGTCCGCGCGCCGTCCGGGGCGATGCGCTCGGTGGCGAAGGCGGACAGGTGGACCTCCTCGCCCGGCGCGGTCACGGCGTAGGGGGTCTCCACCTCCAGGTAGCCGCGGGCGTCGAAGAAGGCGCGCACGGCGGCGGCCAGCCTCGCCCTGCGGCGCAGGAAGGGCAGGCGTGCGGCAAGGCTATCGGGGTGCCAGGACGGTTGCGGCATAAGGGGGTGCACTTTACAGCCAGGACCATGCCGAGCGGCACCCCCCCTTCCCGCACGCTGCGCAACGCCGATGCCCTGTTCGCGGCGGACCTGGTCACCGACCGCGATACCGCGGCCGCGGTGCAGGAGCGCTATGCGGTGGCGATCACGCCGGCGATCCAGGCGCTGATCGAGCGCCCCGACGATCCGATCGGCTTGCAGTTCATCCCCGACCCGGCGGAACTCGTCACCGCGCCGCACGAACGCACCGACCCGATCGGCGACGACGCGCTGTCGCCGGTAAAAGGCATCGTGCACCGCTACCCGGACCGGGCGCTGCTGAAGCCGCTGCTGGTGTGCCCGGTCTATTGCCGGTTCTGCTTCCGCCGCGAGCACGTCGGCCCCGATGGCGGGGTGCTCACCACGGCCGAACTGAACGCCGCGCTGGACTGGCTGCGCGCCCATACCGCCATCCGCGAGGTTATCCTGTCCGGCGGCGATCCCTTGCTGCTGGCGCCGCACCGGCTCGGGTATCTGCTGTCGGCGCTCGCCGCCATCCCGCACGTCGAGTTGCTGCGCATCCATACGCGCGTGCCGGTCGCCGATCCGGCCCGGGTAACCGACGTGCTGGCGGCGGCGCTGGACACGGAAAAGCCGCTGTGGCTGGTGGTCCACGCCAACCACGCGCGCGAGTTTTCCGCCGACGCCCGGGCCGCGCTGCGCCGCGTGCAGGCGCGCGGGGTGCCGGTGCTGGGGCAGTCCGTGCTGCTGCGCGGGGTGAACGACAGCGCCGCGGCGCTGGAGGCGCTGTTCCGGGCGATGCTGGCGGCCCGGGTGAAGCCGTACTACCTGCACCAGCTTGATCCCGCCCCCGGCACGGCGCGGTTTGCCGTGCCGATCGAGGAGGGCCGCCGGCTGGTCGCCACGCTGCGCGGTCGGGTGACCGGGCTGGCCTGGCCGACCTATGTGCTCGACATCCCGGGCGGGCACGGGAAAGTGCCGATCGGACCGGAATATCTGGACGGCGATGCGGTGCGCGACCCATGGGGCGAGGCGCACGCGCTGTAACGACCGGTTCGGGGGCCTAGGCTGCCTTCTGGACAGACGGACAGGTCCTTCATTCCGAGAATAACGGGAAAATACCTTTCGTTTGGCGGGGACGTAACATATCGTCGTGCCGAAGCGGATCAAACCGCCGTCGATCGGGAAATCCTGGATTATACCAGAAGGGAGCTTCGTCATGACGACGCATGGTGGAACGGGTGGTTCATCTGGGTCCGGCGCCGGCGGCGCTGGCGGCACCGGGTACACGGGCAGTGCGGGGGCAAACGGCACGGACGGCGGCGGCGGCGGCGGCGGTGCGGCCGGCGGCGGCCTCGGCGGTAACGGCGGCCTCGGGAGCGGCGGCGTCGGCAACGGCGGCGTCGGCGGCACCGGCGGCACCAATATCCTGACCAGTCACACGATCACGATCACCACCCCTTACCTCCCCATCGCTGCGAATGACGGCGGCAACGGCATCATCGGTAGCACCGAGAGCACGCCCGGCGCCGGCAGCGGCGGCGGCGGCGGCGGCGGCGCAGGCGGATACGGCGCCGTGGTCACGGGCAGCGGCGCGGACAGCATTTCGAGTGCTGGCAGTATCACCGCCGGCGCCGGCGGCAACGGCGGCAACGGTGGCAACAGCACCGGCGGCAGAGGCGGCAGCGGCGGCAGCGGCGGCGATGGCGGCGTAGGCGTCTACTTCGCCGCGGGCCTGGTGGCGTTCAGCAATGCCGGCACGGTCACCGGCGGAGCCGGCGGCAACGGCGGCAACGGTGGTACTAGCTCCAGTAATACCGGCGGCTACGGCGGCGCTGGCGGCAACGGCGGCGGGGGCGTCGTTTTCGCCGGAACCGGAGTGGTTGCCATCAATTCCGGCACGATCACCGGCGGCGCCGGCGGCGATGCCAATACCATCGGCCACGCCGGTACAGGCGCCGTGGGGGGCGCGGGCGGCGTAGGCGTGGACTTCACCGCGGCCTTCTCGGCTTTCAGCAATACCGGTACGGTCACCGGCGGTGCCGGTGGCACCGGCGGCACCGGCAACCACATCGTCGACGTTCTCCCAGGTGTTGGAGCCCCCGCTACCAGCCTCGGCGGCGCCGGCGGTGCCGGCGGGGTGGGCGTGGAGTTCAACGGGAGCGGGTCGACTCTCAACAATTCCAGCACGATCGGCGGCGGGAGCGGCGGCATCGGTGGCAGCGGCGGCCAGCCCCCCGGCGCCGTCGTCGGCGGCATCGTCGGTGATGGTGCCGGCGGCCAAGGTGGCGTCGGTGGCGCCGGCGGCGTGGGCGTGGAGTTCACCGCGACCGGAGCGGTCTTCAACAATTCGGGCGCGGTCGGCGGCGGCACCGGCGGCACCGGCGGCACCGGCGGCTACGTTCCGCCACCCCCCAGCCCCCTCGTCGGCGTCGGCAGCCTCAACGGCATCGGCGGCAACGGCGGCGTCGGTGGCGTGGGCGTGGAGTTCACCGCGACCGGAGCGACTTTCAATAATTCCGGCACGGTTGCCGGCGGCAACGGCGGCAACGGCGGCAACGGCGGCGAAACAGCCATCGGCGGTGTCGGCATCGTCCCAAGCGGCAACGGAGGGAACGGCGGCGCGGGCGTAGCGTTCACCGCGACCGGCGGGCATCTCACCAATTCCGGCATAATCGACGGCGGGTACGCCGGCGTCGGTGCAGTTAACGGCGTGGGCGGCGTCGGCGTTGTCGGCACCGGGCTTGCGATCGTCGACAGCGGCGCGATCTCCGGGGGCGCCAGCGGGCCGCCCCTCCAAGGCCTCGGCGGCCTCGTCGGCGGCGTGGGAACGCCAGGCGACGCCATCATGTTCACCGGCGGCACGAACAGCCTGACGCTGGAGAACGGCTACAGCATCACCGGCGACGTCGTCGCCTACAGCGCGGCCGATGCGCTGGTGCTCGGCGGGAGCGCCAACAGCAGCTTCAACGTCAGTCAGATCGGTCCCACCGCCCAATACGAAGGCTTCGGCGTCTACGAAAAAACCGGCACCGGCACGTGGGATCTGACGGGCTCCACGACGGCCGTCACGTCATGGCAGATCGACAACGGCGCGCTCGCCGTGATCTGCGACGCCAACCTCGGCAACGCCACCGGCAGCCTCACCTTCGGCGGTGGCGCGTTGGTGTTCCTGTCGGGCGGGCCAACGCCCTTCACCACCAGCCGGGCGATCACCCTGCAGGCCGGCGGCGGCACCTTCGATACCCTCAGCAACAGCGCGACGCTGAGCGGCCCGATCAGCGGCCCGGGCGCCCTGATCAAGAGCGGCCAGGACACCCTCACGCTGACCGACACGAACACCTATTCCGGCGGCACGTTCCTCAACCAGGGCACGCTCGCTCTCGATGCGTTGAACGCGGCCGGCACGAATACGATCCTCTTCGGCGCCGCCAACGAGACCCTGCAAGTCGCCAACGCCGCGCTCTCGGCAAACCACCTCGCCAACGCGCTCAACGACTTCGGCGGCGCCGACGTGATCGACCTGACCGGCCTGGGCTACCACGCCGGCGCCACGGCGACCTACAACAGCCACACCGACGTTCTGACTGTGACCAGTGGTGGCGTCTCCGACACGCTGACGCTGCTCAACGCGGGCGGCACGTCGTTCGTCACTTCCAGCGATGGCAGCACAGGGACGGACATCAGGCTGGTGAGCGTGGGCCACGTGGTCTGACGCAGCGACGGCACGCGGCGGCGCCGGTCAGGGCTTCGGCACCGCCGCGTAGTTTACCGAGAGATACTGCGCGATGGCGTTGGCGGTGTCGTCGTCGAACGGCCCGCCCAGGGCCTGCTGCATCTTCGTCACCTCGGCCTCCCAGCCGGCTGGCGTCAGGAAGGGCGCATTCATCCTGATGTAGTTGAGCGTGTGGCAGGTGGCGCAGGTCGCGGTGACCGCATCCAGGCCGGGTCCGGCTTTCAGGGTCACCGCCTCCTGCGCGAGAGCCGGCGCGGCGGCGAACAGGATCGCGATCAGCACGGTGCGGAACATGCCCTGCTCTCCTAGGCCACGGTGACGGCGATCTGCTGCGGAACGTTGTTGTGGTAGCCGGCGGGATTGAATTTCAGCCGGTCCGCCTGCGTCTCGCCGGCATTGCTGGTGGCGCGCGAGGAGATCACGTAGCTGCCGGGCCTGAGCGGGCCCGGGCGGAAGCTGAAGGCGCGGAAGGCGAAACGGCCGAGATCCGCGCCGAGCGTCGCTTCCTTCCAGGTCTGGCCTGCATCGATCGAAACCTCGACGGTCCTGATGCCGTGGCCTCGATCCCACGCCACGCCCTGCACCGTGAAGCCGGAGCCGGGGTGCACCGCCCCCGCGACCGGATCGGCGATCAGCGAATTGACCACGATTTCGGTGATCGGCCAGTTTGCGGCGTTCAGTTGCGACTGGAACGGATGTTCCACCGGGAACATCCCGGCCGGCACGCGATAGGCCGCCTTCATCCAGAAATCATCGAGCGGTTTGTTGCTGATCGTCAGTCCGTTCAGATGCTTCATCCAATAGGTCGCGGTCCAGCCCGGCACGATCAGACGGACCGGAAAGCCGTTCAGCAGCGGCAACGGCCCGCCGTTCATGGCGATCGCCAGGATGATCTCCTCGCCCATCGCCTTTTCGACCGGCAGGGACTTGCGAAAATCCGGCGTGCTGGGGAGCACCGGTCCGTCGGCGCCGTCCAGCCAGACCTCGACGGCGCCCGCGCCGACACCGGCCTTGTCCAGCACGTCCTTGAGCAGCGGCCCGCGCCAGGTCGCGTTGCCCATGGCGCCGTAGCCCCACTCCACGCCCGCCACATGCGGGTCCGACAGGCCGCGGCGATTGCCCGAGCACTGGCACACCGCGGTGACCTCGGTGTGACGGAAGTCGCGCTGCAGGTCTTCGAGTTTGAAGATGACCGGACGTTCCGCCGCGTCGCCGCCGACGCTCAGCGACCAGTCGTGCAGCGCCGCCATGGAAGGAATCCCGGCGAGGTGATAGCGCACGAAGAATTCGTCCTGGGGCGTCAGGGCGCTCCGGAACGTCTCAATCGGGCTCTCGTAATTGGGCGGGCGGTCGGTGAGGCAGATCAGTTTCTTCTTGCCGGGTAGCGCCGCCAAGGTGGCTTCCTCGCGCGTCCCCTCCGGCAGTTGCGGGCTGAGCCAGGCGGGCTTTTCCGCCCCTTGTGCGCGCCCGGCGGCGAACGCGGCCGCGCCCATGCCGGTGAGCAGCTTTCTGCGATCCATGCGTCCCCTCTCCCCCCGGGTCTCGCGGTGGCCATTTGCCCTATCTGGCGCGAGTCTAACCGTTCGTCGCGCGGCGCTTCAACCGGGAATGTTTGAGGTAAGCGGCCGCGTTCCGACGATTCACTCCTGGGCGGTCATCGTTTTGGCGGCGGTGGCGCCAAGAGAGCCGGCGGTGCCGACAGCAGCCCCGTCCGAGATCGCGACGGTTCCGCTTGCGGGCATTGCGACTTCCTGCCGACCGACGATTTGCTCCGGGGCGGGAACCGTCCCGGCGGCAGCGCCAAGAGAGCCGGGCGTACCGACAGCAGCCCCGTCCGAGATGGCGAGGGTTCCGCTCGCCGGCATGATGGTTTGCTGCTGCGCGAAGGCGCCGTTCGACATTGCCGCAAGTGCCAGGGCGCCGAGCGCGGCCGAGGCGAGCTTTCCGGTTATCTTCACGATATCCCCTTTGTGTTCTTGATTGCCGTGCGCGCATGGGCACACACGGAGGTACGTATGCGGCACATTGCCAATTTTGGGCAGCCCTTGGGGCAAGCCCTGTTTGGCTGGTGCGCCAGAATACCTGAGTTCCGGGGTCGGATGATAGAACTATCTCGATTCAGGCGCCCAAACCGCGCGCGTCCCGGGCGACCCCGATCATTGGACACCCGTTCAAAATGAGCTAATCCGAAACCTGTAGACGATGCCCGTCCGGGCAATCTTGGGTAAGGATGAAACGGCAATGAACGACGTCGCGGCGGAGAGGCAGGCCTATCCCCATCTGGTGGTGCGCGCCGCCTGGCTCGACCAGGTGCGCGAGGACATCATCGAACCCGATCTGCCGATCATCGATGCGCACCATCATCTGTGGCACAACCGCGCGTCGGGCCGTTATCAGTTGGAGGAGCTGGCCGCCGACGTGAACAGCGGCCACAACATCGTCGCGACCGTTTACATGCAGTGCGGCTGGATGCACCGCCAGGACGGGCCGGTGGACTTCCGCCCGGTCGGCGAAACCGAGGTGGTGAACGCCGTCGCGGTGCTGGCGGCGACCGGTGCCTACGGCAAGACCCGGGCGTGCGCGGGCATGGTGGGCTTTGCCAACCTGTGCAGCACGGACCTCGACGCGGTGCTGGACGCGCATATCGCGGCCGGCGGCGTCCATTTCCGCGGTGTCCGCCACACCGCCGCGTTCCACGAACTGATCGTGCCGAATACCTCGGTGGTGCCGCCGCCCGGGATCTTGCGCGACCCGGCCTTCGTGCGTGGCGTGAAGCGGCTGGGCCAGCGCGGGCTGACCTACGATTGCTGGCTGTATCATACGCAACTGAAGGATCTGCTGGCGGTGGCGCGCGCCGCGCCGGAGACAGCGATGGTGATCAACCACCTCGGCGGGCCGCTCGGCTGCGGCCCCTACCGCACGCAGCGCGACGCGGTGTTCGCGGCGTGGTGCGCCGACATGAAGAACCTCGCGGCGTGTCCGAACGTGCACGTGAAGCTCGGCGGGCTGGCGATGTCGGTGAACGGGTTCGACTACGACAAGAACGCGCTGCCGCCGACGTCCGCTCAAATGGCCGCGGACTGGCAGCGTTGGTTCGCCACCGCCATCGAACTGTTCGGCGCGGACCGCTGCATGTTCGAGAGCAACTTCCCGGTCGACAAGGGAATGTGCAGCTATCCGGTGCTGTGGAACGCGTTCAAGCGGATCGCGGCGGGGGCGTCGGCGACCGAGAAGGCGGCGCTGTTTTACGGCACCGCGGCCAGGGTCTACAGCCTGAGCCTCTGATCCGGCGCGGCCCGCCGGCCGGGCCGGAATATCGGGACGGACCGGCGGTGCGCGAGCCATGCGGCGGGTCGCACGTGCTGTGACGGCCGGCATCAGCGCGACTCCGAATCTACTCGGACTTGCCCCGGGCGGATTTGAGTAGATTCCGAGCCCCCCCGACTGTCTCGCCGAGTGGTATCGTGCAACCGATGCGTGTGGCATAGGGCTGATCACACCAGCCGAAGAACTTATTCGCACAACGATCGGGCCGGTAAGATTTCTTTCTTCGTCACCTCCGGGTCATGCCGCGCGCATTACGTGGTTGGAAGAGACATAGGGAACTCTCTTCGCGGGTTGGCATAAGAGGTGGTGGCCGTGAGTTCATCGTGCGCTCCGAGTATGACGAAAGTGGCGACCGCCAGGGTCGGCAGGCACGACAATGCAGAAAAGCATCTGGTGCAGACGGCGGCCAGATACTACGGTCTGCTGGAGGCCGCTCCGGATGCGATGATTGTGGTGAACCAGGACGGCGACGTCGTCCTTCTGAACGCGCAGGCGGAGAGACAGTTCGGCTACCACCGCGACGAACTCGTCGGGCAGAAAGTGACGAACATCATTCCGGAGGGCTTCGCGGAACGGCTGATCGCCGACGGCACCCGATCCGCCGCCGAGGCGCTGACGCAGCAGATCGGCATGGGGCTTGAGCTCACCGGGCGGCGCAAGGATGGCAGCGCGTTCCCGATCGAACTCATGCTGAGCCCCTTGGACAGCGGCGACGGAATGCTGGTGACCGCGGCGATCCGCGACATCAGCGTGCGCAAGGACGCACAAAAGCATCTGATGCAGATGGAGGCCCGGTACCGCGGGCTGCTGGAGGCCGCTCCGGATGCGATGGTCGTGGTGAACCAGGACGGCGACATCATCCTTCTGAACGCGCAGGCGGAGAGACAGTTCGGCTACCACCGCGACGAACTCGTCGGGCAGAAAGTGACGAACATCATTCCGGAGGGCTTCGCGGAACGGCTGATCGTCGACGGCACCCGATCCGCCGCCGAGGCGCTGACGCAGCAGATCGGCATGGGGCTTGAGCTCACCGGGCGGCGCAAGGATGGCAGTGAGTTCCCGATCGAACTCATGCTGAGCCCCTTGGACAGCGGCGGAGGAATGCTGGTGACCGCGGCGATCCGCGATATGACGGCGCGACACGTCTCCGACGAGCAACTGCGTCAATCCCAGAAGATGGAGGCGATCGGCCATCTCACCGGCGGCATGGCGCACGACTTCAACAACATGCTCGGCGTCATCATCGGCAATCTCGATCTCCTGCGCCCACTGTTGCCGCCCAGGAGCGAGCAGCTCGTGCTGGCGGACGAATCACTCGCGGCGGCGTTGCGCGGCGCCGAATTGACGCGGCGGCTGCTGGCCTTCGCGCGGCGCCAGCCCCTGGCGCCCCAGAGCGTCGCGCTCAACGACCTGGTCGCGAACATCGTCAAGCTGCTCGAACGCACGCTCGGCGAGCAGATCGTGATCGCGCTCGACCTCGCCAGCTCGGTCTGGCCGGTCGTCGTCGATGCGACGCAGTTCGAGGCGATCATCACCAATCTCGCGACCAATGCGCGCGACGCCATGCCCAACGGCGGCCGCCTGACCATCGCCACCGTCAACAGCCGCCTCGACGACGACTACGCCACACTCCATCCCGATGTCGCGGCGGGCGACTATGTCATGACCATGCTGACCGACACCGGGACCGGCATGACGCAAGACGTGATGGCGAGGATTTTCGACCCCTTCTACACAACCAAAAAGATGGGCATGGGTACCGGGCTCGGTCTCAGCATGGTGTTCGGCTTCATGAAGCAGTCGGGCGGTCACGTCAGCGTCTATAGCGAACCCGGCATCGGCAGCACCTTCCGCCTGTATCTGCCGCGCTTGCGCGGAAGCGTGGTCGAAGCGGAACCGCCACGAAAGGCCGAATTGACGCCAACCGGCGGCGAAATCGTGCTGGCGGTGGAGGACAATGCGGCGCTGCGCCGCGTCGTGGTGCGCCAACTCACCGAACTGGGCTACCGGGTGTTGGAAGCGACCAACGTGACGGATGCGCTTGAGGTGTTGAAGAGCGAGAAAGTGGACCTTCTGTTCACCGATGTCGTCATGCCTGGAGCGCTCGACGGCTACGCCTTGGCGCGGGAGGTCACCGCACTCTGGCCGAACGTCAAGGTCCTGCTCACGTCAGGTTTCCCAGCGACCCGCGGCAATGGAACTGTCACCGCGCCGGCGCCCAGGCGACAGCTCCTGAGCAAGCCCTATCGCCGGGACGAACTCGCCCGCGCGCTCCGAGAAGCGTTCGATATGTGAGCGTGGATCGACCTCCAGAGATTTCACCGTCAGATCGGCGTACCCGGCGGCGGTGGCAGGGTGCCGGGCTGACGGAACGTCTCGGGGGCTTTGGCGAAGGCGCCGATCGTCTTCAGCGCCGCCACGCGATGCGCCCGCGTCACCGGATCGCCACCGCCCTCGGCCAGGGCGGAGGCCACGGCCGCACGCAATCCCTCCACCACGTCGCCGACGATGGCCCGCACCAGCGGTGATGACTCCTCGCTCGCGGCGAGCGCCAGCAGGTGGCGCAGCGCGACATGTTCGACAACCAGCCTGGTCGCCTGGGCCAGACCGGTCTCCGCCGGCGCGTGCCAGGTGGCGTCGAGCGCGGCCTGCAACACCTCGTGCAGCCCCGGCAGGGAAGCGTCGCGCTGGTGATATTCCACCAACCGGCCCGCCCGGTGCGGATGAAACAACAGAGCAAAGGTATGCGTCGCCGCCCCCTCCGCCGCGCCGAGCGGGTCGAAGGTCAGGCCGGTGTGGCCGCTGAAGGAATCGCGGATGCGGCCATACTCGGGGGGGCGCGGCGGCAACAGCCGCAACAGGTCTTCACGCAAGGTGAGCGTCGCCGGTAAAACCGTGGCCAGCACCGCCCGCAAGGCGCGCCGCTGGTCCTCGCCCGGCACCATCCGGGTCACCAACTGGCCGTCGCCACGCAGGGCGTAGCGGAAGTCCAAACCGCCGATGAGCTTCACCGCCGCTTCCGTCTGGTAGCGGTGCAGCAGGTAGAGCGGCACCAGCGTGTCCGCCAGCAGCGCCAGGGGCCGGCCGGGCTTGATCGCCCGCTCGCCGAAACGGTCCAGCGCGGCCGCGCGGACTTCCAGCAGGCGCAGCAACTCGTCGGCCGCGTCTTCGCCGGTGTCCCAGTTATGGGCTTTCGGATGCACGCCGCTGGCGGGCACCGCATCCTGCTGCGCCATCGTGTAGAGGCCCTGACGCGCGGCATCCTCCAGGATGCGGTCAAGCCCGGCGGCTTCCTCCGCCGGCGTCGTGCCGGGCGGGAACTGGTGGTAGCCCCAGGTGATCGAAACCGCGTCCCAGCGGCCGATATGCGCGCCATAAGCATCGGAAAAATCGACGCGGCCCGCGGCGTCGAGCTTCAACAGCGGCGCCGGGTAGTCGCAGACCGACATGCCCTGGCCGAAAGTGCTGGCGACGTGGTTGTGGTCCAGCCCAAGCGTGTGCCCGACCTCATGCGCCGCAAGCTGGCGCAGGCGCGCCAGCATCAGCTCGTTCACCGCCGGGCAGGGCGTGCCGTCCTCATAGGGCGACAGCAACGCCTCGGCGATGCCGCGCAGGTGGCGGTCGCGCAGCGCCGTGAGCGTCACCGCGCCGTGCAGGATCTCGCCGGTACGCGGGTCCCAGATCATCGCCCCGTAGGAGAACCCCCTGGTGGCACGGGGAACCCAGCGGATGATGTTGTAACGGATGTCGTTCGGGTCGGCGTCCTCCGGCAGCAGTTCGACCTGAAAGGCATTGCTGAAACCGGCTGCCTCGAAAGCCTTGTCCCACCAGCGCGCACCCTCCAGCAGCGCCGTGCGCATCGGTTCTGGCGCGCCGCGATCGACGTAATAGACGATCGGCTTGACCGGGTCGCTGACGGTGGCGGTCGGGTCCTTTTTTTCCAGCCGGTGGCGGATCGCGTAATGCACGTCGGCCGGCTCTTCGAGCGAACGGGCAAAGTCGTCGAAGATCACGCTGTTGAAAAACGACGACCGCGGATCGAAGGCGCGGGGCCTGAAGCCGGCGTCGGGCAACCGGATGAAGCAGTTGCGCATCCGCAGGGTGACGCTTCGCGCATCGGGTGCCAACGCCGCCAGACCTTCGCGCTGGCCGTTACCAAACCAGAACGGCAGCGGACGGGCATGTGGATTGGTGAAGGTGAGGATGCTTTCGACCTGGGTGTTCAGGGGAAAGGCTCCGGTGCCCTCCTCGGCGATGGCGCAGCGCGCGGCATCCAGCGTGTAGGGACCCTGGCCCGTGGCGCTCAGCGAGCCCGCGATGTCGCGGGCGTCGCGCAGGAAGAACGCGGTCGCGTCCACCAGCAGGGCGCCGTCTTCCTCGGTGAGGATGTCGAAAGCCCAGAGGATGGATTCAGGGAAAGCCTGACGCACCGCCAGGCGCTGCGGCGCTTCCGGCGAGGACGACCGCCAGGCATAATTCACCGCCACCAGAAACAGTCGCGCGCCCCGCCGCTCGAAGCGCACGACAAGCGGACGGCTGAGGCCGCCGCGTTCCAGCCGGTAATCGCCGATTGCATGGGACAGGCGATCGACATAGAGCAGTTCCTCGCCGGGGCGGCGGATCGTCATGCCGAGGCGCCCGGCGGCCCGGTCCCACAGCAGCGGGAAGAACCCTTCCAGCCGCTGGCAATGGGCGGGGTTCAAGGCCGCCACCGCCGCACCGGACTGGTCCGCCATCAAGCCGTTCCGCGCCGCCTCGCTCATCCGACACCTCCGTCCCGAGCCTACCACATCCCGTCCGGCTTGCCCCCGCCCCCGGCGAGGACTAGAAGCCGCCCCTCATCCTTCCCCTGAATATCTGATTTTCCTGAGAGACCCTTCCGATGAAACAGCAGGCGAACCTGATCCGCGCCGGCCAGGTGATCGAGCACGACGGCCGCCGCTGGACCGTGCTCAAGCAACAGATCATCACCCCAGGCAAAGGTGGCGCCTTCATCCAGGTGGAAATGCGCGACCTCAAGTCGGGCAACAAGACCAACGAGCGCTGGCGCACCGCCGATACCGTCGAACGGCTGCTGACCGAGGAAAAGGAGTACACCTACTCCTACACCGAGGGCGATAACCTCGTGCTGATGGACCCCGAGAGCTACGAACAGGTGCACATCCCAGCCGACCTGCTCGGCGACGCCACGGCCTTCCTGCAGGACAACATGCCGGTCACCGTCGATCTGGTCGAGGGCGACCCGGTCGGCATCCACCTGCCGCAAACCGTCATTCTGGAGGTGGTCGAGGCCGACCCGGTGGTGCGTGGGCAGACCGCCGCCTCCTCCTACAAGCCCGCCCGCCTGTCCAACGGGGTGAAAACCTCCGTCCCGCCGTTCATCGAGACCGGCGAGAAAATCGTGGTCCGCACCGAGGACGCCAGCTACGTGGAGCGGTCCAAGGGCTGATCCGCCGGCCCACAGGAACCCCCCGCCATGCCGATACGCCTGTCCCCCCACATGACCGTGATGCAGAACGCGGCCCAACGCGCCGCCAAGCGCCTGCTGCGCGACTTCAACGAGGTCGAGCAGTTGCAGGTCAGTGTGAAAGGACCCGGCGACTTCGTCAGCCAGGCGGATATGCGCGCCGAACAGATCCTGCGCGACGACCTCAACAAGGCCCGACCCGGCTACGCCTTCCTGCTCGAGGAATCCGGCGCCTTCGGGGCCGACAACTGGGCCTGGCGCTGGGTGGTCGATCCGCTCGACGGCACCAGCAATTTTCTCCACGGCATCCCGCACTGGGCGATTTCCATCGGGCTGGAGCATCGCCTGCCCGATGGTTCCAGTGAGGTCGTCGCCGGCCTGGTCTATGCCCCCGTGGTCGATGAGATGTTCTGGGCCGAAAAGGGCGCCGGCGCCTTCCTCAACGAACGCCGGCTGCGGGTTTCCGCCCGCCGCGACCTCAAGGAAGCCATCTTCGCCACCGGCATCCCGTTCGCGGCCGTGGCGGCGCGCAACCGCATGGCCTTCGCCCGCACGCTCGGCGTGCTGATGCCGCAGGTCGCCGGCATCCGCCGGTTCGGCGCGGCGGCCCTCGACCTCGCCTGGACCGCCGCCGGGCGCTACGACGGCTACTGGGAGTTCGGCGTCAAACCATGGGACGTCGCGGCCGGTCTGCTGATCATGCGCGAGGCCGGCGGCTATGCCACCGACGCCGCCGGCGGCGACCCGCGCACCAGCGGCGACGTGGTGGCGGCCAACCCGCATATGCACGCCGTGCTGCTCGAGGCCGCCGCTCGCGGGCTGGCGGCCGGCGAAGCACGGACAGCCTGACTCGCGCGCGTCATATCGCCTGCGTTGAGCCGGCACGCAGCCGGGGCTAATGTGGCGCGACCCATGCGAATATTTCCCCTTCTCCTCGCCCTGGCCTGCGCCGGCACGGCATCGCTCGAGCCGCTGGCGGCGCACGCCCAGGCCAGCGTCGATCAGCGCGCGCTAGAGCCGCTCCAGCCGCAGCCGGCCACGCCAGCACCCGCCAAGCCGGCGCCGGCCAAGCCCACCCCACCGCCGCACCGGGCCACGCCGCACCCGGCGCCGGCCCACCCGGCCCCACCGGCGCCCCCCCCGGTTAAGGTGCCGCCCGCCCCGCCGCCACCTCCGGTGCTGCCGCCGCCGCTCGCCGTGCCGACCCGGCCGACGGCCCCGCCGCCGCCCATCCCGATCGCCGCCGACGCCCCCGGGGACGTCCAGCCGATCCCGGACGGATTGCGCATCACCTTCGGTGACGGCCGCGCCGACCTGAACCCGGCAACCGAATCGGCCCTGCGCGCGCTCGCCCACGCCGCCCCCGCCGACGCCAGCTTCACCGTCGCCGCCTTCGCCCCCAGCATCCCCGATGACCCCTCGACACCGCGCCGGCTTTCGTTGTCGCGGGCGCTGACGGTGCGCTCCGTGCTGATCGCAGAAGGTATCGTGTCGGAGCATATCTACGTGAAAGCCCTCGGCGACGGCCGCGGCGTCGCGGACGGGCCGGCCGACCGCGCCGATGTGACCGCCGTCGCAACAAGCCCGCAGGCAAAGCCGCCCCCATGACCCGCCCAACCCCCTACCTGCTCCGCATGCTGGCCTTCCTGGCCGCCGTTCTGGCCGTGGCCGCCCTGCTGTCCGGCCGGCTGCTGGTGGCCTTCAACGCCAACCCGATGCTCAACAGCCTGATCCTGCTGGTGCTGGCGCTGGGCATCGCGTGGAACCTGCGCCAGGTCACGCGGCTCGCTCCGGAAGTCACCTGGCTGGTAACCTTCCAACAGGCCCGCGCCCGCCTGGCCGCCCTGCCCTCGCCCCGGTTGCTGGCGCCGATGGCCAGCATGCTCGCCGCCCGCGCCGCCAAGGCCCGCGAGGCCGGCAGCGCCGTCGCCGCCGACCGCTTCACCATCTCCGGCCAGGCGATGCGCTCGCTGCTCGACAGCATCGGCAGCCGGCTCGACGAATCGCGCGAATTGTCGCGCTACATGACGGGCCTCCTGATCTTCCTCGGCCTGCTCGGAACCTTCTGGGGACTGCTGCTCACCGTCTCCTCGGTGGCCGACGTCATCGGCTCGATGTCGGTCGGCTCGGGCGACATCAACGCCCTGTTCGAACAACTCAAGTCCGGCCTGGCCCGGCCGCTGATGGGCATGGGCACGGCGTTTTCCTCCTCCATGCTCGGGTTGGCCGGCGCCTTGGTGCTCGGCTTCCTGGACCTGACCGCCGGACAGGCACAGAACCGGTTCTTCAACGAACTGGAAGAGTGGCTGGCCGGCATCACCCGGCTGTCGTCCGGCGTGCTCGGCGGCGAAGGCGAAGGCTCGGTGCCGATCTACGTCCAGGCGCTGCTGGAACAGACCGCCGAGAACATGGAAAACCTGCAAACCATCCTGGCGCGCGGCGAGGACGGGCGGAACCAGGCCAACCAGGCCGTGGTCGCACTGACCGAACGCATCGCCACGCTGTCGGACACCATGCGCGCCAACCAGCAACTCATGCTGCGCATCGCCGAAAGCCAGCAGGCCATCGCCCCCGCCCTGGCCAGGATCGGCGAACTCCGCGCCCCGGAAACCGGCCACGACGAAATCATGCGTGCCCACCTGCGCAATATCGAACTCTATATGCAACGGCTGGTCACCGAGAGCGAACAGGGCCGGGTCCAGAGCACAGCGGAATTGCGCAACGAACTCCGTGTCCTCACCCGCACCATCGCCGCCCTGGCGGAGGAACAGCCCCGATGAGCCCCCGGCGGGACGGGGACTGACCGATGGCGCTGCGTCGGCGGGGCATCGGTGGGGACAGTTTGAATGCGTGGCCGGGGTACGTGGACGCCCTGTCCACGTTGCTCATGGTCATCATCTTCGTCCTGCTGGTGTTCGTGTTGGCGCAGGCGTTCCTGTCGGTGGCGTTGAGCGGGCGGGACCGGGCGTTGGACCGGCTGAACCGGCAGATGGCCGAGCTGTCCGACATGTTGTCGCTGGAGCGCGGCCAGTCGGCCGAGTTGCGGGTTTCGTTGGCGCAGGCGAACCGTGACCTGCAGGCGGCGACCGCGTCGCGCGACCAGTTGAGCCAGCAATTGGCCAGCCTGCAGGGCGCTGAGGACAAGCTCGCCGCCGACCGGGATGCGCTCAAGGCCGAGCGCGACCAGCTTTCGGCGCGGCTGACCGACGCCACGGCGCAGTTGCAGGCGGCGCAGTCGCGGGCCGAGGACCTCACGGGGAAGATGGCCGAGGCGGCCAGGACCACCGAGACGCTAGGCCAGGAGACGGCGGCGCAGCTGGATGCGGCGCGCCGGCAACTGGAGGAGATGAAGCGCCAGATCGCGGCGCTCGATCAGACCCATCAGGTCGATCAGGCGACCATCGCGGCGCGCGTCTCCGACCTGGCCAGGCTGGCCGAACAGGTGCGGGCGCTGACGGCCTTGCGCGACGAGTTGGAGAAACAGGCCCAGGACGCCTCGGCACGCGCCATCACCGAGGCGCAGGCACGCGCCGCGGCGGCGGCGCAGGCGGCGGATGAGAAGCGGCTCGGCGATTCGGCGCGCGCCCAGTTGGCGCTGGTGAGCCAGCAGATCGACCAGTTGCGCGACCAGCTCGCCTCCGTGCAGAAGGCGCTCGACATCTCGGAGGCATCCGGGCGCGACAAGGACGTGCAGATCGCCAACCTGGGCAGCCGGCTGAATGCCGCGCTCGCCCAGAAGGTCGAGGAGTTGCAGCAGTACCGCAGCGACTTCTTCGGCCGGCTGCGTCAGGTGCTGGCCAACCGTCCCGGCATCCAGGTGGTCGGCGATCGTTTCGTGTTCCAGAGCGAAGTGCTGTTCCCGGTGGGTAGCGCCGATCTGAGCAATGCCGGCGCCGACGAAGTCGGCGAGCTGGCCGACACGTTGAAGCAGATCAGCGCGGAGATCCCCCCGGACATCCCCTGGATCCTGCGGGTGGACGGCCACGCCGACCGCCAGCGCATGAGCGAGTACGGGCGTTGGGGCAGCAACTGGGAACTCTCGGCGGGCCGCGCGATCACCGTGGTCAAGCTGCTGATCGCCGACGGCATTCCGCCGAACCGGCTGGCCGCCACCGGGTTCGGCGATACCCAGCCGCTTGACCCCGCCAACACCCCGGAAGCCTATGCCAGGAACCGGCGCATCGAGCTCCGCCTGACCGATCGCTGACGGACGCTGGGGCCGGCCGACAAAGGAGGCCACGCATGAGCAAAACCGTCGTCATCACCGGCGCCGCCGGCAGCATCGGGCGCAAGCTGCGCGCCCACATGGCCGGGCTGGGCTGGTCGCTGCGCCTGTTCGACATCGCCGCCGATGCCGGGGTCGCGACCGCCGACCTGTTGGAAGCCGAGGGCGCCTGGACCGCGGCCTGCGCCGGCGCCGACGCGGTGATCCACTTGGCCGCGCATCCGTGGCCGCCGGGCAGCTGGACCGAGGCGCGGATGAACATGGACATGACCGCCAACGTGCTGCGCGCGGCGCGCGAGCATGGCGCGCGGCGGGTGATCCTGGCCAGTTCGCACTGGATCATGGTCGGCTACCGCTTCGCCGGCGTGCGGATCACCCCGGACATGGAGCCGGCTCCGCTCAACCCCTATGGCGTCTCCAAGCTGGCCGGCGAGCGCATGGGCCGCGACGCGGCGGCGCAGGGGCTGAGCGTCATCGCCTTGCGGATCGGCTGGAACCAGCCCACGCCGGGCAACCTGCCGGGTCCGCACATGATCATGGGGACCTATGGCCAGCAGTTGTGGTTGTCCGACCGCGACCTCTGCCATGGTTTCGAGCGCGCGGTGCTGGCCGAGGGGATCGACTTCGCCGTGCTCAACCTGATGAGCGACAACCCGGGCATGAAGTGGGACCTCGGGCCGACCAAACGGATGATCGGCTACGCCCCGCGGGATGGTTGGACGGCGGTGGTGGACGACGAAAAACGCCGCCAGGAGGAGATGGCGAGCCGCAGCCGCGAACTGGCCGCGGCCCTGGAACTCAACGTCATGCAGTCCGGCTGGTGAGGCCGCCGCCTCAGCTCTGCAGCAGCGCCGCCAGCGCGTGCAGCAGCACGTCGCGGGCAACCGGCTTGCAGATATAGGCGTCCATGCCGGCGGCCAGGCAGTCGCGCTCGGCTTCCGGCCCGACCGCCGCGGTCAGGCCGATGATGCGCCGGTGCTGGCCCGCCGGCTCGGCGGCGCGGATGGCGCGGGTGGCCTCCAACCCGTCCATGCCGGGCATCAGCACGTCCATCAGAATAACGTCGTAGTCCGCCGCGCGAACCGCCTCGACCGCCTCGGCACCGTCCGAGACGACGTCGATCCGCGCCCCGGCGCGCGAGAGAATGCTGCGGGTAACCAACTGGTTGGTCGGGTTGTCCTCGGCCAGCAGCACGCTCATGCCCGCCAGCGCGCTCGCCGGTTCCTCATCCTCGAATTCCGGCCAGGGTGCCGGTGGCGGCGGGTCGTTCAGCATCACCGCCATGGCCCGCAGCCGCGACACCAGGATGGGCTTCAGCATGTGGGCATCGAACTGGTCGAACCCGTGGCGGCGGGCACCGATCCGACCGGAGGCGCACAGCACCAGGCGCAGCCCGCCAAAGGGTTCGGCACGGATGGCCTGGGCCAGCGCGACCCCATCCATGCCGGGCATCGCGCAGTCGATCAGCGCCAGGTCGTAGGGCTCGCCCCGGACGGCGCCGGCGCGCAGCAGGTCGAGCGCCTCGGGGCCGCCGTCGGCAGCGTCGGCGAGCGCGCCGAGACTTTCAAGCTGGCGGGTCAGGATTTCGCGGTTGAGCGCGAGGTCGTCCACCACCAGGCAGCGCCGGCCGCGCAGCGGCAGCGTCTCGGGCGGGGACAGCCCGTCCTGCGGACACACCACGATGGAGAAGCGGAACACGCTGCCCCCGCCCGGCCGCGGCGCGGCGTCGATGGTCCCGCCCATTGCCTCGACCAGCCGGCGGCTGATCTCCAGGCCCAGCCCGCTGCCGCCGTACTGGCGGGCGAATGCGGCCTCGCCCTGCGCGAATCGCTGAAACAGCATCGGCATGCGGGCGGGATCGATGCCGATGCCGGTATCGGACACCGCCAGCTCGAGAAGAAGCTTCCCCTCGTCCCGCGGGCGGCCGTCGAGGGCGATTTCGACCCAGCCGCGTTCGGTGAACTTCACCGCGTTGCCGACCACATTCAGCATGATCTGGCGGAACCGGCCGGGGTCGCCGACCACGCCGGCGGGCAGGCCGTCGCCAAACCGGCACACCAGCTCGACGCCCTTGGCGGCGGCGGCGGTGGCGAACAGCTCGGCGATGGTCGCCACTTCCTCCTCCAGCAGGAACGGGGTGGACTCCAGCTCGATCGCGTTCGCCTCGATCTTGGAGAAATCGAGGATGTCGTTCAGCACGATCAGCAGGTGTTCGGCCGAGGCCTGGATGGTGTGGGCGTAACGGTGCTGCTCGGGATCGAGCCTGGTGTCCATCAGCAGCCCGGCCATGCCGATGACGCCGTTCATCGGGGTGCGGATTTCGTGGCTCATGGCGGCCAGGAATTCCTGCTTGGCGTGGTTGGCGGCGTGAGCCGCGACCTCGCCGGCGGCCGCCATCTCGGCGTGCCGGCGCAGCGACTCGGCCTGGCGGGCCAGCAGCGCCAGCGCCACCAGCACGACCGCGCCGACGCCCACCAGCAGGACGCCCAGCCGCGCCACCCCGCCCGGCACGGCCGCGGCGTAGGCCTCGAGCCACAGGAACAGCCCGGCCAGCGCCACCACCACGACCGCGCCGGTGACAACGAACAGGCGGTACGCCGCAACGGCCGCGAGGCGCCGGGCTACGCTCACGGCCGAGCCAGATCCCCGGAACGGTCCAGCCGGCACTGGGTCGCCGACTCATTAGTGTTCGCCAGCGCCACGGCACTCCCCCCGCCCAATGCCCGTCACCGCGTGAAGGGCCATGCCCAGCCGCGACGGCAGATTCTCGCCAAAGAGAGGACATGTGGGGCGGAAGTCAACGACAAACGCTGACAAGGCGATCCGGGATTTCTACCGCAGCGGGAAAGACCGGCGCGGGGTTCGAATGGACAACGACGCCCCCCTCCCCTTGTGGGAGGGGGAGAAGAAAGCGGCATCGGGCAGCCCTGCATTGCCGGGACGAAAGGGTGGCGCGGACGGGCGCGCGGGTCCATCTTTACGGCATGGATGCGGATGCCCACGCACAGACGCCGATCCAGGTGGCGGTGGCCGACAATGGCATCGTGACGTACCTGGTCGACGCGCCCCCCGAATCGCTGCCCCCGGTGCGGCTGCGCGACATCGCGGCCGCCTGGGAAGCCGCCCACGCGGCGGCTACGGCGGCGGCATGGGGCAACGCCCGGCTGTTCCGGTTTCGCCGCGCCGACGGCAGCCTGACCGACCTGGCGCTGGCCGACGCCGATGCGTGCTGCTGGGCCGGTGCGGTGGACGAGACGACAGGCATGCACACGAGCTACGGCTTGTCGCTGTGCCTGCGGCTGCTGGCGCTGGTGGATCTGCTGGCGCGCGAGCGCTGGCCGGCGCCGCTGTTGCGGCTGACACGCGGCGGGGCCGAACTGGACCCGGCGCTGCTGCGCACCGCCGCCATCGCCCCGCTCAACCGCGAGGCGCGCTTCGACGAAACCCCGTTCCGTGCGCTGCTGGCCACCCGCCTGGATGGCCCCCGCGCCGACCCATTTGCATCAGGAGCCTGTGCATGACCTCGCCGACGCGCAGCCGACGCGCAGCCCTTCGATCGGCCCTGTTGGCCACCCTGGCGGTGGCGGGACTGACCGCCTGCGCCCCCCCCATCGGTGGCACCGCGAGCCGGGAGACGGCAAGCCCGAAGGCGATGGCGGCGTGCCGGCAGCGGGCCGACACGGTTTACGACCAGCAGCACCGCGGCGCCGTCTATCGCGCCGACACCTATGCCGGCAGCCTGCGCGACGCGCCGTTCGCGGGCAGCGGACCCGCGGGCAACCCGAGTTCCGGCCTGTCGGGGCGCTATGCCCGCGACAACATTCTGGACGACTGCCTGAACGGGGCGTCCGGCAGCGCCGACGTCACCACCGACGCCCCGGGGCCCGCCACCGCGACGCCCGCGCCGGTAGCCCCCACGACCCCGCAATAGCCCAACGAAACAAGGCCAGCCATGAGCAAGATCATCCGCACCGAACCGAACAAGATCCTGTCGAAAGCGGTGGAATTCCACGGCTTCGTCTATGTGCAGGGCTGCACGGCGACGAATCTGGACAAGGACATCAAGGGCCAGACCCAGGAGACCCTGGACGCGATCGACGCGATTCTGGAAACCCACGGCACCGACAAGACGCAACTTCTGACCGCGCAGATCTGGCTGAAGGACATCCGCGACCGCGACGCCATGAACGCGGTCTGGGCGGCCTGGCTGCCGAAGGATGGTGCGCCGGCACGGGCCTGCGTGCAGGCGAATTTGGCCGATCCGCGCCATCTGGTTGAGATTATGGTGACTGTCTGCAAGTAACGGGGTTACAGGTTTGCTGTGTGGCCGGAATCGTCTGTGTCTTTTCGGCCACACGCAAGCGACTTTTGTGCATCAGTGCTATCACGGATGCGTTATTAGGATTGCGTTCCTGAAATTACTATTTGTCCACAGGCCCCTTCCTACGAACTCGCACGCCTGACCGGACCAAATCGGTTTGGCGGCTTGTCAAAATCAGTAACACGGCGTTACCAGTGTCCTCGGACGACAACGTTTAGGAGGACAGGGTATGCGGCAAGCGACCGACGCACGCACCCGTAGGCCAGGCAACACTATCCAGGCGTGGCTACTGGGATCCGTTCTCGCCATGACGTTGACCGCACTCGCCAGTCCCTCCCACGCCGCCCGCACCGAGCCTAAGCCGCAACGCACGCAAGCCGTCGCCCCCGCGAAGGCCCCGATCCATCACGTCGCCCTGCGGCAGGCCGCCGACAACACGCCGACCAAGAACATTCACCGCGCGGTGTTCATCCGCCGGGTCGCGGACAACACCCCGACCGGCAAGCTCGGCGCCGGCTCCAAACTGACCAAGAACGCCAAGGCCCGGGTCTATGCCTCGCGCCGTGGTGGCGGGCTGCAATGCGTGCCGTTCGCCCGCGCCGCCTCCGGTATCGAACTCAAGGGCAACGCGGTGAACTGGTGGGACGGCGCCGCCGGGGTCTATGAACGCGGCAGCCAGCCGGAAGTGGGCGCGGTGCTGAACTTCCGCGCCAACGGCAACATGCGTCTTGGCCACGTGGCCGTGGTGCGTCAGGTCGTCGGCAGCCGCGAGATCGAGATCGATCACGCCAATTGGGCCTGGTCTGGCAAGGGCAACATCTCGCGCGGCGTCGCGGTGATCGACGTGTCGGCGCGCAACGACTGGACCGCCGTGCGAGTCGCCCTCGGCCGCGGCGAGGACTTCGGCAGCATCTACGGCACCTACGGCTTCATCTACGACCGGCCGGACAACGGTACCATCGTGGCCAATACCAACCACCATGTCGGGGCACCCGCCCGCGACGTGCGCGACTTCGACGAAGTCGCCGAAGCCCCCGGCCAAATCGCCGCCGGCAGCGACGACGCGCCGCCGCGTTCGGTGCGGTAGGCCCGCCTCAAGCGATCACGCCTTAAGCCTTCAGAAGCCGCGGAAGCGGGCAAACCCGGCCGCCGGCACGCGTGTCGTGCGCAGCGCGTTGGCCGGCGCGTCGCGGTCCTCGCGGCCGATCGCCATGCCGCAGACGATCATGTCGCTGTCGGGCAGGTCGAGCAGGCCCCGGATGGTGTTCGGAAATTCGGCGAAGACCGCCATCGCGCAGGTGTCCAGGCCACAGGCGCGGGCGGCAATGGCGATGTTCTGCAGGAACATGCCGTAGTCCAGCCACGAGCCGATCTTGAGCTCGCGGTCGATCAGGCACACCAACCCGACCGGCGCGCCGAAGAAATGCAGGTTGTGCACCCGGTGTGCCCGCGCCTTGTCGTGCTCGCCGCGGCCGATGCCGAGCAGGCCGTACAGCGCCCAGCCGATCTCGCGCCGGCGGGACAGGTAGGGCTCGGCCAACGGCGTCGGGTAGTACGGCCATTCGCTGCCGTGTTCGGCGCCGGACGTGTAGGCCGCGGCCACCGCGTCGCAGAACCGGCGCAGTTCCTCGCCGGCCAGGGCGATCACGCGCCAGGGCTGCATGTTGGTGCCCGAGGGGGCCCGGGCGGCGACGTCGAGCAGATGCTCAACCGCCTCGCGCGGCACCGGATCGGGCAGGAAACCACGAATCGAGCGGCGCGACAGGATGGCCGCTTCGGTCTCGTTGTGGGGGGCTATCCCGGTCATAACGCCTCCATCGCCGCACCGACCGCCTCGGCCTGTGCCGGGGTCAGCCGCAGGCCGAGCTTGCTGCGCCGCCACAGCACGTCTTCGCCGGTGCGGGCGAATTCGTACTGCGCCAGATACTGCAACTCGCGCTCGCTCAGCCCGGCACCGAAATCGCGGCCCAGATCGGCGGGGCCGCGCACCCCCTCGAGCAGGACATTGGCGCGGGTGCCATAGGCGCGCACCAGCCGGCGCACCCTGGCGGCGGGCAGGAAGGGGAAGCGGCGGGCGACGTTGCCGACCAGCGCCTGGAACCCGTCCATGGGAAAATCGCCGCCGGGCAACGGGCGCTTGGCGGTCCATCCGGCCGGGTTGCCGTGCACCGCCGGCAAGTGCGGCGCCAACTGGGCCAGCGCCGTCTCGGCAAGCTTGCGGTAGGTGGTGATCTTGCCGCCATAGACGTGCAGCACCGCCGGCGCCAGCATGCCGATGCCGTCGGTTGGCGCATCCAGTTTGAGCACGTAATCGCGGGTGGCGTCCTGCGCCCGGGTGGCGGTCTCGCCATAGAGCGGGCGCACGCCGGAATAGCTCCACACCACCTGCGACGGCACCACCGGGACGCGGAAATACTGGCTGGCGCCGCGGCACAGATAGTCGATCTCGTCCGCGGAAATGCCGATCCGATCGAGCTCGCCGGTGAAGTCGAGGTCAGTGGTGCCGATCAGGGTGAAATCGGTCTCGTACGGGATGGCGAAGAAGACGCGCCCATCGGCGCCCTGGAAGAGGTAGCAGCGGTCGTGGTCGTACAGCCGGGGCACCACGATGTGGCTGCCCTGGACCAGCCGCACGCGGGCCGGCAGCCGCTCGGCCAGCACATCGCCGATCACCTGCGCGACCCAGGGGCCGGCGGCATTCACCAGGGCGCGGGCGCGGATGCCGTAGCACACGCCGGTAGCCTCGTCGCGCAGCGTCAGCCGCCACAGCGCTTCGTCGCGCACCGCCGTCAGGCAGCGCGTGCGCGGGGCGATGACGGCACCGCGGACGGCGGCGTCGCGGGCGGTCAGCGCCACCAGGCGGGCATCTTCCACCCAGCAATCGGAATATTCGAAGCCGCGGCGGAAGCGGGGCTGCAACGGCGCGCCGAGCGGACCGCCGCGCAGATCGAGCGTGCTGGTGGGCGGCAGGCGCTTGCGCCCGCCGAGATGGTCGTAGATGAACAGGCCGAGGCGGAGCATCCAGGCCGGCCGCAGGCCGCGCTCATAGGGCAGCACGAACCGCAGCGGCCAGATGATATGCGGCGCGACGCTCCACAGCACCTCGCGCTCGGCCAGCGCCTCGCGGACCAGGCGGAACTCGTAGTACTCCAGGTAGCGCAGCCCGCCATGCACCAGCTTGGTCGAGGCCGAGGAGGTGGCCCCCCCGAGGTCTCCCTTGTCGCACAGATGCACGCTCCAGCCGCGGCCGACGGCATCGCGCGCGATCCCCACCCCGTTGATGCCGCCGCCGATGATGGCGATGTCGAACGGCGGACCGGACTCGGACAACTCGGCGGCTCCCTCACATGTGACAGGCTTCATAGCGCCCAGGAGACAATGCGTAAAATAGTCGTAACGCCGGCGTTGTTGGTTGGTCCATTGTGCGGAAACAGTATAGAGGTCCGTATGACCGATCGCATCCTCAAGCTGCTGACCTGGCCGGCGGCGTTGTTCATCGCCGACATCCTGCTCTGGCATGCGCGGGACAAGCTGGCCGGCAACCCCAGTCCGGTCTGGCTGTTCACCGTGCTGTCGAACTGGATCGGGTTGCACGGGTTCGAGAAGCCCTTCCGGCTCGGCGTGGCGAGCGCCGAGATCGTGGCGTCGGTGCTGGTGGTGCTGCCGTGGACGCGCATCGTGGGGGCGGCGCTGGCGTTTGGCGTCATGTCGGGCGCGATTTTCTTCCATCTGGCCGGCCCGCTCGGCATCGACCCGTACACCGATGGCGGCAAGCTGTTCACCGAGGCCTGCGGGGTTTGGCTGTGCTCGGCGTTCGTTCTTTTCGCGTGGCGGCGGGAAGCGAGCGCGCTGGTGGAACGCTGGACGGGGGTGCGGCTGTTGCTCGCGTGGTTAGAGGCGCGGCGCTAAGAAGCGTTCATGGACACATCCGCCGCCGACTCCCCGACCGTGGCCGTGATCGGAGCCGGGCCCGCCGGATTGATGGCGGCGGAAACCATCGCCGCCGGCGGCGTCGCGGTGACGGTGTTCGAGCGCATGCCCTCGCCCGGACGCAAGCTGCTGATGGCCGGGCGCGGCGGTCTGAACCTGACCCACAGCGAGGCGCTCGCCGCCTTTCTCGACCGCTACGGACCGGCGCGGGAACGGCTGGAAGCGGCCATCGCCGCCTTCCCGCCCGCCGCCCTGATCGCCTGGTGCGAGGGGCTCGGCCAGCCCACTTTCGTCGGCTCCAGCGGGCGGGTCTTTCCGCACGGCCTGAAAGCCTCGCCGCTGCTGCGGGCCTGGCTGACGCGGCTGGGCCGGGCTGGTGTGCGCCTGCAAACCCGCCGGACCTGGACCGGCTGGGACGCGGACGGCGCGCTCGCCTTCGCCGACGGCTTGCGGATACGCCCCCAGGCGACGGTGCTGGCGCTGGGCGGCGCGTCCTGGCCCCGCCTGGGATCGGACGGTGCCTGGACCGGCCTGCTGCCCGGCATCGACATCCGCCCCCTGCGTCCGGCCAATTGCGGCTTCCGGGTCGCCTGGTCGGCGCCCTTCGGCCGGTTTGCGGGCACGCCGTTGAAGCGCATCGCCTTGAGCTTCCGTGGCCGCACGGTGCGCGGCGAGGCGATGGTGACGTCGGCGGGCATCGAGGGCGGCGCGGTCTATGCGCTGTCCGCCGCCCTGCGCGACGCCATCGCCGCGGATGGACCGGTGGTGGCCTCGCTCGACCTGCGCCCGGACCTCGACGCCGCGGCCCTGGCAAGGCGGCTGGCCGGACCGCGCGGCAGTGCCTCGTTGTCGACTTTTCTGCGCAAGGCGGCGGGGCTGGCCCCGGTCGGCGTCGGCCTGGTGCAGGAAGCACTGCACGCCGGCGCACCGCCCGACCTGCCCGCGCTGATCAAGGCGGTGCCGCTGCGCCTGCTGGAACCTGCCCCGATCGCCCGCGCCATCTCGAGCGCCGGCGGCATCGCACTGGACGAGATGGACGCCCACTGGATGCTGCGCCGCCGCCCGGGCGTGTTCGCCGCCGGCGAAATGCTGGACTGGGAGGCCCCGACCGGCGGCTACCTGCTGCAGGCCTGCTTCTCCATCGGCGCCGCCGCGGGCCGCGGCGTGCTGGCCTTCCTCAGCTCCGCCCGGCCGTGTCGCTGGCGTTGAGCTGCAGGTATTTTTGCAGGAAGCGGTACTGCTCGTCGTCGATCGAGATATTTGGCTTCATGGCATTCAGCGAGCCGATCCACTGATTGGCGAGGTTGGTGTCGGTCGGGGGCGGCGAATGGCAGGTGCCGCAGGTATCGCCGAAGAGTTCGGCCCCATAAGCGAACACCGGGGTGCGGTCGGCGATCAGCGCCTCGCGGGTGACCCACATCGTCACCGCGGCACGGTGCCACACGATCTGGGTGTCGGGGTCGGTTTCGGTGCTGAGTTGTTCGACCTTCGCCACCGCCTCATTGCCGAGCGCCGCGTTGAGGATGCGCTGGCCCCGCATGGCGTAGAGCGCCCGTTCGGCGCCTTCCTGCTGCCAGCCTTCGATCCGCACCTGCAGCCAGTCGCCCTGGCGTTGCAGCACGTGCACCGGCGTAATGGCCAGCAGGCGGCCGTCGCCGTTGCCGTCGGGCTGGCCGGCGGGACGTTCGAGGAACATCGGCTTGGTGACGATGGAATACAGCGTGTCGGCCTTGGCGCCCTGTTGCTTCGCCTGCTCTGTCAGGTCGTCGAACGCCTGCTGGATGCCCTGGCTCATGTCGGGCAGGTGATGCGCGATGCCCTTGTGGCAGGAAATGCAGGTGTCGCCGGTGGTTGACGCCGGCTGCATCTTGGCCACGGCATCGGCGGTCTGCTTGTGGAAGTCCATCGCCTGGTAGGAGTGACAGCTCCGGCATTCCCGCGAGTCGTCGGCCTGCAGGCGGGCCCACACGATCTTGGCCATGCGCAGCCGCTGCGCCTCGAATTTTTCCGGCGTGTCGATGGTGCCGAGGACGTGCTGGAGCAGGTCGTTGCCGGCCACGACCTTGGCGACCAGCTTGGGCAGCAGTTCCCGCGGCACGTGGCAGTCGGCGCACACCGCGCGCACGCCGGAGGCGTTCTGGTAGTGGATCGTCTTGCTGTATTCGGCGAAGGAGGTCGCCTTCATCTCGTGGCAGGAGACGCAGAATTCCAGCTGGTCGGTGTAGGTAAGCCCGGCGTAGAGACCGCCGCAGAACAACACGCCCAGCACGATCCCGCCGGCGGCGAGGGCGGCTGCGATGATCCAGGCGCGTCTGCTGTATCGTCCGGCCGCCGCTGGCATGCGCGGTTCTCCTCACGGGGGGCGTTTGCGCCGGCGTTTCTGCGGGATGGAATGGCCGGGATCAACCCCCGGCGAGGCGGGGCTGACACGCATCGGCGCCAGCATTGTGCTAGGCTGGCTGGATGTAAGCGACCCTTTTTCAACAGCCCGTGTTCGCGATCCTGGTCGCCGCACTGCTGGGCGCGGCGATCGGGGCCGAGCGGGAATGGCGGCGCCATCCGGGCGGATTGCGGTCCTGCGCGCTGGTCGCCGCCGCCTCCAGCGTGTTCGCCATCATCGCGGCGCGGCACGCCATCGGCAGTTCCGGCGCGGCGCTGGGGGCGATCGCCACCGGCATCGGCTTCCTGGGTGCTGGCGTCATCATGCGCCACGACACGCAGGTGCGGGGCCTGGCGACGGCGGCGACCTTCTGGGCGGTGGCGGCCATGGGCGCGGCCGCGGGACTGCTGGAATACGGCATGGCGACGGCGCTGACGGTGGTGGTGCTCTTCGCGCACGTCGCGCTGCGTCCGCTGTCGGCCTGGATCGAGCGGGTCGCCCCGCCGGAGGACGACGGCCCGCACTGAGGGCACCGCACTATTCCGTGACGGAATCTGCCGTTCTCTTTGATAGGGTAGGGGCCTATGCTATAAGGCCGAATGACACACACGGTCCGAGAAAAGCAGAAGCTCCTGGTGCGCGTGCGCCGCATCCGGGGCCAGGTCGAGGCGATCGAGCGGGCGCTCGACGGCGAGGCCGGCTGCGAACAGGTCATGCACCAGATCGCCGGGGTACGGGGCGCCATCACCGGACTGATGGCCGAGGTCGTCGAGGATCACGTACGCAACCATCTCGTCGATGCCAACAAGCATCCCAAGGCGCTGAACACCGAGGCCGCCGAGCAATTGCTGGACGTTGTCCGCACCTATCTGAAGTGAGGGCGGCATGATCGAGAGCGACGGCGGCGCACCCGTGGCCAGCCATAGCCATCTGTTCCTCGCGGAGGGGCACGAGGCCAGCGAGCGCAAGACATGGGCGGTGATCTGGCTGTGCGGGGCGATGATGATCGCCGAGATCGCCGGCGGCCTGTTGTTCGGCTCGATCGCGCTCGTCGCCGACGGCTTGCACATGAGCACGCATGCCGGCGCGCTTCTGCTCGCGGCGCTCGCTTACGGCTATGCCCGCAACCATGCCGACGATCCAGGTTTCACCTTCGGCACTGGCAAGGTCGGCGACCTCGCCGGCTTCACCAGTGCGATCATCCTGGCGATGATCGCCGTCCTGATCGGCTATGAATCGGTCAGCCGCATCTTCGCGCCGGTCCCGATTCACTTCGCCGAGGCGATCCCGATTGCCTGTCTCGGCCTGGCCGTCAATGTCGCCAGTGCGTGGCTCCTTGGCGGCGACGATCATCATCATCACGACCACGACCATGCGCACGCGGGGCATGACCACGCGCACGGATCGGTGCACCGGGACAACAACATGCGCGCCGCCGTGATCCATGTGATGGCCGACGCGGCGGTATCGGTGCTGGTGATTATCGGGCTGGTGCTCGCCCGCGCATTCGGCTGGCTCTGGATGGACCCGCTCGCCGGCATCGTCGGCGCCGGCGTCATCGCCAACTGGTCCTATGGGTTGATCCGGGACACCGGGTCCATCCTGCTCGACATGAACCCGGACCAGCGCATGGCGGACAATCTGCGGCGGACGATTGAAAGCGGCGGCGACAAAATCACCGATCTCCATCTCTGGCGGCTGGGTCCGGGACATCTGGGCGCGATTGTCTCGGTATGCACCGAGGAACCGCGTGGCCCCGACTACTACCGGGCCAAACTGGCGCGGTTCAGGTCGCTGTCGCACCTCACCATCGAGGTCAACGGTTCGTAGCGGGCGGCATCGCCTGGGCAGACAACGCGACGCGGCGCGAGGCGAGCAATCACAGCGCGGCGTTGGTGGCGCGCAACCGGTCGGCCAACTGGCGCATCACGTACCAGCCGAAATTCGGCATCTCCTCGACCATGAATCGGAAGCGGCGAAGATCGATCCGTACCAGCTCTGCGTCTTCCCGGGCGCGTGCCGTCGCGCTGCGGGGGAGGTGGTCGATCAGCGACAATATGCCGATCGCATAGTTCACCCCGACAACCTCGATCAGCTTGTGGACGCTCTCGATTTCCACCGAGCCCGACAGCACGATCCACATGCAATCGGCAACATCCCCATGCTCGAAGATCGCCTCCCCCGCACGGCAGGTGACGATGGTCCCGACCGAGCGGGCAAACGTCCGGAAGTCGATATCGTTGGATTCCGCCACCACGAAGCACCCCCTGTTTGGGGATGAGTATGGCCCGCTGCTTCGTTCCTGCAAGGCTTCGGCAAATGTCATTCCGCCCACGGGGAACGGCGGTAGCTATCCGGCGCTCCCCACGGACCGCGCCGTGTTCTCGAACAAGACCTGCCGCTTCTCCGGCGTCAGCAGGCGGAACAAGGCGCCAGGCTGCGAGTAGTAGTCCGCGTCTTCCCGGTGGTTCCAATGGTCGGCGGCCCCCTCCAGGTTCAGCGGCGGCTCGCGGAAGTCGGGCTGCTCGGCCCACTCGCCCTGATCGTTGGGCTCATAGCCGAGGGTGCCGCGCCCGAGCCGGGGTGGTGGCGACATTCCGACCGCCAAGATCGTTGTGATCAACAGGAAACCCGTGGCGGTCATGCCCGGCACTGGCTATGCTCGCTTCCGGTCGGCCCGGCTCAGCGAGCTATATGGGAAATGTCGGCTAAACAGTGTTTTCATCCAATTGATTGGGCCGATACAGGCCGACGCGTCCCTTGGTCGAAACAGACCAAAAGTCCAAGATACGAATGGAGCTGACATGGAAAGCGACAGCAAGTGCCCGGTCACGGGCGGGTCTCACAAGCGCAAGGCGGCTGGGGCCAGGTCGAACCAGGACTGGTGGCCCAATCAGCCGAACCTGAGGATTCTCAACCAGAACTCTCCCCTGTTCGATCCCATGGGCGAGCAGTTCAACTACGCCGAGGCGTTCAAAAGCCTCGACCTGAATGCCGTGATCAAGGACCTCCATGCCTTGATGACGGACAGCCAGGATTGGTGGCCGGCGGACTTTGGCAACTATGGGCCGCTGTTCATCCGGATGGCGTGGCACAGCGCGGGCACCTATCGCATCGGCGACGGTCGCGGCGGCGCCGGCTCCGGCCAGCAACGCTTTGCGCCGCTCAATAGCTGGCCGGACAACGTGAACCTCGACAAGGCGCGCCGGTTGCTCTGGCCGATCAAGCAGAAGTACGGCCGGAAAATCTCGTGGGCCGACCTGATGATTCTCGCCGGCAACGTCGCCCTGGAGTCGATGGGATTCAAGACGTTCGGGTTCGGCGGCGGGCGCGCGGACGTCTGGGAGCCGGAAGAGGACATCTACTGGGGCCCCGAGGGCAAGTGGCTGGCAGACGAGCGCTATAGCGGCGATCGTGACCTCGATAATCCTCTCGCCGCCGTTCAGATGGGCCTGATCTACGTGAATCCGGAAGGGCCGAACGGCAACCCCGATCCCCTCGCGGCGGCCAAGGATATTCGCGAAACGTTCGCGCGCATGGCGATGAACGACGAAGAAACGGTCGCGCTGATTGCCGGCGGTCACACCTTCGGCAAAACCCACGGCGCCGGCGATGTGTCGCTGGTGGGCCCGGAGCCGGAAGCCGCCGGCATCGAGGAACAGGGCTTGGGCTGGAAAAGCAAATTCGGCACGGGCAAAGGAGATGACGCGATCGGCAGCGGCCTGGAAGTCATCTGGACTACGACGCCAACGAAGTGGAGCAATAACTTCTTCTGGAACCTGTTCGGCTACGAATGGGAACTGACCAAGAGCCCGGCCGGTGCGCATCAGTGGAAACCGAAGCATGGCGCAGGCGCCGGTACGGTGCCGGATGCGCACGACCCGTCGAAGCTTCACGCGCCATCCATGCTGACCACCGACCTTGCCTTGCGGTTCGACCCTGCCTACGAAAAGATCTCCAGGCGCTTCCTCGAGAATCCGGATCAGTTCGCGGACGCGTTTGCCCGGGCGTGGTTCAAGCTGACGCACCGCGACATGGGCCCGGTCGCGCGCTATCTCGGCCCGCTTGTTCCGAAGGAGCCGCTGCTGTGGCAGGACCCGATCCCCGCCGTGGATCATCCGCTGATCGGGGAGCCGGACGTTGCCGATCTGAAGGCGAAAATCCTTGCCTCCGGCCTGTCCATCTCCGAACTGGTCACAACGGCCTGGGCGTCGGCGTCGACGTTCCGTGGCAGCGACAAGCGCGGCGGGGCGAACGGGGCACGCATTCGCCTCGCGCCGCAAAAGGATTGGGATGTCAACCAGCCCTCTGAACTGGCGAAGGTCCTCAAGACGCTGGAATCCATCCAGAAGGATTTCAACAGCGCGCAGTCCGGCGGGAAAAAGGTGTCGCTGGCGGACCTGATCGTCCTGGGTGGCTGCGCGGCCGTCGAGGAAGCGGCGAAGAAGGCCGGGCACGACGTGAAGGTTCCCTTCACCCCCGGACGCATGGATGCTTCTCAGGAGCAGACCGATGCGCATTCGTTCGCCGTACTGGAGCCGACCGCGGACGGATTCCGCAACTACCTCCGCAAGGGACACCAGGGATCGGCGGCGGAGATGCTGGTGGATCGGGCGAACCTGCTGACGCTGACCGCTCCCGAGATGACTGTTCTGGTCGGTGGCATGCGCGTCCTGAACGCAAACGTCGGGCAGTCCGAACACGGCCTCTTCACCAGGCGGCCGGAGACGTTGACCAATGATTTCTTTGTGAACCTCCTCGACATGAAGACTATGTGGCAGAAGTCCGCCACGTCAGAAGGCGTGTTCGAGGGGCGCGATCGGGCGACCGGCGAGCTCAGGTGGACGGGCACCGTTGTCGATCTCGTCTTCGGTTCGAACTCCCAGCTCCGGGCCGTTGCGGAAGTCCATGCATGCAGCGACTCGCAACAGGCGTTTGTGCGTGACTTCGTGGCTGCGTGGAACAAGGTGATGAATCTCGATCGCTTCGACCTGGTCTGATCCGGGCGGGCGGCGTTTCATGACAACCTGAAACGCCGCCCACACGCTTTGCCCTCACGATCCCATTCCTCTGGGTCGGTTCAGCGCCACAAGACGCTCGCCCAGCAGCGAAAAGAACCCGTCGGCGTCGAGCAACTCCAGCAACCGGGCGTTCGCCGGACCCGGCAGGCGGCGGTGGAAGATGTTGGTGCGGCCGCGGCTGGCGCCGGCCAGTTCCACCGAGGCACAGACGTCCCGCGCGCCGAACAGACGCGGCGCCACCAGCCACGCCACCGCGCAGGCGTCGTGCTCGGGATGGCCAAGCCCACCCATGCGCGCGGCCAGCGGCACGCGGTCCATGATATCGCAAACCGCGCTGAGGCAGGCCCCGCCGCCCAGCGCCCGCAGCGCCGCCTTGCGTGCCGGCGTGCACAGCGCCCGCGCCGTGGTTTCCAGTGTCGCCAGGGTCACCGGCCGGCCGCAGGCCAGCAGGATGGATAATGCCTCGGGGTCGCTCCAGGCGTTGAACTCTGCCGCCGGCGTCACGTTGCCCTCGCCGGCGGCGCCGGTCATCAGCACGATCTCCCGCACCCGCGCCGCCAGCGCCGGCTCGGTGGCGAGTGCGAGTGCCAGGTTGGTGGCGGGGCCGATGCCCACCAGCGTCATCGAGGCGGGCGCGGCGCCGCGCAGCACGGCGCGGATGGCATCCGCCGCCACCCCAGGCGCCGCCGGCGGCCCCTCGGGCAGCGCCACGCCGAGCAGGCCGTCATCACCGTGCACATGGGCCGCGGCGGTGAAGCTGCCCAGCAGCGGCCGCCCCGCCCCCGCAACCACCGGCACGCGCCGCCCGCTCAGGCCGACGATGGCGCGCGCGTTCGCCAGCGTGCGTTCCAACCCGACGTTGCCGCCCACCACGCTGACCAGCCGCACGTCCAGCTCCGGCGAGCCGAGCGCGAGAAACAGCGCCACCGCGTCGTCGGTGCCCGGATCGGTATCGATGATGACGGTGCGCGCGCTCATCGCCGTGCCCGCCGCAGGCTGCCGACGATGCCCGAGGGGAAGAAATAGACGATGAGGATGAACAGCACGCCAAGCCAAAGCAGCCAGCGATCGGGTTGGAACAGCTGGGGCAACACGGGCAGCCCCGCCAACAGATCGGCCGCCGCCTGCAACCCGGGTTGCAGGTAGTACTGTGCCAGCACGATTACCGCCGCTCCCAGCGCCGGCCCATAAAGCGTTCCCATGCCGCCGATCACCACCATCAACAGGATGTCCACCATGACGCCGAAGGACAACGTCGCCTCTGGCCCGGTATAACGCGACAGCAGCGCCATCAGCGAGCCGGCAATGGCGGCGATGGCGGCGGCGATGACGCCGGCGAGGGTGCGGTACACCACGATGCGGTAGCCGAGCGCCTCGGCACGGAACGGGTTTTCCCGGATCGCCTGCAACACCCGGCCGAACGGCGAGTTCACGACCCGCAGCATCAACAGGAACAGCACCACGGAAATTGCGAACACCATGTAGTAGCCGACCACGCGCCCATCCACGCGGACGCCGAACAACGGCTCGGACAGCAGGCGAAAGGCCGGCGTCAGTATCCGCGGCACCGGGAAGGTCAACCCGTCCTCGCCGCCGGTGAGCCCGCGCCACTGGGTCGCCAGCAGTTGCGCGAAGCTGGCCACGGCCAGCGTGATCATGGAGAAGAAAAGCGCCCGCACGCGCAGGCTGAGTACTCCGATGCAAGCCGCCACCGCCATCGCCACCAGCACCCCGGCGAGGATGCCGATCAGCACTGCGCCCCAACTCGTCCAGCCGTTGGCCAGTGGAATCGCGACACCATAGGCGCCGAGGGCAAAGAACACCGTATGGGCGAACGAGACGATGCCGGTGTAGCCCAGCAGGATGTCATAGCTGGCCGCCAGCACGACGAAGATGCAGATGCGCACGGCGGCCGCGAGCGCGCGCGTGCCGGGGAACAGGAACGGCGCCACCGCCAAGGCCGCCAGCAGCAGAAGCACCAGCACGCTCGCCGCCTTGTGACCCGGCCGGTCGCCGGAAATCAGCAGGGCGAACCCGCGCGGCGGAAGGTTGGGGCGAATCATCCGCGCCCCAAGGGGAACAGGCCGCGTGGCCGCCACAGGAGAATGACCACCAGCAGCGCGATGTTCGAGCCGAGCGCCAGCCCAGGCCAGAGAAAGCCGACATAGTTCGCCACCAGCCCCACCAGCACCGCGCCGGTGAAGCAGCCCGTCACCGAGCCCAGGCCGCCGATGATGACGACGATGAACACCAGGACGGTCATCTCGCCGCCGATCGAGACGGTCACCAGTTCCTGATAGGTCGCCCACATCACGCCGCCGATGCCGGCCAACGCCGCACCGGCCACGAACACGAGAACGAAAAGGCGACGGATACGATAGCCCAGCGCCTCCACCATCTCGCGGTTCTCGACCCCGGCGCGCACCAGGAGGCCGACTCGGGTGCGCTTGAGCACCAACTCCATAGCGGCGAACACCGCCAACCCAACGATCACCGCCACCACTCGGTATTTTTCGATCTCCGCGCCGCCGAGCAGGAAACTGCCACGCAGCGTTGCCGGTTTCGCCAATGTCAAGGGCTGCGGCCCCCACAGCGCCAGCACCAGCTGGCCGATCACGATCAGCCCGCCCATGGTGATGAGAATCTGGCGCAGATGCGAGCCATAGACGCCACGGACCAGCACGAACTCGAAGGCCCATCCGACGGCCCCGGCGGCCACCGCCGCCGCCAGCACCGCCACGCCCAGAACGGCCAGATTCAGCGTCACGCTGTCGGCCCCAGCCATCCCAGGGAGCGCGCCGAGCACCGTGACGGCGAGATAGGCGCCGATGGTGATGAAGGCGCCATGGGCAAAATTGAGAACGTCCATCAGGCCGAAGATCAGCGTCAGGCCGCATGCCATCAGGAACAGCATCATGCCCATGGCCGCTCCGGCCACGGTCAGCGTGATCCAGGTCGAGAACGGCATCGCCGGCAGCATCGCCACGGCCAGCAGCGGCACCACCAGGTAAGGCACCCAGTCCACCAGCGGGCCACGCGGGGAAGCGGCGCTCACTGGTGCGCCCCGAGCGTCAGGCCGAGCAATTGCGCCTGCAACGCCTCGTCAGCCGCCAGCTCTTCCATGCGGCCGGCGTGCACGACGCGGCCGTCATCCATCACCGCCACGTCGTCGCCCAGCGAGCGCGCCATGTGGAAGTTCTGCTCGACGAGCAGGATGGTCGTGCGCTGGCGCTTCAGCTCCTGAAACGCCTCGATCAGGTGGCCGATCACCGCGGGCGCCAATCCCTTGGTGGGCTCGTCAACGATCAGCAACCGGCGCTCCTCGACGATGGCGCGGCTGATCGCCAGCATCTGTTTCTGCCCGCCGGAAAGCGACCCGGCGTGCTGGTGCCATTTCGCCTTGAGAACCGGAAAGAGCAGAAAAACGCGCTCCAGCCGGCGGTCGTGAAAGCCGCCGGGTCCAGTGGCCAGCAGCATGTTTTCGCGCACCGTCAGCCCGGCGAAGATGCCCATCGCTTCCGGCACGTAGGCAATGCCGAGGCGGGCGATGTCCGGCGTGGCACGCGCCTGGATCGGCGCGTTGTCGAAGGCGATCGTCCCGGCACTGGCCCGCCACAACCCCATGATAGTGCGCAGCGTCGTGGTCTTGCCCGCCCCGTTGCGGCCCAGCAGCATGGTCAGCCGGCCTTCCGGCACCGTCAGGTTGACCCCGTGCAGAATGTGGTAGTGCCCGATATGCGTGTGCACATCACGCAGTTCGAGCAGCGGCCGGGTGGCGGACGGATCGGAACTAGGCATGCGCGTCCGGGCGGATGCCAAGATACGCCTCCTGAACCAGCGGCGAGGCCACCACCTCGGCGGGCGGCCCGTCGGCCACCAGCGCGCCCTGATGCAGCACGATCACCCGGTCCGCCAGCCGCCGCACCACCTCCATCTTGTGTTCCACCAGCAGGATGGTCTTTTGCCCCTCGGCGCGGATGGCCTCGATGAGATCCAACACCACCGGCACCTCATCGACGCTCATGCCGGCCGTCGGCTCGTCGAACATGAATATCGCCGGCTCCAGCGCCAGCAGGATCGCCACCTCCAGCTTGCGCTGGTCGCCGTGGTTCAGCTCGGCGGCGGCACCGGCGGCACGCTGCGCGAGCTGCACGCGCTCCAGAAAGCCCCAGGCCCGATCGACCAGTTCCGTGTGGGATGCGGCCATGCCGAGAATGTGCAGGCCGATGCCGGCACGCGCCTGCACGGCCAGGCGGACGTTCTCCAGCACGCTCAGGTCGGGGAACAGGTTGGTCAACTGGAACGCGCGCCCGAGCCCCCGGCGCGCACGCAGCGGCGCGGACAGACCGGTGATACGCGCGCCGCGCAGCAGCACCTCGCCGGAGGTTGCGCGCAACTGACCGGAAATGAGGTTGAAATAGGTCGTCTTGCCGGCGCCGTTCGGCCCGACGATGGCCGTCAGCGTGCCACGGTGAAAGGCACAGGAAACATTGTCCACGGCGGCCTGACCACCGAAGCGAATGGTCAGGCCCCGTGTCTCAAGAATCGGCGCGGCTTCGCTCACCGCTTGTTGGCGAGCGGAATATTCATGTCGCCGATGGCGAATTCCCGGGTCAGCACCGGCACCGCCCAGGACCGGTCCGCCGGCAGCGTCAGCCTGAAGCCGAACATCGATTGCAAGGCCTGGTGGTCCTGCGCGCGGAACTGCACGCGGCCCTTCGGGCTGTCGAATTCCAGGCCCTCCATCGCCGCGATCAGCGCCTCGGTGTCGGTCGAACCCTGGGTCTTCTCCAGTGCCGCCACCAGCGCCATGGCGGTGACCATGCCGTTGGCGGTGAAGAAATCGGGCGGCTCGCCAAACCGCTTCTGGTGCTCGGCGACCAGCCAGGCATTCGCCGGGTTCTGCGGAATTTCATAGTAGTAATACGTGGCGCCCTGCATGCCGACCAGATCGGGCACCGACTTGTAGCTCTTCAGCACCGGCAGGATGTTGCCGCCGGTGGCCAGCCTCACCCCAGCGCGGCCCGGATCCATGGCGGCCAGCTTGGTCATCGGGTCGGCGCCGGCCCACAGCACGAACAGCACCTTCTCGCCGGTCTCCTTGGCCAGGGCCGCGAGAATGCGCTGCATCGGCGCGGTGAAATCGGTGGCGGTCGTGGGTGCGTATTCCTCCGCCACCAGCTTCGCCCCGGTCGGCGCCAGCGCCGCCTTGAACGCGGCGATGCCGTCGTGCCCGAAGGCGTAGTCCTGCGCCAGGGTCGCGATCACCACGCCGGGCCTGCCGACCGACAGCGCATTCGCGACCGCATCCTGCGAGGAATTGCGATCGACGCGGAAGATGTAGCGGTTCCACTTGTCGCCGGTAATACTGTCAGCAACCGCGCCGTCGACGATCAGCAGCTTCTTGTAGTCCTGAGCCACCGGCAGCATGGCCAGCGCCACGCCGCTGCTGGTGCCCCCGATCGCCAGGTCCACATCGTCGTCGCCATAGGCCTGTTCCAGCAACGTGCGGCCAAGGTCAGGCTTGAACTGGCTGTCCTTCTCGACGATGTCGATCCGCCGGCCGGCGACGGTGTTGCTGCCCTTGGTCGCGTATTCCAGCCCCATGCGGAAACCGGTGACCAGTTGCTTGGCGTAGGCTTCCAACGGGCCGGTCCTGTCCTCGATCAGCGCCAGCTTCACCGGCTTGCCCTGCTGGGCCAGCGCCGGGCCGGCGAACACGAGCAAAAGAACGGCAGTCAACGCCCCCAGGCACCCTCTCATGGGTTCTCTCCCCCGTATGATTTGGCCGCAATCTGACCACCCAGTCGGTGGCGCGCAAGGGCGTCTCATTTGAAATTCGTGTGGATCGCAAATCTTTGCGGTACTGCCGCGACCTGACCTAGGCTGGCGCGGGCAATGGGGCGCGGCGCATGACCGAACGGCTGTTGATCTGGGGCGCGGGCGCGATCGGCGGCACCATCGGCGCGGTGCTGGCGCGGGCCGGGCATGACGTGACCTTCGTGGACATCGTGCCCCAGCATGTCGCGGCGATCGCGGCCGGGCGGCTTGCCATCACCGGGCCGGTCCTGGCGTTCACCGCCGGCGGCCCCGCCTTCACCCCCGAGGCGCTGCGCGGCACCTGGGACCTCGTGCTGCTGGCCGTGAAGGCGCACCACACGGCGGAGGCCGCGCGCCTGCTGGCGCCGCACCTGGCGGCGGACGGCGCCGTGGTGTCGTGCCAGAACGGCATGAACGAACTGGTGATCGCCGAGATTGTCGGCCGCGCGCGCACCGTCGGCGCTTTCGTCAATTTCGGCGCGGACTGGCAGACGCCGGGAGAGATCATGTGGGGCAACCGGGGCGCCGTGGTGGTCGGCGAACTGGACGGCACACGCGGTGAGCGCATCGCGCGCATCCACCGCCTGATGGGCGACTTCGAGCCCGATGCCGTCATCACCGACAACATCTGGGGCTATCTGTTCGGCAAGGAAGGCTACGGCGCGGTGCTGAAGGCGAGCGCGCTGACCAACAACACCATCGCCGATTTCTTCGCCGCTCCGGAAAACCGCGACCTCATCGTCGCCCTGGTGGGCGAGGTGCTGTCGGTGGCGCGCGCCGAGGGGGTCACGCCGCTCGGCTTCGACGGCTACGACCCGGCGGCCTTCCTCGCCGGCGAGGACGATGCCATCGACCGTTCCATCGCCGCCATGGTGGCGTTCAACCGTGACAGCGGCAAACAGCGCAGCGGCATCTGGCGCGACCTCGCGGTGCGCCGCCGCCCCAGCGATGCCGGCGCGCAACTCGCGCCCGTCATCGCGGCGGGCAGGCGGCACGGTCTGCTGATGCCGTTCACCGAGCGGCTGGTCGCACTGATCGCGGCGGTCGAGCGCGGCGAGGCCAGGGTGGGCGAAGGGCTGATCGAGCGGCTACGGGCGGCCTGATCGCCGCTACGCGCCTGCCCTAGGTGTTGCCGGCGTAGACCGCCCGGTACAGCGCCAGGATTTCGGCTTTGTCCGCCAGGCGCGGGTTGTTGGCGGGGCTGCCGGAAGCCAACGCCTGATCGGCCATCAGATCGATCTTGCTCTCCCAGGCCTGCGGGTCGATGCCGAATTGGCGTGGGCTCGGCACGGCGAATTCGGCGTTCATCGCGGCCAGTCCGTCCGCCAGCGCCTCGGCCGCCACCGCGTCGTCGGGGCTGTCGGAAAAACCGATGTGCCGCCCGGCCTCGGCATAGCGCGACACCGCCGAGGACAATCCGAACCGGGTGATCGCGGGCAGCAGCATGGCGTTCGACAGCCCGTGCGGCACGTGAAAATGCGCCCCGATCGGCCGCGACATGCCGTGCACCAGCGCCACCGAGGCGTTGGAGAAAGACAACCCCGCGATGGTGGCGCTCAGCATCATCGCCTCGCGCGCCGCAGCATTGTCCGGTTCGTGGAAGGCCGTGCGCAGGTTATGGCCGACCAACTCGAACGCCCAGCGGGCCTGGACGTCGCTGTAGGGGTTGGCGCGGCGACTGACGAAAGCCTCCAGCGCGTGGCAAAGCGTGTCCAGGCCGGTGTCGGCGGTGGTACGCTTCGGCACCGAGAAGCTGAGGGTGAAATCGACGATGGCGGCCAACGGCACGGCGCCGAGGCCGTTGATCAGCATCTTCTCGGTGCGTTCGGTATCGGTGATGATGGAGTTGCGCGTGACCTCGCTGCCGGTG